>Ga0184623_10000188_pt1 | contig 25623 bp, 23 predicted proteins | sample PLM1_100_b1_FD_133138 | JGI IMG/M metagenome (GOLD analysis project Ga0184623, IMG submission 133138) | Groundwater sediment microbial communities from an aquifer in East River, Colorado, USA - PLM1_100_b1 | ecosystem: Environmental > Terrestrial > Soil > Riparian zone | place: USA: East River... | reverse complement strand
GAGCCTCACTGAACAACACCAGGACACGCGTCCGCGTCGCCCGGCGCCGCCCGAGCGCGGCGCAGCGGCGGCCAGCCGCAGCCAGGGGCCTCCATCGGCGCAGTGGCCGGGCGATCCGGGGCTTCCCACGCCACGGCCGCCGGAACCGGCATCTGGGCTCGGCGCGGAGAGGGTGCGGTTACCGTGTCGCTCGTGGAGGAGATCGACCGGACCATCGTCTCGCTGCTGGCCGCCGACGGCCGCATGTCGTACACCGACATCGGCAGGGCGACCGGGCTCTCGACCTCGGCCGCTCACCAGCGGGTTCGCCGGCTGGAGCAGCGGGGGGTCATCCGCGGCTACAGCGTGGTCGTCGACCCTTCCGCCGTGGGCCTGCCGTTGACAGCCTTCGTCTCGATCAAGCCGATAGACCCCGCCGCGCCCGACGACGCGCCCGAGCGGCTGGCCGCCCTGGCCCAGATCGAGGCCTGCCACAGCGTCGCGGGAGATGAGAGCTACATCCTCAAGGTGCGGGTCGCCGCGCCAGAGAGCCTGGAGCGGCTGCTCGCCCAGATCCGGTCCACGGCGAACGTCTCGACCCGCACGACCGTTGTCCTGAGCACGCCCTACGAGGCGCGCCCGCCTGCTCTTGAATGACCGCCGCGCTGAGCGGCCCCGTGCGACGCTCAGCGCGGCGGCCGGGGCCCCGTAGTGCCCCTGACGACGAGGTGGGTGGGCATCACCACCTCCGCCGCCTCGTCAGTGCGCTCGGTGAGCGCGTCGAGCAGGAGAGTCGCTGCGACCTCGCCCTGAGGCCGCACCGGTTGCGAGATCGTGGTCAGGTCGACCACGCCGGCCATCTCGTGGTCGTCGAACCCGATCACGGAAATGCGCGCGGGGACTTCAAGCCCGGCGCGCCGCAGGGTCCACAACGCGCCGAAGGCCATCTCGTCGGACTCGGCGAAAACGGCGGTGGGCAGCCGGTCGGACGCGAGGAGCTGCTCCATAGCCCGGGCACCGCCATCGACCCCCCACGGCGCGCCGACGACGTGCTCAGGACCGAACTCGAGGCCGGCGCCCACCAGGGTCTGCTCGAACCCCTGCCGGCGCAACAGCGGAGTGGCGAACCCGAGCGGGTCGTCGTCATCGAGACTGCAGATCATGGCGATCCGCTCGTGGCCGAGGTTCAGCAGGTGGCGCACCGCCTTGGCGGTGCCCTCGCGGTCGTCTATGCGGACCGAGCCGAATCCCGGCGCGCTGGTGCCAACCAGGACGACCGGCACGCCCAGGCCGCGCAACGCAGCGCGTTCGTCGTCGTCGACCGGGACGCAGACGAGCAGCACGGCGTCGACCCGGCGTTGCAACGGCAGGCGGTCGAAGAACCGCTCGCGGCCGGCGGCGTCGCCAAGGTTGTAGAGAAGGAGGTCCAGCGACGCCTCGTGCAACACCGATTCGGCGCCAGCGACGACCTGCGCGAAGAACCATCGCGTCATGAACGGCACGACGACACCGACGGTCGACGTGCGCCCCGAGGCCAGCCGGGAGGCCGCCGGGGACGCGACGTAGGACAACTCGGCGGCCGCGCGCATCACCCGCTGGCGGGTCGCCTCCGAGACGTTCGGCATGCCGCGGAGTGACCGCGAGACCGTCGATGGCGAGACACCGGCGCGGCGCGCGACATCGATGATGCTCGCCGGAGCCTCTGCACTGTCCACCATCGGCACCCCTGACCTCGACACCGGCCCGAGCCACGGACGTTACATGATGCTGCAAGCGGTTGCTGCAACCGTTTTCAGGAAATCGCTTGCAGGTCGCGCCACATCCTTGGTCTCTCTCCGGCTCGACAGACAGCGTAGCGCACGATTACGATTCAGCAAACGCTGCCAGGGGCTTTGCAAACGGGCACCATTCATGGCATCGTCATCACAGCCGAAACTCGGCCGTAACCATATAGTGCGTGCCGCCATGGTGGTGGCCGCATGAGACGAGGAGCAAGAATGCGACGACGCAGGATGTTGACGGTCAGCGCGCTGACCGTCGCGGCAGCGCTTGCGCTGTCAAGCTGCGGCGGAGATGGCGGCGACGGTGACGGCGCCGCAGCCCCGGCGGAGATCCGGGGGCCGATCACCTTTGCCCAGGGCAAGGACCTCTCCGGCGAGCTGCAGAAGATCATCGACGGGTGGAACACCGCCCACGCCAACGAGAAGGTCAAGTTCCTGGAGCTGCCCGAGGCTGCCGACGAGCAGCGCAACTCGATGGTGCAGAACTTCCAGGCCAAGAGCGACGCATACGACGTTGTCGCCACCGACGTGCAGTGGACCGCTGAGTTCGCCGCCCGGCAGTGGCTCGAGCCGCTCGACGAGGCGACGTTCGGCGGGGGCGACCTGCTGCCAGCGGCCGTCAAGACGGGCAAGTACGACGGCAAGCTCTACGCCACGCCGTTCAACACCAACGCTGCGTTCCTCTACTACCGCAAGGACCTCGTGCCGACCCCGCCAGCGACCTGGGCGGAGCTGACGCAGGCTTGCGACTCGGTGGCGAAGACCAACAAGATGGGCTGCTACGCAGGCCAGTTCGCGCAGTACGAAGGCTTGACCGTCAACGCCTCAGAAGTGATCAACTCCGCTGGCGGAGAGCTGCTCAAGGACAGCGGCAAGACCGTCGCCGTCGACACGCCCGAGGCGCGCGAGGGGCTGCAGTTCCTGGTCGACGGCTTCGAGAAGGGCTACATCCCCAAGGAGGCCATCACGTTCCAGGAGGAGGAGAGCCGGCGCGCGTTCCAGCAGGGTCAGCTGCTGTTCCTCCGCAACTGGCCGTACGTCTTCGGCCTGGCCAACACCAAGGGCCCCGACTCGAAGATCGTCGGCAAGTTCGACATCGCCCCGCTGCCGGGTAAGGCCGGCGTCGGCGCCTCCACACTCGGCGGCTACAACCTCGCCGTCTCGTCGTTCTCGAAGAACAAGGCGACCGCCAAGGACTTCATCAAGTACATGCAGTCCGAGGAGAGCCAGCAGAAGGTGCTGACCGAGATGGGCTTCCCGCCGGTGCTGCAGTCGATCTACGACGACACCGCGCTCCAGGGAGAGTTCCCCTACCTCAAGACGCTCAAGGAAGCGCTGCTCAGCGCCCAGGCGCGGCCGGCGTCGCCCAACTACAACGAGGTGTCACTGGCCATCCAGACCAACGCCTACGCTGCGCTGCAGGGGCAGAAGTCGGTTGACCAGGCGATCAAGGACATGAAGGCCGAGCTCGAAAGGGCTGCCGCGCGCAACTAGCAGCAGCACGTCCGAGCGAACGACATGCAGTGAGTGAGCGCAGTTCAGGAGGCGAGCCGTGTCCTCAGCCACCCCGACCGTCGACAGACCTGAGCGATCCCGAGCCGCGCGCGGCTCCGGTCGCCGCAGGCGCGGCGCGACCAGGAGCGAGGGGCGGCTCGCCTTCTGGCTGATAGTCCCGACCATGGCCACCCTCGCGGTGATCGTCGGCTACCCGATCGTCCAGGCGATCTACCGGTCGTTCTTCAGCGACCCGATCGCCGGCGACGCTGAGTTCGTCGGGTTCGAGAACTACACGACCGCGCTGTGGGGCTTCGAGCGCACGGAGTTCTGGTCGGCGTTCTGGACGACGGTGTTCTACACCGTGTCCTCAGTGTTCCTCGAGGTGCTCATCGGCTTCGCGATGGCCCTCGTCATGAACCGCGCCTTCCGCGGCCGCGGCCTCGTGCGCACCAGCGTGCTCGTGCCGTGGGCGATCCCGACCGCGGTCACGGCGGTGCTGTGGGAATGGATGCTCCAGCCCCGCGGCATCGTCAACGCGATCACCGGGGCCGACATCGTGTGGACCGGCAGCGAGTGGTGGGCCAAGTGGGCGATCGTCATCGCCGACACCTGGAAGACCGCGCCGTTCATCGCGCTGCTGATCCTGGCCGGGTTGCAGATCATCCCGACCGAGCTCTACGAAGCGGCCAAGGTCGACGGGGCCGACGCCTGGCGTCGGTTCACCACCATCACGCTGCCGCTGGTCAAGCCGGCGCTGCTCGTCGCGGTACTCTTCCGCATCCTCGACGTGCTGCGGATCTACGATCTGCCGGCGATCCTCACCCAAGGCGCCAATGACACGGCGCCGCTGTCGCTGCTGGTCGTCCGCGCAGCGATCAGCAACCTCCAACCGGGATACGGCTCAGCGCTGTCGACGCTGACGTTCCTGTTCATCTTCCTAGTCGCGTTCCTGTTCGTGAAGCTGCTCGGGACCAACGTCGTCGCGACGCAGCAGCGAGGGGTGAAGAACTGATGGCGACCGCCACCGCCGCCACCACCGCCGAGACGAGCGCGCCGCCGCCGGCCATTCGCAAGCAGCGACGCTTCACGTTACCGACGGTCAGCCTCTGGGCCGGGATCGCGCTGATCTCGCTCTACTGCCTCGCGCCGTTCTACTGGATGTTCGTGTCCAGCCTGAAGCCGAGCAACGCGATCCTCAACAACGAGCTCTGGCCGTCGAGCATCTCGTTCGAGAACTACAAGTCCGTCTTCGGCGAGCAGAACAACTTCCTCTACGCCCTGCGCAACAGCTTGATCATCGCCTCGCTGGCGACGCTGCTCGCAATGGTCGTCGGCGTCTTCGCGGCCTACGCGCTCGCGCGGCTGCAGTTCCGCGGCAAGTTCCTGGTGCTCGCCGCCGTGCTGGCCACCGCGATGTTCCCCGGCGTCGCCATCGTGACACCGCTGTTCCAGCTGTTCAGCAACCTCGGCTGGATCGACAAGTACCAGTCGATGATCATCCCGGACATCAGCTTCACGTTGCCGCTGGCGATCTGGATTCTCACCAGCTTCTTCGCGGAGATGCCGTGGGAGTTGGAGCAGGCGGCGAAGGTCGACGGCTGCACGCCGGGCAAGGCGTTCCGGCTGGTGATCCTGCCGCTGGCGGCGCCCGGCGTCTTCACCACCGCCATCCTGGTGTTCATCTACGCATGGAACGAGTACCTCATCGCGAGCGTGATGTCGCAGACCCAGGCGTCCGCGCCGGTCACGGTGGCGATCGCCAAGTTCACCGGCGACTCGCAGTTCCAGCAGCCGTTCGGCACGCAAATGGCCGCCGGCGTGGTCGTGACGATCCCGCTCGTGATCCTGGTGCTCCTGTTCCAGCGCCGCATCGTCGCTGGCCTTACTGCAGGTGGGGTCAAGGGATGACCGCGGCGTAAAAGACGGCTGACTGCGCCTCCGGCCTCCGGCGCAGCGGCCCGAGATCGGTGACGGTCGAACCGCAGAGAGACTGCGGCGACCGTCACCGACTCATGTCCGTGCCCGGGTCAAGGGACGAGAGAGAGGGCTGGGCGCTCGGCGTGCTCGCGCCACCAGGCCTGGCCGTCGGCCGGCAACGTGTAGATCGGGTCGTGGTACTCATAGCGCCGGCGCAGCGCGTCAGGGTCAGCCAGCTCGAGCCCGGTCCGGTAGTTCTTGGTCCAGTACGAGATGCCGAGCCGGGTGTCGTAATCCGCGACCTGGTGCACCCACCGCTTCCCGACATAGGGCACGTCGCACACGATCCGCGGAGTGGCGAAGCCCGGCAGGTAGCCCATGATCCCGTGCTGCAGCTCCTGCGCCTCCCGCACGGAGAGCCGCCAGTGCTCCGACGACGGGATCATGTCGCACATATAGAAGTAGTAGGGCATGACCCCGGCCTCGTCGAGGAGCACGAAGCACAGGTCGAGCAACTGTTCGACCGAGTCGTTGACACCCCGCATCAGCACGCCCTGGTTGCGGACGTCGCGCACGCCCGCCTCCAGCATGGCCTGCGCCGCCCGCGCCACCGCCGGGGTGACCGACTGCGCGGCGTTCACGTGCGTGTGGATGGCGATCTGCACGCCGCGAGCCCGCGCCGCCCCCGTCAGCCGCTCCATGCCGGCCCGGACGGTGTCCTGCAGCCAGTGCTGCGGCAGGCCCATCAGCGCCTTCGTGGCCAGCCGGATGTCGCGGATGTTCTCGATCTCGAGCAGCCGCCGGACGAAGTCCTCGAGCCGCGGCCAAGGCATGTTGGCGACGTCGCCTCCCGACACGACGACGTCTCGGACCTCGGGGGAGCGGCGCAGATAGTCGATCATCTCGTCGAGGCGGTCGGCCGGCCGGGCGACGAAGCCCCGCTTGTCGACCTGTGGCGTCGAGTTGCCCACCAGGTCCATCCGGGTGCAGTGGCCGCAGTACTGCGGGCAGGTCGGCAAGATCTCGGCCAGCACCTTCGTCGGGTAGCGGTGCGTGAGCCCCTCGACCGCCCACATCTCGTGCTCATGCAGCGAGTCGCGCGCCGCGTGGGGATGCGAGGGCCAGTCGGACCGCCGGTCGGAGAAGACCGGGAGCATGTAGCGACGCACCGGATCGGCGTAGAACGCGGCGGTGAACTCGCCCGCCGGCACCGGCTCGGGGACCATTGTGTTGAGCATCTGCGGCGGCAGCAGCATCGACATCGTCGCGCGCTCGGCCTGGTCGCGTTCGAGATCGGCATAGAACCGCTCGTCGAGCAACTCGCCCATGGCCGCCCGCAGCTGGCGGACGTTCTTCACGCAGTGCGCTCGCTGCCACTGAGCCGACGCCCACTCGTCGCTGGTGACATCCCGCCACCCCGGCAGCCGCCGCCAGTCGGGCTCCACCAGCTCGCGGCGGCGGTAGGCGTAGGGCTGCGCGACCGTCTCGATCCGCTCCAGCATGGCGGCCTCCTCTCGCGATCGGCACGATACTCTGTCTCAGACCGAGGGTACGAAAGATCCTCTCGTTGTAACAACCTTATGCCGAAGGATCTCCATACGCTTACGGCGATCCGCCGCCCCACGACGATGAGAGGATGACCAACGTGCGCACGCCCGGCTCGCCCGTGGGCCTGCATCGCGTGCTGGAGCCGCGCGGAGTGCTCCCGCAGGCCGCCCAGCGGCTCGACGCGCGCCCCGGAATCTGGCCCGACGAGGTCCGCGTGCGGGTGGAACGCCTTAACCTCGACGCCGCGTCGTTCCGCCAACTCGCCACCAAGCACAAGGGCTACGGGGCAGCCGTCCGCGACGAAGTGCTCGGGATCATCCGCGCCCGTGGCAAGATGCACAATCCCGTCACCGGCTCCGGCGGGATGCTCGTCGGCGTTGTCGACGAGGTGGGGCCCGACTCAGCGCTCGGGCTCACACCGGGCGAGCGGATCGCCACGCTCGTGTCGCTGACCCTGACCCCCCTGCACATCAGCGACGAACTACGCGGCTGGGACGGCGGCGGCGAGCAGGCGCCCGCCGACGGCCACGCGATCCTGTTCGCCCGGTCCATCGTCGCCCGGCTGCCCGACGACCTGCCCGCGCCGCTCGCGCTGGCCGTGTTCGATGTCTGCGGCGCGCCGGCGCTGACCACCCGGGTCGTGCGGCGCTACGTGGCAGACGGCCGGCCGCCAACCGTGGCCGTGCTCGGCGGCGCCGGCAAGAGCGGGTCTCTGGCACTCGCGGCCGCCCGGCGCGCCGGGGCGAAGCGGCTGGTGGGCGTCGTTCCCAACGAGCGGGAGGCCGGCGCGCTCCGCGACGCCGGGCTGGCCGACGACGTCGTCCTCGCCGACGCCCGCGACCCGGTCGGTCTGGCGGCGGCGGTCGAGGCGGCGGGTGGCGCGGCCGATGTCACCGTGGTCTGCGTCGATGTGCCCGGCTGCGAGGGCGGCGCGATCCTGTCGACCGCGCAGGGCGGCACGGTCATCTTCTTCTCGATGGCGACGTCGTTCCCGGCAGCGGCGCTCGGCGCGGAGGGCCTGGCAGCGGACGTGACGATGCTCATCGGCAACGGCTACCTGCCGGGACACGCCGACGTGGCCCTCGAGCTGGTGCGCAGCGAGGCCGGCGTGCGGCGGCTGGTCGAGGGGCGGCTGGCATGAGATCGCTCTACCGGCGTGGCCGACTCCACACGTCCGAGCGGCCGGACGCCACGGCCCTGGTGGTCGACCGTGGCACGATCGCCTGGATCGGGGACGAGAGCGGCGCGGCCCGCCACGCCGACGGGGTTGACGCCACAGTGGACCTCGGCGGCGCACTGGTCACCCCCGCTTTCGTCGACGCCCACGTGCACGCCACCTCGACCGGGCTCGCGCTCCGTGGGCTCGACCTCACCGGCGCCGCCTCGCTCACGGACGCGCTCACCCGCGTCGAACGGCACGCTCGCGCGAAGCGGGGCGGGGTGGTTCTCGGCCACGGCTGGGACGAGACGGGGTGGCCGGAGCGCCGGCCGCCGACCGCCGCCGAGCTCGACCGAGCGTCCTACGGCGGCGTCGTCTACGTCAGCCGTGTCGATGTGCACTCGGCGGTGGTCTCGTCCGCGCTGCTCGCCGCCGCGCCGGAGATCCGCGCGGCGGACGGCTTCGCCGGCGCCGGCCTCGTCAGCCGCGATGCGCACCACGTCGCACGCCGCGTGGCCCGCGAGGCCCTTTCGCCCGCCGATCGCCGCGCGGCCCAGCGTGCCACCCGCGCCCGGGCCGCCGCGGTCGGCATCGGCTGCTTCCACGAGCTGGCCGGACCGGACATCTCCAGCGCTGCCGATCTCGCCGCCCTCCTCGCCCTGGCCGACGAGCCGGGCCCGGACGTCATCGGCTACTGGGGCGAACTGCTCGCTGTCGACACCGCCCGGCGGCTCGGCGTGGCGGGCGCGGCCGGTGACCTCTTCGCCGACGGCGCTGTCGGCTCCCGGACCGCCGCCCTGTCCAGGCCCTACGCCGACGCGGAGACGGCAGGGGCGCGCTACCTGACCAGCGAGCAGGTTCGCGACCACGTTGTCGCGTGCACCGACGCGGGCCTGCAGGCCGGTTTCCACGTCATCGGCGACGCGGCGGTTCGCGCCGTGGTCGACGGCTTCACAGCGGCGGCCGAACGCGTCGGCGCGGAGCGGATGGTGGCGGCGCGGCACCGGCTCGAGCACGTCGAGATGGTCGACGCGGGCCAGGTCGCGGAGCTGGCCCGCCTGGGCGTCGTCGCCAGCGTGCAGCCGGCGTTCGACGCCCTGTGGGGCGGCCACGAGGGCATGTACGCCGCCCGGCTGGGCCCGCAACGCGCGCTCGCCATGAACCCGTTCGCCAGCATGGCCGCCGCCGGAGTGCCCCTGGCGTTCGGCTCCGACTCGCCGGTGACCCGGCTGGAGCCGTGGGCCGCGGTGCGGGCGGCGGCATTCCACCACGTCCCCGAGCAGCGGATGCCGGCGCCGGCGGCGTTCGCCGCGCACACCATCGGCGGCTGGCGCGCGGCCCGGCACGACGACGCCGGGGTGCTCGCGCCGGGAGCGGCGGCGACATTCGCCGTCTGGGCGGCCGGACCGCTGGATGATCACGGGCTGCCCGACCTGAGCCCCGACCGGCCGCTGCCGGCCTGCCAGCGGACCGTCGTGCGGGGCCGCCAGATCTGGGCGGAGGAGGACGGAACGCCATGACCTCGAAGTTGGGGCTGGACCCGGCCGTCGTGCAGACCGCCCGGGAGCTGGCCCGCCGCGCGGCGCAGCCGGTGGTCCACATGGCCCAGACGCACACCACCGTGTCGGTCGAGCGGGCGGTGCTGCGGCTGGCCGGCGTCCAGGGCGCCGACGCCGAGGGCATCCCATGGGTGAACCGGCTCGTCGATGCCGTGCGCAGCTCGGTGGGGCTGGCGCACGGCGTCGCGCTGCCGGTGTGGGACGCCCTGCTGGCGGGCCAGGCGGCCGACATCGCCGAGCTCGCCCAGAAGGCCGCCACCGGCGGGGTGGCCTTCCGGCTGCCCGCCGCCCGCGACGCCGACCGGGCGCGGCGAGCCGCGCGCAATGCGGTTGCCGGCGGGATCGCGCGCATCGACCGCAACCGGAAGCAGCGCGAGCGGCTCCTTGCCCGGCTCGGCGACCCGGAGCCGCCGTGGATCTACCTGATCGTGGCGACCGGGGACATTTACGAGGACATTCCGCAGGCGCAGGCGGCCGCGCGTGAGGGCGCCGACGTCGTCGCTGTCATCCGGTCGACCGGTCAATCGCTGCTCGACTATGTGCCCGAGGGCGCGACCCGGGAGGGCTTCGCGGGGACGTACGCCACCCAGGAGAACTTCCGGCTGATGCGGGCCGCGCTCGACGACGTGTCGCGCGAGCTGGGGCGCTACGTCCGGCTCACCAACTACGCCTCCGGCCTGTGCATGCCCGAGATCGCCACGCTGGCCGGGCTGGAGCGGCTGGACATGATGCTCAACGACTGCATGTACGGCATCGTGTTCCGCGACATCAACCCCCAGCGGACGTTCATCGACCAGCGGTTCTCCCGGCAGGTCCACGCCCGGGCGGGCATCGTGATCAACACCGGCGAGGACAACTACCTCACCACCGCAGACGCGGTGGACGCCGCCCACACGGTCATCGTGAGCCAGTTGTTGAACGAGCGCTTCGGCAAGGAGGCCGGCCTCGCCGACTGGCAACTGGGCCTGGGCCACGCGTTCGAGATCAACCCGGCGATCCCCGACTCGCTGCGACTCGAGCTCGCCCACGCCCAGCTGGTGCGGGAGCTGTTCCCCGACGCGCCGCTGAAGTACATGCCCCCGACGAAGCACATGACCGGCAACGTCTTCGCCGGCTACCTGCTCGACGCGTTCTTCAACCTGGTCGGGGTGCTGACCGGGCAGGGAATCATCCTGATCGGGATGATGACCGAGGGCATCCACACCCCGTTCCTGTCCGACCGCGACCTGGCGCTGGAGAACGTGCGCTACGTCGTGCGGGCGGCCCGGGGCCTCGATGAGGACTTCCACCCGCCGCGCGACGGCTTCATCGCCACGCGCGCCCGGCAGGTGCTGGGCGAGAGCGTCGACCTGCTCGATCGGATCTGCGACCAGTCGCTGCTGGACGCCATCGCCAAGGGCACGTTCGGGGTGACCAAGCGCCCGGCGGACGGCGGCAAGGGCCTGGCCGGCGTCGTGCCGCACGCGGACGGTTACTACAACCCGGCGACGGAAATTCTCCAACAGACGGGGGAGGACGCGCGATGACCGCCGCCGCGCAGGAGAAGAAGCTGGTCCGGCCCTACGGCGACACCACCGGCGACGGCATGGTGCAGCTGTCGTTCACGCTGCCGCTCCGGCACGACGAGCGTGCCGAGGGCGCGGCGCTCCAGCTCGCCGGGAAGATGGGCCTCGATCCGGCGATGGTCGTCCACGTCAAGGCGATAGGGCCGGACTTCACGTTCTTCATCGTCTACGGCCGGGTGCGGCACCTGGTCGACGTGTCGGCGGTGCAGGTGGTCGAGCGGGAGTATCCGCTGCTCACCGCGAAGGAGGTCAATCTGGCCGTCCGGTCCCGGCTGCGCCGCAAGCTCGTCGTTGTCGGCGCAGCCGTCGGAACCGACGCGCACACGGTCGGCCTCGACGCCATCCTCAACGTGAAGGGCTTCGCGGGGGAGAAGGGGCTCGAGCACTACCGGGAGATCCGCGTGGTGAACCTGGGCTCCCAGGTGGGCGCAGGCGAGTTGGTCGCGCGGGCGGCCAGGGAGCGGGCCGACGCGATCCTGATGAGCCAGGTCGTCACGCAACGTGACGCGCATGTGCAGCACGTTCGCGAGGTCGTGACGGCCGCCCGTGCGGCGTGGACAGACGACCGGCGTCGACCGCTGCTGGTCGCCGGCGGCCCGCGGTTCGACCCGGCGATGACCGGCGACCTCGGCGTCGACCGGGTCTTCGGCAAGGGCACGACGCCGCGGGAAGTGGCGAGCTACCTGGTGCACACGTTGCCCCGGCGGAGCGCATGACCGCCGCCGGCGGCGCAGACGCCCGTCTCGGTTGCACTGTCGCCCACCGGCGCTACGTCCCGTACTCCCACGCGCACTACGCCGGGCATCTCGTCGCCGGCGCCTACGTCCTCGGCCTGTTCGGCGACGCCGCGACCGAGGTGTGCATCCGGACCGACGGCACTGAGGGCATGTTGGTGTCCTACCCGGATGTGCAGTTCAGGGCACCGGTCCTGGCGGGCGACGTAGTCGAGGTCCGCGCGACGGTGACCAGGGTCGGCCGGCGCAGCAGGGACATCGAGTTCGTCGCGGAAGTCGTCTGCCGAGGCCGTCCGGCCCAGGGCGAGAGCGCCGCGGAGGTGCTCGATCCGCCGATCGTGGCGGTCACCGCAACAGGCACGGTCGTCGTGCCGGCGTGACGTGATGGCGGGACCGGATCGGCGTGTCGCGACGACACGCCGACGAGCAGTCAAGCGCAGGGAAAAACCCGTGGTGCCGAACAACCCTGGTGACCTGGCCAGGGACCATGTTCGCCCAGGTCACGATCCGGTTGACAGTCTCCTGGCGGGCACGGGTAACTTTCCTCAGTCCACCGCAGGACACCTGTGCGGGAGGTGACGACGGGGGCGACCAGCGCGGCTCGGCCGAGGGGCGGCAGCACCACTGCCCGGGTGCCAGGTCGAGCGACGCGCGGTGCATACGACGCCACAGCAGACTCGCCGGGTGGTTGGACCCGGAGGAGGCCCGGACGCCCAGTAGACAACGGCTTGCGAGCCCGACGCCATCGGGACGCCGCCGGTCCGAAGGGCGTCTCGGGCCTTCTTCCGGGTCCGACGACCTTGCGGCCATGATCGCGGAACGGACCGTCCTGGCCGCACGTCTGATGGCGTAGGAGACTCTTAGGAGCGCACTACGACCAGGAGGACGGGTGAGCACGGGCTGGTGGAAGGTCGGCGCGCTCCTCGCATCGCTGGCCGGCGGGCTCAGCCTGAGCATTGCCTTCCCGCCCTACGACGCCTGGTGGATCGCGCCATTCGCGGTCGGCGCCCTCGCCGCGGCCGTCCAGGGGCGCTCGGCCCGGTTCGGCGCGCTCGCCGGGCTGGCCTTCGGCCTGGGCTTCTTCATTCCGCTCCTGCAGTGGACGGGCATCTACGTCGGCCCAACTCCGTGGCTGCTGCTCGCACTGTCGCAGGCGGCGTTCATCTCGGCTCTCGGCGCGGCGACGCCGCTGGTCACCCGGCTGCCGGCCGCGCCGCTGTGGGTGGCCGCGCTCTGGGTGGGCGAGGAGGCCGTCCGCAGCCGGGCGCCGTTCGGCGGCTTCCCCTGGGGCCGGCTGGCGTTCTCGCAAGGTGACTCGCCCGCTGCCGGCCTGGCGGCGCTGGGCGGCGCGCCGCTGGTGACGTTCGCGGTCGCGCTCGCGGGCGGGCTGCTGGCCTGGGCGCTCCGGCGGCTGCCGCGGTCCGCGTGGCTGTCGGTTGCGGCCGCAGCGACGGCGGCGGCGGTGATCGGTGTCGGCTGGGCCGTGCCGCGCGCCGCTGCCGGCCCGGCCGGCGACGCGATCACCGTCGCTGTGGTCCAGGGCAACGTGCCGCGCCTCGGCCTCGATTTCAACGCCCAGCGCCAGGCGGTGCTGCGCAACCACGTCGCGCGGACCCGCGAGCTCGCCCAGGCGGTCGCCCGCGGTGAGCGGCCCAAGCCTGACCTGGTCATCTGGCCCGAGAACGCCTCCGACATCGACCCCTACACCGACCCCGAGGCGGCCGCGCTCATCGACGAGGCGGCCCGCGCGGTCGGCGTGCCCGTGCTCGTCGGCGCCGTCGTCCGCGGCCCTGGCCGTTTCATCAGCAACACCGCCATCGTGTGGGACCCGCGCACCGGGCCCGGCCAGACGTACGTCAAGCGCCACCCGGTGCCGTTCGCCGAGTACATCCCCCTTCGGCCGATCGCCCGAGCCGTGTCGGACCAGGTCGACCTGGTCGCGCGCGACTTCGCCGCCGGCGATCGGGCCGGCGTGCTCGACGTCGCAGGGGTGCGGCTGGGCGACGTCATCTGCTTCGAGGTCGCCTACGACGGCCTGGTCCGCGACACGGTACGCGGCGGCGCCCGGCTGATCGTCGTCCAGACGAACAACGCGACGTTCGGCCGGAGCGGCGAGTCGGCCCAGCAACTGGCGATGTCCCGGCTTCGTGCCGTAGAACACGGGCGCGCGGTGCTGGTCGCTGCGACGAGCGGCATCAGCGCGGTTGTCGCGCCCGACGGCACGGTCGTCGAGCAGTCGGAGATCTTCACACCCGATCTGCTCGTTCAGCGGGTCGCGACGCGCGAGGCGCAGACGGTAGCCGCCCGGCTGGGCTCGGCGCCGGAGTGGTTACTGGCTATCGTCGGTGTTCTGACCCTCTGCGCGGCGCTGCCAAGGTCGGTCGACGGAGGACGGCCGCGCTCGCCGCGCAACGCACCAACCCGCAGCGCACCAACCAGCGATTCGCCAAACCGCAACGCCGCGGGGGACGATGCGGCGCAAGTGCCCGTCCTCAGTGAGGAAAGGTAAGCACCGAGTGAGCCAGCCGTCGACCGACCCGACACCAGGGGAGAGCCACGAAGCGACGTTCGCCGACCTCGGTCCCGTGCTCGTGGTCATACCGACCTACAACGAGGCGCTGAGCATCGAGCCCGTCGTGGCCCGCGTCCGCGCCGCCGTACCCGAGAGCCACGTGCTCGTCGCCGACGACAACAGCCCCGACGGCACCGGCGAGCTGGCCGACCGGCTCGCCCACGACGACGACCACGTGCACGTCCTCCACCGTCCAGACAAGGAAGGGCTCGGGGCCGCGTACATCGGCGGCTTCCGGTGGGGCCTGGCGAACGGCTACGACGTGCTGGTCGAGATGGACGCCGACGGCTCCCACCAGCCGGAGGAGCTGCCACGGTTGCTGGCGGCGCTGCGCCGGTCCGACCTGGTGATCGGATCGCGCTGGGTCGAGGGCGGGGCGGTGCGCAACTGGGCCCGCTCCCGGAAACTGCTGTCCCGTGGTGGGAACACCTACGCTCGGCTCGCGCTCGGCATCCCGGTCCGCGACGCCACGGCGGGCTACCGCGCATTCCGCCGCACCACGCTCGAGAAGATCGGGCTCGACCAGGTCGAGTCGCAGGGGTATTGCTTCCAGGTCGACCTCGCGTGGCGGTCGTTGCAGCGCGGGCTCACCGTCGTCGAAGTCCCGATCACGTTCGTCGAGCGCGAGGTCGGGACGAGCAAGATGAGCAGAGCAGTTGTCGTCGAGGCCCTCTGGCGGGTCACCGCCTGGGGGCTTTCTTCCCGCCTCCGCCGCCTTCGCCGCACCATGGAGTGAGTGAGCACCCCCATGCCGACCGTCCTCGTCATAGCGTTCATCGTCGTCCCGATCCTGGAGATCTGGTTCCTCATCCAGGTGGGGCAGGTCATCGGCCCCTGGTGGACCATCGCCCTGCTCCTCGTCGACAGCTTCGTCGGCGCCTGGCTGGTCCGCCACGAGGGTCGGCGAGCGTGGGCGGCCTTGCGCGAGCGCATCCAGGGCGGGCGGTTCCCGAGCCGGGAACTGGCCGACGCCGCGCTGATCCTCGTGGGGGGCACGCTCCTGCTGACGCCGGGTTTCCTCACCGACGTCGTGGGATTCGCGCTGGTGCTCCCGCTCACGCGCCCGCTGGCCCGGCGGGCGCTGGCCTGGCTGCTTTACCGCCGGGCGGCGGCCGTTGTGGCCCGCCAGACGTCATCGCCGACCGGCCCGTCGTCGAGCCGGGTGGTGGCCGGCGAGGTCGTGGACAACGTCAACGGTGCCGGCGGGCCTGGCCCGCCGGCGGGATCGGCACCAGGCGACGCCCCGGGCGCGCCACGCGACGCCCCCGGCGACCCGGCCGGCGCAGGCGGCGGTCCCAGGACGTGAGCAGCCATGACCGAGCCGCGTCGCTAGGTACGCGACGCGGCTCGACTCGGGAACGGCGCAGCGGCCGTTAGGCGCTCTTGCGGTTGCGGTGGTCGCCCGTGGGGATGCCTCCGGCCCGGAGGACCTCCAGCCGCTCGGCGAGCAGCTCCTCGAGGTCGGCAATGCTGCGGCGCTCCATCAGCATGTCCCAGTGGGTGCGCGGGGGCTTGCCCTTTTTGCCCTCGGGCCGCTCGGTGTCAACACGCAACGCGGTCGTGCCGCAGAACCGGCACTCCCAGGTTGGCGGGATCTCGGCCTCAGCAGCGAAGGGCACCTCGAAGTGATGCCCCTTGGGGCAGTCATAGGCGACCATTTGCCGCGGAGCAAGATCAATATCGCGGTCGGTCTCGTAGCTGGTGGCGCCGAGACGTGACCCGCGTAGTGCCCGCTCGCTCATCGTGTTCAGCCCTCCTAGGACGCCCCCGCGGCGCCCCTTGAGAATGTTGTGCGCTGTCCTGCAGTGCTCTAAACGTTCGATAGGCTGCAGAGATTCCCACGCCCGGGAGAGGCATATCACATGACATTGCGCGCCCACCCTCCTCCGCGATCTTGAGCTTTTTTCGACGACACGCCGGTGCGGGGCGAAAAAAGCTCAAGATCGCGGGAGGTTGCGCGCCCGGATTCGGCGGTCAGACCCGGGCCGGCGGGAGGTTGCCGGCCTCGATGATCCCCTTTCGCACGTCGACCCGGCGCAGGACGACGAAACTCGCGACGAAGAAGACCACCAGCGAGATGCTCGCGCTGCGGTAACTCCCGGTCCATTGCAGCACCAGGCCGAAGATCAGCGTCCCGAGCCAACTCGTGCCGCGGTCGGTGATCTCGTAGAGGCTGAAGTACTCCGCCTCCTGCCCGCGCGGGATCAGCTGGGAGTACAGCGAGCGCGACAGCGCCTGGGTGCCGCCGAGCACGAGACCGATGAGGGCGGCCAGCAGGTAGAACTGGACTGCGTTCCCCACTGGCACGAAGTAGCCCAGCGTCACGGCGGCGCACCAGAGGACGAGGCTGCCGAGCACGGTCCGCTTGGCGCCGATGCGCTGGGCGGTCGCGCCGAGCAGCAACGCCCCGCCGAAGGCGACGAACTGCACGAGGAGGATCGCCGAGATGAGCGTCGTCTGGCTGAGCTCGAGCTCCTCGTCGCCGTAAGTCGCGGCGAGCGCGATGACGGTCTGGACGCCGTCGTTGTAGAGCAGGTAGCCGGCCAGGAAGAGCAGCGTCGTCGGGTAGGCCCGCGCCGAGCGCATCGTGTGGCGGAGCTGGCGGAAGCCGCCGGCGAGCGCGCGTACGCCGTCCTCGTCGGCGCCGGGGCGAGCCCGGGACCGCAGCGCGCGCAGCGGCACGATGGTCCACAGCGCCCACCACAGCCCGGCCGACAGCAGCGAGACCCGCACCGCCGCCCCCTCTGACAGGCCGAAGGTCTCGTGGCCGAGAAACAGCGCGAGGTTCGCGGCGAGGAGCAGAGCGCCGCCGAGGTAGCCGAGCGCCCAGCCGCGAGAGGACACCGCGTCCCGCTCGTCGGGCAGCGCGATCTCGGGCAGGAACGAGTAGTAGACGACCGCGGAGGCCCCGAAGGCGATGTTGGCGACGACGAACAGCAGGCCGCCGAGGAGGTAGTTGCTGCCACCGAGGAAGTACAAGCCCATGGTGGCCAGGGCGCCGAGGTACGCCAGGGCGCCGAGCATCTCCCGCTTGCGCCGGGTGCGGTCGGCGATCGCCCCGACGATCGGGAGGACGAGCACCTGAAGCAGGACCGACAGCGACACGACGTACGGGAAGAACGACTCCGCCAGGACCGGGATGCCGAGCGGGCGCACGTAGCCGTCGGCGCCGGCCGCGGCCTCGGCGACATCGGTCAGGTAGGGACCTAGGAACACGGTGACGACGGTCGTCGAGAACGCGGAGAAGGCCCAGTCGTAGAAGTACCAGCCGCGTTGTTCCCGACGGCGGACCGCCGGGTCGCCGGCCGGCTCGGCGGCCGCCGCTGTGCCGGCGTCGGAGCTGGTCACGGGCGGCTGCCGGGCCAGGCGCCGCGAATCACGAGCTCGCGGCGCAAGAGTTCGGGCCGGTCGGTCATGATCCCGTCCACACCGAGGTCGAGCAGCCGGTGAATCTCGACTGGGTCGTTAACTGTCCAAACATGCACAGCGATTCCTCGACTATGCGCTATATCGACAAAGCGCTGATCCACCAGCGTGACCCCGCCGACGCGGGCCGGCACCTGGGCGCAGGGAATCCGGGCCGCGCGGGCGCGGGGCAGTAGCCCGGCGTACGCCGACAGCCGCAGCCGGGCCACTCCCAGCGGGCCGAGCGACGTGCACAACCGTGGCCCCACGGCGGCCCGGACCGCCGCCAGCCGCCGGTCCGAGAACGACGCGACGCACACCCGGTCGACGGCGCTGGTGCGGCGGATGACCTCGACCAGCGGACCGATCGCGCTCGCCGCTTTGACGTCCACGTTGACCCGCGCGTCCGGCCAGGCTCCGAGGACGTCCTCGAGCAGCGGGATGGGCGCGGCGCCGGCGATGCGGGCGCGGGCGACCTCGGTGTGGGGGAGCGCGGCGATCCGGCCGGTGCGGTCGGTGACCCGGTCGAGGGTCCGGTCGTGGAAGGCGAGCAGGACGCCGTCGGCGGTGGCATGGACGTCGGTCTCGAGGTACCGGTAGCCGAGGTCGATCGCCCGCTGGAACGCGGCGAGGGAGTTCTCCAGCGCCGCGGCGGCGCCGCCGCGGTGGGCGAAGGCCAACGGCCTCGGCGCGTCGAGGAACGGGTAGGCCACCGACACGCGCGCAGTATGGCTGACCTGAGCGGCGCCTGTGGCAGGCAGGCCGCAAGAGGAGGCTCGCGACCCGCCGCCATCGGCCGACCACGTAGGCTTTTCGGTCGTGGGCGATCAGTGGCCGGCCGGCTGGTATGACGACCCGAGCGGCGTCGCCGGGCAGCAGCGCTGGTGGAACGGCACGGCCTGGACCGCGCATGTCCGGGCGGCCGAGCCGGCCGGGGCCAGCGGCGCGCCGGGTGGGCCCGGTGTCCCCGCGGAGCCCGCCGAGCCCGCCGAGCCCGCCGAGCCCGCGGAGCCGGGCAAGCTGCCGCCGGAAGCGCCGACCCAGCCGCTGTGGCAGGCGCCTGAGCGCCCCACCGAGATCCTCGAGCATGGCCCGGCCGGGCCCGGCCGCGGCGACGTCTGGGCGGCCGGCGCTCCGCCCGGGCGGCGCGCGCCCTCGTCGCCGCTGCCGTGGATCCTCGGCATCGGCGGCGGCGCGCTGGCGCTCCTCCTCATCGCTGTCACGGGCATCCTCCTGCTGCGCGACAACGACGAGCCGAGCGGGAAGTCCTCGCCGCCTGCGGCCGAGCCGGGCCCGGGTAGGACCACGCCCGGGCCGAGCAGCTCCGGCCGAGCGCCCGCCGACCCCCGGAGGGTGGCCGACGCCGCCTCGGGACTCTCCTACGAGCGGCTGCCCGACTGGCAGGCGTGGCGAGGCGAGCCCGTGTTCGCGGGCGTCGGCACGGCGGGGCAGTACGTCGTGACCCAGGAGCGGTCGCCCGGGGGCGGCCAGTACATCGCGCACGTGTTCCTCGGCCTGGTCGACAGCCGCTTCCCGTACGACGGCCCCGACAGCTTGCAGACCGGCGCGGAGGCACTTGCGCGCACCGTCGAGCAGACGCCCGACGCTTACCCGCCGCACAAGGTGAAGCCGTTGTCGTCGGAGCGCCTCACGGTCGACGGCCGGCCCGGCTGGCGGGTCCGCCTCAACCTCGTGTTCACCGACGCCGAGGGCTACACCGCGACGGGCGAGCGTGTTGACGTCGCGCTGGTCGACCTGGGTGGAGGGCGCCTGGGCGGCGTTGTCGCCTCGATTCCCGACGACCGCCAGGACCTCCTTCCCGGCGTCGACGAGGCCTACCGCACCTTGCGCATCGACGCGGGCGCGGCCGGCCCGACCACCGGTCCGACGGCCTGACCGGCGCGGACGGCGACGCAGCGTGACCTCGCGCATCCCGGTCATCATCGGCCCGCGGGTCGTGCTGAGGGGACCGGAGCCGCGCGACGTGCCTGACATCCGGCGCCTCTCGGAAGCGCTCTGGCAACGGCTGGCCGTCGATTCGAACCCGCAGCACTGGGTGATCGAGCTCGGCGGGGCCTTCGTGGGCGCCGCGCGGCTCCACGCGTTGAAAGAGTCGGACCGACGGGCCCGCTATGCCGTCAGCATCGTCTCGCCGCCGCACATCGGCCACGGCCTCGGCGCCGAGGCGACGCGGCTGGTGCTGGCGTACGCGTTCGAAGTGCTCCGCCTGCACCGCGTGGAAGCCCGGTTGCTGGCCGGCAACCAGCGGGGCCTGGCCTGCCTCCGGACCTGTGGCTTCACCCAGGAGGGCCGGGAACGCGAGTCGGCGCTCGTTGACGGCGACTGGCACGACGAGGTCGTGCTCGGCGTCCTCGAGCATGAGTACCGTCGGCTGTCTGGCTCGTGGCCCAAGCTCGCCGCCGTGCGCCAGGGGAGCGGCACCTGACCAGTGGCTTGGGGCCGCGTCCGCGGCGCGGTCCGGCATAAGGCAAGATCTGTGGATGACAATCGACACGAGGAGGCTGGGCAGGGGAGCCCTTGAGGTGCCGGTCGTGGGGCTGGGCACGTGGCGGGTGTTGGACGCCCGCGGCGAAGAGCAGGAGCGGCGCGCTCATGAGGTCGTGCACCATGCCCTCGACCGCGGCCTGTCGTTCGTGGACACGTCGCCGATGTACGGCAACGCCGAACGGGTGCTCGCCGAGGCGGTGCACGGGCGACGTGGGGAGGCGCTGGTCGCGACCAAGCTGTGGACGCGCGACGACGCGGAGGCGCGCCACCAACTGGAGCAGGCGCTCAAGTGGTACGCCGGCCGTGTCGAGCTCTACCAGGTGCACAACCTCGTCGCCTGGCCGGAGCGGCTGGACCTGCTGGAGTCGGCGCGCGAAGCCGGCAAGGTGCGCGCGATCGGCGCGACGCACTACCTGCCGGCCGCCTTCGACGAGCTCGAGGCGGTGATGCGCAGCGGCCGGATCGACGCGGTCCAGGTGCCGTACAACCCGCACGAGCGCGACGTGGAGCGGCGCATCCTGCCGCTGGCCGCCGACCACGACATCGGAGTGATCGTCATGCGTCCGTTCGGCGAGGGCGGGCTGCTGCGCAGGTGGTGGCCGAGCGAGGACGACCTGCGGCCGTTGGCCGGCTTCGGCGTCCGCACCTGGCCGCAGGCGCTGCTCAAATGGGTGCTCAGCGACCTGCGCACGACGGTCGCGATCCCGGCGACCAGCCGGCCCGAGCACGTGGCAGAAAACGCCGTGGCGGGCGCGCCGCCGTGGTTCGGGCCGGCGGAGCGCGACCTGGTGGAGCGGCTGGCGGGCGCCGCCTGATGCCGGTTGATTCCCGGCTGTCGTGTGCGCGGAGTAGCATTTCGCGCCCATGGAGTTCCGCCGGATAACAAGCCTGCCGCCCTACGTCTTCACGATCATCAACAACCTGAAGATCGAGGCGCGGCGCGCCGGTGTCGATGTCGTCGACCTCGGCTTCGGCAACCCCGACATCCCGTCGCCCGACATCGCGGTCGACAAGCTGGCGGAGGCGGCCCGCAACCGGCGCAACCACCGTTACTCCATGTCGCGCGGCCTGCCCAACCTGCGCCTTGCCGTGGCCAACCTCTACCGGCGCAATTGGGGCGTCGAGCTCGACCCCGAGACCGAGATCACCAACTGCATCGGCTCGAAGGAGGGCTTCAGCCACCTCATGTGGGTGCTGCTGCAGCCGGGTGACGCCGCGATCGTGCCCACGCCGACCTACCCGATCCATTTGTACGGACCGCTGTTCGCCGGCGCCGACCTGCGTCAGGTGCCGATGCGCGCGGACACCGACTACTTCGAAGGCCTCGAGCTCGCCTGGCAGGTGGGCTGGCCGAAGCCGCGGGCGCTGGTGGTGTCGTTCCCGCACAACCCGACCGGCGCTTGCGTCGACCTCGCGTTCATGCAGCGGATGGTCGACTTCTGCCGCGAGCGCGGCATGATCGCGGTGCACGACTTCGCCTACGCCGACGTGGGCTTCGACGGCTACCGCCCGCCGTCGATCCTGCAGGCCGAGGGCGCGAAGGAGTGCGCGGTCGAGCTGTACTCCATGACCAAGAGCTTCTCGATGGCCGGCTGGCGGGTGGCGTTCATGTCGGGCAACCCGCAGGTCGTGGCGGCGCTGGTGAAGCTCAAGACGTACCTCGACTACGGCACGTTCCAGCCGATCCAGATCGCGGCGACGGTGACGATGAACGAGGCTGTGGACTACCCGGGCCAGATCTGCTCCATCTACGAGTCACGGCGCGACGCGCTGTGCGACGGGCTGGCCCGGATCGGCTGGCCGGTGGCCAAGCCGGCCGGCTCGATGTTCGTGTGGGCGCCGATTCCCGAGCCGTACCGCGAGATGACGTCGCTGGAGTTCTCGTCCATGCTCGTGCGCGATTTCGCGGTGGCGACGTCGCCGGGAGAAGGCTTCGGCCCGGGCGGCGAGGGCTACGTCCGTTTCGCGCTGATCGAGAACGAGCAGCGCACCGCCCAGGCCGTCCGCAACCTGCGCCGGGGCCTGACCAAGCTGTAGGCGGCGGTCGGCGGCGGTCCGCAGCGGCTGCGCGCAGCCCCTCTCCCACTCCCCTCCCCTGTTCGCCGATAATCGACATTATGTTAAGTAGTAGTTATCTGGCCGGTCCCCCTTCATAGGCTGCTGAGCATGCGCAACGACAACTTCGGCACCCAGACGTGGCTGGCTCATGGCGACCGGCCGCTGCAGGCCAGCTCCGCGGTTGCTCCGCCGGTCTACCAGACGGCGATGTTCGCGATGACGACGCCGGCGGAGTACGCCGAGCTCAGCGGCGCTGTCGCACCGACCGAGTTCTACACCCGCTACGGCTCCCCCAACCTGCGCCAGGTCGAGGTGCTGCTGGCCGGCCTGGAGGGCGGCGAGGCGGCACTGGCCGTGGGCAGCGGGATGGCCGCGATCAGCGTCGCGCTGCTGTCGATCCTGCGCGCCGGTGATCACGTCGTCACGCAACGTACGCATTACACGGGGACGCTGTCGCTGTTCCTCGAGGTGCTCCCCCGCCTGGGAATCGACGTCACGATGGTGGATCAGACCGACGTCTCCGCCTTCGCCGCGGCCGTCCGCCCCGGCCGCACCAAGGTGGTCTACACGGAAACCCCCACCAACCCGACGCTCGTGCTCACCGACCTGCGGGCGACCGCCGAGATCGCGCACGACGCCGGGGCGTTGGCCGTGACCGACAACACCTTCGCGACCCCGCACAACCAGCGGCCGATCGAGCTCGGCTATGACCTGGTGGCGCACTCGGCCACCAAGTACCTGAACGGCCACTCGGACGCCACGGCCGGCGTCCTGGTCGGCAGCCGCGAGCTGATCGACCAGGCGTGGCAGTACCTGCGGACGTTGGGGCCGGTGCTGCACCCGTGGGAGGCGTGGCTGCTGCTGCGCGGGCTGCGGACGTTCGGGCTGCGGATGGCCGCGCACAACGCCGGCGGCCAGCAGGTCGCGGAGTTCCTCGCGGGCCACCCGGCGGTGGCGTCCGTCCATTTCCCCGGGCTGCCGTCGCACCCGCAGCACGAGCTGGCCCGGGCCCAGATGCCCGGCGGGTTCGGGGCGATGCTGTCCGTCGAGATGGCCGGCGGCTTCGAGGCGGCGTACCGCCTGGTCGAGCGCACCCGCGTCTGCCTGCCGGCGATCAGCCTCGGCGGGGTGCAGACGCTGATCACGCACCCCGCGTCGATGATGTTCAGCCACCAGACGCCGGACCAGATCGCCGCGGCCGGCGTGAGCACGTCGCTGGTGCGGCTCTCGGTCGGAATCGAGGACCCGGCCGACCTCCTCGCCGACCTTGACCAGGCGCTGGGCTGACACCGCACCCCCGCCAAGGTTGTCGGTGGCCGGTGCGACGATAGCGGACATGAGCCCCCTAACGACTCGCGTCGCCGCCGCCGTCGCCGGCCTCGTGCTGCTCGTCGGCCTTGCGGCGTGCTCCCGCGACGAGACCGGCCGCGCGGCCGGTGTCGGGCGCGAGTTCCTCTCGGAGTGGGCCGCCGGCGACGCGGCCGGCGCCGGGCGGCTGACCGACGACTCGGCCGCCGCCAGGGCCGTCCTCGAGGGGGTGAGCGAGGGGCTCGCGGTCGCAAAGGCCGAGCTCTCCCCCGGTGATCCGCAGCGCGCCGACGACGGGCGGGTCACTCTGCCGTTCAGTGCCGTCCTCACCCTGCGCGGCCTCGGCAAGTGGGACTACACCAGCTCGCTGACGCTCGTCCGCGCCGGCGACGACGGGCCGTGGCGCGTCGACTGGAGCCCTGCCGTCGTCCACCCGAAGCTCACCGCCGACACTGCGCTGCGCCGCCGGCGCAGCCTGCCCCAGCGTGCGCCGATCCTCGACCGCGCCGGCGCGCCGCTGGTGTCCCCCCGGCCGGTGGTCGAGATCGGCATCTGGCCGGGCAAGCTCACCGACCCGCGCAGCGCCTACGGCTTCCTGAAGGACGAGCTCGACATCGACGTGGGCGCCCTGGCGCTGCGGGTGCGCAAGGCGAAGCCCGACGAGTTCGTCAGCGTGATCACGCTGCGCCGGGCCGACTTCGCCCCGGTGCGCCGGCGGGTCGCCGACCTGCCCGGGGTGATCACCCGGAAGGGCACTCGCATTCTCGCGCCCACCCGCGACTTCGCCCGCGCGCTTCTCGGCGCCGTCGCCCCGGCGACGAAGGAGACCCTCGAGTCCGCCGGCCCGGCCGCTTCGGCGAGCGACCTGGTCGGGACGGGCGGGCTGCAGGAGGCGTTCCAGGAGCAGCTGGCCGGCTCGCCCGGCGGGGCGGTCGAGCTGGTCGACGCCAAGACCCGCAAGGTGGTCGCCACCCTGCACAAGTTCGCGCCCCGGCCCGGCGCGCCGATCCGCACGACCATTGACCAGAAGGTGCAGGCGGCGGCCGAGAAGGCGCTGCAGGAGACCAGGCAACCGGCCGCGCTCGTGGCGATCCAGCCCAGCACGGGCGACATCCTCGCGGCGGCCAATGGCCCGGCCGAATCCGCGGGCTACAACCGCGCGTTCGTCGGCCGCTACCCGCCGGGCTCCACCTTCAAGGTCGTGAGCACGGCAGCGCTGCTCGCCGCCGGGCTCGGCGTCAACGACACCGTGCCGTGCCCGCGCACCGCCGTCGTGACAGGCAAGCGGTTCCAGAACCAGGACGAGTTCGCGCTCGGGCGGGTGCCGTTCCGCACCGACTTCGCCCGCTCCTGCAACACCGCCTTTGTCGGGCTGGCCCAGCGGCTGCCGGGGGCGGCGCTGCCCGAGCAGGCGGCGGCGTTCGGGTTGGGCGGCGAATGGCAGGTGGGCCTGTCCGCCTTCAGCGGGAGCGTGCCGGAGCCGGCCACACCCGTCGACCGGGCCGCCAGCGTGATCGGGCAGGCGAAGGTCGAGATGAGCCCGCTGGCGATGGCGTCAGTGGCGGCCACGGTGCAGGGTGGCGAGTTCCGCCAGCCGGCCCTGCTGCGGGATCCGGCGCCGAAGCGGCACTCCCCGCCGGCGGAGGTCTCCGCCGAGATCACGGGCGAGTTGCGTGCGCTGATGCGCGCTGTCGTCACCGAGGGTTCGGGCCGTGCGCTGGCCGACCTCCCGGGGCAGCCGGGGGCGAAGACCGGCACGGCCGAGTTCGGCACCGACAAGCCGCCGCGCACGCACGCCTGGATGATCGGGTTCCGGGGCGACCTGGCTTTTGCCGCGCTCATCGAGGACGGCGGGTCCGGCGGCAAGGACGCCGGACCGGTGGTGGCGGCGTTCCTGTCCGCGCTGCGGCCCTAGGAGGCCACTGAATAACGTCGTTCGATCAGCGAGCGGCTCATCCGCGCCCGATCCGGCAAGGCGGAGGAGGGAGTCGCACTGGGTTTGTGCGGCGACTGACGACAACGCAGCCGGTCGG
>Ga0184623_10000187_pt1 | contig 25649 bp, 25 predicted proteins | sample PLM1_100_b1_FD_133138 | JGI IMG/M metagenome (GOLD analysis project Ga0184623, IMG submission 133138) | Groundwater sediment microbial communities from an aquifer in East River, Colorado, USA - PLM1_100_b1 | ecosystem: Environmental > Terrestrial > Soil > Riparian zone | place: USA: East River... | reverse complement strand
CGTCGCGATCGTCCGCGACGGCATCGAGTTCGACGAGCTGACCGGCCAGGGCGAGGCCGAGGTCGTGCTCAATCGGACCCCGTTCTACGCGGAGGGCGGCGGCCAGATCGGCGACCGCGGCGAGCTTCGCGAGGCCGGTGGCGGGTCGCCGGTGTTCGCCGTGAACGATACCCAGCGGCCGCTTGGCGGACTGTTCGTCCATCGCGGCACCCTTCACGGACGGCTGCGGGTCGGCGAGACGGTCGACGCCGTCGTCGACGCCGAGCGTCGCGCCCACACGATGCGCAACCACACGGGAACCCATCTGCTGCATCGCGCGCTGCGGAATGTTGTCGGGGAGGGCGCCCGCCAGGCGGGCTCGCTCGTGACCCCGGATTACCTCCGGTTCGACTTTCCCCTGGACCGGGGATTGGAGCGGGACGAGCTGGCGGCGATCGAAGCGGAGGTCCGGCGGATCATCCGCGACGACCGAACCGTCACTCCCAGCTTCATGACGATGCAGGAGGCCGTCGCCGCCGGCGCCGACGCGTTCTTCGACGAGAAATACGGCGAAACGGTCCGCACGGTCCGCGTCGAGGGCTACAGCCACGAGCTGTGCGGCGGGACCCATTGCCGCGCGACCGGCCAGATCGGCAGCTTCGTCATCACCGGCGAGCGATCGATCGGCTCGGGGATGCGACGGATCGAGGCCCTGACGGGTGCCGGGGCGGACGTCTGGTTCGACGCTCGGCTCGCGACGCTCGAAGCCGCGACCGAGACCGCCGGTGCCCAGTCGGCCGAGGCCCTGCCCGATCGAATCCGGGCGCTCCAGGAGGAACTTCGCGAGACGAAGCGTCGGCTCAGGGCGGGCGGCGGAGCGGGGCTGCCCAAGCCTGGCGAGCTCGTCGCGGCGTCCCAGGAGGTGGCCCCAGGCGTGAGCCTCGTCAGCTTCGCGGGGCCATACGAATCAATCGACGCGCTGAAAGCAGCCGCCAAGGACGTCCGCGGGGTGTTCGACTCCGGCGTCATCGCCCTCGGCCTGGATGCCGACGAGCCGCAGATCTTCGTCACGGTCAGCGACGACCTCGTCGGTCGCGGGATCTCGGCGGGAGACCTCGTCCGCGAGGCCGTCGGCGCGATCGACGGCCGTGGAGGTGGCCGCCCCGAGATGGCCCAGGGCAAAGGCACGCGCCGCGAGGGGCTCGGCGACGCGTTGGCGGCAGTCGGCGAGCGTCTCCGAAACGGCTCCACGAACGACACGTGACCCGAACCACCCGCACGCAGATCGGCGGCTGGGGGGCACTTCTTGCCGCCGTTGCGATCCCGCTCGAGATCCTGACTCTCGCAATCGCCTCCGGTCCTGTCGACGAGCGTCTCAGCTCGTTGCCATTCACCGCAGCCGATGCGATTCGGACGACCGGGCTGCTCGTGGCCGTGATCGGGCTCGATCGATGGCTACGCGAGATCCAACCCCGGCTCGCGTTCGCCGCGCTCGTAGCCGGGATCCTGGGCGCTGGGCTTGGGTTGGTTGCCGACGCGATGGTCGTCGCCGGGATGTCATCAAGCTCGTTCGACCTCGTGATATTTGTTGCCGTCAATACCGCGATCGGATGCTGGTACATCCTCACGGGCGGAATCCTTTCGCGTGCCGGCGAGGATCTCCGTCGGATCGGCTGGGTCGGCCAGCTCGGTGGCGTCGGGTCGATCCTCGCGACCGCGCTCCTCGCCAGCGGGATGCAGTCGGCCGTGCGTGCGCCGTCGTGGCTTGACTACGCGCAACTGCTTGGCGTCTTCGCAATCGTGTTCCTCGTCCGCCTGTGGCGATTCGCCGCCCTCGGCAGGCTGCCCGGACCGGGGCTGATCTGAATGGCCTTCTGGCGGAAGATCATCCAGCGGGACGGTGGCGAGTCGCTCGCGATCTGCACGGCGCTCGACATCGGGACCGAGTTCGCCAAGGCGCTCGTCTTCGAGATCGGCGACGACGGTCACGGGACGGTTCGCGGCGTCGGACGGAAGCGCCAGGGCCTCAGCCACATGCAATCCGGCACGGTCGCGGACATCGCCGCGGTCGTCGACAACTGCGCGGTTGCCCTCCAAGAAGCCGAGGAGATGGCCGGCTTCCGGCCGAGCCAGGTCGTGGTCGGGATCGCCGGCGAGCTCGTCAAGGGCTTCACGACGACCCACAGCCAGGAGCGCAAGAGGCCGGACCAGCCGATCAGCGAGTCCGAACTCCAGAAGCTCATCGACTTCGTCCAGCGCGAGGCTCTCCGTGAAGCCGAGCGCTCGATCACGTGGGAGACCGGCCTCCCCAACGTCGACGTCCGGCTCGTCCACGCGGCCGTCGTCGGGGCCGCGATCGACGGCTACGCGCTGACGAACCCCGTCGGGTTCCAGGGTCGTCACGTGAAGATCGGGATCTTCAACGCGTTCGCCCCGCTCGTCCACCTTGGCGCCCTGCAGAGCGTCACATCGCAGCTGGATCTCGAGCTGCTCGAAGTCGTGGCCGAGCCGTACGCGGTCGCCCGCGTCCTCGGCTCCGAGTCGATCCGCCAGGCCGGTGCCCTGTTCGTCGACGTCGGTGGAGGGACGACCGACGTCGCCCTGGTCCGATCCGGCGGCATCGAGGGCACGCGGATGTTCGCCCTCGGCGGGCGCGCCTTCACGAAGTCCCTGGCCGATCGGCTCGATCTCCCGTTCCCGCGCGCCGAATCGGTGAAGGTCGACTACGCCCGAGGTCTCAGCGTCGAGCGACGCGACGAGATCGCCAAGGTCGTCGCCGACGACGTCGAGGTCTGGGCCGCGGGGGTCGAGCTCGTCATGGAGGAGCTCGGCGGCGGCGATCTGCTGCCGAGCCGGATCTACATCTGCGGCGGCGGCTCCCGACTCCCGGAGATCCGCGAGGCGATCGCCAACGAGCGCTTCTGGAAGCGCCTCTCGTTCGCCCGGCCGCCGGAGGTCGTCGTGATGGCCCCCGACCAGATCGAGACGATATCGGACGCGACGAACCTCCTGGTCGACCAGCAGGACGTGACGCCACTCGGCCTTGCCTACCAGGCGATCGAGCTCCAGACGACCGAAGATCCGCTCGACGCCGCCCTCCGCCGGGTCCTCCGCGCCATGAAGGTCTAGGCTGGCTTCAATGGCGACCGGCACCGTCTATCTCGACGTCGACGACGAAATCACCTCGGCGGCCGCCCGCATCCGCGGGTCCGAGGCCACGAAGGTCGCCCTCGTCGTCCCATACGGCTCGCGGATCGCGACGTCGCGCATGAACTTCCGCCTCCTGTCACGCGAAGCGGTCGTCAACAATCGGCGGCTGTCGATCGTCGCCACCGATCCTGCGACGCGGGCACTCGCAGCATCGGCCGGACTGCCCGTGTTCGCGAGCGTCGCCGAGTGGGATGACGCTGCCGGCGGGACCTCCGGCGCCTCTGCGTCCGACGGCGCGAGCGCGACGACGGCGACCACGGCCCAGACCCCTCTGGCGACCTCAACGGCAGCCGCGCCCACGGCCACGGAGGTCGTCTCGGACCCGGCGAGCCCGACGCCGCCCGTAGCAACCCCCTCATCCCGCCGGAAGGCGGCGAAGTCCGCCGCCCCCGAGCAGGCGACGCTGCCCCTGACACCCGCTCCGACGATCGCGGTCGCAGGCCCTGCCCTGCCGCGGTCTCCCTCGCCAGCGCGGTCGCCCGCGCCGTCGCCCGTCCCGTCCGCCCCGAGTCGCATCGCCGTGGCCAGGATCCGGTCGATGCCACGGATCGGCGCCCCAGCCGCCATGATCGCGGCCGCTGCGGTGCTCGTTCTGGTCGTGGCCGGTGTCGGCGCGTTCCTGTTCCTGCCCTCGGCCGAGTTCGTGGTGACACCGCGCGCGGAGGGCATCGGTCCGATCGCCCTCATCGTCCGGGCGGATCCGGACATCACCTCCCCGAACGCCGCGGAGAATCTTGTCCCGGCTCAACGTCTCGAGGTGCCGGTGTCAGCGGCGGACACGTTCACCGCCACCGACAAGCGTGTCGAGGAGGAACGGGCCGCCGGCAAGGTCGAGTTTCAGAGCCTAAACACGGGCTCTGAGAACACGATCGCCAAAGGCAGCGTCGTCTCCACGGAGGGAGGTATCAGCTTCCAGACGACGGCGACCTTGACGCTGCCGAGGGCGAAGGTTTTCCCTCAGTTCGAGCCCTCATCCGGGACGGTCGGCGTCATCGCCGTCAAGGCGGGAACGGCCGGGAACGTGCCGGCAAACGCGATCACGGTCGTCCCGCCCGCTGAGGACCCGACGCTCACCAAGGTCCGGAACCCCAACCCGACCGCCGGCGGAAAGCACGAGGAGTTCCCGCGGATCGGCCAGGAGGATGTCGACGCGTCCATGGTGGCCCTCCAGGCGAAACTTGCCGACGCCTTCGAGGCTGCCCTCGCCGATGGCGCGGGCGCGCCGGCGAATGCCACCGTCTTCGCCGAGACGGCGGAGCTTGGCGATTCGATGCCGACGGTCGATCCGGCCACGCTCGTCGGCAAGGAGGTCGCGACCTTCGAGCTCGGGCTTGCAGCGAGCGGGACGGTGATCGCGGTCGATGCTTCGCCGGTCATCAACATCGCGGAGACCCGGCTCCTCTCGAACGTCGGCCCCGACCACCGCCTCGTCGAGGGCTCGGTCGAGATCACGCCTGGCGATCCGACCGTCACGGGCGGCGAGGTCTCGTTCCCGGTGACCGCCAGGGCGCGACGCGTCCCGATCCTCGACCCGGCGGAGCTGCTCGCTGCCATCAAGGGTCGAACGATCAACGAGGCGCGCTCGATCCTCGCCCAGTTCGGCGACGTCGTGATCACCCCGTGGCCGGAGTGGGTCACGACGATTCCGGGCGTCGAGTCGCGGGTCACGCTCGAGATCGTGGGGCAGACTGACGGAGCGCCTGACGGCTCGCCGTCGCCGTCCGGGTCGGTGCGGCCATCGACGACGCCTCGGCCTACCGCGACCGCGAAGCCATCGGCGGCGGCGCCGTCCTCGAGCGACTTGCCGGTCGCCAGCCCCGCACCGTGACGCGGATTCTCGGGGCGGATCTCGGCGAGCGGCGGATCGGGCTGGCGGTGGCGGACCGCGACGGGGGAATGGCGATGGGCCTCGTGACCATCCGCCGTTCGACGCCGGCGCAAGAGGCGGCCGCGATCGCCCGGATCGCCATGGAGCAGGACGCAGACGAGCTCGTTGTCGGGCTCCCGCTTCACGCGTCCGGGGCGGCCGGAACCCAGGCCGAGATCACCCGCGACTGGGTCGCTGCGCTCGAACCGCTCGTTGGCGTCACAATTACCCTGCGCGACGAGCGCCTGTCGAGCCACCTCGCAGAGGCGCGTGTCGGCCCGATGAAGCGGGGACGTTCGGGCGGCCCACCGAGCAGGACCCAGCGAGACGCCCACCGTGGCCGGGTCGATCGCGAAGCGGCGGCGATCATCCTCCAGGATGAGCTCGATGCCCGCGCGGCGACGGCGTCGAACCCGGCGAACCACGCGAACCCGGCGAACCACGCGAACCCGGCGAACCAGGCGGACGGGGGACCAACCACTGACGACGACGTGGAGACCACACGATGACCCTCCGCTCCGGCGGACGCCCCCGGGACGCACGGCAGGCCCACCCGATCGCCGAGGACACGCACGAGGAGACGTGGGAGCCGGAGTATCGGCGATCGAACGGGCGCGGATCGAACGGCGGGGGATACGGGCGGCGCGGCCGCAACGGCGGCGGGCACGGCGGCCTCATCAGGTTCCTGCTGTTCGCCCTGATCCTTGCGGCGATAGTGCTGGCGGCGCTGGTCACGGTTCTCCGGCCCGTGGTCCGAGGCGCCGTGATCGGCTGGGCGGCCGATAACCCAGGCGCCCTCGGGATGCCATTCGTCGCCGACCTCGTCCGGGAGGACCTCGGCAAGAAGCTCACGGACCGGGCATCGGATGACACCGAACAGGTGACCTTCGTCATCGGCTCCGGGGAGAGTGCGACAACGATCGCCGCGAAGCTCGAGGAGGAGGGCTTCATCAAGGATCGCCGAGCTTTCGTCTACATCGCCGTCCAGCGAGATCTCACTGGCAAGCTGAAGTCAGGCGAGTTCATCCTCCGCCGTTCGATGACGCCCGATGAGATCGTCACCGCGCTTCTAGCGCCACCGGCCGTCCCGTACGTCGAGATCAAGCTCCGGACCGGCCTCCGCCTCGAGCAGGTGACGGCCCTGCTCCAGACCATCGACGGCCTGAAGATGGATCCGCGCGAGTTCTACGATCTCGCGTCGCACCCTACCCCTGAGCTTCTCGCCGACTACGAATGGCTGGAGCTCCCGGACGGCGCCTCCCTCCAGGGCTACCTGTGGCCGGCGACCTATCGCGTCCTGCCCGACACCACGGGCGAGGAGCTGGTTCGGCTCATGCTCGATCGTTTCCACGGCGCGATCGAGGGCCGGATGAACGTTCCCGCCGAGCGCGGCATGACGTTACGCGAGGTGCTGTCGCTTGCATCGATCGTCGAGCGAGAGGCGATCCTCGACGACGAACGTGCGCTGATCGCGGGCGTCTACCAGAACCGCCTCGACGGGAAGCTCGGGCACCGGCTACTCCAGGCGGATCCGACCGTGATCTACGGCTATGACACCGTGAAGCTTGCCGAGAGGGACTTCGGAAGCTGGCGCGAGTACATCTTCTGGGACGTTCCGAAAGAGATCGGCATGGCTGATATCACCCTGCCCGAGGACCTCCAGGGCTACCAGACCTATCAGACCGAAGGGCTCATCCCCGGCCCGATCTGCACGCCGACTCTCGCCTCGATCGACGCCGCGCTCGCTCCCGACACGGCGGAGGGCTATGTCTACTTCCTGGCGAAGAACGACGGATCCGACGGCCATGCCTTCGCGAGGAACCAGGCAGAGCACGATGCCAACCGCGAAGAGTACGGCTACTGATGGCTGAGAGCACCGCAGCGCTGCCGAGCGCGGCTGACTTCGCGGCGCCGCCGACCGCCGAGGACCACGCCCGCTGGAACGAGGCGGACCGGGCCGCTCGGCCGGCGCGGCTCGCCCGACTTCGGGCGAGGTTCGCCACGCACAACGTCGAGGCCTACTTCGGCGTCCAACGCGAGAACACCCGCTACCTGACCGGTTTCGTTCTGGGTGAGGGCGAGGAGAAGGTCGCGGGCCACTCGGGCCAGTTTCTCGTCGGTGGCAGCGAGGTCGTCGTCCTGGCCGACTCGCGCTACACGATCCAGGCCGGGCGCGAGGCGGCTGGCGCTCGGATCGAGGACGCGGGCTACGACCTGCCGGAGAAGTGGGCCGCGCTCGTGGGTTCCCTCGGGGCGAAGCGGGTCGCTGTCGAGGTGGGCTTCGTGTCTCACGCGCTCTGGCGACGCCTCGAGGCGGCCGCGCCGGGCGTCGAGCTCGTCCCGGTCGAACGCTGGATCGAGGCCGATCGCGAGATCAAGGAGCCGGCCGAGGTCGAGCGGATCGCGGCCGCCTGCGCGGTCGCCGACCGTGCGCTCGCGTCGCTCCTGCCCGGGATCAAGCCGGGCGTGACCGAGGCAGCCCTGGCCCTGGAGCTGGAGTGGCTCCTCCGGACAGGCGGCGCGGAGGCGGTCGCCTTCGACCCGACCTGTCTCGCCGGACCGCAGGCAGCGTTGCCTCATGGATCGCCCGGTGACGCGCCTGTGACGAGCGGCTCAGTCGTACTCTTCGATTTCGGTGCCCAGGTTGCCGGGTACCGGAGCGACATGACGCGGACGCTCTTCGTCGGCGAGCCATCGGAGCGGGACGCCGCGGTCTACGGGCTCGTGGCCGCGGCACAGGCCGCCGCAATCGCCCAGCTCGAGGCGTCCGTCGACGGGGAGCTAGAGCTGCCATCCGGCCGTGACCTCGACGCCCTCGCTCGCGGGCTGATCGAGGAAGACGGCCGCTGGCCGGCGTTCGGCCATGGTCTGGGTCACGGGATCGGGCTCGCGACACACGAACGGCCGTCACTCAGTCGCTCGGCAACCGATGCCCGGCTGCCGTCGCCGACCGTCTTCTCGGTCGAGCCCGGGATCTACCTCGAGGGCGAGACAGGTGTCCGGATCGAGGACCTGGTGTTCCTCGACGCGAGTGCCGGCAAGGTGGAGCGTCTGACGCTCTTCCCGCGGGAGCCCCTCGTCGTCGGTGCCTGACCGGCCGCAGAAGGTCGTCGGCTACAATCGCGGCCTCGAACCCGATCCCGTACCGCCGGTCCGCGCGTCGCGCGTTCCCACGACCCACCGGCGTCGCTCCAGGAGCCCACAACCGACATGATCAGCACCGGCGACCTGCGCAAGGGCCTCGCCATCGAGCTCGACGGCGAGCTCTGGCAGATCCTCGACTACCACCACATCAAGATGGGCCGCGGATCAGCCCAGGTGCGGATCACCCTCCGCAACATCAAGCGCGGCCAGACGGTCGAGCGGTCGTTCCAGGCCGGGACGAAGTGGCCGCGCGCGTCGATGGAGAAACGACCCGTCCAGTTCCTCTACCGCGACGGAGACGATTTCCACTTCATGGACAACGATACGTACGACCAGTTCGTGCTGACGTCCGCCCAACTCGGCGAGGCCGCTCAATATATGAAAGACGGGATGACGCTCGATCGAACGAGCTACCAGGGCGAGACGATCGGCGTCGAGCTGCCTGTGACCGTCGACCTCCAGGTGACCGAGACGGAGCCGGGCTTCGCCGGAGACACCCAGAGCGGTGCCCGCAAACCGGCGACGACCGAGACCGGGCTCGTCGTGACCGTCCCGATCTTCGTCAACGAAGGCGACACGATCCGGGTCGACACCCGGACGGGGGAGTACCAGACGCGGGTCTAGGTTGGAGGTGGCCATGGCTGCCCGAAGCGGGATCGAGACGTTCCTCTACCTGCTCGGCGAAGCGTTCCACGGCGTCGGGATCGAGGAGACCAACGAGAGCCAGGCCCTCCTTCCTAACATCGCGACCGTTCCCCTCGACCATTGGGAGGCGCTGCCGGCGGGAGCTGCGCGGTCGATCCGCGATGTCGCCGGCCACGTCGGCGCGTGCAAGGTCATGTACGACGACTACGCGTTCGGGAGCGGGACGTTGCAGTTCGGCACGCCCGAGGTCGAACCGTTCGCCGGCGGTGGTTCGCCGGTCGACCTGATCGCATGGATCGAGGCCGCCCACGCCCGGCTCGTCGAACATGTCGCGGCCCTCGAGGACGACGCGGAGCTCGACAAGGACCGGGCCACCAACTGGGGCGACCAACGACCGACCCGCTGGATCATTGCAACGATGATTACCCACGACGCCTACCACGCGGGTGAGATCAACCACGTCCGGAGCCTGCTCGACGGCGACGACCGATGGCGCTTCCTGCAGCTCGGCTTCGGCTGAGCGGCCGGGTCCGCGTCGGTCGCGCCGCGGTCGTGGTCCGCGAGCCGGACCAAGCGGCGAACGGCACAACCCGATGGCTCCGAATTACGCCGCTCGTCCGCCCGTTGGTCCGCCCCACGGACCGGTGGGCGAACGGGACCACCCGCGGGACCCGACTTCGGCCCCTCCTTCGCTCGTTGGTCCGCCAGCCGGACCACGCGTCGGGGTAGCAACAGGCGATGATGTGCGGATGAGCGGTTCTGAGCGACCTGAGGGGCTCCTTCCATCCTGGGACGACACGATCGACCCTGCGAGCCCGGTGCCGACGCCGCCCGGGACGTTCGGGCTCCGGATCCTGGGGGTCAGCGAGGTCACCAAGGCCGTTCGCGATGCGATCCGGGCCCACGAAGGGCTCCGTGACGTCTGGGTCGAGGGCGAAGTCGGCCGGGTGACCGTCAGCTCCGCCGGTCATGCCTACTTCACGCTGAAGGACGAGCGCAACGCGCTCCAGTGCGTCTGGTTCCGCGACGAGCGCGTCCGGTCGGCGTTCCAGCCCCAGGCCGGGCTCCGGATCGTCGCTCATGGTCGGGTCGACCTGTTCGAGCCGCAGGGGGCGCTCCAGCTCTACGTCGAATCGATCCAGCCGGCGGGCTTCGGCGACCTGACGCTGCGATTCGAGGCGCTCAAGGCGCGCCTGACCCAGGAGGGCCTGTTCGACACGGGTCGCAAGCGCGCTCTCCCACCTCGCCCCGCGACGATCGCGGTCATCACCAGCCCGACGGGGGTCGTCTGGCGCGACATCGGCCATGTCCTCGCGCGTCGCTGGCCGCTGACGCAGGTCGTGCTCGTCGCCTGCAAGGTCCAGGGCGAAGAGGCGCCGGCGAGCATCGTCTCCGCGTTCCGCCGGCTGGAGCGCTGGATCGAGCAGAGCCGGCGCGAGGGGCGGCCCGAAGACGCTCCACAGGTGACGATCCTCGCCCGCGGCGGCGGCAGCCTCGAGGACCTGTGGTCGTTCAACGACGAGCGCGTCGTCCGGGCGGTCGTCGCCCACAGTGTCCCCGTCGTGTGCGGCGTCGGCCACGAAGTCGACGTCACGCTCGCCGACTTCGCCGCGGACGTCCGCGCCCCGACACCATCCGCGGCGGCGGAGCTCGTCGTGCCCGACCGCGGCGAGTGGGAGAAGGCCTTCCGCCGGGCGAGCGAGCGGATCGCGTCGGCGGCCGGCGGCCAGCTCGGGACGCTCCGGCGCGACCTCGACGCGGAGCGGCGGGCCCTCGCCCGACTCGACCCGCTGGCCCAGCTCGCGGCATCGCGCGAACGAGTCGGGCTATTGCTGGACCGCGGTGTCCGGGCGGTCGATGGAGCGCTCGGTCGGCGCCGCGTGGCACTGGACACCGTGAGCGCTGCGCTGCCCGAGCTCGCCACGGCACGCACGCGCCGGGCGCGCTCCGATCTCGACGCCGCAATGGCTGCGCTCGCCGTCCTCGATCCGCAGCGGACGCTCGAACGCGGCTACGCGATCGTTCGGCGAACGGCCGATGGCGCGATCGTTCGCGCCCCGGGCGAGGCGCCGCCCGCCACGCCTCTCAGGCTTCGCGTCGCTGAGGGCGAGATCGCCGCGACCGTAGACACGCCCGGGTGACGGAGCTCATCGCGTTCATTGTCCTGGTCGCGTTCGTGGCCGTCGTCGGGATCGGCCTTGGTATGCTCGTCGCACCCCGGCTCACGCGCTGGACAGAGCGCGACGAGCGCGACGAGCGCGACGGGACCGACGGGAGTGAGTCCGACGAGGAGCCGCGTGACGACGGACCAGGCTGACACGATCGACGCCCAGATTGCCGCGCTTCCGTTCGATGCCGCCTTCACCGAGCTCCGGCAGGCGATCGAGGAGCTCGAAGCCGGCGGGCTCGCGCTGGAGGAGACGATCGCCCGGACCGAACGCGCGGTCGCCCTCCAGCGGCACTGCGAGCGACTCCTCAACGACGCGGAGCTCAGGGTCAAGCAGCTCCTGACGCGACCGGGCGGCGGTCTCGAGGCGCGCGACCTGGCGACCGCGGAGGACGCGGCGCCGGACGACGGCACCTAGCGGGCTAGCGATCCGCTGGCGGGATGTTGTGGTTGAACCGGAACAGGTTGTCGGGGTCGTAGCGGCGCTTGACCCGCGCGAGCCGATCGAAACGCTCGGGCCCGAACGCCGCCCGGACTCGGTCCGCGGGCTCGTCCATTGCGTAGTTGCCGTATCCCGCACCGCTGAATGACGACGGGCTGAGAGAGTCCACGACCTGCCGCGCCCAGGCGACCATCGAGCTGTCCTCTGACGGATCCTCCCAGACCGCGATCGCGGAGACATTCCAGCGCGCCTCGCGCTGCCCGAACGATGCTCCGCCAGCGGGCTCGGACCTGGCGCGTCCCGTGATGGCCTCAAGGAGCATGAACGGCATGCCCGCTGGAGTCGTCTCGAGTGCAGTCGCGACCGCCTCGATCGCCGCCGCGTCCAGGTCGCGGAGGAAGTGGCCCTTCCAGTAATGCCGTAAACCGAAGGGCAGGATCCCGCTGCTCGCCTGGATCTCGAGGTAGGTGGCCGGGACGAGGCGGCCAGAAGCCCCGGGAATGGAGCGCAGCGGCCGGATCACCGCCTCGGCGGCATCGGTCGTGCCCTGGAAGATGACCGTGATCTGGACGATCGGCGGATCGGAAGCCGGATTGGGTTCGACGCCGTCGACCGTCTTGAATGTCGGGCCGGTAACAAACATCACGATCTCGGGCGGAGCCTGCCGGGCGACATCGGCGACCGCCGACAACGCCTGCCGCGCGTGCTCGAGCGGGACCGAGATGTCGCCCATCTGGAGCGGCCCGAGCGGATAGACGACGAACTCGAACTCGGTCACGACGCCGAAGTTCCCGCCGCCACCGCGGAGCGCCCACAGCAGCTCAGGGTCGCCGTCCTCGCCCGCAATGACGACCGATCCATCCGCGGTGACGACCTCGGCCCGGACGAGGTTGTCACAGGTCAGGCCGAACGTGCCCATGAGGAATCCGATCCCACCGGTGAGCGTCAGCCCTCCGATCCCCGTGTCACCGAACGTGCCACCCGTCGTCGCCAGGCCGTCCGCCGTGGTCGCCACGTCGACGTCCTCCCACAGGGCTCCGCCCTGGGCGCGCGCGATCTGGCGTTCGGGATCGACCTCCACGCCGCGCATCTCGCGCAGGTCTACGACCAGCGCGCCGTCGGCAACGGCGTGGCCCGCGACGGAATGGCCGCCGCCACGGACCGCAATCGGGAGCCCAGTGCTGCGCGCGGCTTGCACGGCCGCGACCACGTCCGCCGTCGACCGACACTGGACGATCGTCGCGGGTCGCCGATCGATCATCCCGTTGAATGTCTGTCGGGCGGCGTCGTAGCCATCATGATCCGGCCCGATGACGGTCCCGGCGATCTGATCGAAGCCTGCCAGCGCATCAACGGTCGACATGCCCGCCACGATGCACCGTTCCCGATCGGTGTCAAGATGTGGTGCACAAACTGACCAATCCCCCAGGAGCAAGCCCGCGTGCCGATCCTCCCGACGCTTCACGGTCCGGCCGACCTTCGGGGCCTGACCCAGGCCCAGCTCGAACAACTCGCGGCCGAGATTCGCGAGACGATCATCGTGACGGTCGCCACGACGGGCGGCCATCTCGGAAGCTCGCTCGGGGTCGTCGAGATGACGATCGCGCTTCATCGGCTACTGGAGTCGCCGCGCGACCGGATCGTCTGGGACACCGGCCACCAGGCTTACCCGCACAAGCTGCTGACCGGCCGATTCGAGCGCTTCGGGACGCTCCGATCCGTCGGCGGTGTGGGTGGATTCCCGCGGCGATCCGAGTCCGAGCACGACGTCTTCGACGGCGGGCACGCCGGCACCGGGCTGTCGATCGGCCAGGGGCTGGCGACCGCGCGGGACCTGCGCCATGGCCTCGAACGGATCGCCGTTGTCGTCGGCGACGCTGCGATCACGAGCGGGCTCAGCCTCGAGGCGCTCAACGACATCGGCCAGCGCAAGACCCAGCTCCTCATCGTCCTCAACGACAACGAGATGTCGATCAGCCCCACGGTCGGCGGCCTGTCGAAGTACCTCAGCCAGATCAAGCTGTCCGGGACCTGGCAGTCGAGCAAGACCGCGTACGACGAGCTCGTCGGCCGGATCCCGGTGATCGGCCCCACGGTCCGCGAGCTGAGCCAGCGCCTCCGCGCCTCGGTCGTCAATTTCGTCCAGCCAGGCCAGCTGTTCGAGGACCTCGGCATCACCTACATCGGGCTTGTGCCAGGTCACGACATCCGGGCCCTGCTCTCGACATTCAGCCAGGCGCTCGAGTTGAAGGGCCCCGTCATCGTCCATGTCCGGACCCAGAAGGGCCGCGGATTCTCGCCGGCCGAAACCGACCAGATCGGCTTCCATGGCGCAGCGCTGCCGCCGATGAGCGTGCCCGCGACTAACGGTAACGGCGCGACGGCTGGCGCCCCGGCGACGACCCCGGCGCCGCCGCCCGCGGTCGCGCCGACTACCACGATGCCCACCGAGTCGATGGCCGACGACGCCGCCCCGCCGACCGCCATCCCGGCACCGAAGAAGCACCCGAACTACACCGCGGTCTTCGCGGCGGAGCTGATCGAGCTTGCCCGGACCGACCGCCGGATCGTCGGGATCACGGCCGGCATGCCGACCGGGACGGGCATGTCGAAGTTCCAGGCCGCATATCCGGAACGGTTCGTCGACGTCGGGATCGCGGAGCAGCATTCGATGGCGCTAGCAACGGGGCTGGCGATGGGCGGCATGCGGCCGGTGGTCGCGCTCTACTCGACGTTCCTCCAACGGGCCTTCGACCAGACGGTCCACGACGTGTGCCAGAACGACCAGCCCGTCCTGCTCGCGGTCGATCGCGCCGGACTGGTCGGAGAAGATGGGACGAGCCACCAGGGCATGTTCACGATCCCCGCCCAGCGGCAGCTTCCGAATCTAGTCATCGCGTCGCCGAAGAACGAGCAGGAGCTCCGCTCGCTCCTCCGGACGGCGCTCGCCCAGGACCACCCGTTCGCACTCCACTACCCGCGTGACCCGGGCTTTGGCCTGGCACCGATCGAACCCGAGCTGCTCCCGATCGGGCGGGGAGAGGTCCTGCGGGAAGGCAGTGACCTGCTCTTCGTCGGGTTCGGCCCGATCGTCGCCCGAGCCCTCGAAGCAGCCGATGCGCTCGCCAGCGACGGCTGGTCGACCGGCGTGATCAACGCTCGCTTCGCAAAGCCGCTCGATCGGGATCTCATCCTGGACCAGGCGCGCGGCAAGAAGCTCGTCGTGACCTTCGAGGAGAGCGTCGAGACGGGCGGCTTTGGATCCGGAATCCTCGAGGCGATGGAGGAGGCCCGACTGACAGACGGCGCCCTGCGGAACGTGCGGGTCAGGATCATCGGCATTCCGGGTGGCCGGTTCGTCGATCACGGCTCCGTCACGGACCTGCGACGGATGCTGAGGCTTGACGCCGCCGGTCTCGCGGCTCAGGTGGCCGAAACGCTGGCGTCGCTCGGTGTCGCGGCGCCCGGCGCGCCTGCGATCCGGCCTGTGGTCGCGGGGTAGCAGCGCCAGCATTGATGAGCCGCGGTGAAGCGGGCTGTGCCACGATAGTCGGGTGAGCCCGACCTCCACGCCGCCCCAGAAGCCGGCCCGGCAGCGCCTGGACCAGCTCATCGTCGAGCGGGGCCTTGCCGACACTCGGGCGAAGGCCCAGGCGCTCGTGCTCGCGGGTCGGGTCAGGGTGGGGGACGGAGACGCCGCTCGCCTCGACCGCAAGGCAGGCGACCTGGTCGACGCGACGACGCCGCTGGCCCTCACGGAACGGGACCCGTACGTCAGTCGCGGCGGCCACAAGCTCGCGGCGGCGCTGGACGCCTTCGGAATCGACCCGGCGCGTCGCGTGTGCCTTGATGCGGGCGCATCGACCGGCGGCTTCACCGATGTCCTCCTTCAGCGCGGCGCACTCCGGGTGTACGCCGTCGACGTGGGCCGGGGCCAGCTCGCCGAGTCGCTGCGACGCGACCAGCGTGTGGTTTCGATGGAGCGGACGAACGCCCGAAGGCTTGGTCCGGCCTCGCTGCCGGAGGCGGTAAGCCTGGCCGTCATCGATGTCTCGTTCATCTCGCTCGGGCTCGTGCTGGGGCCTGTCGCGGCGACCCTCCGCCCCGGCCCGGACGCTCCAATCGTCGCCCTCGTCAAGCCGCAGTTCGAGGCCGGTCGGGGCAGGACGGACCACGGCGTCGTCAGGGATCCGGCGATTCACCAGGAGGTTCTCGAGCGGGTCGTGGCCGCCGCCAGGACGCTCGGATTGGGCGCCCGCGGCGTGATCGCCTCGCCGATCCTCGGCCCGGAGGGCAATCGGGAATTCCTCGTGCACTTCCAGGTCGGCCCGTCGTGTGCTGAGATCGACGGTATGATCGGCGAGGTAACCGCGGCGTGACCGTCGCCCGGATCGGCTTCGCCTACAACCCGACGAACGAGGCCGCGGTCGAGGTCCGCGAACGGGCCGCCGGCTGGTGCCGGATGCGCGGCATCGACCATTGGGCCGCCCAGGCCCAGGACTTCGATGCTGTCGTCAGCCAGTTGCCGACGACCGACATTCTTGTCGTCCTCGGCGGCGACGGGACCTTCCTGCGAGCGGCCCGCGCCGTCATTAAGATCGACGTGCCGTTGCTCGGCATCAACCTGGGCAAGATCGGGTTCCTGTCGAAGGCGGAGGCCACCGAGCTCGAGGCCGTCCTCGGGCGGCTCGTGGCGGGCGAGTACACGATCGACGAACGGATGGCGCTGCAGGCCCGCATCCTGCCCGCCGGTCGCGAGGGCACAGGCCCACCGCATCACGCCCTCAACGACGTCGTCATCGCCCGTGGCGCGCTCGCTCGCGTGTGCCGTCTCGATGTCGAGATCGGGCCCTCGCACCTGGCGACATTCATCGCCGACGGCCTCGTCGTCTCCAGCCCAACCGGCTCGACCGGCTACTCGTTCAGCGCGGGCGGCCCCGTCGTCGACCCGCTGAGCCGGAACCTCATCGTGACCCCGATCGCCGGTTACCTGTCCGCGATCCGCTCGGTCGTCGTCGGCCCGAAGCAGATCGTCCGCTGCCGTGTCGTCGACGCGCACGAGGCGCTCGTCAGCATCGACGGCCGCGAGGACATCCCGATCGCCGTCAGCGACGTCGTCGAGGTCCGGGCGCTTGACCGGCCGATTCGCCTCGTCGAGCCGAAGGGGGCCCAGCCGTTCTGGGATCTGTTCCGGCAGAAGGTGGAACTGTTGCCATCGTGAGCGCGGGCCGGCTCCTCGAGATCTCCGTCGCCGACCTCGCCCTGATCGAGCGGCTGCGGCTCGAGCTCGCTCCCGGCCTGAACGTCTTCACCGGCGAGACCGGTGCGGGCAAGAGCCTGCTCATCGACGCCCTCGGACTGGCGACGGGTGCCCGGGCCGACACGACGCTCGTCAGGCACGGGGCGGAGACGGCCCGGGTCACGGCGCTCTTCGACCGCGTCCCGGAGCCGCTCATCGCCGTCCGGGAAGTCGCGGTCAGCGGCCGATCGACCGCTCGGCTCGACGACGACGCGGTCACCGCGGCCCGTCTCGCGGACGTGGCCGGGGCCCTCGTCGAGATCCACGGGCAGCACGATCAGCAGCGGCTGTTCGACGAGCGCTGGCAGCGCGACCTGCTCGACGCATTCGGTGGCCACGCGTCGCTGCGCGGCGCAATGGCCGAAGCCGTCGATCGCTGGCGGGCGAACCGGGCGGCCCTCGCCGAGCTCGAGCTCGACCCGCGCGAGCTTGCCCGGCGGCTCGAGCTGAGCGAGCACGAGGCGACGGAAATCGCGGCCGCGCGTCTGCGACCCGGCGAGGCCGCGGAGATTCGCGGCCGCCTGGAAGCCGCTCAGCATGGCGAAGCGATCGCCCGAAGCTCGTCGACGCTCCACGATGCGCTCGTTGCTGAGGAGGGCGGCGCCCGCGAGTCCGTGGCGATCGCCCTGCGCGAGGCCCGGGCGCTGGCCCGACTGGACTCGCGTTTCGAGTCGCTGGCCGAACGGCTTGAGGGGCTCGAGGCGGACATCGCGGACGTCGCGTCAACCGCTCGCGTGCTCTCGGAGGCTGTCGATCACGACCCGTCCGAGCTGGCACGGCTCGAGGAGCGTCTCTCGACGATCTTCGGCCTGGAGCGCCGCTACGGAGACGACGAGGCCGCGGTGATCTCCCACGGCGAGCGGGCGGCGGCTGAGGCAGAGCGGCTGCGAACCCTGGACGTGGAGCGGGCTACTCGCCAGGCAGAGCAGGCCCGGTTGCTCGTCGCCGTCGCCGTCGCCGCCGAGGAGCTCTCACAGGCCCGGACGGAGGCCGCCCGCGCCCTGACCGACGAGGTGGGCCGCGTCCTCGAGGAGCTCGGGTTCGCTGCCAGCGTCTTCGAAGTTGTCCTCGGCCGGCGACCGGCGGGCCGTGACGAGCCGGCGGTCGAGATCGGCGGGGACGCAATCGCCTTCGACGGATCGGGCATCGACGAGGTCGTCTACCGCCTTGCACCGAATCCGGGCGAACCGCCGCGCCCGCTCGCGAAAATCGCCTCTGGCGGCGAGATGAGCCGCGTCGCGCTTGCCATCAAGCAGGTCCTCGCCGCGGCGGACGAGACACCGACGCTCGTCTTCGACGAGGTCGACACCGGGATCGGGGGCCGGAGCGCTGACCCGATCGGGCGCAGCCTCTGGACGCTCGCCCGCCGCCACCAGGTCCTGTGCGTGACCCACCTGCCGCAGATCGCCGCCCACGCGGACGCCCATTTCCAGATCACGAAGCGGGAGCGCGACGGCCGGACCGTGACGGAAGTCGCCGCGCTGGATCGCGAAGGTCGGATCGCGGAGCTCGCCCAGATGCTGGCCGGGAGCGGCGGCGGTTCGACCGCCCTCGCCTCTGCGGGCGAGCTGCTCGACCGCGCGGAGGGCTGGCGTGTGGCCGCCACGGCGCGAGGCTGACGCCTGACGTGCCGGGCACTACGCCGCTCGATCGGGCCGTCGCCGACTTCCTGACGTACCTGCGGGCCGAGCGCGGCCTCTCACCGGCGACGATCCGCGCGTACCGCGGCGACCTCGACGACTTCGCGTCTGCCCGGGGCAGCGCCGCGGAGTGGGACCGGACGCCCGATGCCGCCCTCCGCTACCTCGCAGCGCGGACGCGCCGCGGTCGGCCCCACGATCCGGGCCTCGCCCCAACATCTCTCCGCCGCCGGGCGGCGAGCATCCGTGGCTTCTACCGCTTCGCGTTCGGTGAGGGGCTGATCCGCGTCGACGTCGCGCAGCATATCGATCTGCCGCGACAGCCGCGGCTGCTGCCGGAGACGCTGACGATCGACGAGGTCGACCGGCTCCTCGAGGCTGCGCCGGACCTCCGCGGCAGGGCGCTCCTCGAACTTCTGTACGCGGCCGGATTGCGGATCAGCGAGGCGCTCGGGCTCGACGTGGAGCAGCTGTCGGTCGACGGCGCGTTCGTGCGGGTCATCGGCAAGGGCGACCGGGAGCGGCTCGTCCCGGTCGGCGACGTGGCGCTCGATTGGCTGAACCGGTGGCTGACGGAGGGCCGACCCGGGCTGCTCGCGATCGGTCACGTGTCGCCGGACAGGGGCGGCCCGCTGTTCATCGGCAACCGCGGCCGACGCCTCGCCCGGCAGCAGGGGTTCGGCATCGTCAAGGCCGCCGCCCGGACCGCCGGGCTCGGCGATCGGATCAGCCCCCATACCCTTCGGCACTCGTTTGCGACGCACCTGCTCGAGGGTGGCGCCGACCTGCGGATCGTCCAGGAGTTGCTTGGACATGCGAGTATCAGCACGACCCAGCTGTACACGCACCTGACCGGAGAGCGGGTCCGAGAGGTCTACGCTCGCGCTCACCCGCGGGCCTGAGTGGAGGCACTAGCCCGAATGCCTTACATCGACGGCAAGCTCGCGTCCGGGGAACGGCCGCTGCGGCGCGAACACCAGCACTGGTTCGTTCTGGTCGCAGATGCGCGCTACGGGATCCTGGCGATCGTCGCCGCGATCGTGCTGCTGATCCTGCGAGGTGCCGCCAGGACCAGCGGGTCATTCGATTCGATCATCGGGTTCGTCGTCCTCGCCCTCGTGGTGGGCGGGCTCGCCTACATCGGCTGGCAGGTCCTCCGCTGGTTGAACGAGGAGTTCGTGGTCACGACGCGCCGGGTCCTGCAGATGGAAGGCGTCCTCAACAAACAGCTTGTCGACAGCTCGCTCGAGAAGATCAACGACGCGATCCTGACCCAGTCGATCTTCGGGCGGATCTTCGGCTTTGGGGATCTCGACATCCTGACCGCGTCGGAGTCAGGGATCTCGCGGCTCCGGATGCTGAAGGACGCCGACGGCTTCAAGCGGGCGATGCTCGAGGCGAAGCATGAGCTGGAGTTGGAGCTGTCCGGGGCGCGGCCGCTGCCATCGCCGCCGCTGCGGGCCTCGACCGGACCGTCATCCGGGCCTGCCCCGGCGCCGAGCGCGGCCCCACCGTCCGAGGCACCTCGGCGGACCGAAATGACGCCCGACGAGCTGACCCGGACCCTTGCCAGTCTCGCCGATCTCCGCGATCGCGGCGCGATCAGCCCGGAGGAGTACGAAGCCAAGAAGGCGGACATCCTCCGCCGCCTCTGAACCACCGACACGTCGGCCGCGGCGCAGAAGGCGGCCCGGGTAGGATTAGCGCGTCCCCGCCACCGTTCCAGAGGCACACGTGTCCATAGACCTCAGTCCCAGCACGATCATCCTGATCGCGATCTTCCTGCTCGTTGCGTTCCCGGTCCACGAGTTCGCCCACGCCTTCGTCGCCTACCGGCTCGGGGATGGCACGGCCAAGATGTTCGGCCGGCTGACGCTCAATCCGGTTGTCCACTTCGACCCGATTGGCGGGCTGTTTCTCGTAATCACGGCACTACTGCCGGGCGGGCTGCTGTTCGGCTGGGCGAAGCCGACGCCGGTCAACCCCTCGATGCTCCGCGACAGGCGCAATGGGGAGGTCCTGGTCGCGCTCGCAGGGCCCGCCTCGAACCTGATCATGGCGAGCATCGCGGCCGTTGTTTTCCGCGTCATCGACACAGCGAACTTGAACGCTCCGGGTCTCGTCATGAGCATCCTCGAGGGCTTTGTCATCATCAACATCGCCCTGGCGATCTTCAACATGCTGCCGATCCCGCCGCTCGACGGTTCCAACCTCCTGTTCCGATTCATGTCACCACAGCAGGCGTGGCAGTGGCGTCCGGTCCTCCAACAGTACGGATTCATCATCCTGATCATCGTCATCGTCGCCCTGTCCAGGCCCCTCGGTAGCCTGATCACCAGTGTCGCCCGCGTCCTTCTGGGGCTCTAAGGTCCGCCAGTTCCGCGCGCACCGGCGCGCCCGGGTCAACGCCTCCGAACGCGCGGCCCTCGGTGCCTGGCTGACCCCGTCCCAGCTGGCCCTGTTCGACTCGATGCACGTCGCCGATCGCCGCCACGGGCTGGACGTCGTCGCGACCCTCCGGGCGGAGGGGCAGATCGACGAGGACTTGCTGCTCGCCGGGCTCCTCCACGACGCCGGCAAGGGCGACACGGGATTGTGGCCGCGCGTTGCCTATTCGCTCGGCCAGGAGTACGGCTCGTGGATCTGGCGGGTCGCCGGCAAGTTGCCGGGATTCCGCTCCGCCCTGACCCGGCTCCAGGACCACGCCGAGGATTCGGCGCGACTCGCGGCGGCTGCGGGCTGCTCGCCACGCACCGTGGAGCTCATCCGGCACCAGGATGCGCCACGGGACGGTGACGCCGGCGAGCGGCTGCGCCTGGCGGACGAGGCGAACTGATGGGCGCTGACGCCGCGTCGCCGATCAGCCGAACGTCGGTCGCGTTCGGCGAGGGTCGCCGGCCCGACGCCACCGTGACCCATGTCCAGCTACCTGATTTCGCCGGGCCGCTCGCCCTCCTCCTGGCGCTGATCGAAGCTCGCCAGTTCGATGTGTTGACCGTGCCGCTCGGCGACCTCGCCGAGGCCTATCTCGACGCCTTGGCCTCGCTCGACGACGACCGGCTCGGGAACGTCAGCTCGTTCGTCGCCGTCGCGAGCCAGCTCATCCTCATCAAGAGCCGGGCGATGCTGCCGCGCCATGTCGAGCTGCCGGCCGGCGTCCTGCCCGAGGAGGAGCCAGACCCCGAGGCCGAACTGCGCGCCCGCCTCCTGCTCTACCGCGCCTACCGGGATGCCGGGGCGCGGCTCCTCGACGAAGCGCACTTCCGGACTGGGCTCTTCCGCCGGGAACCCGCCGCTGCTGCCGCCGCCGGGCTTGCCGGCGCGCGACCCAGCGACGCGCCACCTCTCAGCCCAGGCCTCCTCGTCACTGCCCTCGACGGCCTCGCCCGGCTCGTGCTCCCGCCGGAGCCGCCGCCCGAGGTCGTCCCGCGGGTGATGACGATGACGGAACGCGCAGAAGTGATCCGGGCCGCGATCCGTGGCGCGGGCGCCGGGACGGTCATTCTCCAGGAACTGCTGCGCGGCGTCCGCGACCGAGTCGTGGTCGCGATCACGTTCCTGGCGATGCTCGAGCTGATGAAGCGGCGCGAGATCGTCGTCACCCAGGACGAGCCGTGGGGCCCGATCGTGGCCCGAGCGACGACACCGGACGAGCGCACGGCCGGGGCGGCGCTCCTTGTCGATGAGCCGCTCGACGAGCGCCTGGAGTCCTTCTCGTGACCGACGAACTGACGGCTGCCGTCGGGCCCGGCCACCACGCAGACGACGGTCCGGACGCGGACAGTGGCCCCGCCGAGCTCACCGAAGCACAGCTGGAAGCTCTCCTATTCGTCGCCGAGCGACCCCTTGGCCGCCGCGAGATCGCGACGCTTGCGGGCGTCGATCAGGCGACGGTGGATGCCCGCCTCGGCGACCTCGAGGTGTCGCTCGACCGGCGCGGGATCCGTCTCGTCCTCGCCGGCGACCGGGTCGAGCTGGCGACTGCCCCTGAGGCGGGCGCGCTGATCGCGCACTACGTCGGCGTTGATGCGATCCATCTCTCGCCGGCGTCCCTGGAGACGCTCGCGATCGTCGCCTATCGCCAGCCGGTCGCGAAGTCGGCGATCGAGCGGATCCGGGGCGTCGACTCCGACTACACGATCCGGTCGCTACTCCACCGCCGCCTTGTCGTCGAGCTCGGCCGATCGGATGCGCCGGGGCGGCCGTTCCTCTACGGCACGGGCTTCGAGTTCCTGGAGCGGTTCGGCCTGACCAGCCTGGACGAGCTGCCGCCACTCGACGTCGATGTGGCAGCGCGGCTGGCCGAGGAGGGCGGCGTCGCCGTGGCGAGCGAGCGAGAACCCGCCGAGGCTGCCGACGCGGCCGTTCCGGAGCCGGACTGATGCCGCCGGAGCGTCTCCAGAAGGTCCTCGCCGCGGCCGGCGTCGCCAGCCGCCGAGCCAGTGAGGACCTGATCGCGGCGGGTCGCGTGACGGTGGATGGGCGGCGGGCCACGATCGGCCAGCAGGTCGAAGCAGATGCGGCCGTCATCGAAGTCGACGGCCTGCCGATCGGATCGGCGGCTCGCACCACGTACCTGCTCCTGCACAAGCCGGCGGGCGTGACCTCGACGACCCGGGACCGGCACGCCGCGACAACCGTGCTCGACCTCCTGCCGACCGCCCTCGTGCCGGATGGCGCCCGCCTGTACCCGGTCGGGCGGCTCGACCTGGACTCCGAGGGGCTGCTGATCCTGACCAACGACGGCGCCTGGTCTGAGCGGGTCCTTCACCCGCGGTTCGGGGTAGAGCGCGAGTACGCGATCGGGGTAAGCGGCCCGCTGAGCGGCGACCAGCGGCGGGCTCTCGAGGCCGGGATCGCGCTCGACGAGGGCCTGGCGACGCTGTTTCATCTCCGGACCATGACCGAGGTCGAGACGCAGCGGCTCGTTGATCTCCTGGACCCCGGCCCAGGCGACCTGCACTGGTACCGCGCGACGCTGCGCCAAGGCTGGAAGCGCCAGCTCCGCCGGATGTTCGCCGCGGTCGGCGTCCCGATCGACCGCCTCGTCCGCGTCCGGATCGGTCCCGTCCGGATCGACGGCCTGCGAAGCGGGCGGACGCGGCCACTCAAGGCCCCGGAGGTTCGCGGCCTCGGCTCCGGTGCCGGAAGGTCGCGCGATGAGGCGCCCAAGCCGCGACCGCGGCGTTAGCTTCCCGGCTCGGCCTTCGCGACCCGCCGCTCGGCTATCCTCGGCGGTGTGAGTCTGTCCATCGGTCCGCAGCTCGTCGTTGCCCTCGACGGGCCGGCCTCGTCGGGCAAGAGCAGCGTCGGCGCCGCGGCGGCCGTCGAGCTCGGCTATCGCTTCTGTGATACAGGCCTCCTGTACCGGGCCGCGACCTGGCTCGCGCTGCGGCGCGGCATACCGGCCGCCGGCAATCCCGGCCCGCTCGTCGCTCTCACGTCCGAGATCGAGCTAGTCCCCGACGAGAACGGCCGCCTCGCCCACGTGACGGTTGATGGCGAGGACGTGACCGAGGCCGTCCACACGCCGGCCGTCGACGAGGCAGTCTCGGCGGTGTCGCGCGTGCCGGAGCTGCGTGAGGCCCTGCTCGAGCGGCAGCGAGCGCTTGCCGGGGCGCCCGGCGGGATCATCATGGCCGGCCGCGACATCGGGACGGTCGTCCTGCCCGACGCCGACCTCAAGATCTTCCTCGACGCGTCGGCCGAGGAGCGGGCCCGCCGCCGCGCGGAGGAACGCGGTCTAGCCCCGGATAACCCCGAGGCGCGCTTCATCCTCACTCAGCTTCGCCGGCGCGACGACCTCGACCGCAACCGCACGGTCGCCCCGCTCCGGCCTGCGCACGACGCGATCCACATCGTCACCGACGGCAACGAATTCGAGGACACGGTCGCGGCCGTCGTGACGGCCATCCGCGATGCGGAGCGGCGAGCCGGCATGACGCGGGTGGCCCAGTCGTGAGCGAGGACGCCGAACGACCGCTCGAGGGTCACCTGACGCCGCTCATCCGGACGATTGCCTTCGGGGCGCGGACAATCGCCCGCAGCATCACCCGGGTCCGGGTCGAAGGGGCGCTCGACGAGATCCCCGACGAGGGTCCGGTCATCCTCGCGGCGAACCACATCTCGAACGCCGACGCGGTGATCCTCGGGGCGTGGCTGACAAAGCGGCTCGGCCGGCGGATCCACTGGCTCGGCAAGAAGGAGATGTTCGATTGGCCGATCGTCGGCTGGGTGTTCCGCAATGGGGGCGTCCATCCGGTGGATCGCGGGTCAGCCGATGTCGACGCGTTCCGCACCGCCGAACGGGTCCTCAACGAAGGCCACGTCCTTATGATCTTCCCGGAGGGCACGCGCAGCCCGACCGGCGAGCTACAGAAACCGAAAGACGGCCTGGCGATGCTCGCGCTCCGAACGGGGGCGCCGATCGTCCCGATCGGGATCGCCGACACGGACCGGGTCTGGCCGAAGGGCCGGCCGCTGCCTCGCCCCGGCGGTCACGCCACGATGCGGGTCGGGCGCCCGTTCCGGCCGGCCGACGAGCTGCCCGAGGGCCTCGACCGCAAGTCGGCGAAGGCCGCGGCGACGGATCTGATCATGCGCCGTATCGCCGCTGAGCTGCCGCCGCGCCACCGCGGCGTCTACGGCGAGCCCTCCGACTGAGCCTCCTTCCTCCGCGTTACGCGAGCCGTACCAAGCGACAAACGGAGTCGCGCTTCGGCCGCCGCCAGCGCCTCTCGGCCGCCCTTTGTTACGCCAGCCGTACCAAGCGGCGAAAGGAATGGCACTTTCGTGGCCGTCGCTGCCCCTCGGCGGTTCCTTGGTACGCGAGCCGTAACAGAGGCGTGGAGGGTTTTGGAACCCGACCCGCGATCCAGGTCATTCCGAACCCCCGTGCGATACTTGACCTGACATGGGAACCGTCGAAACGATCAAGATCGCGAAGCGCACCGGCTTCTGCTACGGCGTGCGCGAGGCGATCGACAAGGCCAAGGAGTCGTCGGCAGCCGGCAAGCTGACGCACACCCTGGGACAGGTCGTTCACAACGAGGGGGTCGTCTCGGACCTCCAGGCGATGGGCATCCGGACGGTCGAGACGCTCGACGACGTCGATCACGGCGCCGCGGTCGTCATCCGGGCCCACGGCGTCCGGCCCGACGTGATGGAGCGGGCGAACGCCCGCGGCCTCGAGGTCATCGACGGCACCTGCACCTGGGTGATCCAGGAGCAGAAGGAGCTCCAGAAGCTCGTCGAGG
>Ga0184623_10000186_pt1 | contig 25701 bp, 32 predicted proteins | sample PLM1_100_b1_FD_133138 | JGI IMG/M metagenome (GOLD analysis project Ga0184623, IMG submission 133138) | Groundwater sediment microbial communities from an aquifer in East River, Colorado, USA - PLM1_100_b1 | ecosystem: Environmental > Terrestrial > Soil > Riparian zone | place: USA: East River... | reverse complement strand
GCGCCTCCGGATGCAGGGCGTCATCGACCAGATGCAGGCGGGCGTCGCACGGATCGACGAGCTGGGCGTCACCCTCCGCGAGATCGAGACCGGCCTGATCGACTTTCCCGCCCTCGTCAGCGGCCGCCAGGTCTGGCTCTGTTGGCGGCTCGGTGAGGGCGACGTCGCGTTCTGGCACGAGCTGTCCGAGGGCTTCGGCGGACGGCGCGCCCTGATAGACCTCGCCTGATGTCGAAGCCGCCGGCTCAGACGGTCATCCAGGGCGGACGGGCGAAAGCGTACCGGCCACTTCCCGAGACCGACCGAAGGGAAGCGTTCGCCGCCGCGCTCGCGGCATACGACCGGGGCGACTTCTTCCTCACCCACGAGCTGCTCGAGCCCGCCTGGATGGGCACCGACTATCTACCGGAACGCGAGCTCTACCAGGGCCTGATCAAGCTAGCGGCCGCGTTCGTCCACAGCGTTCGCGGCAACCCGCGGGGAATCGCGAGGAACCTCGAAGGCGCGCGGGAGCGTCTCGTGGCCGCTCATCGGGCCGAGATGACCGGGGGGCTCGATCTGGCCGATCTGCTGACTGCAATCGACGATCGGCTCGCCCGCCTGGCCGCCGAACCCGATGCCTCCCCAATCGACCCGCCCAGCCTCAGGAGGACGACTCGATGACGCAACCCACGGGTGCTATCCCCGCGGTCGATGTAGCCGAGGCCGCCGATCGGCTGAGCCGTGCCGACGCGACGAAGCCGCTCCTGGTCGACGTCCGCGAGATAGATGAATTCCGGGACGTCCGGGTCGAGGGAGCAGCCCTGGTCCCCATGTCGTCGTTCGCCGAGCGCCACACGAAGCTGCCGAAGGATCGGCCGCTCCTGGTCATGTGCGCCGGCGGCACCCGATCCGCGGCCGCAACGGCTTTCCTGCTCCGCGGCGGCTGGACGGACGTCGTGAACGTCGAAGGCGGCATCACCGCCTGGCAGCGCCAACGCCTCCCAGTCCGCCGCGGCGACCCCGACCCAGGCGAGGGCGACCTCTAGGTCGCCACATTGGCGGCCCAGGCGTGCGTTGCCGCCTGCGCTCCTCGCTCACGCACCACGGGGTGCGCTCGCTCCGATGCTCGGACGGCGCCTTCGGCTGAACCGCCCCTGCGGCGAACTTGCTGAGGTGCCGGTCAGCGGCCGCGGCGGCGGTTCATAAGGCGTTCGCGCATGGCGCGAACCTGTTCCTTGTGGGCGAACGCCCAGCCGATGACGATCAGGATGGCGAAGTTGATGATGCCGACGGTGTTCGCGTTGAGATAGCCGAGCTGCTGGCCGATCTCCCCGTCGATCTTCAGGGCCGGCACCGTGGCGCCGACCAGGCCGAGCTGGAAGAAGGGCTCTTGCGGGGCGACGTTCGCTCGGGCGGCGCCCGCGATCGGGCCGTCGCGCGTCTCGCCGCCGACGAGGATGACGTTGGGGCCGAGCACGAATGACGCCGACCCCGCCAGCCCGCCGGCCGGCAGGTCGCTCTCGGCCAGGTGCTTCCACTCCGTGATGTTGCCGAGCGCATCCGGGACCGTCCAGTACAGCTCGCTCCGCGGGCCGGTCGAATCGCTGCCGCCGATGAGGTAAAGGGCACCGCTGGCGGCGAAGCCCGCGGCGTTCGTCCGGGGCTCGGGCAGGTCCACGGGGCCGCCCGCGACGCCGAACTGCTTGAGGTTCGTCGACTCGTCGACGCGAGTTTCCTCGTTGTCTGGCTGGAACTCGCCGCGCTGGACGGTCTTCGTCGGGCCGGCGGCGGAGGTCCCGCCATAGACCCACATGTAATCGCCCGACATTGCCGCAGTCGCGTCGGTCGTCTCCTGGTAGAGCTCCGCCTGCGGCTGCCACGGCTGGAGCGCGCCGGCCCTGTCGAACGTCGACTTCCAGACCGTCTTCACGGGTGTCGTTCCGTCGGCCGTCCCACCGACGAGGAAGAGGCCGTCGGCGGCCGGGACGAGGGAGGCACCCGAGCGGGGCTCCGGCAGGACGAGGTCGAGCTCGAGTTCCTCTGCGGTCTGCCACTCGCCGAGCTCGCCCGTCTGGGAGTTCGGCGACAGCACAAAGACGGTGTTGGTCGGCCTGCCATTGGGCCTGGTTCCACCAACGACGAAGATCCGGCCTGCCGAAAAGCCGACAGCGGCGTTGGCGCGCGGGGAAGGTAGCTTCGGGCCCTCGGTCCAGCGGTCGAAGTTGCCGACGCCGGAGGCCGTCGCCACGAACGTCGTGTCGGTCGCCGCCGTCCCGTCGCTGCCGCCGATATACAGGATCTTCGTCCCGATCTGGGCAATCGTGCCATCGACCCTCGGCGCGCGCAGCGAGAGCTCCGGCGGCGCGACCTCCCACGGGATGACCGCGCCGACCGGCGGCGGGCACGGGAGCGTCTTGTTCTCGGGAGGGCAGAAGTTGATCGGGCTCCACGCGAGGATGCCGAGATCCATCGTTCGGTTGACCGTGAAGTAGTAGGCCCGGTCCGGGATGTAGCCCAGCAGGAAGATCATGACGATGAACCAGAACGTCGCCTTGAGCGACGCCCAGCCCCAGCCGTTGGCGTCGAGCAGGCCGAAGAACGCCCGCCCGCGGGTCTGCGTCCTGCCCGATTGAAGCGCCTGTTGCGCCATCGTCCTCCACTCCGCCGAACGGCCGCCGTCGGCCACCGGCGATCTCCTACTGAGCCGTCAGGGTTCCGGTCATCGTGTTCGGGTGCACCGAGCACAGGAAGCTGTAGTCGGCCGCGGCGAGGGCCGGCACCGCGTATGACTTCGTGGCCGGCCCGGTAAACGGGCTCGTATCGCCGATGTTCACGTCCGCGCCGCTCGGGTCCTTGAGCACGACGTTGTGGGGCGCGGTCGCGTCCTGGTTGTCGAACTCGAGGGTGAACGGCGTGTCCGCCGGTGCCTCGAGCGCGTCCGGTTCGAACCCGGTGCTTGCCGCGCCGGTCGGTGCGGCCACGGTGACGACGGGCGCGTTCGGGTCGATCGATGCGGACGGTGGGCCGCTCGCACCGCCGCCGCCGCCGAGCGCCTGGAGGTAGCAGTCGGGGTAGGGCGTCGCGCCCGGGTCCGGCTTGTAGTTCGGGTCGCGCCAGCCGGTGAACGTCTCCTCCTCGCCGGTCGCGGGATCGATGATCGGCTCGTTTAACTCCGGGTCCTTCACGAGGTAGACGTGGTCGTTGGTCGCCCGGAGGAAGGCGATGAGCTCGTCGATCTGGCGGTAGTTGAGCGGACCGGGTGGATTGGCCTGGTCCGACCAGACCGGCATCGCCGACTTGGGGTTCCCGCAAACGTATCGGCCGCCGACCAGCAGTACGTTGCGGAGGTAGTTCTCGTTGAGGTGGTTGAACAGCTTCACCTGGTCGTTGAGCGTCGGCCCGATGTAGCCGACCTCGGCCGCGTCGGGCTCATTCGGGCCAAGTCCCTGGGGGCCGTGACAGCGGGCGCAGTTCGCCTGGTAGACGTTGTAGCCCCGCTCGACCGCGGTCACCTGCTGATGCTCGATCTCCTGGGCGAGGCGGGGCTCAGAAATGCCAAGCGGAAAACCGAGCTCGTAGAACCAGTAGCCGACGATGAACAGCGTCACGAAGCAAACGGTCAGGAAGCCGACCCATCGGGCGCTCGACGACTGGCGGACGATCCCGGCGCTGCGCTCCGACGTGAGACCGTCGATGGCTTTGAGCGACGGCGCGGCCGTGAACCGCTCAGCCGACACCCGATCCGGTGGGCGGGGAGCCGGGAGGCGCTGCTCGGGCGGCGGCTCGGGCGCGTCCGTCATCGGGATCCTCTGGCCTTCCGTCGGTAGAACGGGGTCATCAGATGCAGCCGGTCGGCGTCCGTGGCGGGATGATGCCGGGCTGGCCGAGGGCCACGGGAAGCGGCCCGAGCGTGATCTTGCCCGTGTCGAGCGTCAGGACGCCATCGCCGTCCACCGCCGCGGAGAAGCGGTCCATGCTTCGCGCCGCGGGCCCGTACTGGGTCCCGGCAGCTTTGATCCCGAGACGATCGTAGCGGGAGCCGTGGCACGGGCACTCGAGCCAGAAATTCTTGATGCATGGATTCGGCTTGCACCCCAGGTGCGGGCAGCGCTGGTAGAGGCCCCGGACGTTGAGCGCCGTGCCATCGCCGCCCGCGTCCTCCCCGGGAACGAACTGCTGTCGACCGGGATCGACCAGGACGATGAAGGCCCGCGCCTCCGGGACGTAGGCAGGAAACCCTTCGGCGATGGGCAGGGAAGAGTTCAGGAGCTTGATCTCCTCGAGCGTGCCGATCCTGACCTTGCCACCGAACCCACCGGACAGGTTCGGCCACAGGAAGCCGACCGTCCCCGCCAGGAGCTCGATGCTCCAGACAGTAGCGGCCCCGCCTATCGAGAGGCGCAGGAGCTGGCGCCGGGAGAGGCCCTTGACCTGGTGCGTCCGAAGCGACTTGATCGCCTCGGACGACAGCGCCTGGGGCCTGTCGGCTGGCTCGACTTGGTAGTTGCTCATCCGCTGGTCGCGTCCTTCGCGGTGCTCAGAGGGCGAAGTGGAGCCCGTTGCTGCTGTTCTCGAAGAACGGCAGGTACGGGATGACAAAGCTGTAGCCCGGGCCTCGGAAGAAGATCCCGACGAATGTGAGGATCAGGCCGAGAGCGCAGAACAGGGTGAACAGGACGACGGCGGTCTTCCGCTCCGACGGGCGCGTGACCGTGAGTGCCCCGCGGTCGACGTATGGGATCAGGGCCGCCCCGACGAGGACGAGCAGCGGCGTCAGGACGCCGGCGACCGTCGGGTGGAAATAGGCGAGCAGCTCCTGGAGCCCGAGGAAGTACCACGGTGCCTTGGCGACGGCCGGCGTGACATTGCCGTTCGCCAGCTCCTCGAGAGGAGCATTGATGAAGAGGCCCATGAGCAGCAGGAAGATGCTCATCATCCCGGCCGCCAGGAATTCGATCGACAGCAGGTGCGGCCAGACCATGACCGTGTCGTCGGGCTCTTTCTGGACCCGGACCACCGCATCCTGCTTGACGAGCGCCAGCAACCGATACGGCCGCGCCGACATCGGCACCCGCTGCTTGTCGATCTCCGTCCGCCGGGTCGGGTCGACAGGCAGGACAACCCGACTCTCGGTCGGCTCCTTGACGTCCGTCGGCTTCTTCGGGTCGTCGGTCATTGGTCAGCGCTCATAGCGGCCCGCTGATGCCCCCATCCTTCCGGATGCGCCAAAAGTGCACTGCGAGGAAGATCGCCGCCACAAGCGGGAAGAACATGATGTGGAGCACGTAGAACCGGAGGAGCGTGTTCTGGCCGACTTCGAGGCCACCCAGGAGGAGCCGGTTGAACGGCGTGCTGATCAATGGCGCGTAGCCGCCCATGTTGGTGCCGATCGTGATCGCCCAGTAGGCGATCTGGTCCCATGGCAGCAGGTAGCCGCTGAAGCTCAGCATGATCGTCAGGAAGAGCAGGACGACCCCGACGACCCAGTTGAACTCGCGCGGCGGCTTGTAGGCCCCGTGGTAGAAGACCCGCATCATGTGGAGGAACACGAAGAAGACCATCAGGTGGGCGCCCCACCGGTGGATGTTCCGTGTCAGTAGCCCGAAGGTCACCTCGCTCTGGATGTCGAGGATGTTCGAGTAGGCAAGCAGCGACGACGGCACGTAGAAGAACATCAGGTAGACGCCCGTGATCGTCAGGACGAGGAACAGGAAGAACGACAGGCCGCCGAGGCAGAACGTGTAGGCGAACTTCACGGCGTGCTGGCGGACGCGAACCGGGTGAATGTGCAGGAACACGTTGTTCATCACCGCGTACGCCCGCGACCGCTCGTCGTTGGGGTACGGCTGGCGGAAGAGCGAGCGCCAGACGGGGCTTCGGCGGATGGTGTTGTCCATCCGCTCGAGGAAACTCACCGGGCTCCTCCTGCGACGCCGGGTGTCCCGGCCAGTTGCGCGTCCCGGTACGACTCCTTGTAGAGCCGACCGTCCGTCGAGATCTCCTGCAGCTCGAACCGCTCCATCGTAATGGCGTCGAACGGGCATCGCTTGACGCACAGCGCACAGCGGATACAGCGCTCCTCGTCGAGGATCATCGCCCCGCCCTGGTCCCAGCCATAGGCCTCCTCGATCTCCGGCAGCAGCCCTTCGGTCTTGAGCTGGTTGACGTCGACCATGTGGATGACGCCCTCGGGACAGACGTCGGCGCAGGCCCCGCACAGGACGCAGCGGAACGGGTCGAACCAGATGTTGAAGTTGCACATCAGGCAGCGGGTCGACTCGGGGACCGCGGCGGTGGCGTCGTAGCCGAGCTCGACCGGCGTCGTGAAGTTGACCTCGGGATCGGTTGAGGGCATCCGCATCGCGACCGGTGCCATCGGGATGTGCTGGCGGGGCAGGACGTCGTAGAACTCGGGCATGTCGTGGCGCCAGGAGCTCGTGATCTTCACGTTCGGCGTGACGGTCACGTCGGTCCGGCCGGTCAGGTAGCGGTCGATCGCGTAGGCGCATTTCTTGCCGTGGCCGGCTGCCTCGATGAGGGTCGTCGGGCCCGTCACGAAGTCGCCGCAGGCAAAGACGCCGCGGACGTTGGTCGCATAGGTCGCAGGGTCGACCCGGACCCGTCCCCGGCCGATCTCGAAGTTGGCTTCGACCGGCAGGAACGTGAGGTCGGCCGCCTGCGACACCGCCGGGATGACGACGTCGGCCTTGATGACGAACTCGGAGCCCTCGATGGGAATGGGCGACCGCCGGCCCGATGCGTCAGGCTCGCCGAGTCGGTTCCGGATGAACTTCACCGCGGTGACGTGGCCGTCCTCGCCGAGAACCTCGACCGGGCTGGCGAGGAACTCCATCCGGACCCCCTCACGCTCCGTCTCACCGAGCTCCTCCTCGTCGACGACCAGCTCGCTCCGGGTCCGGCGGTAGACGATCGCGACATGCTCCGCGCCGTGCCGCAGGCTCGTCCGCGAGCAGTCCATCGCGGTGTAGCCACCGCCGATGACGACGACGTCCTTGCCGACGTAGAGCTCCTGGCCGAGATTCGCCTTCTTCATGAAGTCGACGCCGTAGTCGACGCCCTCGAGATCAGCACCGGGAATGTCGAGCGCGACCGCGTCCATCGCGCCGGCGGTTATCGCGATCCCGTCGAAGTCACGCTGGAGCTGGTCGAACGTGATGTCCTTGCCGATCGTCGTGTTGAAGACGAACGTCACCCCGAGCCGCTCCACGAGTCGGACGTCCATTTCGATCGCCTCACGCGGCAGGCGGAAGGCGGGGACACCGATGAGCATCGTCCCGCCGCCATACGGCAGCGAGTCAAAGACCGTGCACTTGAAACCCTTCATCGCCAGCTCGCGGGCGACGGCGATCCCGGCCGGTCCGGCGCCGATGATCGCGACCCGCTCGTCTCGCGGGGTGATCTGGGGCATGACGTCGGGGATGCCGGATGCCTCGTGCCACTCGACGAGGAACCGCTTCATTGCCCGGATAGCCAGCGGGCGGTCGATGTCGCCGCGGCGGCAGGCCCGCTCGCATGGAGCCGAGCAGACGTAGGAGCACATCGCGGCCACCGGATTGGGCTCCCGCGAAAGGATGTAGCCCTCCTCGAACCGGCCCTCGGCCGCGAGGTTCAGGTAGCCGCGACAGTTCGTCCCGACGGGGCAGGCTTCCTGGCACTCGATGTTGCACTGGAGCCAGGACGCATCGACGGGCTGAACGAGGAATTCCTGATTGGGATCGATCGCCAAGGTCGAGGCGTGCCTTTCTGTGCGCTGGTTCCCTGGGGTTTCCGGGCGCGAAGCAGGCCGGTCGAAACCGGCTCGTCGAATCTACCATCCGCGTCCCGAGCGGCGCAAAGCACCGCGAATGTGCGGCGGCCGAGTTGACGCTTCGCCGGACGCGCAGCTACCCTGCCGGAGGGCTGTCCCGTCGAAGGCGGGAACATCGCCGGCCGAGGAGGACGTCGATCGTGACCGGGAGCGAGTTCGCCTTCCTGGCGCTCGGGCTGTTGCTCGGCGTCGCGGCTGGCGCCGTGCTCATCGAGGTCCTCCGGGCGCGGCCGCCGTCGAAGCGCGAGGTCCGTGTCACGGTGGCTCCGAACTCGATTGCGCGCCGCCGAGCGACCACCTTGGCCGACGTCGATGCCAATGCCCCGTCGGCCGGACCGGCCCGCGGCGGGCCCGGCGACCGGCGCTGGGTCGATCGCGACATGCCCGAAGAGGACCTCGTGGATCTCCCGGATCAAGAGGCTGCCACGCGCTACGGCGCGGGCAATGGCACCGGCAATGGAACGCCTGTTTCTGCGGGCCCATCCGAGCGCCCGGCCCCTGGAGGTCGCGACTCCGTCGGGATCTCGATTTCGCACGAGCCCGACCCGATGATGGCGGCCCTCCAATCGAAGTCAGTCGCCGGGGCGGGGGTGCTGATGCCGTCAGGAATCGAGTCGTCGATCGAGGCGGCGTCGGGCGAGACGCGGCCTCGGTCCGAGCTCGGCGTCGCCACGCTGCCGCGCCCCGAAGCCTCGAGCGCCGACGGCGGCCAGGCCCGCCCAGCGGAGGCAGTCGCCACGGATCGACCGGATGCGATTGCAGGAGCGTGCGACGAACCGCGCCGCATCGCCGATGAGCGCTGCCAGGTCGCGACGCGCGCCCGGGAGGGCGCCAGCGCGGCTCTCGAGAAGTTGCGCTCGAGCCAGCATGCCTACGACGAGCATGTCAACAAGGCGGAGGCCCAGGCTGCGACAGCGGACCCGCGGGCCGTTCGGGCGGCGAAGGAGGCCGCTCAGCAGGCCTTCCGCCAGGCACGCAATTCGGGGCAGACGCGCGACGACATCGAAACCGCCGCGCGGGACTGGCTGACCGAGATCAACCGGATCAACCTCGCCACCCGCGAGGCCGGCGCACTCGCCGAGCGCCATCGGTTGGCAGCCGTCGAGTTCGCCGCGAACCTCGAGCGTCTTTCGGTCGAGGCCGACGCGGCCCGGATCTCGGCCGAGATGGCCGAGGAAGCCTGCGTCGCCGCACGTGAGGCCGTCGCCGCATGTCAGGAAGCGGCCGCGGTGCTCGCGGCGGGCGGACGGCGCAGCTCGCCGCCGCCCAAATCCGGACCCGCTGATGCCGAGCCTCGGGACGGATCCCTCGATGACACCGAACGCTCGATGGGCTCGCGCGCGGGTGAGGACGCCGTGATCATCAAGCTGCTCCGCGGCGATCGCGAGGCCCTCGGTCGTCTGGTAGCCCGACTCGCCGGCGATGATCCCGACGATCGACGCCGCTGGCAGACGGCGATCGGCGGGCTCCTGGAAGCCGTTATCGCCCGGTCGATCGAGGCCTCGGCCTTCGACTTCCCGACCGAGCATCCGTTCTGGGGACCGTTCACCCGTTCGCAGTGCCGCGACATCGCCGCCGCACTGGCGTCGCTCGGTTACAAGCACGACGGCTTCGGCGGGTGGGCCGAGGACCGAATGCCAACCCAGCGAGATCTGTCACTCGCGGTCGGCTATGCCGGCCTCGACCCGATGCGGATCCGGCACTGGCCGTCGGAGGCGGACATGGTCGACCTCCTGCGCGATGTCAGGGTCGCCGCCGACGAATACATCTGGGAGGCCGCGGGCACGCTGACTCTCGGTGAGCTGGTCTCGCTTCTCGGCCGCCGAGCGGACGCCCTGACCGAGCTCTGGAACGAGTGGGGCCTGGTTCGACCATTGCTTCTAGCCGCAGACTAGTCACCGCCCGGGTCGGCCTCAGTCCGCGAGGGCGGCCTCCGTCGCGTCGGCGGCGTCGACGCTCGGGCCCTCGTCCTCGTCTTCCTCGATGACCACGAGCCGGAGTGCCTCGCCCGCCACGGCGCCGATCGGTTCGCCGACCTCCGCGGCCCATTCGCGGATCCGTTTCTCGAGCCGCCCCGGGTGCTTGATCTGGCTCGCGTGCGCGCGCAGGGCGTCAATCTTGCGATCCAGCGTCGCCGTCACGTCGATGCGGACGTTCGGATCGTTCGGCCAGAAGAGGTAGAGCCGCCGGACGACATGCGAGGCCAGGCCCGCCTTCGCGAGCCAGGGGAACGCCATGGGGTTGCGGGCCGCTGGGTAGACGGCATCGACCGCGGCCATACCGGCGGCGCGGTGGTCCGCATGGTTCACGCCGCCGTCGCGGTAGAACACGACCTCCGGGTCCGTGGCGAGGACCGCGTCCGGTCGGAATGTCCGGATCTCGCGAACGAGTTGCTCCCGGAGGGCGAGGTCGTTGTCGAGGGCGCCATCCGGTTGATGCAGGAACGACAACCCGGCGTACCCGACGACGTCGGCGGCGACCCGCTGCTCTTCTTCACGCAGGGCGGCCAACTCCATCGGGTCGAGATCCGGATCCTCGCCACCCGCGTCGCCGGACGTGCAACAGACGAGCCAGCCGACCGAACCCTCGTCGATCCAGCGCGACGCCGTAGCCGCGGGCCCGAAGTCCGCATCGTCCGGGTGGGCCACGATGACCATGAACCTCGCCGGCCGCCAGTCATGGGGCGTCTCACTCACCGGAACGTCCCCGAATATGCAGGAATCTCGGTTGCGCAGACAAGCATCAGGGCTATGATGTGGGCCGAGGCTTCGCTCGTCTCCCCCCACGAGCGAAGTCTCTTTCGATCTCCGCGGGGGTGATCGGACGGGTCACCCGGCCCGCGCCTCTTGCTCCTCGGTCAGGGCCGAGAGCACGTCTGCCGCGTGTCCCTCCGGCTTCACCTTCGGCCAGGTCCGGGCGATCCTCCCGTCCGGGTCGACGAGGAACGTCGTCCGGGCGGTGCCCCAGTAGGTCTTGCCGTAGTTCTGCTTCTCGACCCACGAGCCGTAGGCTTCGGCGGCCCCGTGATCGACATCGGCAAGGAGCGTGAACGGCAGGTTGAACTTCTCGCGGAAGGCCCGCTTGCTCGCCCCGGCCTGTGGGCTGACGCCCCAGACGTCCGCGCCCCGCTCGACGATCGTCCCATTGGCGTCGCGGAACTCGCACGCCTCGACCGTGCAACCGGGCGTGTCGTCCTTCGGATAGAAGTAGAGGATCGTCCATCGGCCGGCCTGGTCCGAGAGCCGGTGAACCGCGCCCGTTTCATCAGCGAGTGCGATCTCCGGCGCCTTGTCGCCGACGGCGGGAATGCTCATGCCGAAAGCGTAGCAGGGGTCTCGATGACGAGGACCGCGCCGCGCCCGAGGACGAACGAGGCATCCACCGCGCGCCGGACGTTCGACAGGCCCCGCGCCGAGCCCAGGAGCAGCGTCTCGTTCTGAAGCGGGTAATGGAGTCCGTCGGTCCGGATCTGGAGCGCGTCAGCCCCAAAAGGGATCAATGAGACGAGATCCCCGACCCGCCCGGGTAGCGGCGTGACGACCGGGTCGCCGCCCCGCCCGGGAGCCCGGACCAGCCTCACCCGGGCCGAGGCATCGAGGAGCACGGCCGGGCGGCCGCCCAGCGCCGGATGCGCGAGGAGCGTCAGGTTGGCGAAGGAGTGGTCGAGCCGGCGCCCGCCGAACGCCCCGAGGACCGTGACTTCGTCGGCGCCGGCGGCGATCGCCGCGGTGATCGCGAGCTCCGTGTCCGACGCGTCCTTGTCGGTCCCGACGAGGTCGACCGGGATGCCCCGGGCGCGAAGCTCGGCGAGGTCTCCCGCGTCGATGGAGTCGCCGTCGCCGACCCAGCGGTGGATCGGCAGGCCCAGCCGCGCCGCATGGCGCGCACCACCGTCCGCTGCGACCACGATCACGACACCGTCGGACCAGCCCGGCCACGCCGCGTCGAGCGCTGAACGCGCCGCCACGTCGCCGTCGGCGAGGACGATCGCCCGGCGACTGCCCGCGGACGCGTCGGCGGGATCCTCCGCGCGGCTCACGAGCCGGCCGGAGGAGCGGCGAGGAGATACTCATCGACCCACGCGACAACCGACGGCGCAACCTCGGCGGCCCCGGCGGCACGCAGCTCGTCCGGGTCCCCGATCACCGACCTGATGCCGACGGCACGGACGCCGACGGCTCGGGCCATCTCCATGTCGGTCGGTGCGTCGCCGACATAGGCGACCTCGTCGGGCCGATCTGCGAGGTCGAGCAGCTCGAGCGCCCTCCGGAGCGGCGCCGGGTCGGGTTTGTGGACGGCGAGGTCGTCGCCGAAGACGCGCATCGTGAGCAGCTCGGCGAGGCCCGTCCGCTCCAGCTGCGGGACCACGATCGCCCTGTCACCGGCGGTCACGATGCCTAGGTGCTTGCTGGCGTCGCGCAACCGCCCGAGCGCAGCCGCCACGCCGTCGAACGCAATCACGTCGGCGCCCGTGGCGAACGTCGCGTGCCAGAGCTCGTTCGCCTCGTCGAGCCGATCGCCTGGCACACCCAGGCGGAGGTACATGAGGCGCCAGTCGGGCACGTAATGGCGGCGGTAAAGGACCTCGTCGAACGGCAGTCCGAACGACGCCATCACGGTCGCGTTTGCCCGATGAAAGGCACCGAGCGAATCGACGAGCGTGCCGTCCCAGTCGAAGAGAATCGCCTGCATGGTCGGCCGATGCTACCGCCGCCGCTCAGACCTCGTCCGATGTAAACTCGGACCGTGCCCGAGACCACCGACCACGTTGCGATCCAACGGGTCCGCGACGCCGCAGAGCGCAAGGGCGTCAGCCTCGACGTCACCGTCTTCGATCAATCGACGCACACGGCCGAGGAGGCCGCCGCGGCCGTCGGAGCCGAGCTCGGGCAGATCGTCAAGTCCCTCGTGTTCGTCGCGCCGGGTGATGACGGGCCGGAACCGATCCTCTGTCTCGTCGCCGGCCACAATCGCGTCGATCTCGCGCGGCTGGCGGCCGTCACCGGCGAACGGGACGTTCGTCGCGCAACCGCCCGCGAGGCCAACGAGCTCACGGGTTTCACGATCGGCGGGATTCCGCCGATCGGTCATGTCGGGCCAATCCGGGTGATCATGGATCCCGACCTCGGGCGATTCCAGACGGTCTGGGCATCAGCCGGAACGCCGACCGCGGTCTTCCCCGTCCCCCCGGCAACCCTGCGGACGCTTGCGAACGCCACGGTCGCCCCGATCACGGAGGAGCGACGACTCGCCGACATCGAGGCGGAGCGCGATCCCGGCGCCGGTGTCGGTGGCTTCGTCGGAGACGGTCGGGCCCGAGCGCAGAACGCCGGGGTGTGAGCTCGCCCGCCACGGGCGCCCAGCCGCGCGACGCGACGATCGCCTATCCCGGTGGGCTGCGGGCGAGGTGGCGATGGGGTGGCAGCGGCCAGGGAGCTGCGGTGTTCGCTCTGTCGGAGGCCGGCGGAACCCTCGTCGATCATGGCCCGGTAGTGTCGGCGGACTACGAGGCGCTCTGCCGCGCGGAGCTCCGGATCGACGGCCCGGGCGGGCCGTGGACGGCGAGGTTCGCGTCAGCTATCTACGACGAGCCCGCTGGACTCGTCTGGGACGACCACGGCCTTTTCGTCGTCAAGTACGGGTTCCACACGTTCGCCTTCGACAGTCGCTCGGGCGAGCTGCGCTGGTCCCACCGATCGGCGACGCCCCTCCTGGCGCTCTTCGGCTCGCCGCGGCTCGCCCATCTCGTCGTCCAGTCAGAGATCGAGACCTTCGCCCTTGAGCCCGACGGAACGGCCGCCTGGCGGATCGCCCACAGCGACGTCGTGACCGAGGCGGAGCTCGTCGGCGGCCGCCTGGTCCTCACGAGCTTCGCGGGTGCCGTCACCGCGATCGATCCCGCCACGGGCCGCCCGACAGGCTGACCCTGGGGACGGCTCGTGGATAACCACGCGCCGCTGCCAGGAAACTCGTGGACAAGGTGGCTTGACCCGGCGGGCCGGCGGACGTAGCGTTGCGGTCAGCCCGGAGGGGCCGAGCGCAGGCTAACGGCAGCGATCACATCAACGCCCACGCCGCGAGTAGGTTCCTTCGGGCCTTTCCATGCCCGCCGCCGCCCGAGGCCCCCTGCCGGGTCGCGAAGCCCTTGGCCGCTATCATCCCGCGGTGACTCCCCTTGTCCTCGTCGCCGCGAGCCTGATCGCCCTGGGTGCCGGCGTGATCACTCTCCGGTCGTTCGGACCCCGCTACCGGGTCGCGCGACTGCTCGCGACCACGCCACGGGTCAGCGTCGCGGAGGCCGTGGCGATCGCGCGCGACGGCCCGGCCCGCTACGTCCGCGTCGACGGTCGGATCGACACCGACGAGGAATTCGAGGACGCGGACCATCGACCGCTCGTCTTTCGTCGGACGAAATTCGAGGCTCGTTCCGGGGGGCGATGGTCGGCGTTCGAGAATTCCCGCGAGGCCGTCCCGTTCGATATCCGGGAGGGCCTCGACGGGATCCGCATCGACGCCGCGACCCTCGACGTTGGCCTCGTGGTCGTGCCGCGGCACTCGGTCGGGGTCGCGGGTGACGTCACCGACCGCGCTCCGTCCACGCTCGATCCGGCGACGCCGGTCCGGGCCATCATCGAGCAGATCTCGTCGGTCGAACACGCCATCGTGCTGGGCGTCCCGGTTGCCGACCCCACGCAGCGCGACGGTGCGCAGCTCACGGCAGGGCTTGGCAGGCCGCTCGTTCTCACGACCCTCGAACCGGACGCGGCGATGCGGATCCTGGCCGGGGGCAGCACCCGGCCCCGACTGGTCGCCGCTTGCTTCCTCGCTGGGACCGCGCTCCTCGTGGTGGGCCTCGCGTGGGCGGGCCTCGGCGCGGTCATGAGCGCCGTCGTCCCGATCGCACGGGCCGCCTCCCCGTCGCCCGGAACCGGCGGCGATCCGCGCAGCAGCGGGGAGGGCCCAGGCCTCGTCGGCGAGCCATTGGTTGCCCTCCTCGTGGTCGCAGGCATCGCCATTCTCGCGGTCGTGCTCACGACGCTCTACATCCGGGTCACCGACGCCAAATCGGGCGAACGCCACTAGCTCAGGCGTCGCTGCCGGCCGGAAACGCGCCTTCGGCGGTGCCCTGCGCCTCGCTGATTCCCCGCCAGAACGCCCTCGTGAACCTCGCGCAGCCAGCCTGAGGACTATCGTCCTATTGGCAATCATCTGCCCGCTTGCGGTGTGGCAAACGCCCAACCTGATCGTGGGAACGCGTCTTGTGTGGCAAACGCGCCCACGAGGTTATGACGACCGATCGGACGGCGCGAGCGCGCATGAGTAGCAGTTGTATTGTTCGTCCAGCCCCAATCGACCGTAGTGGGGGAAGGGCATGGCTACTCCGTCAACCGTCCTGTGGGATCGCGACGAGCACACCGCCGCCAAGCACCGCATCTTGCGCAAGTACCTCGATGCGTGGCTACCTATCATGGTGAAGTGGAACGCAAAGCTGCTACTCATTGACGGATTCGCGGGACCGGGTGAGTACAACGGCGGCGAGCACGGGTCGCCGGTCATCATGCTCAACGCGTTCCTTGAGCACGATCAACGGGCTCGGATTGCGACACGCGAACTGGTCTACTTCTTCATCGAGTCGCATCCGGGTCGCGCGTCCCACCTCGAAGGCTTGATCGACGCCATGCGTCCCCTGCCCGCCAACGTGTCTGCCTTCCCGATGCACGGGGAATACTCGGAGGTGATGGAGCGTGTCTTGGCGGACGTGTCGCAACTCGTCCCCACGTTCGCATTCATTGACCCGTTCGGCTTCAAGGACACCAAGTTGGTGCTGACCAGTCGCATCCTCGGCTTCCCGAGGTGCGAGGTGCTCGTCTACTTCCCGACGCCATTCTTGGCGCGGTTCGTGGGCCACTCGGACACGATTGAGGCTTTCAACACGCTCTACGGCGACCGGGCGTGGGAGGCTGCGATCCCGCTCAAGGGCGAGGAGCGCCGACAGATGCTCCACGACCTGTTCCGCGACGCGCTCGCGCGGTCCGCGACCCACGTCCGGTCGTTCGAAATCGTGACGGCCGGAAACATGGGCTACCACCTGTTCTTCGGCACCAGCAACACGCTCGGCCTCGAAAAGATGAAAGAGGCCATGTGGGCCGTCGATCCGGCTGGGGGCCTTCGCTACCGGGACAGCACCAGCCGAAATCAGACGGTGCTGTTCGAGCCGGAGCCGGACTTCACCGTGCTGCGTGAGGCGCTGCGGGCGCAGTTCGCCGCGACACCGTTCAGCATCGAACAAGCCGAAGAGTTCACCCTCCTCTCGACACCATTTCTCCCCAAGCGCCACTTGAAGCGGAAGACGCTCGCAGTCGCGGAAGCTGCTGGTCAGCTAGACGTGACGAGACCCGCGGGCGCGAAGGCAGGCTCGTACGTACCGGGCACCGTCCTGCGGTTCGTCTAGGAGCCGCTGACGCCGACTCGCTCTGCCACGGGGTACTCATCCCACGTCCGTCCGTCGAGGTCCCGCCCTCCCGCCTTGGGCGTCCGGCCGCCCCATTGCTTGAAAAAGAACGCCGTGCCCGCATCCTCGGCCATGGCCTTCAACTCGCGGACCCACGCCTCGTCCATCGGGCGATGACTCGACCCTGACTCGCCTCCGACGATCAGCCAGTCGATGTCGGTCAAGTCGAGTGATGGCAGCGGGCCTAGCAGCGGTTCGGCACTGATGAAGCGGACGGCAGCAGGGGTCGCTCGCAAGTCATCAGCCCGATGCACCCAGCGGTTGTTCTCGATCGAGGTCCCGAGCCAGACGTTGCTTAGCGGCTCGGCGGCCCAGTTCGCGCCCCCGCCTTCGAACCACGCCCGCATGAGTTCCGGGCGCTTGGTAAGGATCTGATAGGTGTGCCGATCGGTCTCCTGCATGACCGCGAAGACCTGATCGATGAAGTCGGCAGGCACCAGCGGGTGCCACATATCCGACATGCTGTTGACGAACACCATCCGCCCCTGACGCCACGACACGGGGATTCGCAACCGCTCCGGATGTAGGACGACGTTTTCCTCGGCGTTCGCTGGTGTCCACGGCAATACGGAGTGCCCGAACCTCAGCGACAGCTTCTCGGCGTAGCAATGAGCGCAACCGGGACTGACCTTTGAGCAGCCTGTGACTGGGTTCCACGTTGCGTCGGTCCACTCGATCGCGCTCTTGTCGCTCACCCGACCCTCCCCTTCGCTTCGACGCCTGCTGGTCGCCGACAGTTTGAACCCGTCCGTCAACGGGACCGAAGGTCGGCGGAAGAACGTACCTCAGAATCGTGACAGGTTGGGTGGCAGTCGCCTATGGGCGATGTTCGACGTGGACCATTCCTATTGACCCGCTTGATACGGTGGCCGTGGCGTACGACTTACGCGCATCCTGCGCGGCGTGAAGGGACGTACAACGTAGGCGCCTCCTTAATAGGAGGTGCCCGTCCCATGGGCAAGAAGAACACCCAGGCCTACCTCGACGGCGATCGTCGGGACCGCGCGCAGATTGCGCTACGGGACGTCCAGAGCGAGATCGATCGGACGTACCAATCTCTGGCGCTCCAGATGCAGACGCGGACACTACTTGAGGAGCAGATCGAACTCCTTGACCGCCTCGGCGTCAAACATCGCGACGCCGACTAGGTGCCCGCGATGGCACAGGATTGGGCGAGCACCGAGTACGCGCGGGCCCACATGAGTCGCAGCGAGTGGCGGATGATGCGACGCGCCGAGTTCGAGGTGTGGTTGCGGTCCGTCGCCCACTCCCGTCGTCGCCCAGTGCCCGAGTGCGCACGTGACCCGCACGTCCACCGCACACGTCGCGACCCGGGCTGAACCCTTCTACGATCGACGCTCTCTGACGTTCCCGGGCACCACCCCCGCGATGACACGGAAACGGGCGAGACCACCGCGTCTCGCCCGTTCTCTATCGGGTTCTCCCACCCGGCGTCCGTGCGGACGCGGGTATCCGCTTTGACGACCGTTGTCGACCCTCGTACGATGTCGTCAGGTCGCCGAACGACCATCCGCCCACATCGGGCGCCGGGCATGACGCCAGTAGGTACGGGGCGTCGACTGTTGAGTCGATGCCATGCCCCGCGAGGTTTCCCCTCCGCCTGCCCGATCGCATGCCGCCGGTCCACTGACCCGGCGCGCCGACGAACTCAGCACCCGCCCTGATTGGGCGCGGGCGATCCTTCTACTCCGTCTCGAATCTGGCATGACCCTGCGGGCGCTGTCAGATGCGACCGGGATCGACCTGACCGTCCTCAGCAGATACGAGAACGGGCGTCGGCGCCCTCGCCCCTTCAACGAGCGCCGCATCCTCGACGTGTTGGCGGGAGTCGAGCGATGACCGTCGACCCGCGCATCTCTGAGGTTCGCCGTCGCGCCGGTCGGATGGGCGGCATGGCGAAGTCGATCGCCTACGCCGGACGACAGCACGAGGGGACGGCGGCGGCCCGCGCCAAGTACCGGCAGCAGTTCGAGACCGGCACGCATTCGTGCGCCGCAGGGTGTCGGGCCAACCCACTCCCGCCTGACCTCCTGCCCGAGGACCGCGCCCGCGCTGCCGAACACGCCTTCCAACTCCACCTCGCCCGGATGCGGGATGCACGACGACGCAACGCTCACCGACACGACTTCCGGGGACGCGGGTTCTGCACCTGCGGGCGGGTCAGGCCATGACGCACGACGCAGAGCGATGGGCCTTGCTCCGTCGCGATCGTGAGGCGGGTGTCATCGGGGGTCCCGACGACGGCGCGGGTGTCTCGCACCCAAGTCTGACGACGTGGGAGGTACATGTCTCCTGCGATCACGGCGAGCTGATGTTCTCGCCTGAGATAGACGGGTTCATCGACCTGCTCGCGGCAATGTCTGCCCTCGCGGTCCGGCACGCTCAGGAGTTCGGGTGCTCGTGCATCGCGACGGACATGGGCATGGCGCGGAGAGCACTGCACGCGTGGCGGCACGAGTACGGCACGGACCCGGTCATCCCGCTTGGGAGGTTCGCGCGATGACGACGGGCTGCTACTACTGCGCCAACGGCGGCACCAAGCGCGCCCCGCTCGCGAAGGACGACGACGGTCGGTTGGCGCACGTCGCGAAGCCGTGCAAGGACGCGCTTGGGCCGGACGGTGAACGGGTCTACCCGGCAGACGATCCCGACACGCCGATCCCGGTCTGCGGTCACGTCGAGTGCCAGGAGGACTGGGACCCGTGTCCGGAGGTGGCGGACGGGTACGCCGCGTGCATCGTCTGCCTCGCCGCGCGCCCGGTCGATCGGATGGCGTTCGCTGACTCGATGCCGACGCGACCGGGCAAGGGGTTGCACGGGTCGAACGAGCTGATCGTCCCGAGCAGGAACCCGTCGATGCGGAACGAGGCCGGCGACCCCTTCTACGTGTGCCGGTTCGGCGGGTGCGCCTCAGGCGCGGACCAACGCCACGGCGGCATCAAGGAGGTCACGGCGCGACGGGTCGACCGCGACGACGATGCCCGGCAGGAGGACGCCGATGACGCGAAGGCCGACATGGTGCCCGACGACGGACCGGGCCTGCCTGTCGAGGATGTCGCGGCGCTTTGGAAGGTGTCAGTCAGGACGGCCCGGACGATCCTCGCTCGCCTGATCGAAGTCGAGATGGTGTACGCCGAGGACGTCCCGACTCGCGCCCGCGGCAAACCGCGAAAGCACTACTGGCGGAACAGGGCATGAGCGCCTACGTCGGGCAATGTGCAACCAATGTGCAAACCACTGTGCAACACATTGCTTTGCACATTGCTCCGCACTACCGAGACCAATGTGCAAGCGTCAATGTGCAATCGCCCACCACACGAAGTGTGGGCGTTGCGCATTGCACATTGCACATTGTCGAGGGCGCAGGTAAGCGACTGACGATTGGTCAGCGCGGTCGTTTGAGGTCGGACGGTTTCCATCCTTCGACCCGGCGGTATCGGATGCGCGGCGTCTGCCCGGAAGCGATGACCCGCTCGATTGCGCCCAACTGGACGAGCATCTGCAACTGCTTGCGATCGTGGGTCGTGAGGGGACGGCGGGTTCCTGTCCTCGTCGCGTCGATCAATGCCGGGATCGGGTCGGTTCGGGTGTCGATCACGTCGCCTGTCCTTCCTTCATGCGTGGGCGAGTCCGCGATCGTCGGACCTAGCACGGGGTGCTTGTCAACGGCGTTTCGCCCAAACCCACGAACCTCAGGCAGAGCGAGGCGTCTGCGAGGTGGAGGGGCCAATCCTGTAGGGAAAGGATCGGATAACACCCGATGATGACGAGCAAGCAGGCCCGAACCCAAGTCGATCGTGCACGAAAAGCACCCAAGCGTCCATACGTTCTGCTCGCGAATAACGACGAGAACCGCGTCCTCACGGATGACGACGACTTCACCTTGAAGGGGCGCCCACGTTGTCACGGTGTACGCGCCGCGGGTGGTCGTTGTCAGGGGTTCGCGGGCATGTCCGGGTACTGCTTCGCCCACGATCCCAACGTCACGCGCAACGATCGCCTCGAAGCGCAGCGTATGCGTGGTCCCGGCAACCGTCTGGTCAAGATGATGCCGCCTCGATTGCGGCCCGTGTTCGAGGACCTCGTGGGTGCCATGAAGGACCTACGGGAGGGGATGATCACGCCGAGCCAGGCGACCGCGTTGTCGGCGTTGGCAACGGCGTCCGTCCGCGTCCTGATGTCAGGCGAACTCGAGGAGCGCCTGCGCGCGATCGACGCGGCGACATCGACTGACGACGACTCGTCCCGACCCTACGCCGATGTCTGACACCCGCCCCACCCCCCATGGGTGTCAGAGAGTGAGCACGGGGCGTCTGGACCCCTGTCTGCAAACTTCGGGTGCCACCCCCGTTTCTGCTCATCCGCGTCCGACGCCCCAAACGTTCGAGGCGGAACGTTTGCAGATGCGGGACGTACGCCCCCGTCCGACGATGGACCCCCGTCATGTGTCGGGACGGTGGGCGAAACTGCGTCAGCGACCGTTCTACCCCGGTCAGCGACCGATCCATGAGGTCGTCGCGTGACCGGATCGTTCGCGACGCGGTTGGCGAGGATCGAGGCCCGCGTCTCGTGGCGCTACTACACGTGGCGCAAGCGGTCGGGCACCGAATGGGACGTTCCGACCGGGCTGATGGTCGACGCGTGGTTCAAGTCCCTGCTCGGGCAACCGCTCGACCTCGACCCCGCCGTGTCGTTGTTCATCGCCCACAGCATCCCGCCGCGCCAGAACGAGGGCGACATGTGGTCCGCCATCTACGACGAGTGCCGAGCGATCTGGTTCCCGAAGGAAGCGCAGCAGCAGTAGGAGGACGCATGAGGACCAGACCGCCGGGCGAGTTCTGGCACGGGTCAGTAGAGACACGAGCGCGACGGCAGGAACGAGACGAGCAGGCGCGGAGGCGCGCCGACCTCGATCGTGTCGCGGCGCAACCGGGTGGGCGGGCACGCCTGCTGCGAACGCTGTTCCTCGATCGCGAGCGCGAGGTACGAGCTCGGGCCGAGGCGACGACGGACGAGGCGGAACGGCGCGCCCTGACAGACAACGCCGACGCGCTCAGGCGATCGGCAGACAACGTGGAAGACGAGTCGAAGGAGTACGACGCGATGCGCACAGCCCAGCAGATCATCGAGGCGACCAAGAAGCGATTACGCGAGATCGGCGCCCAGTTCGCGCAGGTCCGCGAGGACGACGACAAGAACCACCCGCCGAGCGATCAGGCGTGGCGCGTCCAGCGCCGGGCCGAACTCCGTCGCGAGTGGCGGCAGGCCGAGAGTCGGGCCTACGCCGAGGTGACGGAGTGGCGGGACGCGGAGACCCAGCGCAATCGAGCGCTGTACGCGACGGATCCCGTTGGCGATGCCGCCGCGGAGACACGTCGCCTGCGGTTGGAGCAGGAGACGGCAGCGCTCGCCGCCCAGTACTTGGGCAACCGGGTGCAGGCGAAGAACCGCTTGCTGCCTCAGGCGCACGAGGCGCTCGCTGTCGGCAACGTCGATCGAGCCCAGGTCATCCTCAACGCGGCGCAGCGGATCGGGCTCGAAGACGGTCGCCTCGACCACGCCATCAGGACCACGCTCGACCAGACGGTCCCCCACCGCAAGCAGGCGCTTGAAGCGCTCGGGCGGATCGAGACGACGGTCGATGACCTGCGCCTGTCGATCGTGACCGAGCGCATGGCGTCGGGCGTGGGCACGTCGAGCGAGCAGGTCCGCGACTCGTCGTACCGAAAGATGATCGAGTGGCGGAGGTCGCAAGGCCTGATCGTCGGCGATGGTGCGGGGTCGGGCGATGCGTCAGGTGCCGCCGCAGGGGCAGGAGGCGCGTCTGCCGAATGACCACGCCCGCTCCGGTTGTCCCCTCCACTGATGATCGATCAAAGGAGTTCCCACAATGCCCGATTCCGATCCCATCGACAGCAACAGCGCGCCCGATACGGCGGGTTTGACCTTCCCGTCCGAACTGCCGTTCCGCTTCGACGCGCAGCCCGATCCGACCCCAGCGACGCCGCCCGAGGAGGCACCAGATGACACAGCGCAGTAGGTTCTTCGACTCGGTCGGTGCCCCCATCACCCTTGCTGTCTCCGCCGCCGCGGACGACATCATCGACACGACGACCCCACACGGGTTCATCGTCGGGCAGCAGATCACCTTCACGGCACTGACCGGTGGTGCGGGCCTTGCTATCAACACCCCCTACTGGGTCGTCGCCACGTCGTTGGGTGCCCAGACGTTCCGGGTCGCTGCGACCATCGGGGGCGCGGCCATCAACTTCACCACTGACATCACCGCAGGCACGGTCGTCGGGGGCGATCGTGTCTACAGCACCCAAGCGATGGCGGAGGTCATCAAAGGCCTCATCGGGAACGGTGTGGCCCGCGGGTCAGGTGCCGGCATCAATGAACTCAAGGTCACGGAGACAGGCCCGGCAACGCAGGCTGTCCTCGTCGCGTTGGGAGCAGCGTTCGTTGAAGGCAGGTACCACGAGGTCTACGGTGCTGCTGAGACGCTTCCGGTCACTGCTGCGCACGCGACGCTCGGGCGCATCGATCGGGTGGTTGTCAGGATCGACCCAGCGAACAGGAACGCTTCCCTTGCTGTCGTGGCAGGCGTTGCTGCAGGATCACCTGTTGCGCCTGCGCTGACGCAGGTACCCGGTGGCGTGTGGGAGATCTCCCTCGCCCAACTGTCGATCCCGGCAGCATCCGTGTCAGTCATCAACGCGAGGATCACTGACGAGCGGACCTTCGGGCGTGGGCCTGACCTCGTTGATGCGCTCCTCCTCGCGACGGGTCACAGGCATGACGGGGTTGAAGGGCAGGGGCGCCTCGTCCCGCACGTGAACCTCGCCGGGATCACCGCGAACGATCACCACGCCCAAGCCCACGGGATCAACTCCGCGGATCACACGGGCGCTCCGATCTCATCCGCCAACCACGGCGCTCAGGCGAACGTGGCAGCGTCCCACCGCCATTCCGACATGACCGGACAGACGGCGAACGATCACCACGCGCAGGCCCACGCGATCGGCGGCGCAGACCACACGGGCACGCTCGCCCATGCGGCGACGAGCGGGCAGGGTCCCGACGATCACCACGCTCGATCGCACACCCACGGCGTGGCGGGGGATGGGACCGCGCTAGCGCCCGCCTCGATCGCGGCGCCTGTCGTGAGCATGAACGGGGTCATCGCCGGGGCAGTGTCCTTCGGGATCACCGACGATTACAACCCGGCGGGCCTCGCCACCTGCAACGTCATCCGATTGACGGCGGCGGACAACCCGAGCGTCCTCGGAGGTCTCGTCGCGCAGGCATCGGGGCGCCTGATCCTGCTCGTGAACATCTCGGCGGTGAACGTCATCTACCTCCGAGGTGAGAGCGCGGGCAGTGCCGCTGCCAACAGGTTCGGGGCGCAAACGGACACGCTGATCGAGGCTAAGAGTGGCGTGTTCATCTGGTACGACGTGACGTCCAGTCGCTGGCGCATCGTCGCCCAGCCCGTGCCGTAACGACAGTCACGGGCGGGTAGCCCCCATGCCGAGGCTGCCGAAAGGTCCGGGGGCGGTTCCCACGTCGTGGTGGTTCCCGCGCAGCACGCATGGGCATGTGATCGCCGAGGTCAAGTTCGGGCGCGGCAGGTTCCTGCGCTGTTCGTGCGGGCATGTGATCCGAGGCGAGCCCAGCAACGACGAGCAGGGGCACGCCTTCACGCAGCACCGTCGATCATCGCCGCCTGAGGATCGTCGCTCGGCCTGAGCACGGTTGTGGGCGGCGCCGATGATCGTCGCGCAGGTCACACGAGAGGCAGATGCTCGATGTAGGCGTCCGGCCCACTGTCGCCTGTCGTCTCGGTGGGCGGGCTTGCGAACGTTCCACCTAGACACATGCGAAACCGGGTCCGTGTCAGGGGAGATTGCACCTCGCCCCTGTCAGGACCCGGTTTCCTGTGTCGCTCGTCGTGACTGCCGTCGCTCCGTCGTCGTGCGCGACGATCGCGGGCGTGTCCGTCATAGGCGATCGCCAGGAGCGCCGATCCGGTGGTACGCGTCCCGCGCTCGATCGTCGGCGAGTTTCGCGCCGTAACGGCGAAGCATGGTCGATGATCGCCACCCGGCCTGACGCATGAGGTCGCCCTCCTGCATCCCGGCCCGCAGTTGGTTGTCGGCGTACGTGTGCCTGAACTGGTGCGGGTGAACCTTGAGGCCCACCTGCTTCGCGCGCTCGCGGACGATCCCGGCGATTGACGTGCCGTTCATGGGTCCCATCTGCGACACCCAGAACTCGTCCCGAGCGGCGTACGGGTGCGTCCGTCGCATCCGCAGGTAGCGGTCGATCGCCTGCGCCGTCTTCGCCCCGAAGGAGCAGCGACGAACGCGGTTGCCCTTGCCGACGACCGTGGCGAGGCGGGACGAGATGTCCACGTCCTGCACGCGCAGCGTGCCCGCCTCGTTCCGGCGCATCCCTGTGTCGAACAGGAGGCGCAGGATGGCGAGGTCCCGTCGCGCGACGAACGAGTTCCCGGCGCATGCCCTGAACATCGCCGCCACCTGATCGTCGGTCAGCACGTCAGGCGGCACCTCCTGCATCGCTGGCGCCTCCATCGAGACCATCGGTGAGGCGACGATCTCGCCCTCCTTGACGGCCCAGTTGAAGAAGGCGTGCAACGAGGCGAAGCGCATCCGCGCTGTCGTCCCTGAGAACCGGCGCTCGCCGAGCAGGTAGTTGATGAAGGCCCGCACGTCGTTGCGAGTGATCGCCATGACCTCCTGCGGCAACGAGCGCCCGGACAGGAAGGCATCGAACTGGGTGAGCGTTTCGGCGTAGTTGCCGATCGTCGCCTCTGACCGATTGCGGGCGAGCAGGTCGGTCATCCACGACTCCCACAGCGCCATGATCGTCGGGCCTTCCTGCGGCAGGCGCAGGACTGTCGCCCCTCGTGCTGTCATCGCTCGGCTCCTTCCTGAGGGGCGGCACGGTACGACATTGCGCCGTCCGCGTCTTCCGGCATGCCTGCACTACGTAGGTTCTGCTCGTCGGGCGACATCAGGTCGGTGACGTACCAACCGATCTCGCCCCATCCCTGTTCCGTCGCGTACGCCTTCGCATCCGTGACGTGCGCGAACGTTCCGACCACCTGCTCGTTGATGGTGTCGATGAGGACGAACGCGGGTGCGGTGCCGACCCCGATCACTTCGCCACCGTGACCTTCGCCCGCGATCACCGGGGCGTGGCCTTCGGTGCGTGCGACGGGATGAACACCTTGCCCGTCTTCTTCTCGTACGCCGCGGCGATGTCCCAGGCGTAGGCCCACGTCACGTCATCGAGCGCCTGCGAGATCTCGCGCACCGACTTGCCCTGATCG
>Ga0184623_10000185_pt1 | contig 25737 bp, 20 predicted proteins | sample PLM1_100_b1_FD_133138 | JGI IMG/M metagenome (GOLD analysis project Ga0184623, IMG submission 133138) | Groundwater sediment microbial communities from an aquifer in East River, Colorado, USA - PLM1_100_b1 | ecosystem: Environmental > Terrestrial > Soil > Riparian zone | place: USA: East River... | reverse complement strand
GCTCCGTCGCATCGAAGAGCGGCTCCTCGAAGAAAAACACGCGACGCTGTTTCGCGAAGCGCGTCATGAGATGGTGCGGCCGCTGGAAAACGAAGTTCCAGCGCAGGTGACAGAGACACACCAAATCGCGTGGAACTTGAGAACGGCGAGGCGCAGAATTCTCGGCTTTCGTACTGCTGTCGGCCACCGGATGTCTCCTCGGCGCAGAGCGCTTCAAGAACTGTGCCTGACTACATCGCGGGAAGAAGCACACGGCCTGGCCTCGCAGTCAACGCTCGATACTGTCGCGCGAGGACGGCCGTAACCGCCATGGCGGATGCTGGCCGACAAAGGATGACCACCGCTCCCCCGAACCCACCGCCGGTAAGCCGCGCGCCGTAAATCTCTGGTCTAGCCCTGGCCAGCATCACCAACTCGTCGATTTCGGGAAGCGACACGTTGAAGTCGTCCCTCATCGATACGTGCGATTCGAACAGGAGACGCCCCACTGCCGGGACATCGTTCGCGCGGAGTCCCTCAGCGGCCATCAGGACGCGCGCGTTTTCCGTCACGACATGGCGCACGCGCCTGTTCAGCGGCTCGGGGAGGTCATCGATGCGTCCGAGATCTACTGTCGAAATCTGACGGAGAGATGTGACCCCCAGGAGGGTGGCTGCCTGTTCGCATTCCCTGCGGCGGGTCCGGTAGCCCCCTGTCGAATGTTGGTGCGCAATCCCGGAATCGATAACGCAGACCGCGACGTCCGAAGGCAGGGCCACACGTTGATACTCGCCTGTCGCTGCGTCGAGGAAGAGCGCCGCGTGCTCGCCGGCCAGACTGCAGGCCATCTGGTCCATGATCCCGACCGGCGCGCCGACGAACTCGGTTTCGGCCCTGTATCCGGTCATCGCAACGGCAACATCGTCAAGGTGAAGGTCGTACGCGATTCGAAGCGCGCGGATAAGGCCGACCTCGAGCGAGGCGCTCGACGACAGACCTTTGCCCATAGGAACGTCCGACTTCACGAGCAGATCGCATCCGAAAATCCGGTGGCCGCACGCAGCTAAATCTTTTGTGACACCCTGGATGTAATCCAACCAACCCCGTCCGGTGCGCTCGACTCCGAGCGCGTATTCGCCCATGGGTTGGTCCAAGAGATCGACACTGACCGCGCGAACGGTACGGTCGTCTCTGCGTGCCAGTTGCACGTGCGTCCGTTGAGGAAGAGCAATCGGGAGAACAAAGCCCCCGTTATAGTCCGTGTGCTCGCCAATCAGGTTGACGCGGCCCGGTGCGGAGGCAGACACTTCCGGGGACCGGCCGAAGTATCGATCGAACATCTCATTCAATCGACACCTTCACGGCCCTCAACTCTTTAGCTTTCAGTTCGGGGAGCGTATCTGCCGTAAATACGCCAGCACCCAATTCACTGCCTGCGAGGTACTTGAGGCGCCCTGGCATGCGATAGGGCGGATAAAATTCGACGTGGAGATGAGCCTCAGAATGGGGGAGCCCATCAGTCGGGGCCTGATGGAACACCATCACGTAGGGAAAGGGCTTGGACCAGAGGCCGTCGTATTTCAGCAGGACCGTCTTGAGGGCCCTGGCGAAATCGCCCCGCTCATGCGTGTTCAGATCCGCGAGAGACGCGGCCGGTCGCCGTGGGGCGATCCAGACCTCATAGGAATATCTAGCGCACACTGGGACGAACGCCAACATCGTGTCATTGGCGTGGATCACGCGGCGTCCATCGGTCAATTCCGCGCTGATGAGGTCGGCGAGAAGGCCACGCGAGTGCTCGGCGAAATAGGCCTGTTGTTGCTGAAGCTCGCGCGCTGGGACCGGTGGTACGAACGGATAGGCGTACACCTGTCCGTGCGGATGAGGAAGCGTCACGCCCACTTCGACGCCACGGTTCTCGAATGGCATCACGTATTGCACGTCAGGCAGGATCCCGAGCTCGCGGTATCGATCGGCCCAGACTTCGATCAGGAGCTCGAGGTGCCACAAAGGCAGCGAACCCAGAGTGGCCTGCTGATCCTGAGTGAAGACGACAACCTCGCACACGCCACGCCCGGGCGCCGTAGCGACGATCGCTTCCGGCGCATCGTGAGCTGTGATCGTCAAAGTTGGAAAAAGGTTATCGAAGACCGCAACATCGTAGTCGCCGGTGGGCACTTCCGTCGGATGGGTCGGGTCAATGTTGACCGCCAGCGGGTTGTACTCAACTGGCGGAAGAAATATCCTGTTTTGACGATGATCGGCGTAGGCGATCCATTCGCCTCGCAAAGGATGCCAACGTAGATACGGGTTCGGAGGCGTCCCGCTCTGCTCTGCGCTCGGCGCTTCGATATCCGGAGCGATCGGGCGTCGTGAGTACAGAAGGAGCTTGCGCCCATCGCACTTGTGCAGCGTCGGTTTGTGCATGGTCGTCGATCCAGATAGCTACCGAGGTTCCTCTTCCGGAACCACAATCGTTTCATCCCCGGCAAGAATAGGCAGCCGACGACTCCCAATTTCCGGTTCGAGGGTGTCCGACCGAGGTACGCTGCTGCTCGTGGCCGCCGCTATCCGGACAAGCGGAAACTTGGGTGTTCGGTCCGAATAGAGCAGGCCGTTTGCTTCCTGGTAGGTATCAGCGAACTGCGTGTAACAAAACCCGGCAAGTAGACCAAGCGCGTGCATCACCGACAGAAGCCGCTCGTAACGCGCCGCGAACGCCTCCGATGACTCCGCTCGAGAGTAACCCCACGTTCCGGGAATTTCGGACAGCTGGATCCCTCCGAACTCAGTCAGCATGACCGGTTGCTCGAGATGCCGATCGCTTTGAAGCAGCAGCCGTCGCCCACCCGGTCGCTCGCGCTTGAACAATCTGGGCAGCACATCGTGCGCGTGATATCGTTTCGCGAGCCGTTCGGGATCGTTGTCGTAGTCGTGAATCCCGATAATGTCGGTGGCGACGCTTTCCCAGCCGTCATTGCCGATGACCGGCCTCGTGGGGTCAAGTGTCTTGGTGAGGTGATAGAGTCCCTGAACGTAGTGTCGCTCGGCCTGGTTCGTTGGAAGGTTGGGCACGCCCCAGGATTCATTGATCGGAACCCACGCGGCGATACAAGGATGGTTGGAGTCCCGTGCGATGACCGCTATCCATTCCGTAATTACCCGTTGAATGGACTGCTCGGTGAACCGGTACGCACTCGGCATTTCTTCCCACACGAACAAGCCGAGCCGATCAGCCCAATACAGGTAACGCGGGTCTTCGATTTTCTGGTGCTTGCGGACGCCGTTGAATCCCATTGCCTTGGCAAGCTCAACGTCGCGTCGCAGCGCATCATCGTCGGGGGTCGTTGCCCCCGTGTCCGGCCAGTAACCTTGGTCGAGCACCAGTCGCAACATGTATGGCCGGCCATTCAGCACAAAGCGATCGCCCTCGACGGTGACAGACCGCAGAGCGGTATAGCTCGTCACTTCATCAATCAGGTCGGCGCGATCCGCCCACAGCTGCACGTGGACGTCAATCAGGGTCGGCGTCGCGGGATTCCACAAAAGACCGTTGCGATAGTCGTCGACCCCTGGATCGGAGAGCGCGATACGCCGATGTACTTCTCCGGCGACCACCGTATAGGTGTCGTCGGCGAGGAGCACGTTCCCGACATGCAGTTTCACGCCGAGTCGTAATCCGTCTCTCTTCGAGCCCGCCAGCCACGCTTCGAACCCGATTTCCCACCGCTCGAGGTTCGGCGTCCATCTGATGCGCGTAATGTGTGTCTGAGGCACGCGCTCGAGCCAGACGGTCTGCCAGATTCCCGTCGTTCGCGGGTACCAGATCGAGTGTGGCTCGAGCAGCCAGTCCTGTTTGCCGCGTGGCTTGGCCAGGTCTCCCGGATCGTCTTGCACGCGCACGAAGATCTCGCCGTCACGTGAGCTATTCGTGAACGGCGTGATATCGAACGTGAACGGTGTGTAGCCACCTTCGTGACCTCCCACCTCACAGTCGTCAATCCAGACGGTCGACTGGTAGTCGACCGCGCCAAAGTGGAGAAGCAGACGCTCGTTCGACGCAATCTTCGGAAGGCGCAGCCTGCGACGATACCAACATGCGCGGAACAACCCTGTCACACCAACGCCGCTCGCCTGTGTTTCCGGTGCAAACGGAACCTCGATCGAGTGCGTCCAGTTGACCTCGGATGGATGCGACCAGTATCCGGCGGGGTCAACGGCGAAGTCCCACATGCCGTTCAGCGACGTCCAGTCTTTTCGTTGCAGTTGGGGACGAGGGTAACCGTGACGTTCGGACGGTCCCGGACTTCCCTTGAAATCAATCATCGTCGCGTTCCCTCGCTGAGCAACATTCGAGCCACGGACTCCTGCTTCGTCATGACTGGCAGTGGTCTTGCTCCAACTTCCGCGAATTCGAAGGAGAACTCATGCAAGTGATGGTCACGGGTGGAGCGGGTTATCTCGGGAGTGTGATCACCGACCAACTGCTGGAAGCGGGGCATGCGGTTGTCGTCTTTGACAACCTTTCAAAAGGCCATCGGGACGCTGTGGCGAAGGGTGCACGGTTCGTTGAGGGCGATCTGCTCGAGAGCGAATTCGTGAGAGACATCCTCGAACGGGAAGAAGTCGACGCCGTCGTGCATATGGCCGCCTCGTCATTGGTGAGCGAGTCGATGACTGTGCCGGAGCGCTATTACCACAACAACGTCATCGCCACCCTCGGTCTTCTGGAAGCGATGCGGGCCGTCGGCGTTCAGATAATGGTTTTTTCCTCAACGGCGGCGGTGTACGGCGAGCCGGTAAAGCAGCCAATCGTCGAGAGCGACGCCACCGCGCCGTCGAATCCCTACGGCGAAACGAAGCTCGTGTGCGAACGGGCCTTGCATTGGCATCATCGGGCCCACGGCCTTCTTTATGCCTCGCTTCGTTATTTCAACGCGGCCGGGGCCACACAAGCGCGCGGAGAACGTCATGAACCCGAAACACACCTCATCCCACTCGTGTTGCGCGCCCTTGACCCAGGCAACCCGCCCATCACCGTGTTCGGTATCGACTATCCGACCCGTGACGGGACTTGTGTCCGGGACTATGTCCACGTCTCAGACCTCGCCCGTGCGCACATAGCCGTGCTCGAAGCGCTCGAGAAGGGCGGCCTTTTCGAGGGCATCTTCAACCTCGGTTCAGGTACCGGCTACACCGTTTGGGAGGTTCTCAAAGCCGCGAGAAGAGTGACAGGCAGGAACATACCCACACACATCGGCCTGCGGCGGCCCGGCGATCCGCCGGTTCTCGTGGCGAGCGCAGAGCGCATTCGTGACGTGTTGGGTTGGGTGGCTCAGCGGGGAACGCTCGAAGAAATTATGGAGTCGGCGTGGAAGTGGAAGATTGCCCACGATATGAATTGGTCCGCTTACCGTCGATCGTCAGCATGACCACCGACAACGCGCTGACGTGCCTTCCATTTCAATCACCCGGTCGGCAGAAGCTGTAAGGAGACTGTTCTCTCCTGTGAGGGCAGTTTTTGGTCTCGAAGCAGTAAATGTTTTCCGCTGGCTCCGATGCCAGGAGTTTTTCTTTTATCGACATCAAATCCTTGGCGAAGACTCGGGACGATCCTGCGTGCTGGCCCATTTCCTGCAGCCATCCTCTACACACTGAAGAGTACAGATAAAGACAGATGACGAAGGAGGACGCATGAGACGGATTTTTGGAACCACAGCCGCTCTGCTCACAGTCGGCGCTATGACCTTTGTCGGCGCACAAACGGGGGCTGGTTCGGGACAGACTTCAAAAGGTCAGTCACGAACCAACCAGAACAACAGGAACACCAAGGTCACTGTGATGGGGTGTGTCCGGTCAGGGACCACGGCGGGAACGTACATCTTGGCCGATGCGACTGAATCAGGCACCCAGTCGAACAGACCGGGTTCGAATCAATCAGCCACAAGTGGAGGCTCAGGCTCCGGATCTCAACCCGGAACGTCAGGCACCGCCCCGACGCAGAATCAGACGTACAGACTGATGGGAAGCCGCGCGGGCGTTGATCTGGGTAAGTACGTCGGACAGAAGGTTGAAGTGAGCGGCACAATCGCGGAATCAACCAGCAGCGGAGCTGCCGGGAGTGGCAGCGCCACGAGCGGGGGCGGCACCTCGACCGGGAACACCGGCGGCACAACGACTGGCAAGGGAACGACTCCTGGTGGAACAAGTGCTGGCGGAACAACTGGTGGTGAAACAACGACTGGTGGAACCAGCGGCGGAACAGCGTCGGGAGGCAAGGCCGCCACTGGGGGCGGAACAAGTAATCCGTCGGCGCAGAGTAGCACGACGGGCATGGGTGAGATGAAGTCGCTCAATTTCGAGTCGGTCAAGATGATCTCAAGCACCTGCTCGTAAATTCGCAATCGCAGGCCCGGATGGGGGTCCATTCGGGCCCTGCCCTCGGCCGCCGGTATCCTTATCGACTCCGCCCGGCCAAGCATCTCCTTCCGTTTCGTCAGACGAGCGGCCATCGTTACTCCTGATGCTCATCGCACCGGTTCGGCCGGTGCGTTTCGTGGGGGCCCGACCAATGTTTGACTATCTCATCGTGGGGGCAGGATTTGCCGGAAGCGTGATGGCCGAACGTCTGGCTGCCGATGCCGGCAAGAAAGTGCTCATCATCGACAAACGGTCGCATATTGGCGGTAATGCCTATGACCATCATGACGATGCCGGGATATTGGTACACAAGTACGGACCCCACATCTTTCATACGAATTCTCGCGACGTGTTCGAATACCTCTCTCGTTTCACGGAGTGGCGACCGTACCAGCATCGGGTCCAGGCGTGGGTCGACGGACAGCTCTTGCCGATTCCGATCAACCTCGACACGGTCAACCGACTTTACGGACTGAAGCTCACATCATTCGAGCTGGCGAACTTCTTTGAGTCGCTCGCAGAGCCCCGAGCCCCCATCCGCACGTCCGAAGACGTGATCGTGTCGAAGGTGGGGCGCGAGTTGTATGAAAAGTTCTTCCGAAATTACACACGCAAGCAATGGGACCTCGATCCGTCAGAGCTTGATGCGGCGGTAACTGCGCGCGTGCCTGTACGGACGAACCGTGATGATCGCTATTTCAACGATACCTATCAGGCCATGCCGCTGCATGGCCTGACGCGGATGTTCGAACGGATGCTGTCGCATCCAAATATCAAGATCCTGTTAAACGCCGACTATCGAGAAGTGCAGAAGTGCCTCCCGCACGACGAGGTGATCTATACCGGGCCCGTCGACGAATTCTTCGACTATCGATACGGACGGCTTCCTTATCGCTCCCTGGATTTCAAGTTCGAAACGTTGAACAAGGAATGTCACCAGCCCGTCGCAGTGATCAATTACCCGAATGACAATCTCTATACGCGCGTGACCGAATTCAAGCACCTCACTGGCCAGGAACATCACAAAACGACGCTCGTGTACGAATACCCGCGAGCGAGCGGCGACCCGTACTACCCGATTCCGCGACCTGAGAACGGCGAGCTGTATCGAAAGTACCAGATGCTCGCCATGACGACGCCCGGCGTGCATTTCGTAGGCAGGCTCGCGACCTACAAGTACTACAACATGGACCAGGTTGTGGCCCAGGCCCTGACGGGCTATTCCAAGCTCACGAGTCAGTCGAGGCAGGAAGCACTAGCCACTGGCGCCTGAACAAGCTCGGATGCCGCCGCATCTCTTCGACTCGTTCTGGATCGGTGGATTCGAGGCGGCCTGTCACATCAATGCGGCTGGCGTTCGGCTCGACATGATCGCCGCGACGCAGCACGATCGCGAGGTGGAGAGCGACTATCAGCTGTTGAGGAGCATCGGCATCCGCACCGTCCGCGACGCGGTCAGATGGCCGTTGATCGAAGGCGAGGATGGCTTCGACTTCAGCTCGTTTGCGCCGATGTTGGCGGCGGCCGAGCGGCACGACATGCAAGTCATCTGGACGCTGTGCCATTACGGCTGGCCCGATGACGTGGATGTCTTCAGCGCGGCATTCCCTGATCGTTTTGTGAGGTTCTGCACCGCGGTTGCTGGATACGTCAAAGCGCACAGCAGCCGCCGGCCCGTCTATATTCCCATCAACGAAATCTCATTCCTATCCTGGGCGGCGGGTGAAGTCGGATGGTTTTCGCCGTTCGGACACGGCCGGGGGGTGGAGCTGAAACGCCGGCTCATCGAGGCAGCCATCGCCGGTTGTGACGCGATCTGGGCCGTCGATCGGCGCGCGAGGATTGTGCATGTCGATCCGGTGATTCATGTGACCGCGCCGCCCACAAAGCCCGACCTGACCTGCGTAGCTGCAGCGCAGCGGGAGAGCCAATTCGAAGCCTGGGACATGCTCACGGGCATACGGGATCGAGAACTAGGCGGTCACCCACGATATCTCGACGTCATGGGATTGAACTTCTACCACACGAACCAATGGGAATTTCCGGATGCCCGGCTTCGCTGGGAGGAGTCACCCCGTGATGGGCGCTGGGTACCGTTTCACAGGCTGATCGCTGAAGTGTACGACCGCTATCGTACCCCCCTCATGATCGGGGAAACGAGCCATTTTGGCGTGGGTCGAGCTCCGTGGCTTCGGGAAATGACTGCTGAGTTAGGGGCTGCCTGCAGCGCGGGAGTGCCGCTCGAGGGCGTTTGCATTTTTCCAATTATCGATCGCATGAGTTGGACCGACGAGAGCCACTGGCACAATAGCGGTCTCTGGGATTTGATTCGACGCCCGCCCGGGAGGCTGGAGCGCGTGCTGAACCGCGAGTACGCCGAAGAACTCCAGCGTAGCCAGGCGTTGCTGCCCCGATGCGACCGGCCCGGACCGCAAGTCAAGCGGTCTTGCGGACGGCAAGAACAAGGCCGACCAGTGCCGCCCTGACGAGGACCATCGACGTCACTTCGGTCACGTCGCGACGCCCACCTCCCCTGATCGGGCACTGACGAATGAAGCGTTCGCCCTTAGCATCTGGTCTGTGACTACTGGCGGGCCCGCGCTGTCTCGCAAGCCGCAATGCGCCTATCGGCAACACGACACAAACGTTCAACGGCGCGAGCGTCATCAACCTGACTGTCCGGGGGATATCTCTGGGCATGTGCTCTCTCATCATCGGTCGGAGCCTACCGAATTGGCGGAGCCGATCATCTACACGGGCGGGTGTACAAATAGACACCTCTGCTCGCCTTTGACTAGTGGGCCAACAGTAACCAAGAGTACCCACACATTTGCCTGGCCAGTTAACCGCCTTTCTTCTTAAAGGGAAAAAGTTTCCGTTCATGGCATTTGGATTGCTCAATGAGGTGCGTCTGATGTGAAGCAAACTCAAATAAGAATTAAGCCAAGTGAGGATTGAAGAATGACTGGGTCTCGGATATTGGTAGTTGAGGACGACCCGCTGATCGGCCGCGTTCTGATCGAGTCTCTGACGAGTCACGGGTTCGAGACGGTAACGCTCATCGACGTCGCCTCCGATGCAGTTCAGCAGTATGAAACGGCCCGTCCGGCCGCCGTGGTGCTGGACCTGTGCGGGCAGTTGAACGGCTTGGGCCTGCTCACCACCTTCAAGAACATCGATCCGGACGTGCCGATCCTTGTGCTCGCCAATCAGCGGCGCTCCCGACTGGCTGTGCGCGCCATCAAGCTTGGCGCGACCGAAGCCCTCGGCAAGCCGCTCAATGCGCTCGACCTCCAGATTTCGCTGGCTCAGGCGCTTCGCCAATGCCAGCGCCTCCACAAGGCGGCGGAGCTTCACGACCCGTGGCAGACCGACGGCCGGTCGCCGTTGCTCGGCCACAACCCCATGATGGCCGAGGTGCGAGAGCTCATCGAGCGCGTGGCCAGAACTGACGTCACTGTCCTGGTTCGCGGCGAAAGCGGCACTGGCAAGGAAATCGTTGCGCGGGCGCTGCATGGCGCCTCGCTCCGCCGCGGCAAACCATTCATCAAGGTCAACTGCGCGGCCTTGCCCACCGAGCTGCTCGAATCCGAGCTCTTCGGCTTTGAGCGCGGCGCCTTCACCGGCGCCCTGCAAGCCAAGCCTGGCAAGTTCGAATTCGCGCACCATGGCACGATGTTCCTCGACGAAATCGGCGAAACGACCCCGCCGCTCCAGGCCAAGCTTCTGCAGGTCCTCCAGGACGGCGAATTCTCCCGCCTCGGAGGCAAAGGTGACGTCCGCGTCGATGTCCGGATCGTCACGGCCACGAATCGCGATCTCGAGCGCGCGGTCGACGAGGGCCAGTTCCGAGAGGATCTCTTCTTTCGCCTCAACGTCGTCTGCATTACCCTCCCACCCCTTCGCGAGCGGAAAGACGACATCCAGTTGTTGACCCAGCATTTACTGAAGAAGTATTCGGCGCACTACGACAGGCCTCTCCCGGAGCTCTCTGCCGAAACTACGCAACTGTTCATGGATTACGACTGGCCCGGGAACGTGCGTGAGCTTGAAAATGCCATCCAGCGCTTTGTGGTACTCGGTTCGGAATACCCGATTCAAACCGGGTTTAGCCAGCCCCGCTCACCTCGCCCAATGACGACACCTGTGGTCCCACAGTCGGGTGCGCCTGAACCCCCGCCGGCCGTACCACCAGCGCCTGAGAATGTGTCCTTGAAAAAAGTCGGTCGGACGGCAGCGCGCGCAGCCGAGCGCGAACTGATCGTCAAAATGTTGCAGCGGACCCGTTGGAATCGAAAAGAAGCAGCGGGGATCCTTGGTATTAGCTACAAGGCACTCCTTTATAAGATCAAGGAAATCCAGCTGGACGATACTGCGTAGCCTCCGGAGGCGGGATTGCCCTGCGCATCATTCGGTAACTGTCCGTCGTAGCGATTCGAATCGACGCCGATCGCCGTGCCATCGGTCGGAGGTAATTGTCATCGGGAACGCCATCCTCGAGTGCTGGACGCGCTGACGCGCTGCCGGGCCGATCAGGTGATCCTCGACCCGATTCCATCGGATGCGATCGCTCGAACATACGTGGAGAGTATCGCGGCATCTCCTGGTAGCTCGCCCGCGCAGAGATCAGTGGCTCAGCTCCCTCCGCCATCGGATATACTGGTTGTTTGTAGTCGGCCTCGCTTGAGTTGGCCGGCGACACATCGGCAGTTCGCTCAGCCTCATCCCGTCAACATCTGCATGAATACAATTTTGATTGTGGACGACTCTCCGACGATCCGTCGCATGGTGAGGACGGCTCTGGGAAGCCTTGCCAAGGTGAACTTCGTCGAAGCCGCAAATGGTCTCGAAGCGATCGAAAGCCTTGCTGTGGCGGCTGTTCGCATGATCGTCCTCGACTTGAATATGCCGGACATGCACGGGCTCGATGTCCTTAAGTTCATACGATCACATGATCGCTACCGGGCGGTACCCGTGATCGTTTTGACAACTCGAGGTGATGAAGCAAGCCGCAACGCGGCGGAGGGCGCAGGCGCGACGGCGTTTCTCACCAAACCGTTTTCGCCCGAAATATTGGCCGCGCGTGCGGGAGAACTCCTCCAGTCTGATGGCGGCGTTTCGGACGCTGCGGCTCGCGAGGGATAGAACATGCCGAGCGAAGGCCGATCGGACAGCCTGGAATTTTTCGCCGGCTTCATCGACGACTACTTCGCCGAGAGCGACGAGCACTTATCGTCGATCCGGCACGCGCTGTTGGACCTAGACGCCTCTCTCGGTCAGCCCGACATGGCGTCGCCGGCGATCGAGGAGCTCTTTCGGAGCGTTCATTCGTTGAAAGGGCTCTCAGGGATGGTCGAGTTGCGACCAGCGGAGCAGCTCACGCATGAGATGGAAAGCTATCTCCGGGGCCTTCAGCAGCGTGAAGTGGCGCTGACGCGCTCGGGGATCGAAGCGCTCATCGACGGAATCAATACCTTCGAGCAGATCATCGCGGCCCGTCGGGCCGAGCGTCCCACGCCAGATATCACCGCGCCGCTCGCACGGATCGCGGCCTTGGTCACCGCCGTCCGGTCGGAGAGGCGCGACATCGAGGGTGCGGTCGTGGGGACTGGGCCGGGATCGACGCCTGCGACGGCCGATGCCGATTTCCGTGGTCGAACATGGAAATTCACCTTCGAGCCGTCGGCGGCACTTGTGGCGCGGGGCGTGAAAGTCGACACCATTCGAGCCCGGCTCGCGCAGCTGGGCCGAATCCTGAGCGTCAGCCCAAAGATCACGTCAGGGGGAGGCATTGCGTTCGAGTTTCTTGTCGCCACCGAAGCTGACGAGGAGAAGCTCGCAACGTTCGGAGAGGACGGCGTGACGTTCGAGGTCCTCCACCCGGCAGTCGCGGCAGATGCCGACGCCGCGCGCGAGGCGCATGTTGCGTCCTCCGAGGCACACGTGACGTTGCTCGAAACCGCCTCGGTCGCCGCCCCTACCCACTTCGTCCGCGTCGATCTGGCGCGACTCGACGAGCTGATGCGCCTGGTGGCCGATCTGGTGGTCACGCGAGCCCGGTTGGACGATCAGCTGTCGCGCGTGGAACGGAGTCTGCCGGCCACCGACGCGCGCGCCCTTCAGGAGCATGCGGCCACTATGGACCGCCATCTTCGGGACCTGCGCGAAGGCATCATGCGGGTACGGCTGGTACGGGTGGGTGAGATCTTCCGACGGATGCCGTTTGCGGTGCGCGATCTGGCCCGCGACACGAACAAGCGTGTGCGAGTCGAGCTGCGCGGAGAGGCCACCGAGATCGACAAATTCCTGGTCGAGCGCATGATGGATCCGATCCTGCACCTCGTGCGGAACGCCGTCAGTCATGGCATCGAGTCCCCGGAGGACCGGATCGCGGTCGGAAAGCCGCCTGACGCGACCATCCTATTGAAGGCATCGACGGCTGGCGAATCGGTGGTCCTCGAAGTGATCGACGATGGAGCGGGCATCGACACGGGGAAAGTGATGGAGCGGGCGCGCGCCGCGGGCTTCCCCGTGCCCGAGGGCACCGTCGACGCCGGAACCCTGCTGGGTCTTATCTGCGCACCCGGGTTCTCGACACGGCAGGAAACGGACCGTGCGAGCGGGCGCGGCGTCGGAATGGCCGTCGTTCGTAAGACGGTTCAGGAACTGGGTGGAACGCTCGCGCTCGAGTCGAATCCGGGTCGTGGCACCGCATTTAAAATGTCGCTGCCGCTCACGCTCGCCATCACCGACGCGCTCATCGCAACCGTCGACAGGGACACATTCGCCATTCCCCAAGGTTCGGTACGCGAGGTGATCGAAATCGACCCCGCGAGCATCCGCCGCGTGGAGAACAACGAGCTGATCACCCATCGCGGTGCTGCGTTGCCGCTCCTGCGTCTCGGGCGACTCTTCGGCGTGACGGAGTCTTCTCGACCCCGTCTCCATGCCTTTGTCGTGGGTACCGGCCTCGCGGCCGTGGGAATCGTCGTCGATCGGATCGTGGGTCAACGGGAAATCGTCGTGAAGACCATCACCGATTCATTGATTAAAGTGGACGGTGTGTCGGGAGCGACGGAGCTGGGCAACGGACGGGTCGTCCTGATTCTTGATGCAGTCGCGCTGGCGGCCTCGGCCCGCGTCGACGGCAGAAGACACGGGGATGCGGGGGGCGCTCGCGCAGCCACCGCGTGACAGACATCACTATGGATGCGTTCAACGAGTCATATATTCTGTTCACACTCGCCGGGACCACCTATGCGCTGCCCAGCCGCGACATCGCGCACATGGAAATGGTCGAACACATCACGGCTGTGCCGAATGCACCGTCATACGTCGAAGGGGTCGTATTCTCACGCGGGCAGGTCGTGCCGGTCGTGAACCTCCGAGTACGATTCGGGTTCGAGCGCGCCTCGCCCGATTTGCGCGCGCGCCTGCTCGTCGTCAAGGTGGGAGAGCGGGTGGTCGGCATGGTGGTCGATTCGGCACGGGAGTTTGCGACGATTCCGGCAAGTGCCATTCAACCGCCCCACACGGCCATAGCCGGACTCAGCGGCGACTACCTGGAAGGGGTTGCCGTGCTGGGCGAGCGCATCGTGCTGCTGCTGAGGGTCAACGACATCATTCCCGGCACGGTCCCAACAGGGGCCTGACCGGGTCGAGTTCATTCAGAGTTTCAGGAGAGTCAATCATGGCGAGCACAGGGGGAAACGGGAGCGGCCGGATCGAATCCCAGCGCACCCAGTTGCGCGACGAGTCTGGTTCCATCACCGACGCGGCGAATCAGATCGCGCGCCTGGCGGACGAAGTCTCCGAAGGCTCGGAGGCGCAGGTGCGGTCGCTGGACAGCGCCCTGAGTGGCGTCAATCAGATGGCCGCGTCCTTGACAGAGACCGCCGGCCAGGCCGAGACGGTTGCGGCCACTGCGGAGGAACTGCTCTCCTCGATCAACGAGACGGCGGCGTCTGTCGACCAAGTCACGGCCAACACCGAAGCGCTCGCGGTCGCCGTGCGGGAGACCGCGTCGGCGATCCAGGAGAGCCACGCCTCCATCCAGAGCGTCACCAGTACGGCTCAAGACATGACCACCGCCGCACAGCAGGTGACCAGCTCGATGGGCCAGATGACCTCCTCAATCAAGCGGGTCACAACCGACACGGATTTCCTGGTGTCGTCGGTCAATGAAACGGCGGCGGCAATCGACCAGATGGCGCGGTCGATCCAGGGGGTCGCCGCAAACGCCGATGACCTCGCGGCGGCGGCCGAAGAAACCTCGTCGTCGGTGAACGAAACGGCGGCGTCGATCGAGCAGGTGACGGCGATGACGGAAAGCGTGGCGGTTACGGTGGAGCAAAACGCGGCGTCGACGGAGCAACTGGCCCGCTCCGTGCAGAGCGTGGCGCAGAGCGGTCAGCGAATCGCCGAGGCGGCGGGCACGGCCGCGACGAGCGCGACCGAGCTCGACCGATCCAGCGAATCCGTCGCCACGATGGCGAAGCAGTCGGACGAGATTACGAGTCATGCGGCGCGCGACGCCGAGGAGGGCGCCGCGAGTCTTGAGAAATCCATCCAGAGTTTCTCTCGCGTCAGGGAGTCGGTGGTACGGTCGTCCGCCGTGATCCGCGAGATGGGCAAGCGGGCCAATGAGATCAGCAGCATCGTCGACACGATCAACCTCATTGCCGAGCGCACCAACCTCCTCTCACTCAACGCCTCGATTGAGGCGGCGCGCGCCGGGGACGCGGGACGCGGCTTTGCAGTCGTGGCCGAGGAAATTCGCAATCTCGCCGATCGGTCGGCTAAAGCCACGTCCGATATCGCGGCGATCATCAGAGCGCTGCAGGAGATCGCACTCGAAGCCGTCACGGCCTCGAACGACGGCTTGCGTCTGGCGGACGAAGGCAACGGTCTTGCCGAGGAAGGCGCAAAAGGACTCCGGAAAATTCTCGATGGAGTGACGCAGGCGGCGAAGGTTGTTGGCCAGATCACTCGGGCGGCCGGCGAGCAACGCGACGCGGCACGCCATGTCGTGGCTGCCATCACCTCGACCGTGGAGCAGGCGCGACTGGTCGCCGCGGCCACAAGCGAGCAGGCCACATCGGTGGGCGGGTTGGTGCAGGCCAATGGACAGGTGCGGAGGACCACGCAGGAACTCAGGAAAGCCATGGCCGAGCAGTCGCACGCCACACGCGACATCCTCAAAGCGGCTCAAAGCACCAAGGATCTCGCCGGCCAGGTTCGAAGGGCCACGACCGAACAGGCAAAAACCGCCAGCCAGATTCAACAGGGGACGGAATCGATGCGCCGCGGCGCCGTTACGACTGCGCGGGCACTGACGGAGCAGGCCAGCGCTAGCGAGGAGATCGCTCGCGCGGCAGAAGCTCTGACCAGGATGGTGTCGTCGGTCAGCAAGGCGATGGCGGAGCAGTCGGTCGGTATGAAACAGATCGCCTCGTCCGCGGAGAGCACGCGCCAGCAGTCCGATCAAGCCGCCAAGGCGGTCCGGGAACAGGCCAGAGCGCTGAAAGACATGCAAGCCGCCGCGCAAATCACCACCAAGGAGATCAAGCTCATCACGAAGGCCAATCGCGAGCATTCAACCGTCTCATCGAACCTGTTGGATTCCTTGAGAGAAATCCGAGTGATCACTGAGCGCAACGCGAACGGCGTCAAACAGACCAAGGGCGGAACCACCGATCTTTTGCGGCGCGCCCAGGCACTCACCGCGATCCTGCAGCGTCCCACACGCAACGCGCGCCGGGGCAACGGGAAGCCGAACCGGGTCAACGGACGATAGGTCCGCTGCTCTCTGCCCCGCGTCATATCCAACAGCGTCGCGCGAGCTACGACCATCCGCATGAATGCTCCTTCAACAATGATCGGCGTGTTAACGATGGACATTCACCTCACGATCCGTACCTGGGATGGCTGGATGGCCGCGGCCACCAGGATCCCAACGGACGAGGCCTGCGGTCGTCATCTGTTGGAACTCGTGCCCGATCTCGACGAACGCGGATTGCTCCACTTGATCGAGGAGGTCGTCACATCTGGCACGGTCGAGGTGCTGGCTCCAGCCTTGCATGGATCGTTCATTGCCTGCCCACCAACTCAGCCGTCTGCAGTGTTTGGAACGATGCAGCAGCGTGTCACGATTGGTCCACTGCGCGACGAGACCGGGATCGCCGGAGCGATCGTCACGATCGAGGACGTGACGCCGCGCGTCGAGCAGGAACGCCGGCTCGCGGCTGAGCTATCGAACCCCGACGCGCGGACGCGGCTCGATGCCGTGGAACGGCTCGCCGACTCTGCGAACCCCGACGACATCGGGGCACTCACACAGGCACTGGCCGACGACGACTGGAGCGTGCGCGATTCGGCGGTGCGCGGGCTGGCACGGCACGGACAAGCCGTCGTCGCGTCACTGGTCGCGGCCTTACGTGCCGACCATCACAATTTCAGTGTGCTGAGCAGCGCGCTCGGTCTGCTGGCACTCAGCGAGATCGACGTCGTCGATCCCGTGATCGAGCTGCTGCGAGACGACGACCCGGATCTGCGACTGCAGGCTGCCCTCATTCTTGGCGGCAAGCGAGACCCGCGTGCGATTGCCCCGTTGCTCACGGCACTCGATGATGACGACGCGAACGTCCGATTTCATGCGATTGAGGCGCTGGGAAAGCTCAGAGCCGGTGAAGCGGTCGATCGGCTCGTCGCCGTCGCCGAGACCCGAGATTTCTTCCTGGCGTTCCCTGCGCTCGAATCACTCGCGCGGATCGGTGACCCCAAGGTGGCTGCGCGACTGGTCCCGCTCCTGTCCGACGACATGTTGAAGGCGTCGGTGATCGAGGCGCTCGGGCATCTTGGCGATGACGATACGGTCACGCCGTTGCTCGCGATGCTGAATCGGCCAGACGCGCCGACGGAAGTCATCGCCGATGCGCTGGCAGTGCTTCATGGACACGAGGAGCAGCGATATGGCGACGCGGGCCGGATCGCCGAGCGGGTGCGGCGGGGGATAGCGCCGGCTGGTGTGCAGAACCTGTTGGATGCGATCAATCGCATCACGCCCGATCGACTCCGGGGAGTGGCGGTGGTGCTGGGATGGCTGGAAGGGCCGGCCGTCGAACGCGCCATGACCCGCTTGCTCGGCCAGCCGACCTTGCGGGCAAAAGTTGTCGAATCGCTCGTTCGGTACGGCGAGCGCGTGGTGGACCTTCTGGTCGACCAGTTGCGCGCGCAGGATCTCGACACGCGACAGGCTGCGGTCGTCGCCCTCGGCCGAATCGGCGACACGAAAGCGACGACTCCGCTCGTCGACGTGCTGCTCGGCGACCCCGCGCTCACCATTGTGGCGGCCGGAGCGCTTGCGCGCATCGGTGACGGCGCAGCCTTTCCCGCGTTGCTTGGCCTGATTGGTCACCGCGACAGCGCCGTCCGACAGGCGGTGATTGGCGCGCTCAACTCGATCGGACATCCCGATATGCCGCGCGCCATCGCCGGGCTGCTGGATGACCCCGATCCTCAGGTGCGGGAATCCGCGGTGAAGATCGCCGGATATTTTGGGTATGCCGGGTGCGTCGACGCGCTGCTGGCCCGATGCAGGGACGAGGACGAGCAGGTACGGCGCGCTGCCGTCGAGCACCTGCCCTTTATCGATGATCCGCGCGTGGTGGCGACGCTTGCGCAGGCACTGGCGACGGACGCGCCCAGCGTGAGGGCGGCGGCCGCGCGCGCCCTCGCCCGCGTTGAGGTCGCCGATGCCGTGCCCCTCTTGGTGTCCGCGTTGGGCGATGTCGATGCGTGGGTGCGCTACTTTGCCACGACCTCGCTTGGCGAGCATGGCGAGAGCGGCGCGCTGTCTGCTGTGATCGAACGGCTGCACGAGGATTCAGCCGGACAGGTCCGCCTCGCTGCCGCCGGCGCGATTGGCCGCATTGGCGGACCGGGGGCTGTTCAGATTCTCGCGCCGCTGACAAACCACGACGACCTCGATCTGGCGCGCGCGGCAATCCGCGCGCTCGGCGCTATCGGGGATCCATCAGCATGGCGGCCGTTACGAGAGGCGTTGCGCGCCGACGACCCCGCACGCCGCCTCGAAGCGATCCACTCGGTCGCCTCGCGAGCCGGCGCGGACGCGGCCGGTGCCCTGCAATGGGCAGCGGCGGTGGACGGGCACATCGAAGTCTCCCGCGCCGCGATCGAGGAATTGGCGCACCTGGCGGCGGGCTCAACCGACGAACGTCTCCCCGCAGTTCGGGCGCTCGTGGCGCTGACATCCGAGGCCACTCGACGCGAATTCGCGATCGCCGCCCTCTCTGGCCTTCCGCCCGCTCTGATCGATCAGGTCGCGGCCGGTCTGAGCAGTCCATCCTGGCATGTGCGGTGCGCAGTCGTGCAGGCGCTTGCCCGGATGAAGCAGCCCGCCGCGTCCCGGTGGCTGAAAACCGCGCTCGACGACCGGTCGGCACCTGTCCGCGCCGCCGCTGTCAGAGAGCTCCGACACCTGGGCACCCGCGGCGTCGATCGAAAGCTGTTGGATCTGGCGCGGACCGATCCGGACGACAACGTGAGACAAGCTGCCTTTGCAGCCGTGAGTCACCAATCAAGAGCCGCCCAAATGCCGGACGACAAGGCCGAAGCACAATGACCCACGGGGCGGGATCGTCAGGGTTCGTCCGGTTCGGTGCGGACACTCTTGGGCTGCCTGGGGGAGTCACAACGATCCTCCGCGATCTCATCCACGAGCAGCTCGGCCTGTTCCACGCCGACAGCCATTTCGATCAGCTCACCGAACGTCTCGCGCCGCTCGTGGTCCAACGCGGCTTCGAGTCGTTTCTCGACTATTACTATTTGCTGAAATACGATCCCCAGGCACGCGATGAATGGGACCGGGTGATGGATGCGCTCTCCGTGCAGGAAACGTACTTCTGGCGGGAAATCGACCAGATTCGAGCGATCGTGGATGTGGTCGTGCCTCACCTCGTGGCCAACCTGCGCGGTGCCCCGCTTCGCATCTGGAGCGTTCCTTGCGCGACCGGTGAGGAGCCGCTCACCATTGCCATGATGTTGAACGAAGCGGGGTGGTTCGAGCGCGCGTCCATTCGGCTGACGGCCAGCGACGCGAGTCCAACGGCGATGGAGAAAGCCAGGGTGGGACGCTACGGCGAGCGATCCTTCAGGAACCTTCCGCCGGCGCTCCGTCACAGATACTTCGCTCGCGACGCAAATTTCTGGCGGGTGACACCCGAGCTTCACCGTCGCGTGGAATGGGAACAAGTGAATCTTGTCAACCAGGAGCAGTTTCGGCGGTGGGCGACAGCCCCCATCGTCTTCTGCCGCAACGTGTTCATCTATTTCTCCGACCGAAGCATCCAGCGCACGGTCAGGGCATTCGACGAGCTGATGCCGACGCCGGCCTATCTGTGTGTGGGCGCCTCGGAATCGCTGTTGCGCACGACCCAGTCGTTCGATCTCCAGGAAATCGGGGGGGCGTTTGTCTACGTGAAGGGCAAGGGCGACCACTCGCTGGCGCCCGCCCCCACTGTCGAGCGAGTCGAAAGGATCTGATGGAGCAACCTGTAAGAGTGCTCGTCGTCGACGATTCGGCATACGTTCGGAAGATCGTGACGGAGATCCTGTCCCGCAATCCGTCCATCCACGTTGTGGGGACGGCTCGCGACGGCCAGGAGGCATTTGAGCAGGTCGAAAAGCTGCGGCCCGACGTCGTCACCTGTGATCTCATCATGCCAGGCGTTGACGGTGTCCAGTTCATTCAACGCCAGATGGCGATCCGGCCGTTACCTATCGTGATCGTCAGCATCGCAGCCGAATCCAGCGAGCGGGTGCTCGCCGCGCTTGATGCCGGCGCGATCGATTTCGTGCAGAAACCGACCGCGCTCGCGACCGACAAGATCCTGGATCTGAGCGAAGACCTGGTCGCGAAGGTGAAGATGGCCGCCCAGGCGCCCATCGCCCGTTTACATAGGGAACCGGGCGCGCCTCAGGTCGGCCTTGCCAGCCACACGGCAGTGTTCAAAAACGCGTTTGACATCATCGTCATCGGGGTGTCTACTGGTGGACCTCAAGCGCTCAAGCGCATCGTTCCGTTGTTGCCGGTCGATTTCCCGGTGCCAATCGCGATCGTCATGCACATGCCGGTCGGCTATACGGAAGCGTACGCCAGGAGGCTCGACGAACTCTCGGCCCTCGCAGTTGTGGAGGTGCGCGAGGGCACCGAGCTCCGTCCGGGCGTCGTCTGGCTGGCGCCTGCGGGCCGACACCTTCTCCTCGATCGGAGTGACGGCAAGGTCGTAGCGCGGCTCGATCTGCGTCCCCTGGACATGCCGCATCGCCCGTCCGTTGACATCCTGTTCCAATCGGCGGCTGACGTGTTTGGCGAGCGCGTCCTCGGCGTCGTCATGACCGGTATGGGTGGGGACGGCACGCAGGGGGCCGCCTGGATCAAGGCACGGGGCGGCTCGATTCTCACAGAGGCCGAGGAAACATGCGTGGTGTATGGAATGCCGCGGTCGGTGGTTGAGGCGGGTCTGAGCGACGCGAGCGTCACATTGGATCGCATGGCACAGGCCGTGCTGGAAAAAGTATGACTGCCAAGGTTCTCATCGTCGATGACAGCGCCTTGGCACGACGCAGTCTGCGACAGATTCTGGAGACCGAGGGGTACGACGTCGCCGAAGCCGAGGACGGGCTGACGGCGTTGGAGCGGTATTTTCTCGAGAAACCGGATGTCGTGTTGCTGGATCTGGTGATGAGGGGTCTTTACGGCCTGGATGTCCTGAAGAAGCTCCGCGAACTCGACCCCGAAGCCAGGGTGGTGGTCGTTTCAGCCGACATCCAGACGTCCTCCCAGCAAATGGTCGAAGAGGCCGGAGCCAAACTCTTTGTCAGCAAACCCTTTGACAGGCAGGAAATCGTCGGCGCTCTGAAAACGGCACTCGGAGGGATGTCGTAATGGATCTGACTGCCTTACAGAAGGATGCGCTGGGTGAGCTGATCAATATCGGGTTCGGGCGGGCCGGCGCCTCGCTGTCGAAACTGACGGGCCACCGTGTGGAGCTCGATGTGCCCCAGGTCACCATGTGCCCGCTTGACGAGCTTGGCGATCGGCTGCGTCCAGTGGTCCACGACGAGGTGGCAACCGTGCACCAGGTCTTTTCTGGCGCCGTCTCGGGCGATGCGCTGCTGGTGCTCGATCAGCAAAGTGCGGCGATCCTCAACGAGCTCCTGACCAACGAACCGGCCCTTCCGCTTGCCATCGATGGCTCCGCCCGCGAAGTGTTGACCGAGATCGGAAACGTGCTCCTCAACGCCTGTCTTGGTACCTTCGGCAATCTTCTTCGTGTTCAAGTGTCCTTTTCGGTGCCACAGCTGAGCCTCGACCACCTCGAGGCGGTTCTGGAATCGCTGATGGTCGAAGGGGAGGGACTTCGGTATGCCCTTGTCGTGCATGCCAGGTTTCGGCTCAGGAACGGTGCCCTCACCGGTTATCTGGTGATCGTGCTCGGCATCGCATCGATCGACCGTCTCATTCGCGCAGTCGAACGCTGGGAAGCAGAACAGCATCACGAGTAGCATGGAGATCCCCCTGTCACAGTCTCTCGAACAGGTCAATCGAGCCTTGCCGAGGTGGTGCCGGGAGCGTGCCGACCGCGGCATCTTGATCACCGATACCAGTCTCAGGATCGTGATGTGGAATCGCTGGCTGGAGGTGCGTACGAAGCGCACAGAAGCAGAGGTGAGTGGTCGTTTGCTGTTCGAAATCTTTCCCGAGCTCACCGAACGAGGGTTCGACCAGCACTACAGCGAGGCGATTGCCGGTCAGGCGCAGGTGATCTCCCAACCGCTTCACAACTATCTCTTCGCGGTGCCTGTCGAAATGAAGGAGCTTTCATTTCAGGAAATGCCGCAGAGTGCCCGCATCTGGCCGCTCGTCGACGACGAGCAGGTCGTCGGGACGGTGACCCTCATCGAGGACGTCACCGAGCGGATCGCCAGCGAGCGGGAGTTGCGCAAGCAGATCGAAGTACAGCGATCGGCCAGAGCAGTGGCCGAGGGGGCGCTCAAAGCCAAGGATGAGTTTCTCGCCACGTTGTCCCACGAGATTCGTACGCCGCTGAACGCCGTGATGGGCTGGACAAGGATTTTGCGAGAGCGGGAAATCGATCCTGAGATGCTCTCGCGTGCGCTGGAGGTCATTGATCGGAATGCGACGGCCCAGGCCAAGATGATCGATGACCTGCTCGACATGGCGCGAATCGTCACGGGAAAGGTCAGACTTGATATGCAACCCGTCGATCTCGTGGCGGTCGCCTTGGCCGCGATCGATGTGACCTCCCCGTCCGCGACTGCCAAACGGATCACGATTCGGCAGACGCTCGATCCCAGAGTTGCGGGCGTGCTCGGCGATCCCCAGCGACTGCAGCAGGTCATCTGGAACCTCCTCTCGAATTCGATCAAGTTTACGGAACCGGGCGGCTCCATCGATATTCGCCTGCAACAGATCGGCCAGTGCGTTCGAGTCACGATCACCGACAGCGGGAGGGGCATCCGCAAGGAGTTTCTGCCGTTCGTGTTCGAACGGTTTCGGCAGGGTGACTCCTCGAGTACTCGCCGTGACGGGGGGCTCGGGCTGGGCCTCGCGCTGGTTCGGGAGCTCATCGAACTGCACGGCGGGAGCGTCAGAGCCGAGAGTCCTGGCGAAAACCAGGGAAGCACGTTCGTCATCGAACTACCGACGACTGTCGCGGGAGAGGTGCGCCAACACGACATCGATGTGGACGGGCTCAGCGGAGGTACGTCATCGCTTGATGGCGTCCACGTGCTGGTCGTCGAAGACGAGACCGACGCCCGAGAGATGGTCGTGACCGCGCTGACTGGATGGGGTGCGCGGGTCACGCCAGCCGCATCTTGTCGCGAAGCGCTGGCCGCGATCGTCGACGCGTCTCCCAGCAACCGTCCCGATGTGGTCTTGTCGGACATCGGAATGCCACGCGAGGACGGTTACGATCTGATCCGCCAAGTGCGCGCCCTGGCTCCCGAACGAGGAGGTCGCATCCCCGCAATCGCCGTGACAGGGTATGCGAACCTCAACGATCGGGATCGCGTCCTGGCGGCCGGCTATCAAGCGTACGTCGCAAAGCCGGCCAATCCGAGTAACCTTGCGGCGGAGGTGGCCAAGATTGCTCGAGGACAAGCGACCTTTGAGGGCCGGGCCCATGTTGGCACCTCGCCACGGTCCGAACCCGTCACTGCGATAACGCCCTCGGAGTGAACACAGCGCACTGAAATCGGCCTTGCAATCTGCCCCCGAAGCTACTCTGAGATCTTCCGGAGTTCCCGCTAGTGGTAATTTTCTTCCATTTTACTGGCATCCGCCCTCTGCCTTACTTTCGTTTGGTACCGGGTCTCTGCTGCCTGGGGCCTCGAGGAGGATCATCTTGCGCCTCGCGGAAAACCGGAGCCTCGACCATTTCCCAATCACCTCCGTTGTTCCACGGGCCGAGGCTATCTCCTTCCCCCTCATCGCCCGTACCGGTTGATTCATTGAAGTATTGATTCACCAGGTCCGGTGTCGGCGGAATCTGCCCGATGGAGAAGGCTCCCTTTCCCATGCTCTCGAGCGCGGCGGTAAAGGCCTTCATATGAGTAATTTCGCGCGTCATCAGAAACTGAAGCGCGTCTATCGTGCCGGCATCATCGCAGAAATCGATCAAGCGTTCGTAGACGATCTTGGCACGCGCTTCCGCCGCGATGTTGCTGCGCAGATCCACATCCAATTCACCGGTGATTTTCAGGTAGTCGGCGGTCCAGGCATTGCCCATCGAATTGCAGAGCGTCACCCCGCCTCCACCGGCAATCGCCACCAAAGGGTCGGCCTCTGCGGCGGTCCGAGCCGTTTTCATTGGTTGCAGGTGCATCCGTGCGAGCGTGCCGACAATCTCCAGATGGCTCAATTCTTCTGTGCCGATATCCATCAGCAAATCCTTACGATCCGGATCTTCACAGTTCAACCCTTGAATGGAATACTGCAGAGCAGCCGCCAGTTCTCCGTTCGCGCCCCCGAACTGTTCCAAGAGCATGTTGCCGAACCGCGGATCAGGCTCCGCCACCCGCACGGTATACATCAGCCTCTTGATATGGCGGTACATGTTTTTCCCTCTCTCTTGAATGCAACCATCGGCATCCCCTCTAGTGGTGCACGAAGGCATACGCAAAGGATGCGCCATTCCGAGCACGAGGTTCCTCTCCCTAAGCAAGAGAAAATACCCGAAAGATGTGGCCACGGCCGTTGCGCACTCCAAGATTCGGCGGCAATTGCAGATCTAGTCAAAGGACTCTCACACGAATACCAGCCTGAGGTGATCACGGCATAAACAAGCGCACGAGCGCCAAGACCTATTTCTGTGGACGTTTTGATCATGCGAAAAGGTCCGATGAGTCCTGCCTGGTGGGCATCGTCTTGGAGGACGAAGACACTCAACCCGACCGGCGACATATTTAGGTGTGGAAATGGAGAACCGTCGTTATTCCGGCACGCTAATTGCGAGGACGCTGCCGATTCAAATTGAGGAGAGAGGTCTCGTAATCTGGAAAGGAGCGTCACATGAGAAAGGGGAAAGCGCTTGCCGTGGCAGTGGGGGTTTTCATGATGCTGAGCGTTGCAGCACCGATGGCCGCCGCGCAGGGGCTCAGCATCCCGGTTACCGGTAGTGGCGGTGGCAGCACGTTCGCTGGAACGTTCACCCCCAAGACGTTTGCAAACAGTGGTGGGGTTGTGTATCTCACGGGCGTCGTCAACGGGGTGTTAACCAACGCGGATGGGTCGACTTCACCAATCATCGGTGCCGTCACGAGCGTCGTGAGCATCACGCAGGCAAGTTGTTCGATCCTCCACCTCGAGCTTGGGCCGCTCTTTCTCGATCTGCTTGGGCTGCAAATCAGCTTGAATCAGGTGGTACTCGACATCACTGCGCAGCCCGGCCCGGGGAACCTGCTGGGGAATTTGCTCTGTGCAATCGCCGGGCTGCTGGACAACCCAAACACTCTTACGAGGGTTCTCAACGGCGTTCTTGTCGTACTGAGGTAACGCACACTCTGGCGCTCAAGATCGGGTGCGTCAGCGATCGACCTGCCGCCCGATCTTGAAGCCGGCTGCGATGAGCGATCGTGGAGAACACGCGGGCTAGTCGGCGCTGTCATCGATGAGATGACGATCAGTCGCACTGGCAGCTCGTCACAGCTGGGAAGGCCGTGCACGGAACCAGCAAACCCGTCACTCCCGACTCACGTTATCGACCGCAACTTTGTTGGCCGTGCAGAGCG
>Ga0184623_10000184_pt1 | contig 25795 bp, 21 predicted proteins | sample PLM1_100_b1_FD_133138 | JGI IMG/M metagenome (GOLD analysis project Ga0184623, IMG submission 133138) | Groundwater sediment microbial communities from an aquifer in East River, Colorado, USA - PLM1_100_b1 | ecosystem: Environmental > Terrestrial > Soil > Riparian zone | place: USA: East River... | reverse complement strand
TACGACAGCGGGAACTACGGCCCCGCGCTCCGGAAGGCGATGGACATCGTCGGCTATGAGGCCCTCCGGAAGGAGCAACTGGAGAAGCGGAAGCGCGGGGATCTCATGGGGATCGGGATCTCGAGCTTCACGGAGATCGTCGGCGCAGGCCCGTCCAAAACGTTCGACATCCTCGGGCTGAAGATGTTCGACTCGTGCGAGGTCCGGATCCACCCCACGGGCAAGGCGATCGCGCGGTTCGGGACGAAGTCCCAGGGCCAGGGCCACGAGACGACGTACGCGCAGATCCTCGCGGAGGAGCTCGGCATCCCCGCGGAGGACATCGCGGTCGAGGAGGGGGACACGGACACCGCCCCGTACGGCCTCGGCACGTACGCGAGCCGGAGCACTCCCGTGGCGGGCGCCGCCGCGGCGATGGCGGCCCGGAAGATCCGGGAGAAGGCGAAGCTCATCGCGGCCCACCTTCTCGAGGTGAGCCCCGGGGACCTGGAGTGGAAGGACCACAAGTTCTCCGTGAAGGGCCTGCCGTCGAAGGCGAAGACGATGCAGGAGATCGCCTTCGCCGCGTACACGAACCACCCGCAGGGGATGGAGGCGGGCCTCGAGGCGTCCGCGTACTACGACCCGCCGAACCTGACGTTCCCGTTCGGGAGCTACATCTGCGTCGTGGACATCGACAAGGACACGGGCGAGGTGAAGATCCGGCGGTTCGTCGCGGTGGACGACTGCGGGACGATCATCAACCCGATGATCGTCGAGGGGCAGATCCACGGCGGGCTCACGATGGGCTTCGCGGCGGCGATGCTCGAGGAGATGCAGTACGACGAGAACGGGAACCTCCACGGCGGGACGTTCATGGACTACCTCCTGCCCACGGCGGTGGAGACGCCGCGGTGGGAGACCGCGAAGACCACGACGCCGTCCCCGCACCACCCGATCGGCGCGAAGGGCGTGGGGGAGTCCGCGACCGTCGGCGCGCCCGCGGCGATCGTGAACGCGGTCGTGGACGCGCTGTCCCACCTTGGCGTGACCCACATCGACATCCCGATCACGCCGTGGAAGGTGTGGAGCCTCCTCCACGAGAAGCGCGCGGCCTGAGGCCCTGGCGGCACGGTCCGATGGAACTCGAGGGCAGCTTCACGGTGCGGGCTCCCAAGGACCGCGTCTGGTCCTTCTTCATGGACCCGTACTCCCTCTCGAGCTGCATCAGCGACCCGCACGCCTTCGAGGTCGTGGACGAGGACCACTTCAAGGGCTGGGTGAAGGCGGGCGTGGCGTTCATCAAGGGGACGTTCACGGGGTCCGCGACGATCGTCGAGCGGGTGCCGCCGCAGCGGGCGCGGATCAAGGCCCACGGGGCCGGGATGGGGAGCGCGTTCGACGTGGAGTCCACGGTCGTGCTCTCCGAGGCGGGGGACGAGACGACGGTGCGGTGGAAGGCGGACGTCGTCCTGAACGGGACGATCGCCAGCATGGGGGCCCGGCTCCTCAAGGGGACGATCGACAAGAAGACGAACGAGTTCTTCGAGAACGCGCGGAAGAAGCTCGAGGGCGGCTAGGTCAGGCGAGGAACTTCTGCGGGTCCTTCCGGAACCGGGTCCGGCAGCTCTCCGAGCAGAAGAGGTAGTCCTTGCCCTCGTGGCGCACCCGCAACGGGCTCGTAGGCTCGACCTCCATCCCGCACACCGGGTCGATCATCGTGCCCTCCGGGGTCGGCGGGACGGGCTCGACCGGAATCTCCTTCGACCGCGCCCGCCGGACCTTCGTGATCTCCGCGACGATGCTGAGTGCGATTTCCTCCGGCGTCTCCGCGGACAGGTCGAGTCCCGCGGGGCTCCGGATCCTCTTCAGGGCGTCCTCCGGGACGCCCGCCTCCCGGAGTTCCTCGAGGACCGCGGCGGCCCGCTTCTTGCTCGCCACGAGGCCCACGTAGGCGGCGGGAGAGCCCGCAAGGCTCCGGAGGGCGGTCTCGTCGTACTTCCCCATCGTCGCGACGACCGCATAGGAGCCCGGGACGGCATGTTCCCCGATCTTCTCCAGTTCCGTGTCGAACACGTCCGCCTCCGGGAAGGCGGCGCGGTCCCCCGCGGGGGCCACGACGACGACCCGCAGATCCAGGAGACGACCGTACGCCGCGAGGGCGGACGCGACGGGCGAGTCGCCCACGATCAGCAGCTGCGGTTTTGGCAAATGCGGCTCGATATAGATGTCCATGGCACCACCGCTGTGACATTCCATCACGTACTCCACGACGCCCTCCGGGACGGGGGCGGCGCCGACGTCCCGCGCGAGACGCAGGAGCCGCGGGCGTCCGTCCTGCATCGAGGCGAGGGACTCCGCGAGCACGACGGACTCCGCGCAGCTCCCGCCGATCCATCCGAGCATGCCCTTGTCGGGCCGGACGACGGCCTTGTTTCCAGGTCTCCCCGAGGTGGGCTTCACGATGCGGACGACGGTCGCGAGAGCGAACGGCTCGTTGCGGGCGGTGAGGTCGTGGGCGATCGCGAGGATGTCGACCGTGGGCCGCAGGGCGGCTCGGTCCGCGGGGGGCGCCTGGGCCCCGTGGAGGTGCGCGCGCGACGGCGCGATCTGGGCCGCGATCGCCTCCTTGGACTCGCCCCGATCCAGGGCGGCCTGCACGCGCCCGACCTGGTCCTCCGTGTCGACATCGATCAGGACGCCCGGGTCGTCGACCTCGACCTCCGAGATCTCCCCCGCGTGGCCGGGGAAGATCGCGCGGCATCCCTGGTCCCCCGTGATCTTCTCGATCTCCGAAGAGAGGGACCGGTCGAGGAGCACGGGGTTCCCGCGGGCTCCCCGGAACGTTGGAATCAGGATCTTCGCGCCGGTCGCGGACCACCGGTCGATGAGGGCGTCGAGGGTCTCGGGTGCGACGAGGGGCTGGTCTCCCAGGACGACGAGGAACGCCCGCGAGCCCGGGCCCGCCGCCCGGACCCCCGCGCGGATCGAGGTGCTCAACCCCTCCGCGTATCGCGGGTTCACGACGGCCCTCGCGCCGTCAAAGGCGACCTCGCGCCGGATCCTCTCGGCGTCGTGGCCGAGGACGACGACGATGTCCCGCGCCCGCGACCGATGGACCGCGGACAGGACGTGGGCGAGGAGCGGCCGGCCCGCGAGGGGGACGAGGGCCTTCGCGCGGCCCATGCGGGTGGACGTGCCCGCCGCGAGCACGATCGCCGACACTCCAGAGTCCTCCCCCGCCGTCTCACCTCCGCTCCTGCGAGACCGCGACCCGCTCCCGCCCCTCCGCGAGCTTGTGGGGGACGTGCTTCCCGTACTTCGTCGCGACGACGTCGGCGAGGATCGCGAGGGCGAGCTCCGCGGGCGTCTTCGCCCCGATGTCGAGCCCCACGGGCGCGTGGAGTGCGGCGAGGAACGCCTCCGGCACCCCGCGGGACCGGAGCTCCTCGAGGTTCTTCTGGAGCCGCGAGCGGCTCGCGAGGAAGCCGACGAACCGCGCCTTCGAACGGGAGAGGGCCTCGAGGACCGACGCGTCCCTCTCGCCCTTCGTGAGGACGACGACGGAGTCCCTCTCGCCGATCCCGAGGGCCGTCGGGTCCACGACGTCGCTCTCGATTGTCTTGTCCGGGGCCTCCCGCAGCACGGGGAGGGGGTCCACGACGACGACCTCGAACCCGAGGGCCTTCCCCATCCGGACGACGGCCTCCTCGATGTCGTCCTTCCCGCCCTGGCCAATCACGACGAGCCGCTCCGTGGGGAGCATCGGTTCGATGAACACCTCGAGGGTCCCGCCGCAATCCGTCTCGACGTAGATGTCCTCTTCGCCCGTGACCCGGACGTAGCCGGCGACGGCGGTGGCCGCGTCGACGAGGTGAATCCGGACGACCCGCGGGCGACCGTCCGCCATCGCGCGCTCCGCAACCTCGACGACCGGGCCCTCGGGGCACCCCCCGCCGAGGGTGCCGCCGACGACGTCGCCCGCGTGGGAGATCATGATCTTGAAGCCGACCTTCGCGAGGGTCGAGCCCTCCGTCTTCGTCACCGTCGCGACGGCGAAGGGCTCGCGGCGCGCGGCGAGGTCGGAGAGCCGCGACGCGTACTCCGGGGCCCGCACGGCCCTGAGCAAGGGTGGCAGGGGTTATCTTCATTTCCCCGGTCCAGGCGAGGCGACCCTCAGAGATTCTTCAGGAAGGGGAGACTTGGCGCAAAGAGATACTCGCCACCCCGCAACCGGACGTGGTCCCCGAAGTTGAAGAGTCGTCGGCCCAGGAATCGCCCGGAACGGCCCCATTCACGGGGCCACCGCTGCACGGCCCGCGGGTGCTGGCCGATGAGCGCGTCGTCCCCGGTGTTGAGACCGGGAAGGACTCGGAACTCCGGAAAGTTCGGGTTGTCGACCCAGGTCCGCTGGATGAATTCGAACTGGCGGGCGATGTCGCTCTGGAAGCACTGGAACAGGAGGCCGACCTCGCCCGTCGCGGGGGCCCGGACGCCGTATGGAATTCCGCGACGGACGATCCGTCGCTTCCGCTCCTCGGCCAGGCCGAGGGCCCGGTTCGCCCCGCGCTGGTTCGCTTTCCGAATGTGGGCGTGGAACGGACAGCGGTTCCCGGTCGGGTCGGCCGGGAGGTACGTGAAATCGTTGAAGGCCCCGCGTCCGTCCGTCGCCTGGAGGGTGACCGGGGTCCCGTCCTTGAACCGCCCCACGACGAGGGCTCCCGCCAAGGGCTCGCCCACGGAGAGCCGGGTCGCGAGCGCGGACACCCGCGCATTGAACCCCACGACGTCCTGCCTCAGCTTCCGGAACACGAGGTAACTTCCGAAGGCGTCCTCCGCGTCCGTGTGCGGGTCGTCGACGAGGACGAGGCCGAGAGGAGCGGACGGGTCCCAGCGGGCCACCCCGTCCTGTCTCTCCCGGTCGATGTCCCCCTTCAGGAAGAGGGGCTGACTGCGGGCGTCGATGTATCCGAAGTGTTCGATCGGCTCCCCCTTCGCGTTCCGGAGGACCGTCCCCCGCTCAACCGTGAGGACGGTGGCGATCCCATTGAGGCCCTCCGAGACCTCCTGTGTCTTCGCGTCCATCGCGGCGGCGGAGTCATCCGCGAGGGCGACGAGCGCGTCGATCCGCCCCTGGTACGGCCCCTCCCACGCCGACGATGGCGGGTCGCGGTTCCTCGCGAGGAGGGAGAACGCCCGACGTTTCATCCCGTTCCGAAACGACTCGCCCCCCGCGCCGAAGCGCGCGGTGTCGATCCCGAGGGCCGCGTACCCGGTGGCGGAGAGCCCCATGGTGGCGAACATCCCGCCCGGCGTCCCGCTCGCGCGGAACGCCTCCACCGCGTCGAGCTGCTCCTTCGCGGACGTGAGCTGATCGCGGGCGAACCCGCGGACCCACGCCCGCACCGCGGCCCGTTCGCCGGTGAACCGCAGGAAGAGGTGGTCGGACTCCTTGCGGCCGTGGGGCTTCAAGACGTTCCCCTGGAGGTTCTCGAGCATCCCGCGGTACTTCGGATCGGAGGAGTCGATGTCCGTGTCGCCGAGGTCGACCGCCACGGCCTCCCGAGGGGCTGCTCGCTTAGAAAGCCTTTACGTTTTGAGCTCGCGTCGGTGAAACGACACGGTCGCGACGATCGAGCCGATGACGAAGTATCCGGCGAAGACCGCGAGGGATGTCGCCGCGTCCGGGACGAACTGCGAGAACCCCGGGAACACACTCGGCGGACTCAGCACGTTCGAGATGATCCCCGCAGCCTGCGTCGGGATGAACCACGGCGCCACCTTCCCCACCTGGAGGAGCGCCCCCACGATCCCGAAGATCAGGGTGAAGAGGAAGAACGTGAGGACGGTCGAGGAGATCGTCCCCTTCAACACGGAGGAAAGGAGGAACGCGACCCCAATCACGCACGCGACGTACGCGAGCGCGTACGCGGCAGAGAGGCCGATCTCCCACGTCACGCTGCGGGTGATCACGAGGGCCGCGACGGTCGCCGCCGCGTAGTACAGGAGGAGGATCATCCAGGAGGCCGCGAGGCTCGCGAGGAGCTTCCCGAGGACGATCGTCTCCCGCCGCACGGGGTTCGGGAACAGGAAGTACCCCGTCCGCTTCTCGTGTTCCGAGCAGAGAGCGTCCGCGGCGAACAGCACTCCGCACAGGACCGCGAGGAGGCCCGTGAAGCCCGCGAACGTCCCGACGAAGTCGTTCGGGCTCGACGGGTACGGGGACCCGAGCGCGGGGGGCAGCCCGAGGATCAGGCCGATGATCAGGGCGAGGAGGACGCTCATCCCCATGAGCCGCCGGCTCCGAAGGTACTTCCGGATCTCGTACGACGCGACGACGAACGCCTGCCGCAGGTCCTCCTTGCCGATCACTGTTCCGTCTCCTGAATCTGCTCGAGGTACAGCTGCTCGAGGGCCGTGCCGACGGGCCGGAACGCGGTGAGCTGGAGCCCGCTCCGGACGATCGCGCTGATCACCGCCACCTGGGCCTCCGGGCCCCCCGCGAGGCGGAACTCGACGACCCCGTTCCCGGAGGGATTCACGCTCTTCACCCCGGGGAGGCCGCCGATCCATGCGAGCTCGTCCGGGTTCGGCGGGGCGAGGAACGTCGCCTGGAACGCGGTCGTGTCCGCGCGCCGCGCGAGCTCGTCGAGGGTCCCCTGGAGGAGGAGCTTGCCGTGGTCGATCAGGGCCGCGGCGTCGCACACCTCCTGGACCTCGCCGAGGAGGTGGGAGCTCATGAAAATCGTCCGGCCCTCCCGCTTCAGGGACTTCACGATGTCCCGCACCTCCGCCATCCCGCGCGGGTCGAGGCCCGACGTCGGTTCGTCGAGGATCAGGAGGTCCGGCTCGTGGAGGAGGGCCTGCGCGACCGCGAGCCGCTGCTTCATCCCCTTCGAGAACGTCTCCACGCGCTTGTCCGCCCAGCCCGTGAGCTTCACGGTCTTCAGGACCGCCTCGGAGCGGGCCGCGATGTCTGTCCTCGACATCCCCCGGAGCCGGCCCGCGTACTCGAGGAGCTCGAGCGGGCTGAGGTATCCGTAGAACTCCGGCGTCTCGATCACGGTCCCGACCTTCCGCAGGGCCTGGGTCGGGCTGCGCTGGACGTCGACGCCGAAGAGCTGCGCCTGCCCCCGGGACGGGCGGATCAGGTTCGTGAGGATCTTGATCGTCGTGGACTTCCCCGCGCCGTTCGGCCCGAGGTAGCCGAAGCACGTCCCCGCGGGGATCGCGAGGTCGAGGGCGCCGAGGGCCGTGAACGCGCCGTAGTCCTTGCCCAGCCCCTTCATCGCGATCGGCTCTGCCACGGACCGCGCCTACCCGCGGCGGTGATATGAGGGTTTCGACGGAATGCCTACGGGCGCGCGGGCTCCGCGATCACCGCGGCGTGGTCCCGCTGGAACGGCTCCAGGGGGACCGTCCCCAGGACGTGGAGCCCGATCTTCCGCAGGGCCCGCTCCACGGAGCGGTACACGTCCGCGGGCTCCCGCGCGACGTCGATGCTCCGGGCTTTCACGATCAGGATTACGGTCCCGTCGGGATGGAGGAACCGGAGGTTCTTCTCCAGGATCTCCACCTGGTCCCGCTGCGCGATGTCCTGGTACACGAGGTCGACGCGGCCCACGGTGGGCGCGTACGCCTCGGGCTTGGAGGCATCCGCCAGGATCGGCAGCACGTTGTGCCGCGCCTCCGCGAGCTCGAGCAGATTCTGGAACACGCGCCGGGAGAACTCGACCGCGTACACCGTACCTTCGAGGGCGATGTCGGAGACGTGGCTCACCGTCGTCCCGCTCGCCGCGCCGAGGTACAGGACCTGGGACGTCCGCTCGAGCGGGAGGATCTTCCAGCCCTTCAGGAGGAGGGCCGCGAGCTTGCTCCGCCGCGGGTCCCACTGCCGGTACTCGATCCCGCGGACCGTGACGAGCCGCTCGCCGTAGACCTCGCGGCCCGGAGTCAGGTTCTCCGTGTAGAGGTTCCGGCCGTCCGTGAAGACGCGGGAGACGCCGAGGGGGCGGAGCTCGGCCACGCGACGGGACAACCCCCGGCTCGACTTGAACGTTCCTCGATGCCGGTTGTTCGAAGCCACACGGTCTTGGCTACCGACGCCCGCCGAAGAACGTCGATTCATCGGAGTGCAACGCGGCAGATCCTCCAAAAAATCCGAGAAACTCTCGTGGAAGACCGCCCGAGATATCTGGAGTTCGCTCTCCCAAGAGTCTCCCGACCTCGTCTCTATCCGACGGAAGCGCGACCAACCGTCCAGCCTGCGGCGAGAGGACGTAGCGAGTCTGACGCAGGTCCGCCCCCGGCAGCTTCTCGAGCAAAAGCGACCACGGGAAACTTCCGGGATCATGGAGATTCCTGAGGGCGACGACTCCGTCGAAGACGGTCTCCAGCGGGGGATCGCTATCGCCGTCCACAGTAGCAACGACGTTCGCGAAACCGGTGTCCACGAGATCCCTCTGAAGCGTGTCTGCGAGACGCACCGCGGGAACTCCGTAGTGACCGGCGAGGCTGTCCAGCGAATCGATGAGAACCATCGCGGGGACGTGGTTCCCGCGGTCCACGTAGTAATAAATCCCTTCGAAGTCCGGTATGATTGGAGCGCGTTCTGCCCCATGGCTACTCGCCCCGGGCTCAACTGGTTCGGGCGGCGGGCTCGAATGGCCGTAGGGCAAGAAGGCGTCATCCCCGAGGCCGGCTTCGATCAACTCCAGGAGCGCGCTCAGCCGTTCGCGGGGCGCGCATCGGCGGGTCGGAAGTACGAGCCAGGATTGATACGGCGAATCGGACTCGAAGTGCTCACGATAGCTCGGAAAGCGATGCCTGAGCTGCCGGACACTGTCTCGGATGTTAATGTAGTTCACGCCGTGGAAGAAGGGCTCCCCCAGCTCTTCGGCGAGTTGCGCAAGGAAAATCGTGATCCAGAATCCGACAGCAGACTTCACAAGGAGGGAGAGGGCCTCAGGTCGACGCGTGTGAAACAGTTTCAGAAGTTCGTTGGGAACTCCGCCTGCCATCGAAAGCCGACCCTCCAGATGATAAAAGTCCCGGAGGTGGAAATACTCTGTCTCGAAATTATCACTTTTGCAACTGTCCGGCTATGAATTGGTACTGCGCGGCGACCACGAGCCTCCCGTCGCGGCTCCCTAGGCTCCCGCCTCAGCGGCGCTTCGTCCTTCGCGTTGAGGCAACGGTCTTCTTGGCAGGAGGCTTCGGTCTCGCGGTCCTCTTCGCCTCCCTCGGTCTTGCGGCCCGGCGGGGCTTTGGCCTCGGCCTCGGGGCGAGCCGCTTCTCTCCCGCCATCGCCTCCGGATGCTCGGGGGCGACCTCGAGGACTCGGGCGTACACCTCCCTCGCGGCGGAGGGCGCGCCCTTACGTTCCTTGAGCGCGGCTTCATTGAGAAGGATTCGCGGGTCCTCGATAATCCGGCGGGCCGCCCCAATCTTCCGGATCCCATCGTCGAGCCGCCCGGTCTCGGCGAGTGCGACCGCGAGGTTGTTCAGAATCCCCGGATCGCGCGGCTTCAGGGAGGCGGCCTTCCGGAGGGCTTCCACGGCCTCCCGCCACAGGCCCCGCTTCGCGAGGCACACGCCCCGCTGGCTCCACGCGACCGCGTCCTCGGGATGCCCCGTGAGGTGCTCCGCGAGGGCCGTCTCCGCCTCCTCGAACCGGCCCGCCCGCATCAGGATCTTCGCGAGCCCCAGGTGGGCGCGCCCGAGCCCCGCGATCTTCGCATGGGACGCGCGGGCCTCCTCCAGGTCCCCGCTCGCCTCCGAGATCACGGCCCGCACCGCCCACGCCCGCACGTTCCCCGGGTTCGCGGCGAGTGCCGCCTCGACCTCCGCGGCCGCGGCGTCGCTCCGCCCCGCCTGCATCAACGCGTTCGCCTTGTGGAGGCGCGCGCCCGCGTCCCCCATCCCGATCGCGCGGTCGTAGCACTTCAGGGCCTCCTCGGTGCGGCCCGCCTTCGCGTACGCGGTCCCGAGGCCGACCCACGGGGCCGGGGCGTCGAGGGTGATCGTGGACTCCCACAGGGTCGCGGCGACGTCCGCGGCCCCGATCCGGGTGAGGAGCGCGGCCTGCTCCGCCTTCCCCGCCCGCCACTCCGGCCCGCGGGGCTGCGTCCGCAGGTGGTCGAGGACCCGCTGCCGCACGAGCCCGCTCCGGCCCTTCGGGTTCAGGCCGAGCTCCGTCGCGAACGTCTTCAGCGCGGGCCAGTCCGCGTGCTCGACCTCCGCGGGGTTCGGCAGCGTCACTTCGTCACCTCCACGCAGCGGGCCTGGATCTCGCACTCCGCGCACCCCGGGTCCCCCGCCTCGAACGTGCCGAAGCACTCGTACGCGCCCCGGTACAGGTCCACCCGCTTCCGGAGCTCCTTCGCCTTCAGGAGGGACGCGCGGGCCTCCTTCTGCTTCGGCTCGAGCTCGAGGGCCCGCTCGAAGCACCGCGCGGCGACGGAGGACTCGAGGAGGGCGAGGTGGCTGAGCCCCTTCAGGGTCCACAGCCAGGGGGGCTGCCGGAGCGCGAGGGCGCGGTCCGCCGCGATCACGGCGTGGCCGTGCTTCCCCCGCCGCTGCCACGCGAACACGCGGTTCACATGGGCGTCGAAGAGGTTCGGGTCCAGGCGCGTCGCCCGCTCGAACGAGGCGAGCGCCTCGTCGACCTTCCCCCGGCGGAGGAGGGCGGCCCCGCGGTTGTTCCACGCGGGCGCGTACTCGGGCCGCGCGCCGAGGACGGCGTCGTAGCACCGCTCCGCGTCCTCGTACTTCCGGAGGGCGTGGAGGGCGGCGCCCTTGTTGATCAGCGCCTCCACGTTCCGGGGATTCAGGCGGAGGACCTGGTCGTACGCCTCGACCTCCTCCTTCGCCCGCTTCATCCGGTGTAGGACCCCCGCGAGGGCGATCCACGCCTCCTCGTTCTCCGGCTTCAGGACGAGGGCCTCCGCGAAGGATCCGAGGGCCTCCTCGAACTGCCCCTGGAGCTTCAGGACCTGCCCGCGGGCGATCCACGCGACGTCGTACCGGGGCTTCAGCTTCAGGGCCGCGTTGAAGTGGCCGAGGGCCTCCCCGAGGCGGCCGTCCGTGAGGCTCTGCTTCCCCGCCCGCATCGACGCCTCTAGGGTGACGACGCTCGGGAGGAACCGGTCCCCCTCCGCCGCGGGGTCGGTCACCCGCCCTCCTCCAGCCGCTTCCGGACCGTCTCCCGCCACTTCGTCGCAAGGTCGTGGCCGGGCTTCAGCGCGAGCGCGGTGTCATAGGCCGCGAGGGCCTCCGGGTACTTCTCGAGGTACTGGAGGGCGATCCCCTTCCCCGTCCACGCGTCCGCGGACGTCGGGTCCTTCGCGAGGGCCTGGTCGTACCGCACGATCGCCATCTCCGGGTCCCCGCCCTCGAGGGCCATCTCCGCGAGCTGGAGGAGGGTCTCCGTCTCCTCCTTCTCCGGCTCCACGGCGTCGATGAACGCCTTGAAGTCCGCGGGGAGCTCCTCGGGCTCGACGTGGACCGCCTCCTCGACGCTCTCGAATAGGTCCGCGACCTCCTTCACCGCGGGGCTGTCCGGCGCGAGCTGGAGGGCGCGGTTCAGGCACGACTGCGCGGTGTCCTTCTCCTCGAGGGCCCAGTGCGCCTGCGCCTTGCCGAGCCACGCGGGGACCGCCTCGCCGTCGAAGCCGAGAGCCTTGTCGAAGCACTCGAGGGCCTCCTTCGGCTTCTCCTGTTTCAGGTAGATCTCCCCCCTCCCGATCCAGGGTTCCGGGTAGTCCCACTTCAGCGCGATCGCGCGGTTGTACAGCTGGAGGGCGGCGCCCCAGCGGCCCTTCCGGTTCAGGAGCGCGCCCTTCCGGAACAGGGCGCCGGGGTTCGCGGGGTCCTTCCCGAGGGCGCGGGTGACGAGGGCCTCCGCGGCGTCGACGTCCCCGAGGGCCATCAGGGTGTCCCCGAGGCCGAGGACCGCGCGCTGGTTCTCCGGGTCCACCTCAAGGACGGTCTGGAACAGGAGGACCGCGTCGTTCCACTTCCCGTCGATCCGGAGCTGCTCCGCCTTCAGGAGGATCTCCAGGGCCCGGGACGGGTCGAGGCGGAGGACCTCCTTCAGGCAGTCGATCGCGTCCGCGAGGCGGCCCGCCCCGAACAGGAGGTTCGCCTTCTCGTACCACGCCTGGCGGTTGCCGCGGTCCAGGTCCAGCACGCGGTTGTAGCAGTGGAGGGCCTCGGAGGGCCGCTCGAGCATCACCATGAGCTCCGCCTTGTCGAACCATGCGGTCTCGTCGTCCGGCCGCTCCCGGAGGTGCTGCTCGATCACCCGCAACGCGCCCTCGTTGTCCCCCTCCTCGAGGAGGGACTGCGCCTGCTCCCGCAGGTCCATCGGGGCCTCGAGGGCCTCCGGGGCGGTGAGGGCGCGGATCTCCTTCGCGAGGGCCTCCGTGACCCCCTCGCACTGGGTCAGCGCACGGACCTCCGCGGACCGCACGGACTCCATGTCCGGGAACGCGTTCGTGATCGCCTTCGCGGTCCGGATCGTCATCCCGGGGACCGTGTCGAGGAACTCCATCACCGCGCGGCGGCGCTCGTCCTTCTCCGCCCACTCGATCCGCTGGCGGACGTCCCGCTCCTTCGCCTCGAGCTCGGAGACCTTCGCGGCGGCCTCCCGCTCCTTCTCCCGGACCTCCGCCTCCTTCTCCTCGATCGATCGCGCGCGCTCGAGGACCTTCGACTCCTTCTCCAGGATCTCGGACTCCTTCGCCTGGAGGTCCTTGCTCTGCTTCTGGACCCACGACGTGATCTGCTCCTTCTCCCGCTCGAGCTCGGACCGCGCCGCGACGAGGCGCGCGGACTCCTCCGCGGACCTCTCCGCGATTTCGCGAGCGGCCTCCCGCGCGACTCGGAGGGACTCTTCCGCGGCCCGTCGTTCCCCGTCCGTCGGACCTCTCCCCTCGGGCTCGAACTCGGGTTCCGGCTCGGGTTCCGGCTCGGGTTCCGGCCCGGGGAACGGCGGCGGAATCTCTCCGGAGGGGGGCGGCGCGGGGATCTCGAATTCATCGGCTTCCTCGGGTTCCTCCGGCCCGTAGATCGCCGGCGTTTTGGCGGTGGGCCCCTTTTCGGGCTCCGCGAGTTCCTCGATCTCCTCCATGGCGGGGGGCTCGGGCTCCATGGCGGGGGCTTCCTCCGCGATCGCTTCTGCTTCGATGACGGGAGCGACGGGCTTCGGCGGCTTCGAGAGGATCCGCGCGCGGGTCGCGTACTCGTCCGCGAGGTGGGGCGGCATCGAGGGGATACTTGCGATGTGGCGGCACAGGGCCGCGAGGGCCTCCCGCTCGGACAGGTCTCGGGGCGGACGCCCCCGCGCGTGCGCGAGGAACGTGTGGAGGACCTCCGCGTCCCCCTCGCTCAGGAGGGCCTGTCCCTCCCCGAGGCGGAGGCCGTCCACGATTGCGATCGCGTCCGCCGCGGGGGACCTCGACGTCGGCGGGTGCCACTCCAGGTCCGCGTCCGGGTGGATGGAGAGCCACGCCTCGTCCCGCGGATCGAGCACGTCCAGGAGGGAGGGACCGGGGAGGAGGTCGGGGTCGAGCCAGAGCGGGTCGTACTGCGTGAGGTACTCGACGCACGGCCCGCAGAGCGCATCCCGTGTCGGGGCTCCGCACCTCGGACACTTCGAGGGGAGCACGGCCGCACTAATCCCCGCACCCGCGATAAGAGGATTGCGGCCCGATTCTCCGGTCGCGCCCGCCCTCCCGCACCGCAGAAACGATTAAGCTGCGGCGGGTGAGGCAGCAGGCGTTCGTGGAAGTCACGGTCCGATGAGCCCGTCCCCACGCACGCCAGAAGTGGAGACTGATAGCGCACTTCTAATACGCGCGTGGACCTCCACTGTGTCGATGCGGACGCGGAGCACGGGAGGAGCGACCGCCAAGACAGCGGACGCTCGCTGGAACCGCATCCTCGAAAAGGAAAAATTCACCCCGCTCGCAACCCTTCCGGCGGAGTCAAGGTCGTGAAGCGGGGATGAACATCATCCCGCTCGCGGCGGACTCCCTCGGGGCCCGGTCCATGGCGACGCGCGTGGACACGCCGGACGTCACGCTCCTGATCGATCCGGGCGTGCGGCTCGGGCCGTACCGCTACGACCTCCCGCCCCACGAGGTAGAAGAGGACCGCAAGCGCGCCCTCTGGCGGGGGATCCGCGATGCGGCGAAGAAGGCGGACATCCTGACGGTGAGTCACTACCACTTCGACCACCACGAGCCCGACGCGCCCTCGATCTACAAGGGGAAGCGGGCGTTCCTGAAGGACGGGAAGTTCCACATCAACCGGAGCCAGCGGGAGCGGGCGAGCGCGTTCGTGCGGGCGCTGAACAAATACCCGAGGGAGGTCCAAGTCGCGGATGGCAACGCGCTCGACGTGGGCGGCACGGAGATCGTGTTCAGCCCCGCGGTCCCCCACGGATACAGCGACGAGCTCGGATACGTCGTGATGGTGCGGGTCTCCCGCGGTGGCGAGACGTTCGTCCACACCTCGGACGTGCAGGGCCCGCCGCTCAAGGAGCAGCTCTCCTTCCTTCTCGACTCCGACCCGACGATCCTGTACGTGGACGGTCCGATGACCCACATGCCTGAGAACTACCCGGAGGAGATGACGAAGCGGTCGATGGCGAACCTCACGCGGATCCTCCGCACCACGGGCATCCGGACGCTGATCCTGGACCACCACGCCCTCCGGGACCGCGATTGGCGGCAGCGGATGGCGCCCGTCCTCGAGGCGGGCGAGGCCCACGACGTGCGGGTCGTGACCGCGGCCGAGTTCCTGGGGAAGGCGGTGGACCAGCTCGAGGCGAACCGCGACAAGCTCTATGGATTCGAGGGGAAGAAGGAGGACCGGGACGATGCAAGGCAGGTCCGGAGCCCGTTTTCTTGATCGGCGTCATCGGATCGTGGAGAGGCGAGGTCGACCCGGCTCGACGGGGGACATTACCTCTAAGTAGAGGTAACGAAGGGCGGGAAGCCTGGCGGGCCCGCCATCGAAAACGTCTTTGAGGGCCCCCCGCCATCGCCCGCCGTGGACACAGGATCGAAGCATCTCGTCGAGCTGAAGGCCCGCTACGAGGACCTCGGGAAGGCCCGCGCCCTCATGGCGGGCGGCGAACACGTAGGCACGTTCCGCCAGGTCGACACGTACTTCTCCCTGGGGGAGCGGAGGCTCAAGGTCCGGTCCGTCGAAGGCACGCGGGAGGGGCAGCTCGTGTACTACGAGCGGCCGGACGAGGGCGGGGTGAAGGAGAGCCGCGTCCTCCTCGCGCCCCTCCCGGAGGTCGCCACCGTCCTGGAGATCCTCCGGCGGGTCCTCCCCGTCCAGGCGGAGGTCCGGAAGACCCGCGAGATCCACCGGTACCGGGGCGTGCAGGTCCACTTGGACACGGTGAAGGGCCTCGGGAGGTTCATCGAGTTCGAGAAGGTCCTTGCGGACGAGTCCGAGCGGGAGGCGGGGCGCCAGGAGCTCGAGACCCTGCGGCGATACTTCCAGATCCCGGACGAGGACGTGATGGCCTCGTCGTACTCCGACCTCGTCGAGCCGGGCCGGGCGTGATCCGTCGAGGCCTCCGCACACCGTCCGCGGACCCGTGGAGTTGGCCTCACTCAAGGGTACTCCCAGAGACGTGTCGCGGGTGCCCGCGGCTTCAGGAAGCCTAAAGGCCCCCGCCGCGTTCCCGGCCCACTCCGGGGGACGACGATGGGCGACGAGGAAGACATGTTGGCGGCCGTCAAGGGCAACGACACGGCGAAGGTGAAGGAGCTCCTCGCGCAGGACCCGAACCTGATCCTGACGAAGACGCCGGACGGCTCCCTCCTCCTCACCGCCGCGTTCCACGGCGCCCGGGACGTGATGCGGGCCCTCCTCCCGAGGTTCCCGCACATGAACATCCACGAGGCGTCCTCCGTCGGGGACGCCCAGCGGCTTCAGCGGATCCTCGAGGACGACCCGGCGCTCGTGAACGCCCCCCACCAACAGGGCTTCTCCCCGCTCGGCCTCGCCGCGGTCTTCGGCCACAAGGCCGCCCTCCAGGTCCTCCTCGCGCGGGGGGCGGAGGTGGACGCGGTCGATAAGAGCCAGTTCGCAAACACCCCGCTGGACGCGGCGGTCGCCGCGAACCACCTCGAGGTCGTGAAGATCCTGCTCCAGAACCACGCGTCCGTGAACGTGCGGGCGGCGGCGGGCCACACGCCCCTCCACAAGGCCGCGATGAACGGGAACCTGGAGATTGCGAAGCTCCTCCTCGAGGGCGGGGCGGACGTGACCGCGCGGAACGACGAGGGGAAGACCCCGCTCCAGTGCGCAGCCGAGAAGGGACACGAGGAGGTCTGGGCCCTCCTCCGGCAGCCTGGCGCGACCGGGTAACCTGCGGAGGCCGTGCGTCTCCGTGGCAAGGATAAAAAGCCGCGAACGCTATCCGGAGGCCGTGGGGGCGAGCCGGATCGAGTCGCCCCCCGAGTTCATCGAGGCGGTGAAACGGGGGGACGTGTCGAAGGTGCGGGACCTCGTCAGTGCGAACCCTGCCCTCCTCAGCTCCCGGACGAAGCGCGGGCTTAGCCCCGTCCTCGTCGCCCTGTACTCCGGCCAGAAGGTCGCGGCCGCGAACCTGATTGCCCTCGGCGCGGACCTCGACGCCCACGACGCCGCGGCGGCGGGCCGCCTCGACCGCGTGCGGGAGCTCGTGGAGCGGGACCCCTCCCTCGTGAACGCGACCTCCGCGGAGGGCTTCACTCCGATGGGGCTCGCCGCGTACCTGGGCCACGAGGAGGTCGTCGAGTACCTCCTCTCGAAGGGCGCGGACGTGAACTTCGCGGCCCCCTCCACGGGCTTCACGGCCCTCACGGGGGCGGTCTCCCAGCGGCACGGGCGGGTCGCGGACCTCCTCGTCCGGCGCGGCGCGGAGGTGAACCACTTGTACGAGGGCACCCTGACTCCCCTCGTCGTCGCGACCTCCCAGGGGGACCTGAACCTCGTCCGCCTCCTCCTCGACCACGGCGCGGACCCGAACCTCGGCGGGATGGAGGGGAAGAGCGCGCTCGACCTCGCGAAGGAGAAGGGGAGCCGGGAAATCGCGGAGGTCCTCCGGCAGCACGGCGCGACCCGGTGGCGGCCGGAGGCGCCTAGGGAGGTCGCGGCTCCCGCGAGCGCGGACCCGAAGACCGTCGTGGAGAAGGTCCAGCGCGCGATGAACGCGCACGACATCGAGGGCCTCCTCGCCCTCATGGACCCGGAGTACGAGAGCGAGCAGCCCGCACACCCGGACCGCGCGTTCCAGGGACGGGAGCAGGTCCGCAAGAACTGGTCCGCGATCTTCACCCGGGTCGCGGACCTCCGGGCGGACGTCCTCCGGACCGTCGTGGACGGGGACACCGTGTGGACGGAGTGGCACTGGCACGGGGTGCGGGGGGACGGGACGAAGTTCGACTACCGCGGCGTCACGCTGTTCCGAATCTGGAACGGGAAGCTGATGGCGGGCCGCCTGTTCATGGAGCCCGTGCAGGCCCCGCGGAAGGAAGGGCCTTACGGGGAGCCGCAATAGCCGACGCGGGGGCCCCGCGATGGCGTACCGCCTGCGACCCGCACGGAAGTCCGACGAGCCCGCGATCTGGACGGCGACGATGGAGACCGTGTGGGCGGACGTCCCGGAGGACGAGAGGGCGGGGCTCGACCGCCGCGCGTTCGAGGCCTCGTTCCGCGAGTACGCCGCGGAGTTCGTCGAGGGCCGGCGCGGGGAGCGGGTCGTCGCGGAGGACGCCGCGGGCCGCCTCCTCGGATACATCATCCTCGGCGAGCTCCGGCCGTTCTTCTCCCCGAAGGCCGTCGGGTTCGTGTACGACCTCTGGGTCTCCCCGGACCACCGCCACGCGGGGGTCGCCCGGTTCCTCCTCGCGGAGGCGGACCGGTGGGCGAGGTCCCACGGATACGGGAAGATCAAGCTCGAGGTCGCGGAGCCGAACCGGGGGGCGAGGGCCCTGTACCAGAAGGCGGGGTACGCCCCGGAACGGGTCTACATGGGGAAGCGGCTCGGCTGAGGAGGCCCCGTGTTGTCGTGATTACAGCCCACAAATCCTTATATAACGAGAGCACATGATTCGTGGTACCGGGTGAATGCGATGGTGCAACTCACTGTATCCGAGTCCGCGGCGAAGAGACTCAAGGATGCGATCCAGAAGACCGACCCCGAGACGGGGAAGCCCCTCGGGACCGCCGAGGACACGTACATCCGGGTCTTCGTCCGGGGCGGCGGGTGCTCCGGGTTCCAGTACGGCATGGCCCTCGACCACAAGGTCCACGAGGGGGACGAGGTGATCCAGAACGACGGCGTGAAGTTCGTCGTGGACACGATGTCGAGGGAGTTCGTCGACGGGTCCGTCGTGGACTACGTCGAGTCGATCTCCGGCAGCGGCTTCGCGATCACGAACCCGCTGAACAACGCGACCTGCGGCTGCGGCCAGTCCTTCAGCCGGAAGGGCGAGGGCGCCCCCGACGAATCCGCCGAGCACGGGCACGGCCACAACCACTAGGCGTCGCGGCGGTCCGCGGGCCTTACGTCGAAACCCGAACCGATGCTCTCAGGACTGAAAACCGGCGATTGTTTTTCGCGGGGGAAGCTTTAAACGACCTCGCACTCTTCATCCGGGACGCCTATGGTCCGTAGCCTGAGGACTCAGGACTCTCCCACGGGGCGCGGGCTTCGCCGGGACGACCGGGGGGTCGCGTCCACGGTCGCGACGATGCTCTCCCTCCTCGTCATACTCCTCTTCCTCGACCTCGCGATCGTGGAGATTATCCCCCGCCAGCAGAACGACGCGGAGTTCGTCACGACGCAGGGCGCGATCTCGAGCTTCCAGCAGATCCGCGGCCTCGCGCAGGGCGCCGTGATCCCCTCCGGCGACGCGATGGGCTCGCCCGGACTCACCGTCTCCCTCCCCCTCGGGACCCTCGGCGTCTCCCCGCTCCAGGCCCCCACGACGGGGACCCTCACGTTCGACCCGACCGTGGGCAGCGCCCAGATGTGGTTCACGTTCGTCCCGCACTTCCGACGCGGGGAGGTCACCCACGTCGACCAGGACATCGTCCTGGCGATCGACAGCTCCGGGTCGATGGCGCAGAACGACCCGTCGAGGCTACGGATCTCCGGGGCGAAGGACTACATCGGGCGGCTCACGTGCCCGGACCACGTCGCGATCGTCGACTTCGACAGCGACGCCTTCCTCACGAAGCAAAACGTTGGCGGCGCACCGCACCACCTCACCACGGTCTCCCACAATTGCTTCCCGAACTTCGCCGAGGCGAAGACGGACGTCGACACGATCGACCAGAGCGGGAGCACGAACGGCGGGGGGGCCCTGTACGTCGCGGTGAACGAACTCCTCGGGTACGGGGACCGGAGGCGGGCGCGGGTGATTATCTTCCTGACGGACGGGCAGAACACGATATGCACCCCGATTCCGCCTTGTTTCGATCCCGACGGCCCGGGGGGCCAAGGCCCGGGTAGTGGCGCCGCTAGCGACGCCTTGGCGAAGCAGCAGGCCCGGCGGGCCCGGGACAACGGAATCGTGATTTACACGATCGGTCTGGGGCCCGACATGGACTCACCGAACCCCCGGTGCCCGGGCGGCGAGGTGAGGGGATGCTTGAAGGAAATCGCTGACCTCACGGGCGGGACGTACTACGACGCCCCGACGGCGTCCTCGATCCGGTGGATCTACTACGAGATCTCCCGCCACTTCACGGGGGCGTTCGTGTGCGGGGACCTCACTTCCGGGGACACGGGCTCCGGGAGGCTCTCCCTCGAGCTCAGGAACCGGGAGTTCCCCTCGCAGACCCTCGCGTACGAATCGGGCGGCATCGTCCGCACGCAGTCGGACGGGGGCCGCGTTCTCGAGGGGCCGGGCGTGGAGTGGCAGAGCACGAACCCGAAGGGCCCCCAGGGCACCCTGACCCTCGACCTCATCGCCCTCACGGGCAAGGAGTTCCGCGTGGACGGCTCGGAGAACCAGCTCATCTCGATCCGGCCCGTGGCCCGGGACCTTCAGGAGCTCGCGATCACGAAGGTGAACCTCACCGACGTGAACAACTTCCTCACGACGGAGAAGGCGAACCTCGACTACTGGTACACGCAAGGCGCGTCCACCATTGGGGCCAGGGATAACGTGAAGGCGAAAATCGACCTGGCGAAGACGGCCCTCGGCAACGCCACGACCCACGTGAACCAGGGCGACCTGACCGCCGCGAAGTTCGACCTGGACTCCGCCTCCGCAAGGCTCTCGGACGTGATCGCCCAAGCGCAGCAGGAGGCCACCGCGGGGACGATGCAGAAGTGGCTCGCGGACGACACGACGGACGACATGCTCCTCCAGGCGTGCTACCTGACGCAGTGGGCGAACTGGTACGACGGGGTCTCCCTAGAAATCACGAGCCAGGACGCGGACGCCTGGGAGGCGTGGTTGACCCGCGCCGCCGCCGAGACGAAGATGCAGTACATCGTCACCCGCTCCGGCAACACCGCGATTCTGACGATCCGCGCGGTGGACAAGGTCGTCATCGAGCGCCGGATCCTATCCGTGTCCCTTGCCGGGTAGCCGTCCTCGGATGCGGCGTCAATCGATCCTGCGATCTCACCAGCCCGCGAGGACGCTGATCCGCAGGCGTTCCCCGAGGGTCGCGTCCGTGTACCCAGCCAACAACGTGGCGGCACGGGGGGCGGCGAGGCGGACCTCGTGCAGGACCTCGCCCGCCAGCGTCTCCCCGAAGTCCGGAGCGGCGACGATCGCGACGACCCGCTCCACGGTGTCGGGATCCCTCGGGAGCCACGGGGACGCGAACGCCCCCTCGATCGCCTCGAACGCGCGGTGCCTCCCCTCCGCGCTCCCCCCGCCGAACCGCCACCGGGCGCTCCCCCGGAGGAACTCCCGCACCGTCCCGGCGTCCGTCCGCGTCATCGACCGGGAGAGGTCGACGAGGGGACGGACCATGATCTCCCCGAGGACCTGGAACGCCCGGAGGAGCGGGAGCTGCGGTGCGAGGGTGAGGAGCTCGTCGTTCGAGAACGCAAGGACCCCGTCCACCTTCTTCGACAGGAGTTCGAGGGCCTTCGCGGCGATCTCGCGGCGGTTCAATCCCTCCGCGGTGAAGGGGGAGGCGACGAGGGCGAGCGCGGGGGTCCCGAGGATCCTGGCGACCCGGCCCACGAGGGCCGCCGCGGGACCTCCCGTCTCCCCGCCGAGCCCCGCGACCGGGACGACGAGGTCGTGGTTCAGAATCGCCCCGGAGATCGTCTTCTCCTCCGGGGTGGAGAGGGCCTTCACGGCGGTCTCGTCCATCGACGCGAGTCCGAGGAGGGACTCCTTCGGGAGGATCACTCGCGCCGGGATCCCCGCCATCGAGCGGTGCGGGGCGTCGTTCAGCGCGACCCGCGTGAGCCCGAGGTCCGCGGGGACCTGCTGGAGGACGTTGCACCCCGCCCCGCCGCAGCCGACGACCGCGATCCGTGCGGGGACGGGCTCCCCCTGGCCGAGCCGGAGGACGTCGGGCATCGCCGCGCGATGCGGCTCCGCGGAATAAGGATTCTCCGGCAGGAGCTGTGAGCGGCTCCCTCGGGGGATTGGTTCGTTTGACACTTTCGCATACGTTCCGATGGAATCTATATACCCGCACCCCACGTTCTCGCCGCGTCGATGCACGAGATCGTCTGCGTGGGGGACGTCCACGAGGGAATCGCCTTCGGCTTCCGGGTCGACCCGGAGACGGGGATCTCGGAGCGGGCGATCGACCTGCACCGGAACTTCGCCCGCGCGGCGCGGTGGGCGATCGACCACGGCTCGAAGCTGTTCATCGTCCTCGGGGACCTGTTCGACCGCCCAAACGTAGCGCCGGTGTTCCGGGAACTCGTGCGGCGGGACGTGATCGAGCCCTTGGGCGCGGCGGGCATCGAGGTGTGGCTCCTCGCGGGGAACCACGATCAGCCCCGCGCGGACAAGCGCTCCACGAGCCTCGAGGACTTCCGCGGGTACCCGCACGTGCGCGTGTTCCGGAGCCCGGAGGCCGTCGTCAAGGACGTCGCGGGCCACCGGGTCGGGTTCCTCATGCTCCCGTACCTCCACCCCGAGCAGGTCCTCGATATCGCGAAGGGGAAGAAGATCGAGGAGATGGAGTCCCTCACGATCGAGGAGGCGTACGTCGTCGCGCGCTCCCTGTGGAAGGGGTGGATCGCGCAGCATGTAGGGGACATGGAGGCCGCGGACTTCCGCCTCGTGCTCGGCCACTTCTACGTCGAAGGCGCGAAGGTGTCGAGCACGACGTACCTCGAGCACATCCCCGGGGAGTTCAGCTTCACGCGGGACATGATCCCGCCCTCCGTGGACCTCGCCGTGATGGGCCACATCCACCTCCACCAGCGGATCTGGGGGAACATCGTGTACACGGGCGCCCCGGAGCGGATCGACTGGGGCGAACGCGGGGACCCGAAGGGGTTCATCGCCCTGAGCCCGGAGACGAAGGGCTGGGAGTTCGTGGAGCTGCCCGCCCGGGCGATGGAGAGGGTGGAGGTCACCGTCCGGCAGGACGACGACCCGACCGCGGCGATTCTCGCGGCGCTCCCCAAGGATGTGCGGGACGCGCTGGTCCGCCTCGACATCACGATCCCGGAGACCCTGCGGCCCCGCGTGGACGAGCGGAAGATCGCGGAGCGCCTCCAGGACGCGTTCCACTACGAGGTCCGTTGGATCCCCGCGGAGAGGGAGACCGTCGCTCCCTCGGAGTACACGCTCGACCCCCTGAGGCTCCTCGGGGACTTCGTGGACGTCGCGTTCGGGAAGGACCCGCGGCGGGACGCGATCCGCGCGGAGGGCGAGAAGATCCTCCGGGAGGTGCTCGGGTGAAGGCGGACGACGCAATCGAGGCAGTCTCCGAGGCGGTGCCCGAGCCCGCCGCGGCCGGGACCGGGTTCGTGATCGAGGAGATCGAGCTGAAGGGCTTCATGCGGTACGTCGAGAGGACGGAGCCGCCGATCCGCTTCCCGGAGAAGTTCACCGTGATCACGGGGAAGACGGGGGCGGGGAAGAGCTCGATCCTCGACGCGATCACGTTCGGCCTGTACAAGGCCACGACGCGGACGGACCCGCCCGCGAACGCGACGATCGACGAGATCTGCCGGCCCGGTGGGTACGTACGGATCGCGTTCCGGCAGGGCGAGACCCGCTACGAGGTGAAGCGGGGGTTCACGACGAAGAAGGACGCGTATCTGGAGCTCGCCCGCGACGGAGAGCCGATCGGCGGATCGATCCCAGAGCGGGAGCACGCGATCCGGGACATCCTCGGGCTCGACTACGCGGGCTTCACGAACTCGACGTTCGTCCGCCAGGAGGAGATGAAGGACCTCGGGTCCCAGCGGGGCTCGGACCGCCTCCAGATCTTCCAGAAGCTGTTCCGACTCGAGACGTTCGAACGGGCGCAGGAGCGGGCGAAGGAACGGCACGCGGAGATCCACGCACAGGTCGAATCCCAGGAGCGGGAGATCGCGACCCGCGCGGAGCGGGTGTCGAAGCTGCCCGAGCTCACCGCGGGCCTCGAGGGCCTCGAGCAGGAGAGCGAGGGGAACGCCGCCCGCGTCGCGAGCCTCACACGGCAGACAGAGGAAGCTGCCGCGTTGGTGAAGGAGCTCGACTCGAAGCACTCCTCGTACCTCAAGGCAGAGGCCTCGATCGCCCAACACGCGAAGCGGCTCGGCGAGCTCGACGCAAAGATTGCCAGCGTCAGCGCGGACGCAGAGAGGGCGGAGCGGTTGAAGGCGGAGATCTCCCTCTTCGAGGACGACACGAAGGACTTCGAGACGCTCCAAGAAGAGGGCGAGCGGCTGCGGGACCTCCAGCAGCGGCACCAGCTCCGCTTGAAGGACCGCGAGGCCGCATACCAGCGGCGACAGGAGTTCCTCGGCGAGCACGAGAAGAAACTGAGGCAACTGAGCGAGAGGCTGTTCGCCGCGGAGCGGCGGGTCGCGGAGCTGAAGACGGACATCACGAAGGAACAGGCGTTCGAGCTCCTCCGGCAGGACGGCGCCCTCGGGGAACGCCTTGCACGGATCGAGAAGGAGGTCGCGTGGCTCGCGGGCCGGCCCGAGATCCTCACGGAGATCGACCTCGAGCGGCGCAAGACGGGAATCCTGCAGGAGCGGGTCCAGGCGGACGTCGCGAAGATCAGCGGGGACTCCTTCCTCCTCTCCGAGCTCCGCCGCCAGATCGACGACGTGAAGGATGAGATCCGAACGGTCAGCGAGACGAAGTCCGCCCGCCTCGCGGAGTTCGATGCGCAACTGGAGTCCGTGGACCGCGAGGTCGCGAAGATCGGCTTCACGGACGACGCCCGCAAGCGCCTCGGGGGGGTCCGCGAGACCCTGGCAAAGCTGAAGCCGCGGCGGGATGCCCTCGAGGAGGCGAAGCGGAAGCTCCGCGCCTCCGGGGACGCAACGAAGGTCCTCGAGGAGCTCCGGGCGCAGGCGGAGGCCGTCCGAACGGAACTCGAGGCGATGCAGGCCTCGATGGCGGACCTCACGGCGGCGGAGCGCGCGTACGCGGACGCGAAGGCCGGGCTCGATGGACTTCAACGGGCGCTCTCGGACGCGCGGTCCGCGGCCGCCCGCACGGAGGGCCTCCTGATGGAGCGCCGGCGGGCAATCGCGGAGCTGCAGGAGGACGAGCGGCGGAACGCGGACGCGGCCGCGAAGCTCAAGTCCATGTTCCAGGAGCGGGAACTCCTCTCGATCCTCAAGGACCAGGTGTTCCACAAGAAGGGGGTCGTGATGTATGCGGTCCACCAGCTCCTCCCGGGCCTCCAGATCGAGGCCTCAAAGAACCTCGGGGACCTCACGGACGGCCGGTTCTCGAAGATCCGCCTCGAGACGTACGAGGAGGGGAAGGGGCACGGGATCCGGATCCTCGTCGAGGGCGTCGACGGCCTCTGGCACGACGTCGGGGAGTTCAGCGGCGGGGAGAAGACGCAGATCAACGCGGCCCTCCGGTTCGCGATCGCGAAGGAGCTCGCATCGATGCCCCAGGTCGGCCGCACGTACGCGCGGATGAAGACCCTGTTCATCGACGAGGGGGACCTCGGCTCCCTGGACACGGAGGCGTCCCGGGACCTGTTCGTCGGGAAGCTGTTCAAGATGGGGGAGTCCTTCGACAAGGTGATCCTGATCACGCACCTCACGGAGGTCGCGGAGAAGTTCGCTGGGCGGATCCGAGTCTCGATGACGCCGGCGCAGGAGTCCCGGGTCGAGTACCTCTCATGAGCTTCGCGGACGAGATGCGGTCGGAGCTGGCGAAGGCCCTGAAAGCCCACTCCGAGGTGGCGATCCCGGAGGGCGCGGTCCCCGAGTTCCACGGGTTCGAGCCCGCCCCGCAGGTCCGGGACCTCGTCGCGGTGGACGGGTCGTACAACTTCCTCCTGAACATCTCGAGCTGGTGGCTCGCCCTCGTCTCCGTCGCCCTCCTCCGGTACCGCTTCGACGGGGAGGCGTACCATCGGGAGGACTGGCGGCTCGTCCAGCGGGCCGTCGGCGTGTCGACGTGGGCGGAGTACGTGGAGACGCAGGACGAGCGGCTCCGGGCCCTGTACGAGTTCACCCGGAACTCCGGGGAGCCCCACCGGGAGATGGTGAACGAGCTCCGCCGGTTCATCGAGGGGGAGGTCGCCGCGAACTACGCGGGGGACTCCGACGGACTCATCGTCGCGGTCGACGGCGCCCTCCAGGAGTTCCCGAAGCGGTTCGAGGTGATGGAGCAGCTCT
>Ga0184623_10000183_pt1 | contig 25811 bp, 26 predicted proteins | sample PLM1_100_b1_FD_133138 | JGI IMG/M metagenome (GOLD analysis project Ga0184623, IMG submission 133138) | Groundwater sediment microbial communities from an aquifer in East River, Colorado, USA - PLM1_100_b1 | ecosystem: Environmental > Terrestrial > Soil > Riparian zone | place: USA: East River... | reverse complement strand
GCCCTCGGCGCGCTGGACAGCGCCGGCATCACGGATCTCGGGGCCGGTGACCCCATGCACGTCCTCGACGCTGCGTCGTGAAACCGAACGGCAGACCGGCCGCGACCTCAACGAGGTCGCGGCCGGTTTGTTGCGGACGGCGTAACCGGTCCGGGTTTGGCGATCAAGTTGCCGCTGATGCGGAGGGCTACCCGCGCGCCGATGCCAGCCCCAGGTCCAGATAGGACGTTTGCTTGACCCTCTCTACTACCCTTGCGCAACGTACCGACGGCATAACGGTCTGCTCATCCTGCGCGATTTAGGTATCCGTGAGTAGCACGACTGGCCCGTGGAGGGACTATGAACCGCTTCTCCCTGCTGTTAGCGATCGCGGTGACCACGGCCGCGGCCACGGCGGTGGTGTTCAACGCCAGCCCCGCTGCAGCGGCGACACCGCCGGACGTGACCCCGGCGAAGGTCGCCGCGTCACGGCTCGGCAACGGGCACGCCGTGTACGTGCGCGGCGGCGACGGGCGGCTCTGGTGGCGCACGGTCGAAGAGTTCGCAAGCCGGGCTACTCGACGGCGTGGCGGCCGCTACCCGGGGCAGCGGTGGGCTCCGGTCCGGACGTGGTGTCGGTCTCCAGCACGACGTTGTGGGTAGCGGCCAAGGCCAACAACGGCAACGCGGTCGTGCGGGTCCAGAACGGTGCGACGTTCGGCGGCTGGCAGAACCTCGGCGGCACGATCACCACCGCGCCGGTGCTCCTGCACGAGGTCGGCACGCCGAGGATCTGGCTCTTCGCACGCGGGACAAGCGGCGGTGTCACGTACCGGGTGCGTGCCGCCAGCGGCGTATGGGGACCGTGGCAGTCGATCGGCGGCCAGTTGACGTCCGCGCCCGATGCGCTGCTGTCGGTCAACGGGACGATCCGGGTGCACGGTCGAGGGCTCAACGGCGACCTGTGGGTCCGGGCGCTGGATCTGTCGACCGGAGTCTGGGCGCCGTGGGAGCGCACGGGTTTTGCCGTCAACTCGGATCCTGGTGGTTAATTCGGGTTCATGCGGCTATGGCCAGTTCGAGACGGGCGAGGTGGCTGGTTCGGGCGCGGTCGAGTGGGTGGCCGTTCCACCAGGCGTTGAGGCGGATCAGGTTGAGGGCGACTGCGGAGTAGAAGTGTTCGAGGTGGGTCTTGCCCAGGCCGCGGTAGCGGGCGTGTCGGAGGTCGGCGACGGCGATGCCTTGCCGGATGGTGCCCTCGACACCTGCGCGTAGCGCGTACTTGGCCTGCCAGTCTGTGGTGTTCTGTCGGGTCCGGGCGTCGCGCTGGGCGTCGTGGACGTCGCGGGGGTGCACGGTGAGCTGACGGCGGCGTTTCTTGGAGGTGGTGCATCGGCTGCGTACGGGGCATGGCGTGCAGGTGCTGGCGGCGAAGGTGATGACGACCGTTTCGGTACCGCGCTGGGTTACCGGGTTCCAGGTGGCGCTGGTCTGGCCTTGCGGGCAGGTGGCCTGGTGGGTGTCGAAGTCGATGGCGAACGCGGTCTTGTCGAACCCGGCGTCGGCTCTGGCTTGGGCGGAGTGGTCCAGCAGGACGGGGGTGATCAACGCGATGCCGAAGTCACGCAGCGATCCGACGATCAGGTTCGCGGATGGATAGCCCGAATCGAGGTAATGCTCATCGGGCGTCAGGCCCCGGGCCTGCAGCGCGCGGTGGATCGGCTCGGTCATCGCCGAGTCCGGCACGGTTGCGTCCGTGGTCGCCACGTTGGTGATGAGGTTAGGCATCGGGCATGTCTGTCCCGCCTGGGCTGTCGCGCCTCGGCCGTCGCCGTCGGCGGCCCCGGGGGCGCCGTCGGTGCCGCAGGTCTCGCTGAGGTGGACCTTGTAGCCGTTCCAGAAGGTGTCGCGTTTGACGCCCCAGCGGGCGTCGGTGTCATAAGGGGAGGTCAGGCGGTATCTGCCTGGCGGGAGACCGTCTACCTCGGACTCCCGCCGCTTGATCACCTCCTGCCCGTCCTCGGCGCGGGTGCGTAGGTAGTTCTGGATCAGCATCACCCGCAGCACGTCCACCGCGGGCAGCTCACGCAGCCAGGTGGGAGCCTGCGGTGCATAGACGGCCTCCAGCAGCGCGAAGGCGTCCTTGCCGTAGGCCAACGCCAGCTCGGCCCGTTTGGGCTCCGAGGCGGGCAGCCGCCAAGAATCCACCCGCGCGGTGTACCGCTTGCCCCACGAGGCCACATCCAGGGCCGAAGCGAGCCAGCCCGGTGCGGCGACGGCGAGGGCTTCCACGCAGGCCCGCACCGATTCCCCGGCCAACTCCAACCGGTTCAGGTCACGCACGGCCGCCACCACATGAGTGGAATCGGTGCGCTGCTTCCCGCCGGCAGCCACCAGTCCCTTGCCCGCCAACCGGGCCAGCAGCAGGTCCAGGACCTTCTCCTCCAAGCCGCCCTTGACCACACGGGTCCGGAACTCGCTCAGCACGGTGTGGTCGAACCCCGAGTCCGAAAGCTCCATACCCAGCGCGTACTTCCAGTCCATCCGGAACCGCACCTGGGCCGCCGCACCCCTATCCGTAAGGTCCTCAGCCATCTGCAACACCGTGACCAGCGCCAAGCGCCCCGGCGACCAGCCAGGCTTGCCCCGCGCCCCGAACGCCTCCGCGAACTCGGTGTCCGCGAACAACTCGCCCAATTCATCGCGGACCCGCATCGCCAGCGGATACTCGCCCTTGCCCGCCGCCGCACGCGCCGCCCGCACAGTCAGCTCCGGAATCTCGGGCCACGGCCGCGGCCGCATCGACATCACGCACACTCCATCCAGCGGCCAGACAAAGGAAAACGACCGCAGACAGCATGCTCCAACCCGGAACGCTCTACATCACCGAACCAGCCCAGCGGGTCGCGAAATTAACCACCAGGATCAACTCGGCCACGTCCACCGTGCGGTCAGACCGCGTGTTCCAGGTTATGTACTTCCGTGGCGCTCTCAACCACATATTCGCCACCGTCGACGAGCCACCGCACGACATCGGCGGCGTCGCGACGTCGGCCCCGGACGCCAGCTTCGGTGGCGAGGTGATCGCGGTCCGCGGCACCAACGGCGCGGTATGGGCGATAGTCAACGGCAGCCCGTGGCGGACTCTCGGCGGCATCGCAACGTAGCGCGCCTCAAGCGGTTGCCGGCACGTCCGATTCGTCCAAGCCCCGGAGCCATTTCGCCGGCAACATGAAGGCATGGATATCAACTTGGCGTCGGCGTTCATGATCACCCACGCGCGGCTCCTTGATCGCCGTCGCTTCGATCTGGTCACGGGCCAGGGGCGAGCAGCGGACGTGCTGTCAGCCCTGGCGGCGTACCGCAACGAGGACGGCGGCTTCGGCTGGGGGCTGGAACCGGATCTGCGATCGCCGGAGAGCCAGCCGGTAGGCGCGCTGCACGCCTTTGAAGTATTCGAGGAGGCCGGCGCCGACGCCAGCGAACTGCCGGGACAGCTGTGCGACTGGCTGGCGTCGATCACGCTGCCGGACGGCGGCCTGCCGTTCGCGTTGCCGATCACGGATCCCGCCGGATCTGCGCCGTGGTGGCTCCAGGCCGATCCCGCCGAATCGTCGCTGCACCTGACAACCGCCATCGCCGACATGGCTCACCGGGTCGCTCGGGACAACCCGGTGGTCCGCGACCACGAGTGGCTTGCGCGCGCCACCGACTACTGCTGGCAACGGATCGTCGAACTCGACGGCCCGCTCCATACCCTCGAACTCCGCTTCGTGCTGGGCTTCCTCGACGCGATACACGACCTGCGTCCGGGCGCACCCGCCGAACTCCAGCGCCTCGGCAAGCTCCTTCCGGACAACGGCACCTTGGCCGTCCAGGGAGGCATCGAGGGGGAGAAGCTGCATCCATTGGACTTCTCGCCGCTGCCCGACCGGCCCGTGCGCGCTCTGCTGGCGCCCGAGACGATCGACGCCGACCTCGACCGACTCGCCGCGGAACAGCAGGACGACGGCGGCTGGATCGTCAACTTCGCCTCCCAATCCGTGGCCGGTGCGCTGGAATGGCGTGGCTATGCCACGGTGAGCGCGGTGAAGATCCTCCAGCGCCGCTAGATGTTCCGCCGCTGACTACGGTGTGCGTATGCCGGAAACGTCGTCACGGGAGTACCTGACCCTCGAACCATTGGCCACCCGGATCGACATTCACCAGCGATACAGCGAGGTTCCCGACGACGTCGAGGCGGCCGTCCTCGCGGCCATTGGCCCGATCGACGGCAAAGACCTGCTCGATGTCGGCTGCGGTACCGGGGCCTTCCTGCGGAATCTCGCCGGGCGAGGGCATGCTGGAAAGTTGGTCGGGGTGGACACGTCGCCCGCTGCGGTGGCCAACCTGTCCAGTGTCGACCGGGTCAGGGTTCAGCTCGCGGACCGCCGCAAACCTTCCGTTCGGCGCGGGCGTCTTCGACCTCGTCACCGCCCGGCACATGCTGTACCACGTCGGCGACGTTGACCGTGCGCTGCAGGAGGCACGTCGCGTGCTCGCGCCCGGCGGCATCTTCGTGGCGGTGGTCAACCACGAGGACACCATGCCGTATCTCGGGCAGTTAGTCGCAGACGGCGTCTCCACGCGCGTGGCCGAGTTGCCTGCGCTTCCCCGTATGTGGATCCACACCGGCAACCTGCCCGGCATGATGCGCGACGTCTTCGGCGAGGTGGAGATCCACCGGTACGACAACGCGCTGGTGTTCGACCGGCCGGAGCCGCTCGTCGCCTACGCCGTGTCCCTGCTGGGCTTCTACGGCATCGGGCCCGACTCGCCATTGCGGTCGGGAATTGCCGAGACGATCGAATCCGAGGCGCGGGCTTGGTTCCGCGAGCCGGGCCGGATCTGGCGTGACCCGAAGGGCTATGTGGTCTGTGTCGGTCGCATCGACCCGTGACGCACCCGCCCGCCGGGCCGCTCGTAGATCAGGGCGCCTTCGGGCCGACGTCCGCCGCGGTCAGCGGCTTGCGCTGCCCGTTGGCGCTGAACTCGTCGGCGCCAGCGTCCTTCTTGCCGGATCGCGTCTGCGCGTCGATGTCATTGCCGGCCTGCGGGAACGATCCGGTGCCGGCGTCGATCGCCGGGCTGCCGGCCTTGAACCGGAACAGCCCATCCGGCCCCTGCACGAGTTGCGGGTTCACCGCCTTGAACCCGCCGGCCGGGATGTCGCCCGACGAGCCACCGTGGACGATGGTGCCCTGCCAGCTCAGCCGCGTGCTCTGGCCCTTGCTGATCAGCTTCCCGGATCCGCTGAGGATGTAGTTGGCGAGCGTGATGTCGCTCGGTCCGAACTTCTTGCCGGTGCCGAAGGAGATCAGGCTCCCGCGCTGAGCCACGATCGTGTTGAACGCGATCACCGCACGGTCGGCGGCGTCGTGGTCGGTCGTGCTGCCGGTGTCGTCCTTGACCGCGCCGCCCCCGACGCTGATCGGCTGGCCGCTGGTGTTCTGCACGACGTTGTTGACGATGACCTGGTCGTTGCCGAAGATCCGGATGCCGGTCTTGTCGCCGATGAGCATGTTCCCGTCGACGACCGAGTTGCTGCCGTGGCGCAGCGTGATCGTGCCCTCGCTATTGACGATCGTGTTGTACCGGATCATGTTGTTCGACGATTTGATCGAGATCGCTTCCAGATCGCCGTCCGCCTTCTCGAACAGATTGTGCTCGACGATCGCGAACGCCTTGGCATGCTGGCGGCCGCTGAGCCCGAGTCGCAGCGATTCGCCGCCGTTCCCGCCGCCGAACTGATGATTCAGGAAATGGTTGTGGTGGATACGCACTCGCTGCGCCATGTCCTTGGAGCCGGGTCCGGTGACGCTGAGGTAGACGCCCTTGTTCTTCTTGTTCCGGAAGAGGTTGTGGTCGACCTCAGTGTCGTGCGCGTTCACCGACAGCCAGTGGCCCTCCTTGTTGCCCTGGAACGTGTTGCGCGTGATCCGGGCGGCCACCGCAGTGCCCGGGACGGTCAGCCCGCCGTTTCCGGTGAACGTGAAGCCTTCGATGACGACGTGCGCTGCGCCGTCGAGCTGGAACGCCCTGTCACTCGTGACCAGCGCTTTTCCGGGATTCTTCGCGGCGATCGTGATCGGTGCCGCCGCCGTGCCGGGCCGGTTGAGCCGGATCGGCGCGGAGTAGGTGCCGTCCGGAACGAGGATCCGATCACCCGGCTTGGCCTTGGCGACGGCGCTGGCAAGTTGAGCCCTGGACGCCACGGTGAGCGTCCCAATCGCTTTGTCCTGCTTTGCGCGGTCGGCCGATTACTCTCCGCTGCGACGCCGCTGGAGGCGTGCAGGGTTCGGGCGAACGTTGGTGCCCCGGCCCGCTAGGTGAAACACCCTGGGCGGCTGCGGAACCTGGTGCTTGTATAGGCGTATGGCGAAGCCGGCGATACTCACCGTTGACGACGATCCTGCGGTGTCCCGGTCTGTGGCGCGCGACCTGCGGCGGCAGTACGGCGAGAACTACCGGATCGTGCGCGCCGACTCCGGCGTCGAGGCGTTGGACGCCCTGCGCGAGCTGAAACTCCGTGGCGAGCCGGTCGCGGCGCTCCTCGCCGACTACCGGATGCCGCAGATGAACGGCATCGAGTTCCTCGAACAGGCGATGGACCTGTTCCCGCTCGCACGCCGGGTCCTGCTCACCGCGTACGCCGACACGGACGCCGCGATCGAGGCGATCAACGTCGTCGACCTCGACCACTACCTGCTCAAGCCGTGGAACCCGCCGGAGGAGAAGCTCTACCCGGTGGTCGACGCGCTGCTCGACGCGTGGACAGCGACGCCGGAACGCCCGGTCACCGATGTACGTCTGGTGGGGCACCGGTGGTCCGCGCGTTCGTTCGTGCTCCGGGACTTCCTGGCCCGGAACATGGTGCCGTACCGCTGGTACCTCGCCGACGAGCCCGAGGGCGCCCGCCTGCTGGACGCGGCCGGGGTGAGCGCCGACGACGTTCCGGTGGTGGTCACGTCCGAGGGCAAGATGCTGGTGCGGCCGTCGGAGTCCGAGCTGGCGGCGAACGTCGGGCTGACCACGTCGGCCGCCAAGGATTTCTACGACCTGGTCGTGATCGGCGGCGGCCCGGCCGGGTTGGGCGCCGCGGTGTACGGCGCGTCCGAAGGGCTGCGGACGGTGCTGGTCGAGCGGGTCGCCACAGGTGGCCAGGCCGGCCAGAGCAGCCGGATCGAGAACTACCTGGGCTTCCCCGACGGCGTGTCCGGTGCCCAGCTCACCGACCGGGCCCGCCGTCAGGCCGCCAAGTTCGGCGCCGAGGTGCTCACCGCGTGCAATGCCACGGCTGTCGAGGCGCGCGGCGCGACCAGGGTCGTCAGCCTGGACAGCGGCACTGAGATCGCCGCACACACGGTGATCCTGGCGACCGGCGTCGCGTACCGGATGCTTGAGGCGCCCGGCCTCGCCGACCTGTGCGGCCGGGGCGTCTTCTACGGCGCGGCCGCCACCGAAGGCGCGAACTGCGCGGGCGAGGACGTCTACATCGTCGGCGCCGCGAACTCCGCCGGTCAGGCCGCGATGTACTTCTCCCGGTACGCCGGCACCGTGCACCTGCTCGTCCGGGGAAGCGGGTTGGAGCAGTCGATGTCGCACTACCTGATCGAGCAGGTGCGCGCGACGCCCAACATCGAGGTCCAGCTCTGCACCGAGATCGTTGGCGCAGCCGGGGGCGACCACCTCGAACAGCTCACGCTGCGGCACACCGCCAGCGGCGAAGAGCGCACGGTGGCCGCGTCCTGGTTGTTCGTCTTCATCGGCGCCGCCCCGCGCACCGACTGGCTGACCGGGCTGATCGAGCGCGACGACCGTGGGTTCGTGCTCACCGGACCGGACCTGGTGACGGCGGGCAAGCGCCCGCGCGGCTGGGAACTGGACCGTGACCCGTACCACCTGGAGTCGAGCATCCCGGGCGTGTTCGTGGCCGGCGACGTGCGGGCGGAGTCGGTCAAGCGCGTCGCCTCGGCCGTCGGTGAGGGCGCGATGGCTGTGACACTGGTGCACCGCTACCTGGAGGCGCAATGACGGACACCGAGCGTATCGGCGTCGACGAGCTGCGTACCCTCTTCCTCTTCGAGTCACTGGACGAGGACAGGCTGGCCTGGCTCGCCGAGCACGGCCGGGTGGAGACACGCGCCGCCGGCACGGACGTCTTCACGGAGGGCGAGCCGGGCACCTGCTTCTTCGTCCTGCTCAGTGGCACGATCACGCTGAACCGGCTGGTGCACGGCGACGACGTCGAGATGGTCCGCACTGAGCAGCGCGGCGTCTACGGCGGGTCGCTCCAGGCGTACCTGGAAGACCAGGAGAACGAGGAGGACCGCGCTTACACCGGCACGATGCGGGCGATCACCGACTGCCGATTCTTCGTGATGCCGGCGAGGGAGTTCGCCAGCGCCATCCGGGGCTGGTTCCCGCTCGCGATGCACCTGCTCGAAGGCATCTACTTCGGCATGAGGAACACGCAGGCGCTGGTCGGGCAGCGCGAGCGGCTACTGGCACTGGGCGCCCTCTCGGCCGGACTCACCCACGAGCTGAACAACCCGGCGGCGGCGGCCGTCCGGGCCACGGCGGCGCTACGGGAGCGGGTAACTGGCATGCGCCACAAGCTCGCGATGCTGGCTCAGGGGCGCCTCGACCTCGAGCAGTTGCCCGAGCTGGTCCGGCTGCAGGAGGCCGCCGTCGAGCGGTTCGGGAAGGCGCCGAAACTCACTGCCCTGGAGTCGAGCGACGCCGAGGACGAACTCGCCGACTGGCTGGACGAGCACGACGTGCAGGGCGGCTGGGATCTCGCCCCGGTGCTGGTCGGCGGCGGGATCGACGTCCCGTGGCTCTCCGGCGTCGGCAGCGCCGTGGGTGAGGAGAACCTGGAACCCGCCGTGCGCTGGCTTGCCTACACCGTCGAGACCGAAGCCCTGATGGGCGAGATCGAGGACGCGGTCGCGCGGATCTCCACCCTGGTCGGCGCCGCGAAGCAGTACTCCCAGATGGACCGTGCCCCGCACCAGGTGGTCGACGTCCACGAGCTGCTCGACTCCACCCTGGTGATGCTGGCGCGCAAGATCGGCGACGGCATCACGGTGGTCAAGGAGTACGACCGGTCGCTGCCGCTGATCCCGGCGTACGCGGCAGAGCTGAACCAGGTCTGGACGAACATCATCGACAATGCCGTCAGCGCCATGGAGGGCCACGGCACGCTCACCGTGCGGACGGTCCGGGACGGCGAACTGGTCTGCGTGGAGATCGGCGACACGGGCCCGGGCATCCCGGACAGCATCCGCAACCGCATCTTCGAGCCGTTCTTCACCACCAAGCCCGTAGGCGAAGGCACCGGCCTCGGCCTCGACATCTCCTACCGGATCGTGGTGAAGAAGCACCACGGCGACATCCGCGTGGTGTCCCGGCCCGGCGACACCCGCTTCCGGGTGCTCCTTCCCACGACGTCTGACTAGTACTTAGTGGTGATCAGCTCGTCCGGGTTCGCCACCGGCGACTCGACGTAGAGGTTCTTGTACTCGTCCTCGATGCCCTTGTTGTGGATCTGGATGGCGATCGGCGCGACCCGGCCGGCTGTGGTGTCGCGGAACTGCAGTACCTCGACGCCCTTGCAGCGCGGCGCGTTGGCGGTGAGCGGGCAGCATGCCATGCGCGCGTAGCCGGTCTCCTGGTTGGCGAGGAGCTCGCACTGCGCCCACTTCTTCGCGTCCCAGGACGGGTGCGGGAGCTTGGTGAAGTACTTGCTGCCGCCGTCGTTGTGGCCGGGCCGGTAGTCCCAGTGGCCACCGTTCGGCGGCTGGAACTGGATAGCGGACAGCGCGTCCCGGATGGGCGTCGTCGTGCCCCAGATCAGAACGGTCGGCTTGTGGTTCCCCTTGACCTGCTTGACATGGAACAGCCAGCGGAAGCTGCCGTACTGCGCCTTGTTGTAGTAGATCCAGCCGCGGCCCTTGCCTGTGCTGTGGATCGCTCCGTTCTTGACGGTGTACTGATCCGCCTTCGACGCGGTCCAACCGTCGAGCGTCGTGCCATCGAACATCGGCACGAGCACCGGGTCATCAGCTGTCGTCGAAACAGTGGTGGCCGGAGCCGCGGCCGCGGGTGGTGCCGTCGGGGCGGACACCGCGATCGCCAACCCCACGACGACCAGGACAGCGAGCCACGCTCGTGACGTCCTCGTTGCGATACCTGACATGCGTCTCTCCTTCGCTTGCCGGTGCCAGCCCTGCCGGGTTTGCGGAGGTTAGGAATGAATGATCCGATGAGTCAAGCGCGAGTCGCCGCCATAGTGGCCGGTGGCGTGCCTGAGCTGCGGCAAAAGGACGCGTGGAGTTCGGATCATTCCGCTTGGCGGTCGGCCTCGGCTGCTGCCGTGACAAACGTGCGTGCGGGTTAATTACCCCGTTCTCTATGGAACTGCGGGATCTGCCCGGTATTGTCGCCGCGCACGCATCCTCGCCGAGCAACGTGGACGCCGGGAGATCTCGATGAGACGCAAGCTGCTGCTCGTGCCACTGCTCTTATCGACCCTCCTTGTCGACCCCGTCGCCGCGCATGCCACGGCACCGCCGCCCGCCAGCCTTGCCGCCGGTAACCAGCCGTATGCGTCGTACTGGCACCCCAACTCGATCCTGTCGTGGAACCCGGCCACCGATCCGGACGCGCGCTTCAACCGGGGCCGGGTGCCGCTGCGGGCGCGCGCTGCCGATCCGGCGTTGAAGGCGAACGCGAACGCCCGCGCCGGGGAGGGTCGGATCGCCTCGCTGGTGTCGTTCGCGCCCACCTCGAACAACCCGTCGCAGGGCGCCCTCGACCCGAACTACTACGCGTTCCCGTACTGGCAGTACATCGACACCCTGGTCTTCTGGGGCGGATCGGCCAGCGAGGGCCTGATCCTGGCACCGAACCCGACGGTGATCGACGCCGCGCACCGCAACGGCGTCAAGGTGTACGGAACCGTGTTCTTCCCGCCCACCGCGTACGGCGGGCAGATCCAGTGGGTCCGCGACTTCGTGCAGAAGTCCGGCGGCGCGTACCCGGTGGCGGACAAGCTGGTCCAGGTGGCGCAGCACTACGGGTTCGAGGGCTGGTTCATCAACCAGGAAACGGCCGGCGGCGACGCGGCGCTCGCCACCGAAGTGCGCAACGCGATGCGGTACGCGCGCTCCAAGGGCCCGGTCGAGTTCATGTGGTACGACGCGATGACCGAGAGCGGCTCGGTCTCCTGGCAGGACGCGCTCAACGGCAACAACGACGCGTTCCTCCAGGAGGGCGGCGCCCGGGTCTCGGACTCGATGTTCCTGGACTTCGGGTGGAGTTCGCTGACGTCCTCGCGCACCCACGCGCGTGGCCTTGGGCGTAGCGAGTTCGAGCTGTACTCCGGGATCGACACTGAGGCGAACGGCTACAACTCCGGCGTCAACTGGGGTGCGGTCTTCCCGGCCGGGCAGCCGCACGTCACCTCGCTCGGCATCTACCGTCCAGAGTGGACCTGGAAATCCTCCACATCGCGCGCCGACTTCCATGCGCGGGACTCCCGGTACTGGGTCGGCGCCAATGGCGACCCGTCGAACACCACCACGACGTCGGCGTGGAAGGGCTTGGCGACGTACGTGGCGGAATCGACGCCCGTCATCGCCAAGCCGTTCATCACCAGCTTCAACGCCGGCCAGGGCGACCTGTACGCGGTGGGCGGCACGAGGGTCCGCACCGGCGGCTGGAACAACCTGTCCGTGCAGGACGTACCGCCGACGTATCGCTGGGTCGTGCAGTCCTCTGGGGCCAAGCTCCAGCCCAGCATCGATTTCACCGACGCGTACGAGGGCGGCAGTTCGCTGCTGCTCACCGGCGCCCTGAACGCGACCAACACGGTGCGGCTTTACCAGACGAAGCTGCCGGTGGCCGCCGACACGAAGCTGTCCGTCGTGGTGAAGACCCCGGCCGCGGGTGCCACGAACCTCCGCGCGGCCGTCGCGTTCACCGACAACCCGACGTCGTTCACCACGCTCGATCTCGGCTCCACGTCCGGCGCGGGCTGGGAGCGCAAAACCCTCGACCTTTCCGCGTACGCCGGCCGCACGATCGCGCAGCTCGGCGTCCAGGCGGCGGGCAGCGTGGCGTCCTACTCGATCCGGGTCGGGCAGCTCGCGGTGTACGACGGCACCGTCGACAGCGTGGCCGCGCCGTCGGGCCTGACCGTCCTCGGCACCACCGACGTCTCGTCCACCCGCAAGTCGCTCCGGCTCTCCTGGACCGCCGCCATCGGCGCGATCGCCCGCTACGACCTGTTCCGCCGCAACGCCGACGGCACCCGCACCTACCTCGGCGGCACGCCCAACGACGCGTACTTCGTTCCGCAGCTCGACCGGATGGGCACCGAGCCCGCCACGGTCGTCGAGGTGGAGGCGGTCGGTGCCGAGGGCGGCCGGTCGGCGGCGGCGGGTACGACCGTCTCGTGGTCGGGTGGCCCGGTGGCGTCGAACCTGGCGCTGAACCGGCCGGCGACCGCCGACTCGCAGTGCGCGGCGTCCGAAGGTGCGGCGAAGGCCGTGAACGGCAGCGTCACCGGCGGCAACGCCGACAAGTGGTGCTCGCTCGGGTCGGCGAAGTGGTGGGAGGTCGACCTCGGGTCGGCGCGGTCGCTCAGCCGGTTCGTGGTGAAGCACGCCGGTGCGGGTAGTGAGTCGACGTCGTGGAACACGCGTGCGTTCACGATCCAGGTGCGGTCGTCCACATCGGAGGCTTGGCGGACGGCGGTCACGGTGACCGCGAACATCGCCAGCGAGTCGACGCATCCGGTGACGGAAGCGGCGCGGTACGTCCGGCTCAACGTCAGCACGCCGACCCAGAACGGTGATCCGGCCGCGCGCATCTACGAGTTCGAGGCCTGGGGCACCTGACCAAAGGCTGGACTAGAGCGGGACGGCGTCCATGGCGCGGTAGATGCGCTTCTCCGAGACGGGGTGGGCGGTGCCGATCGTCTGGGCGAAGAGGCTGATTCGCAGCTCCTCGATCATCCAGCGGATCTCCGCTAGCTCCAGGCTCGGCGGTGCCTCCGCGACCAGCTTGCGGTACTCGTCCTGCACTTGCTGGACGCTGACCGTGTTGAGCCGGTCGCGGTGCGGGTCCTGCGGCAGTTTGTCCAGCCGCCGCTCGATGCCCTGAAGGTAGCGGGCCAGATCCGGGAGGCGCCGCCAGCCGGTCGCGGTGACGAAGCCCGGGTAGATCAGCCCGTTCAGCTGGGCGCGGATGTCGGCCAGCGAGGGCGCCAGCGTCTTGCTCAGCACAGCCCGGAACTGCTGCTCGACGGCGTGCGCGGCCGACAGCACCCGTTCGGCCCGGTTGACCACGTCGAGCGCTGTCTCGTTGAGCCCTTCCCGGACGGCGGCGAGCAGGGTGGCGAACGCGTCGCCGTTCCAGGCCGGGCCACCGGCGTCCGCGACGAGCTTGTCCACGGCCGCGCCGATGCAGTCGTCGAAGAGCGCGGTGACGCTGCCGTGCGGGTTGTGGCTGAACGCGAGCTTGGCCCTGTTGGTCAGCCGGGAGTGGATGAACTTGACCGGCGACGCGACGTTGAGCAGGAGGAGCCGGCGGGTGCCCGCGCGCATCGCGGCCTGTTGGTCGGCCTCGGTGTCGAACACCCGGATCGCGACGCTGTCGCCCTCGTCGACCAGCGCGGGGTACGCCTTGACGACGTGGCCGGCCCGCTCGTGCTCGACGGTGCGCGCGAGCACGCCGAAGTCCCAGGTGCGCAGCCCGCGCTTCTCCACCCCGGGCGTGGCCTTGGCCAGTGCGGTGCGGGTCTTGGGCCGCAGCTTCTGCTTCAGCGCGTCCAGATCCTTGCCCTCGGCGACCGTGCGACCCTGCTCGTTCACCACCCGGTACGTGACGCGTAGGTGATCCGGGAGCCGGTCGATGCCCCAGTCCTCGCGCCGGATCACGACGCCGCGCAGCGCCCGCAGCTCGTCGGCGAGGCTGTCGAGCAGCGGGCGGTCCGTGTCGAGCCGGGGGAGGACCGCCTTCGCGTGGTCGGCCACCGGCACGAAGTTCCGCCGGATCGGCTTCGGCAGCGACCGGATCAGCGCGGTTACCAGCTCCTCGCGCAGCCCGGGGATGAGCCAGTCGAAGCCGTCGGCGCTGGCCTGGTTGAGCAGCGGGAGTGGGATGTCGACGGTGACGCCGTCGGCCTGGCTGCCCGGCTCGAACTGGTACGACAGCGGCAGGGTCAGCTCGCCCTGGCGCCACTCGTCCGGGTAGTCGCGCGCCCGGATGTCGGCCGCGGCCTCGGTCACCAGCATCGACTCGTTGAACGTCAGCAGCTCGGGCTTGTCGCGGCGGGTTTTCTTCCACCAGCTGTCGAAGTGCCGTCCGGAGACGACATCGGCCGGGATGCGCTGATCGTAGAAGTCGAAGAGCGTCTCGTCGTCGACGACGATGTCGCGCCGCCGGGCCCGGTGCTCCAGTTCCTCGATGTCCTCCAGCAGTTCGCGGTTCGCGTGGAAGAACTTGTGGTGCGTACTCCAGTCGCCCTCGACCAGCGCGTGCCGGATGAACAGCTCGCGGGACATCTCCGGGTCGACCCGGCCGTAGTTGACCTTGCGGGACGCGACGAGCGGCACCCCGTACAGCGTCACCCGCTCGAACGCCATCACCGCGCCCTGGGCCTTCTCCCAGTGCGGTTCGCTGTAGCTCCGTTTGAGCAGATGGCCGGCGAGCGGTTCGACCCACTCCGGCTCGATCCGGGCGGCCATCCGCCCCCACAGCCGCGACGTCTCGACCAGCTCGGCCGCCATCACCCAGCGCGGCGGCTTCTTGAACAGCGCCGATCCTGGGAAGACGGCGAACTTCGCGCCGCGCGCGCCCAGGTACTCGTTTCGGTCGCCCTCCTTGAGCCCGATGTGGGAGAGCAGACCGGCGAGCAGCGAGACGTGCACCCGTTGCGGGTCGGCGGGTTCGGTGTTGACGGACAGCCCCAGCGTCCGGACCACCTGGCGCAGCTGGCTGTGGATATCCTGCCACTCCCGGATGCGTAGGTAGTGCAGGAACTCCGCCTTGCACAGCCGGCGGAACTGATTGCCGGACAGCGCCTTCTGCTGCTCTCGCAGGTAGTTCCAGAGGCTGAGGTACGCGACGAAGTCGGAGTCCTTGTCGGCGAACCGCGCGTGCTTCTCGGTGGCGGCCTGCTGCTTGTCGACCGGCCGTTCGCGCGGGTCCTGGATGGACAGTGCGGCGGTGATCACCATCAGTTCGGCCACGCAGCCGTTGCGGTCGGCCTCCAGCACCATCCGGGCCATCCGGGGATCGACCGGGAGCTGCGCGAGCTGGCGGCCGAGCGGGGTGAGTTTCCCAGCGTCCAACGCGCCGAGTTCCTGGAGGAGCTGGACGCCGTCGGCGATGTTGCGCCGGTCCGGGCCGTCGATGAAGGGGAAGTTCGCGATGTCGCCGAGGCTCAGCGAGGTCATCTGCAGGATCACCGACGCCAGGTTCGTGCGCAGGACCTCCGGATCGGTGAACTCCGGCCGGCTGAGGAAGTCCGCCTCGGTGTAGAGCCGGATACAGATGCCGTCGGAGGTCCGCCCGCAGCGTCCCTTGCGCTGGTTCGCCGACGCCTGCGACACCGCCTCGATCGGCAGGCGTTGCACCTTGGTGCGGTGGCTGTACCGGGAGATCCGCGCGGTACCGGGATCGACCACGTACTTGATGCCCGGCACGGTGAGCGAGGTCTCGGCGACGTTGGTGGCCAGCACGATCCGGCGACCGGCGTGCGGCTGGAACACGCGGTGCTGCTCGGCCGTCGAGAGGCGGGCGTACAGCGGCAGGATCTCGGTGTTGCGCAGGTTCAGCTTCTGGAGCGTGTCGGCGGTGTCCCGGATCTCGCGCTCGCCGCTGAGGAAGACCAGCACGTCGCCGGGCGGCTCGTGAGACAGCTCGTCGACGGCGTCGCAGATGGCGGTGAGCTGGTCGCGGTGCTCGTCTTCACTGTCCGGGTCGACGATCGGCCGGTACCGCACCTCGACGGGGTAGGTCCGGCCGGATACCTCGATGATCGGCGCGCCGTCGAAATGCCGGGAGAACCGCTCCGGGTCGATCGTGGCCGAGGTGATGATGATCTTCAGGTCGGGCCGGCGCGGCAGCAGTTGCTTGAGGTACCCGAGCAGGAAGTCGATGTTGAGGCTGCGCTCGTGCGCCTCGTCGATGATGATCGTGTCGTACTGGTGGAGCTGCCGGTCCTGGACCATCTCGGCCAGCAGGATGCCGTCGGTCATCACCTTCACGAGCGTGTCGTTGCTCACCTGGTCGGTGAAGCGCACCTTGTACCCGACGGCGCTGCCGAGCGGCGTGTCCAGTTCCTCGGCGATCCGGTCGGCGACCGTCCGGGCGGCGATCCGGCGCGGCTGGGTGTGGCCGATCAGCCCGGTGATGCCGCGCCCGAGTTCCAGGCAGATCTTCGGCAGCTGGGTCGTCTTCCCGGAGCCCGTCTCGCCCGCGACGATCACGACCTGGTGGTCCCGGATCGCGGCCAGGATGTCGTCCTTCTTCTGGCTGACGGGCAACTCGGCGGGGTAGGACACGGCCGGAACGGCAGCCCGCCGCTGCGCCAGGCGCTGCTCGGCCGCGGCGATCTCGCTGGCGATCTGGTCAGCGACCGGCTGGAGGGCCTGCGGGTTGCGCAGCTTGCGGGCGCTGTCGATGCGGCGCTGCAACCGGCGCCGATCGCGAGGCATCAGTTCAGGCAGGCGCGCCTGCAGGTCGGCGAGCGGAGATGTTCCCATGACGACGGCAAGGATATGCGCGGGTGGCCGCCGGAGCCGCGTGGATTACCGCCGGGGTGGTGCGCACCACAGCCGTAGGCGTTGCTACCTCGCCAGGAGGAGGACAATAGGAGGATGTTGTTCATCAGGGGGCTGCTCGTATTCGCCCTCCTCGCCCTGTGGATCTACAGCGTCGTCGAGGTCACCACCTCTACGCGGTCGGAGTGCCGCACGTTGCCGAAGGCGGTGTGGCTGGCTCTCGTCGTCCTGCTGCCGGTGGTCGGCGCGCTCCTTTGGCTGGCGACCGGCCGTCCTCGTGCGGTCAAAGCACCCGCCCCGAGCGAAATGCCCGTGCGGCCCAGCCGCGACGTCCCGGCGAACCCGGATGACGACGACGAGTTCCTGCGCGGACTCCGTGATCGCGCCGAGCAGCAGCGTCGCGCCGCGGACCGGCAGCGCCGCGAGGCGGAACGTCGCGCGGCCGAAGAGGAGAAGCGCCGCCGCACCGAGGATTAGCCGTTCCCGCTTGGCGCAGGGGAGGACGTTCGCGTCTCGCTGGGCGGTCTCCAGGCGAAGCTGCTCCTCACCCGGAACGCGCACGGGTCATGGTCCAGGCCGGCCGGTGGTGCGCCGAGTACGCACATCTTGAAACCGGACCCTCCACAGTTCACCGGTCTCGTCGCGGCGGAGGCGTTCACGCTCAGGGCTGCGGCGTTCGCCGGAATCGAAGCGGCGGACGTTCGTCTGATTCAGGTGGCGAGCCGGCCGGTGTTGGTCGTGACGCGCTTCGACCGGAAGATCGACCGGCATGGTCGGATCCGGCGGATCCATCAGGAAGATGGTTGCCAGGCGCTGATGCTCTCCCCGGAACTGCAGAAGTACCAGCGAAGTGTCGACGGACCGCCTTCCCTGCTGGCGCTCGCGGGCGTGCTCCGCACCCATGGCCTCGATCCGATCGCCAATCTGAAACGCCTGCTCGCCGTGACCACGCTTCACGTGGCGGTGGGCAACACCGATGCGCACGCGCGAAACCACGCATTCCTCCATCGCGACGGTGGGGTGACGCTGACGCCGCTCTACGACGCTGCGCCCACTTGGCGTTCCGTCAGCACCCGCAATTTGGCGTTGTGGGTCCGGGACCAGCCGTTCCTGCGTGCGGTCACGCCAGCACATCTGGCGGATGAGGCTGGGCGCTGGGGACTGCCGCGGAGCACGGCAACGCAGGTGATCCAGGAGACGCTTGATCGCCTGCGGACAGCCCTGGTTCAGGCCGCTAACGAGACGCCCGAGGTCGACGGTGAGATCGTCGATGACTGTGCCGCGCGGACCGCTGCATTGCTGGGGCAGTCCGAGGCGTGACAGTCAGGGGAGAAAAGACCGTGACGTTGCGGGCGAACGGGACTAGCGTCGGGGAGTGAGAGCGCAGCTCCTGCCGGGGAGTCGTGCGTGCCCGAGGGAGGCAGGGAATGTGATCAGGCAGGTAGTCCGCCGCCCCCTCGCCTAGCCGGATCCACCCGGCCGGTGTCGGGCGAGGTTGATCCCACCTCGATCGTCCGACCTCAAGGAGCTGAAAATGTCTAAGGACAAGGTGCGTCGCGAGGCGCGTAAGCCGAAGAAGGCCAAGACGCCGAAGCTGCCCGCTGGCAGCGCCGCGCCGACGCCCCTCATCAAGCCGATCAAGCCGGCGGCCCACTGAGCCGCTGACGCGCACGACCAAGGGGACCGGTGACTGACGTCGCCGGTCCCGTTTGTTATTGCTCCGCGTGGCGCTTGAGGGCGGCGGTCTCGGCTGCCATCCCGTCGCGCATCGCCTGGCCGATGGTGAAGTCGGCGGCCGGGCTGAAGATCCCGTCCAGCAGCAGTTCCTGTTTGAACAGGACGCTCCCGTCGGCCTGGGGCTGGAGGGTGCGGCACCGCTGGCCGTAGACGAAGATCGCGTTCCACCCGGCGTCGCGCCAGCAGAACCGGGACTGCGCTTCGTTGACGAGCACGACATGTCGGGCCGGCATCACGTGACGGCCGAGCACCACATCCACCGCCACCTCGCTGCCCGGCGTCGAGTCGCCATCGGCCCGGATGACCCACGGGTTCCACCGGGCGTAGCCCGGCAGGTCGACGATGAGCTGCCAGATCCGCGCCTGGTCGGCGTGGATGATGGCCTGCTCGCGGTAGACGACCGAGTGGGCGGACGGTTCGCGCGGAGTCTCGTCGCCGCCGGACGCTGCGCTGGCCGGCGAACCCGGGGCCAGCGCGAGGAGCAGGGCGGTGCCGAGAGCGACAGCGGCGATGCGGCGCAAGGGTTCTCCTGACCGGCGCGCACGGCGGCGCCGACACTCCGATGTAATCAAAGCGGGGCGTTCGGGGTGAAGTGAACGGCGCTCACCTTAGGGCCTCCGGCGCCGTCTGCGGAAGGGCCGGGGCAGCGGTCCACCCACCGCACCGTGGCACACTTTCTCGGTGCAGGTGACCTATCAGTTCCGCGTGAACGATCCCGTGACGGGCGGTCCGCGCCACTTCATCCTCGAAGCCGAGGTGCCGTATCCGCAGGTGCCGCGTATCGGGGAGAGCGTGATCGTGCCGACCGTCTACGAAGGCGAGTCGCTCGGCGCGCGGCGCATCGACTCGGTCATCTACGACTCCTACGGCAACGTGATCCTCGATCTGCGTCACGACGGCGTAGTCAACAACTTCGACATGCAGGTGCAGATCCTGCTGAACGCCGGTTTCTGGGAGGTGCCACCGCCGTAGTGCTGCTGGCGTCGGGGTCCGGCTGGCGTCGGGGTCCGGCTGGCGGCGGTAGGGTCGGCGCCGTGGAGCTACGGCTGGCGGGGCGGCGGGCGCTGATCACCGGTGGGTCGCGCGGTATCGGCCTGGCGGTCGCGCGGGGGCTCGGCGGGGAGGGCGTCGCGGTCGGGCTGTGTGCCCGTGGCAAAGAGACGCTTGATGCCGCCGTGGGAGAGCTGCGTTCCGACGGCTACACCGCGGTCGGGGTGGCCGCCGACGTCACCGAGCCCGACCAGCTCGGCGCGGCCGTCGAGCGCGTGGCGACCGAACTGGGCGGTCTGGATCTGCTGGTCGCCAATGCGGGCGGTTCGGTCGGTGGTGGACTGCTCGACTCCACGCCGCAGGAATGGGCCGAGACGTACGCGCTGAACGTGCTGCACGCCGCGCACGCCGTCCGGTCGTCGGTGCCGCACCTGTCGGCGAGCGACGCCGCGTCGGTGGTGATCGTTTCCTCGATCTCCGGCCGCAAGTCCGGTTCCCGGACCTCCTACGCCACCGCCAAGGCCGCCGAGACGTTCCTCGCCGTGACGCTGGCGCAGGAGCTGGCCGAGTACGGCATCCGGGTCAATGCGGTGAGCCCCGGGTCGACGCTGTTCCCCGGTGGCGGTTGGGACGATTACCGCACCAACCGGCCCGAGGACTTCGCGACGTTCGCCCACGAGGAGTTCCCGGCGCACCGGCTCGTGACCGTGGACGAGGTCGCCGACGTGATCTGCTTCCTGCTCTCGCCGCGCGCCAGCGGCATCAACGGTGCCGAGATCGCCGTCGACGGCGGGCAGTACCGTCCGGGGCCCGGCCGGTTCTGGCGCCCGCTCGGCAAGGGTTGATCGCTTCCGGCTCGGACTCGCTTCCGGCTGGGACTCGCTTTCGGCCCCGGACCCGCTGGCGCGAGCCCGGGGCCGACCCTCCCGATCACCACCAGCGAGCGGTCTGCTTCGCCGGTGGAGCTTCGAACAGCGAGCCGGTGTGGCGCTGCGTACCCGAGGCGAGAGCGTTGCCGCTCGCGGCGCGGACCCAGCGAGGTGGTCCGCTGCGGCCGAGCGTGCCCCGGTTGGTCGGGCCGGTGACCCAAGCCCGGCGGAGCCAGATGCCGGCGAGGAACGTGACGACGATCGCGCCGCGCGTACGGCGGAACGTCCAGACGAGCGTCAGCAGGAGGATCGTGAAGACGACCCGGAGCGTCCGGTTCATGCCGCACGCTCCACGACCCGAGGCGGGCGGCGCCGGCGCTCCTGGCTCCGGACGGCCGCGGCGACGAGCGCCGGGTGCCGGTAGGTCCGGTGCCACCGTCCGATCTTGATGACCTGCCAGCCGGCTGCGGCCTTGACCGCGTCCTGCTTCTCCCACAGCAGCCGCTCCGCTCCGTCAAGCAGGCGCTGCGTGAGGTCGGCCCCTCCGTGGATCATCGCTCGGCCCTCCTCTGTGGAGCCGGCGAGGCTTGGTTGCCGCTCTGCGCCTGCTCCGGGTCGTTTTGTGTGTGGCTGCTCCTCTCGACGCCCGGACCAGGTGCGATACGACGTGGTGCGCACCGGGTGCGCTTCGTTGCGCGTAGGCTATCGATACCTTCGGGTCTAATTGTTCTGACAATACCCACCCTGAAGCATCGTTAAGTCGGCTGTCAATAGGTTCTGATAGTTTGGTAGGACCAAAAGCTCAGGGGAGGCTCAAATGGCTGCCGTCGACGGCGGCGACAACCCGCTCTACCAGCAGATCGCCAACGATCTGCGGGCCGCGATCCGCGACCGAGAGCTGGCTCCCGGCGACCAGGTCCCGACCGAGATGGATCTCGCGCAGCGGTACGGGGTGTCCCGCAACACCGCGCGCATGGCGCTGAACGCGCTCGCCCACGAGGGCCTCATCACCGCTGGGCGGGCCCGCGCCGGCCGCCTCGTGCGCCGCCGCGAGCGCATGAACTGGACTCATCGCGTCGAGCGCGAGCCGCACGGCGCCCGCCGCCCCAACGGGCTCGACGACTTCGTCGACCAGGCCCTCGCCCAGGGCCGCTCGCCCGAGCAGACGATCGAGGTCAGCATCGTCGCCGCCACCGAGTACATCGCCGAGCGCCTCGAGGTGCCGCCCGGGGAGAACCTCGTGGTGCGGCGCCGGCTGCGCAGCGTCGACGGGCAGCCCTCGGCGATCTCGGAGTCGTACTACCTGTTCGAGTTCGCCCACGGCACCCCGCTGCTCGATCCGCAGGTCTTCAGCGGCAGCGCCACCGCGCTGCTCGCCGAGATGGGCCACGTCCAGGTGCGGTACTTCGACGAGATCACCACTCGCATGCCCGATCCGCTGGAGGCGCAGCGGCTCGACATCGGCCAGGGCGTGCCCGTGCTCGCGCACGTCCGTACCGGCTACACCGACCGGCGGCCGGTGCGGCTCTCGATCACGATCCTCCCCGGCGACCGGCACAAGCTCCGGTACGACCTGCCCGACTGATTTTCCAGGCGACTCGGCCCTCCGGATCGGGCAGGGTCTCCGGCATTCGGGCTTGGCGGCTAGGTGCCGACAGGGACCGTCTCGCGGGGCTGCTCGCTCGGGTGGATCTGCGGCTCGGCATAACGGGTGAGACCGATGACCGCGCCGAGCGCGGCGACGAAGCCGAAGCCGGCGAGCCACTCCAGGCCGGGCGTGATCCGGTCGCCGAGGAGGAACAGGCCGATCAGCGCGGCTGGGATCGCCGAGGCCGCGTCCATCGAGGCGACGGCGGCTGTCGCGGAGCCACGCTGCATGGCCAGGCCTAGCAGCAACTGCCCGACGACCGCGTGGGCGACCAGGATGTAGAGCAGCGGGCTGCTGACGAACCCGACCACGGATTCGGTGTTGGCGAGTGGCCGGGACGCCACCGCGACCGCGCCGAAGGCCACGCCCGCGAGCGCGCCGAGCGCCACCGAGCCCGGCGAGCCGTGCAGCCGCGCCGCGAGCCGCCCGAGCACGCCGATCACGATGACCGCTATCGCCAGCCCGACGATCTCCAGGGTGCCGAGCGGCTTCGACGGGCTGCGCTGCGCCGAGACGATCAGCGCGGCGAGGCCGATGCCAAGGATGATCAGCAGCGCGATCTCGGCCGGTGGATGTCGCCACTTGAGCAGCAGGACGCCGAGGATGGCGGTGACCCCGAGCCCGGCGGCGACGGCGGTCTGCACGAGGAAGAGCGGAAGATCCCGGCGGGCGAAGAACGCGCAGATGAAGCCGAGGATCTGGCAGCCGAGCCCGATCAGGTACGTCTTGTGCAACACGAGCCGTAGCAGCAGGCCCGGATGCAGGCTCCGGTGGACGTCGACGCGCCGCGCGGCAACCGCTTGGAGGAAGTTGGCCAACCCATACGTGGCAATTGCCGCCGCGAGGAAGAACCAACCATGAGTCACCCGGAGAGGATAGACACACTTGACGAATGGTGGCCCGTCGAGGCCGGGCATCAAGCTGAACGTGCGCCGAGCGGTTCGGGCGACGCGTCGAATAGGCGCCGGTCAGCGCGGTGAGAGGTATTCGAGGACCGCGTCGTGGAGGTGTCCGTTGGTCGCGATGGCGTTTCCGCCAGCCGGGCCGGCCACCCCGAACAGGTCGGTGAAGCGGCCGCCGGCCTCGGTGACGATCGGCACCAGCGCGGCCAGGTCCCACAGCGACACTTCCGGCTCAGCCGCCACATCCACCGCGCCCTCGGCCAGCAGCATGTAGCTGTAGAAGTCGCCGTAGCCGCGGGTACGCCACACGGCACGGCTCAGGTCGAGGAAGCCGTCGAGCAGGCCGTGCTCCTCCCACCCGGACAGGTCCGAGTACGAGAACGAGGCATCGGCCAGCTTCGCGACGCCGGACACGTGGATCGGCGTGGCCGCCGACCGCTGCTTGCCCGTGAACGCGCCCGAGCCGACTGCGCCCCACCAGCGCCGCCCCAGCGCGGGCGCCGAGACCAGCCCCGCCACAGGCTGACCGCTCTCCAGCAGCGCGATCAGAGTGGCCCACACCGGCACGCCGCGAACGTAGTTCTTCGTGCCGTCGATGGGGTCGATCACCCACCGGCGGTTGCCCGGGCCACCGGCGGCCGGCGTCGCGCCGAACTCCTCGCCGAGGACCGCGTCGCGCGGCCGCGCACGGCTCAGCGTGGCGCGCAATGCCTGCTCGACGGACGTGTCGGCGTCGCTCACCGGCGTGAGGTCGGGCTTGGACTCGACCTTGAGGTCCAGCGCGCGGAACCGGCTCAGCGAGATCGCGTCTGCGGTGTCGGCGAGCACATGGGCGAGCGCGAGATCGTCGGCATACCGGGACATGGCGCGAACCGTATCGCGCCAGCTCGCCGCCGTGACAAGGAACGTCCTACAGCTCGACGAGCGCCTCGGGTGCGTTCTCGTCCTGCAGGCCGCCGTAGCGCAGTAGTACGTGCGCCGGCCGGGCCGGGAATGAGCGGAGGATCGGCTCCATCGCGGCGAAGAGCTGGTCGGCGTCCGGGCCGTAGGCGAACAGGGTGACCTCGCCGGTGCCGAACTCGTTGCCGTCGAACTCGCCTACGCGGGCGGCGCTGATGGCCTCGATCAGGCGGTCTTCCAGCGTCGCCAGGCTGTGGATGTCGGTGGAGGTGCCGTTGGGGCCGGAGGAGAGCTGGTAACGGGCGATGACCGTCTGCTCCGCCATTGGGAGTCCAACCGGTGCGCTCGTTGCTTTGGCCTTCAAACGGGAGAGCAATCCCATGGTCCTGCCTCGTGTGGTCGCGTGTATCCCCCAGGCGTCGAACTGTACGCCGGGCGGTCCAGGGCCGGTGTCAAATCGGACCGGAGCACTCACTGCGGGCGCTACGGTCAACCCATGCGATCGCAGGCGGAGGGGGATCGGCGATGACTCCAGCTGAACCGGCGTTGGCCTAGACCACTGCGCCGGATAGGGATAGATTGCGCACAATCATCGCATTGGTATCGGGGGGCCCGAAAGGGGCCAGCTGATGGAGTGCGGATCGGTGCGGATCGCGCTGCAGTCGCGGCGCCTGATGATGCGGGAAGCCTTCGCCGCGTGCCTGCGCGCGCGTCCAGACTTCACCGTCGTGGGCCATACCGCGGGCCTCGCCGACCTCGCCGCCCTGTGTGAACTGCGCCGGCCGGACGTGGTGCTCGTGGACCTCCGCGATCCGTCGCCGGAGCAGACCGAATCGCTGCGGGCGCTGCACGAGCGGTTCCGAGACATCGGCGTGGTCGGCATCTACGACGGTGCCAGCGGGCGTGCTCTCGACGAGGCTTGCCGGGCGGGCCTGGCCGCGGCCGTCCCGGCCTCGCACGGGCTGGACGCGCTCGTGGTCATGCTCCGCGAGCACGCTGCCCACCGGCCCCGGCCGGCCGGTGAACGCGGCCGGCTGACCGACCGTGAACTCGAGGTCGTCTGGCTCATGAACTCCGGTCACAGCGTCGCCGAGATGGCCGACGTGCTCGGGATCAGCCCGCGCACCGTCGAGAACCGCAAGCGCCGGATCTACGCGAAGCTCCACGCGCACAGCCAGAGCCACGCGATCGCGCGGACCGCCTCACTGGGGCTGCTGAACTGCGACGATCGCCGGCCCCGCTCGGTGATCGACGTCGGGCGCGCGCTGTTCGTCGTCGTCCCGGGGGCCGGCTAGCGCCGGTACCGACATCGTTGTCGGGACGCTCGTCGCGCACGGCGTGCCGGTCGTCCTCGACCGCGCCCGTGGCTACGCGACCCGGGAGTACCCGCCGAGCTGGTACCAGGGCCCGGTAGTCGCCGTGCTCGTCGATCCGGACCACGCGGACTGGCTGGTCTGCGAGACACTCGGCGTGCCGATGCTGCTCGTCAGCAGCGCGCGCCCGGATCGGACGGTGATCCTGGCGGCCCTGCTGCACGGCGCCGGCGCGGTCGTCACCGTGGACGAGGTCGCCGCGCACCTGTTACCGGTCCTGGCGGTCCTGGCGAGCGGTTACGTGGCGATCCGGACGAGCCGGTTCGCCGAACTGGTGGAGTCGATGGCGGCCGGGCCCGGCGGGCACGCCCTGCCCGAGCTGACCGCCCGGGAGAGCGACATCCTGCGCTCGGTCGCCCGCGGCGAATCGGTCCGGCAGACGGCGCGTGTCCTCGGGATCGCGGCGAAGACGGTGGAGAACACCCAGGCCCGCATGTTCCGGAAGCTCGGCGTCCACAACCGGGCGGGCGCGCTGGCGATCGCCCACCGCCTGGGCCTGCTCGCCAGCCCCGACCCGCCCTGTTAAGCGGCTGCCCGGCTCAGCGGCTGGCCAGCAGGCGGCGGTAGGAGGCGAGCCG
>Ga0184623_10000182_pt1 | contig 25890 bp, 26 predicted proteins | sample PLM1_100_b1_FD_133138 | JGI IMG/M metagenome (GOLD analysis project Ga0184623, IMG submission 133138) | Groundwater sediment microbial communities from an aquifer in East River, Colorado, USA - PLM1_100_b1 | ecosystem: Environmental > Terrestrial > Soil > Riparian zone | place: USA: East River... | reverse complement strand
CCTTCGTGAAGAACGCCCCCGCCTTCTTGCGGTCCCGGGAGACGACGGTGATGAACTCGAGTGCCGCGAGCCCGGGCCGCCGCGCCGTCACCTTCGCGGGCTCCACGATGAACACGACGTTGCCGTCCGGGTCCGTGAACCGGCCGAAGCGCTGGTCCTCCCCATCGATCCCCGCGTCCACGCCCTTCGCCTTCAGGGCCTCCACGGTCTTCTTCAGGCTCGAGGTCCGGAACCCGATCCCCGTGACCCCGCCGATCTGCTTCACGCCGGACTCGTACCACTCTGAGCCCCACGACGGCACGGGCTGCCACACGTTCAGGTCCGCGTCGATCCCGCCCTTCGTCGCGCCGAGGGCGAGGTACCCGAACTTCCGGTCCTCCTCCCGCACCGCGAGCCCGACCTTCTTGGTGTAGAACTGCTTCGCTTTCTTCAGGTCCTTCACGAACACGCCGACGTTCTCGATCGACTCCATCTTCGCCATGGACGACTCCCCCAGGGACGTGCAGGAACGCGGTCCGGTGCCATAAAGAAGGCGGTAGGCGGGCCCCGGACCTCCCGGCGCGGCTTGGCGGAGTGTTCCCCGTTGCAGCACACCTGGTGCGACCCCCGCGGGGCGTGCACGGTAAGCAGAACCTCCGCGCCCGCCTCTCCGTCGTGGGCCCCGGCTTCTGAGGCTCAGGCCCCCTCATCGCACCAGTTCGTGCGTCCGGAATGTCCGGATCCCGGGGAGGATCCCGAGGGCCCTGTCCTCACTCCAGAGGCCATCCGCCTCGATGGCCAAGGCGAGCGCAACGTAGGGGGCGTCGCGGGCATCGGAGTCCCGGAGAATCTCCAGCGCCTTGTCAACATGACCCTGATAGTCCGCTTCCGGGTGCTCCGTGATGTAGCCTCGAAGGATCCGGTTCGCCTCGGCAAGGCCGGAGGCGGAGAGACCGCTCCGATTGCGGAGTTCTTCGGAGTGGGCTTGCGTCTCTTCGAAAAGGTACTCGGGGGCATGGAGGTCCATGCCGCCCATCGTGATCAACTTCCGAGTCGTGGAGTCGCGGAGGAGCGCCGCGATCAGAACGTTCGCGTCCACCACGAGCTTCAGGACATCACCGGGAACCCGCGGGAGGTCGCTTCCCGTGCCTGCGCCAGACGGCGTCCTTCACGCTCTTCCCGACCACAGACACATCCTCCTCCGTGAGGCGGCTCTTCCCGAGGAGTTCGTCCAGTCGGCGCAGGTCCTGAAGCTTCATCCGGAGGGATTGGCGTGCGACCTCACTCCACCGGATCTCCGGGTGTTTCTTCATTTCCTCGTAGAGGTCATCGGGGATGCTCAGGGTGAGGTTCGCCATCGACTTGGATACGTGCATTCACGTATTTAAGTGATTTCACGGAGAACGGGGACGTCACGCGACGGGGACCTTCAGGAACTCCCGCAGCAGACTCGTCCCGTAGCACCCGGGCGTCAGGGCGAAGCTCAACGTGAGGGTCCCGTCCCCCGCCTCCCACGCGAGGTCCCGCACGGACGCGAGGAGCTCCCGCCGCGTCCCCTTCGAGGAGAGCCGCGGGATCGCGGGGATCACGAAGTCCTCCCGCCGGAGGCCCTCGGACCCGACGACCCGCTTCTCGATCTCCCCGGGGCGGCCCGCCGCGAACTCGGACTCCGAGCCGAAGAGCACGCCGCTCACGAACGCCTTCCCCGCCCGGCACTGGGCCGCGACCTTTTCGAGGTTCCCGCCGTCCACGGGGACCTCCCGGCCCCGGTCCGGCCTCCCGTCCGGGCGGGCCGCGAGGACGACGTCCCCCTCGACGGGCTCGTGGAGCGGGAGGCCCTCCCGCATCCGGTCGCTCAGGATCCGGTTGAACAGGTACGACTGGTACCCGTGGACGAAGAGGATCAGGAGGTTCAGCGGGAGCTGCTGGAGGGCGCCCGCGAAGTCGTCCGGGTGGGTCGCGAGGCGGTTCAGGATCGCCTTCTCGAACCCCCACTCCTTCGGGAACCCCCGCAATGCGGCCGCGTAGTCCCCGGTCGCCTCGAGGTCCTTCCGCACCGCGAAGGATTCCGGGTCCTCCCCCTCGATCGGATGCGCGACGTACGCCATCACGGCCTCCTTGATCTCCCCCCGCGCGAGGTGGCGGCCCACGACGTGGGTGATCGGCCGCACGGACCCGAACCGCTGGATCCCGAAGAAGTTCGGGAAGCCGCCCGCAATCCGGAGGTCCCGGGCGACGGCCTCGGCCCCCGCCTCGATCTCCTCCCTGGGGAACGGGATCTCCCTCACGATGACGTGAAAGCAGTTCCCGAGGAGGTCCCCGATCTCGAGCGGCTTCTCCGTGCGGAACGTCTCCAGGATCTCCACGTCCTTCAGGCGGAGACCGTCCAGGGGCTCCGGCGGGCCGTCGAACTGGAAGAGCTGCGTCGTCACCGCGCGGCGGTCCTTCGTCCCCGCGAACGCGATCCGCTTTCGGCTGATGTGGAGGTGGCGGGCGAGCTCCCGCACGAGCCGGTTCGTCTCCCAGTTCTTCGTCCGGATGCGGGCGGCCGTGTACCGTCCCGACTCCGAGCGGGGGAGGTCCACGGAGACCTCGTCGACGACGAAGTCCTCCGCGGAGGCCTTGATCCTCCCGCCGAGCCCCGGGGCGGACGTGAGGTACCCCGAGATCCCGACGACGCCCTCGTCCATATCCAATGAAAATGGAGGCGAGCTATTTGAGGACGCCCGCTACCGGACGGACTCCTCCCGAACGGAGGACGTTACGCGGCTCGCGAGGCGGAGGTCCATCCCGAGGTCCTTCGCGATGTCCGAAGCCGGGGCCCACGGCCGCTTCCGCAGGTACTTCTCGATCGCGGGGCGGGCGCGGACCTCCGTCCAGGCCCCGAGCTTCGGCACGGGGATCTTCGAGGTCCCGCGGGGCTTCACGTCCTCGAGGACGAGCGGGGTCGTGGGAGGGGCCTCGGTTCGGTGGACCGTGGAGTCCACGGACCCCATCATGTCGTTCGCCCAGCCCGAGATCTGGGACGAGACGTCGTCGAGCCACTGGAGAAGCTTCGAGAAGTCTCCGTCCCGCTTCGTCTCCGCGGCCGCTACCGCCGGCATGGCAGGATCGGGGCCGTCGTCGTACGCGATCTCCATGGGCTCCGGCTCTTCCTCGGCGATCGGGCCGTGGGGCCGCAGTTCTGGCTCGGGCTCCTGGAAGACCGGCGCTCCCGTCCGGGAGAGGGCGCGCCGCAGGCGGCTCCGCTCCCGGAGGTAGAGGTAAGCGACGAGGACCTGGGCGAGGACCAGGATCAGGACGACCCAGAACAAGGGCGTCGTGGGAATCGCGATCGTGATGTCGGCGACCATCTGGCCCGGCCACGCGCCCGACAGGTAAACGATGCAGAGGAGGGAGAGGAGAATCGCCGCGACCCCCACGGACCCTCCCCGGGACCTGCGGGCACGGCGCGAGGCATTCCGCCCGGCCATCGGGCGGTCGGATGGCGGTCCGCGCAGATACCCCATCCGCTCCGCTTATCAAAGGCGATTATCGCCCCGTGAAACGGCGCATCGATTCCGCCCCTCGCGCACTACCCTGTCCATCCCGTGGAACTTTCGTGGGGTGTTTCCCGGGAACCCTCGGCGACATCGATGCGGGTGGCGTACACGCACACGCGACATGTTTATACACGTATACGCATTACACGAACATGGGGATGCCGCGGTTGCAACGTCGGACGAAGCCGGGGAGGGCGATACCCACCCGGTTCTCGGAGTCTGAGGTGATGCGGATGGACCGCGTCCGCTCCCTCCTGGGCATCCCCTCCCGGAGCCAGCTCATCCGCGAGGCGGTCGCCGACAAGCTGGAGGCGGTTGAGAACATGGGGATCCTCGAGCTCCGTGACATGTCCGTCGACGAGGCCGTGAAGCTGATGGATCAGTACCTCATTAGGAACCCCGGCACCCACTGGGTGAGCGAGTTCATCGAGAAGCTCGGAATCGAACCGAAGATCGCCTTCGAGGCCGTAGAGAAGCTCATCGAGGCGGGCCGCGCCAAGGAGGGGAAGGGATAGTGCCGACGATCCTGAGAGGGAAGGGCGACGGCATCGAGGCGAAGGTGATCGTTTTCATCGTGCGGAAGGTCGAGGGCCCGCGCCTCGTTCGGAAGAGCGGAAGCCATCGCGGACAGTGGGGGAAGCTCTACGACGGGCTAGCGTACATCGACCGGCCGATCCACACGTGACCGCGGTCCGCCCCTCACTTCGCGAGGGCCTTCTCCACGGTCGCCTTCGCGTCCCGGTACCGCGCGGACAGACCCTCCGCCGCCCGCCGGAGGGCCGCCTGGGCATCCCCCTTCCTCGTCTTCACGAAGAGGACGGGCTTGTCGAGCTGCGGGTGGCCCGAGACGTACTGGGCCTCCGCGACGTCCTCGTCCTTCAGCAACGCGGACACCAAGGGGTAGATCAGGGTGTCGTCCGTGTGGACGATCTCGACCTTGATCGAGGTCTTCTGCTTCTCGATGAGCTTCAGTTCCATGGGCGCGCCCTTGGCACGGGCCGGGGCTATTTAGGCTTTGTGAACGGGCGGAGAGGCTAGCGGCCGACTTTTTTCGAGGAGGACCGCCGGTTCCTCCGTTTCGTGACCGCTTCCGGGTTCGTCTCGTCGAGCCAGCTCATCAGCCGGCCGAGGAGGGTGTCCGGCGGGGCGGACGCAATCGTCAACGGGGTGGACTCCACGGGGGCGCTCGCGATCGGCTCGGGACCCGACTCGAGCTCTGGACCCAGGTAGGGCTCGGGGATCGCCGCGGTGACGTCGATCGGGGCGGGCTCGACCGGGGGTGCGGCCTTCGCGACGCGGTCCCGCGGGGGCTTCCCGAGGGGGACCGTCTCCGTCGGCCACTTGTTCACAGCGGGATCGGCCTTCGTCGAGGCGGTGACGACGGGCACGTCGTCCGGTTCCGCGCCCACGGCGGGCGGGACCTCCTTCGAGACTGCCTTCACGACGGGGACGAAGTCGATGACCATCCGCTTCTCCCTCGGCGGGGAGGGTGCGCGCGATGCGGGGACCGTCTTCTCGGGGGCGGGGCCGACGGGCCTCGCGCGCGCCGCACGGGCCGCGGACGCCTTCGCCGCGGAGCGGGAGGCCAGGATACCCTCGCGGGCGAACGAGGCCGCGAAGATCGCGACGACGCTCAGGACGGCGATGTAGAACCAGAGCGGGATCGACGTCAGGAGGGCGGGGAGGTCCCACGGGGTCAGGGCGTCCTGCCAGGCGACGTACAGGAAGAGCACGACGAGTAGTCCAAGGACGACGGCGAGTGCCTTGATCGCCCCCCCGCGGCGGGGTTCCCGGCGGCTCACGGACGCCATCAAAGAGCAGAAGGCTACATAGCCGTTAGTTTCCAATTATCGGGTTAGATTCTCTGGGAACGTATCGTCCGGAAGGCCCGGATCGCGGCTCGCGGATTCGGAAGGGATTAAGGCGGGGTCCCCGCATGCAATCCCCCGGGCGGAGGAGCCGGTGATCGAGACGGAGGTCCTCGTGCAGGTCCCCACGACGGGGGCGGGAAAGCTCCGGCTCATCGAGTACACGGACCCGTACAGCATCTGGTGCTGGGGGTGCGAGCCCGCGATCCGGCGGGTCGAGCAGGTGTACCCGGACGGCGTCGAGCTCGAGATCCGGATGGGCGGGCTGTTCGAGGACTTCGGGCCGATGCGGGAGCAGTTCGCCCGGATGTCCGGCGGGCACTGGAAGGAATCCGTCCTCGCGTTCATGAACGCGGTCGCGGAGCAACACCAGATGCCGATGGACCCCGCCGCGATGATGGAGACGCTCGAGGACTTCAAGTCGACGTGGCCCGCGTGCGTCGCGGTGAAGGCCGCGGAGTTCCAGGGGATCCCGGTCGGCCGGAGGTACCTGCGGCGGTTGCGGGAGGCGTCCCTCCTCGAGGGGCGGGCGATCCATCGCCCGGACGTCCAGCAGAAGGTCGCGGGGGAGGTCGGGCTCCACGTCGGGAAGTTCGCGCGGGCCCTCGAGGACGGCACCGCGCGGGTCGCGTTCGAGGGGGACCTCGAGGAGTGCCGCGTCCACAAGGTCACGGGGTTCCCGACGTTCGAATGCGGACGCGGGGAGGTGTCCCTCCGGATCGAGGGGTGGCAGCCCTGGGAGACGTTCGACGAGACCCTCCGGAAGCTCGACCCGCAGCTGGAGGCCCGCGAGATCGCGGCGACGAAGGGGAACGCCCTCGTCCTCCTCCACCACTACGGGCGGTGCGCGACCCGGGAGGTGTCCGCGGTGTTCGGGGTCACGGACGACGAGTCCGAGATCCTCCTCGAGGACCTGGAGGCGGACGGGAAGGTGTACCGGCGGGAGGTCGGGAAGGGCGTGATGTGGGAGCTCCCGACCAGAATCTCGTAACGACGCCGGGTGCACCTATCGATTCAGTAGGCGAGTTTCTCGGACGGTCCGAAGCGAGCCTTACCCCGTAGCCCGTGTTTGCTGGACGCGGACCCTCAGCGGCGCAGGGGCGGTTGTCATGTCTCCTCGTCTAGCCGGCTATCGACATCTCCTCAGAACCACCGTGGAGGACATCGTCGCGACTCACGACGAGGTCACGAGGACCGGGCGGACCTGGGATATCGGAATACGCGATCCCGGAAGCCTCGACTTCCTCGTTGAGAGCATTCGGGAGATGGCCCGCGAGCGACGCGATCCCCGGGAGATCGCCGCATGGGCAATGGGATTCATCGTGCGATCGCACCCTTTCTGGGATGGCAACCATCGGACCGCCTTCGAGGTGGCCCAGCTGATTCTGGACACACTAGGGCTGGAAATCGTAGCAGAACCCAAGGAAGTGGAGTGGTACGTGCGCGGGATCGATGCGCGGGGTCTCTCGGACGCCGCGTTGCGCCGATGGATTGGGAAGCGCGTGAGGAGGCTCCGCTAGTCGAGAGCCTCTAGGATCTCCTTGTCCTTCTGGATTCGCTCCTTCAGACGCTTCTGGAACCAGGATCGTGATTTCCCCTGGACCTTCATCTTCTTCCCCTTTTTCATCGCCATACGCGTTCTCCGATGGAGGAGCCATGTATAAATCTGTATCGAGGAGAGATGGGTGACGGGAGCCCGAGTGCGACCCGGTGAGTCTCGGAATTGCTTAAGCTTGGGGACAAGATTGGGGGCGGGAGGTTGGGCCATGGTTCAGAAGATCATCGAGGTCGTGGGCCGGTCGGGGAAGAGCTTCGCGGACGCCGCAAAGGACGCGGTCGCCGCGGCGGCGAGGACCGTGCGGGGGATGCGGTGGGCGCGAGTCTCCGAGATGGAGATGGAGCTGAAGAACAACAAGGTCGTCGACTACCGGACGACGGTGAAGATCTACTTCGACATTGAGTAGCCACATGCCGAGCCGATCAAATTGTGCATTTCAGCCATCCTCGACGTTTGAGGGTAAGCCGGCAGAGGAAGCCTTGCCTAAATCCAACCCTGGGCCTCGATGTAGTTGTCGACTAGATTCACCACAGCCCGCAGGAGCCCGGCAGGGTCTTTGTAATACACGGCGGTCGTCATCGGTATCTGTTCTTGAACGTACGCGGTCATCACCTTCGTCGCGTCGAGACGGGTTTCGAGGCAGAAACGCAATCGCTTCGCGAGGTCGTCCAAGCCGATAGTTGCGCTTAGGAAGCCAAGTTCGAATGTGACTCCTAGAGGACTGCCTGTTCGAGTGAAGATTGCAACGAACAAGTCCGGCTTGAGGGTGTTGATGACTCCCTTGAACTTCTCGCTGAGAGTCGATCGCCACTGTTCGATGTCTTCCATCACAAGGGCGTCGATGCCGTAGCCTCTCAGGCCCGCCTTCAACCAGCGTCGAAGCTCCAACTCAGTCTTGGGGTACCCGGGCCCCAACAAGAACGGCCGGACACGCGGCCTGGCCTTCTCGAGTCTGGTATCACGTTCCGCGGCACGTGCAGAAATGTGCGCTAAGGCATCTTTGTACGATCCCACGCGACCCTCCACGCCGGGTTTCCGATAACTAAGGGACAGTACATAAATATCAGGACACGTATATGTGACCTAGTCACGAGGTGATGACTAACTTTGGCCTCTTACCGGCGGGCTCTCGCTGCCTTACTGAGTGATGATCGAAAGGCTCGAATCGTGAACTATCTGTTCAGGTCGGAGCGACCATTTAGGTCGCTGCAGGAAACGGGTGTGTACAGTCACAATCAAAGCCTTACAAGAGCCCTGAGAAGCCTCGAGGACTTGGGCATAGTCGAGCACACATATCGCCATTCGTCACCACAGGTCTTCTCGTTTTACTCTTTGACCCCGATCGGGAGGAACGTTGTCGGCATGATTCAGGAGCTGGAGAAGTTCGAGCCCAAGGAGGCACTCCCTGAGAAGCGTCGCCCCACGAAGAGAACCACGAAGGTCCTCGTGAGATCTCAATGAGCTCCTACGAGGTCGTCGACTACCGGGCGACGGTGAGGAGCTACTTCGACGTCGAATAGGCCCCATCCCGGTTGTCATTGTTGCCGGTTTGATCGGCGGATGCGTCAGAGTGGTTTGCACAACGTTCACATCCCTGGACTCCCTCCCTCGCAGCTATGCCGGGCGGAAGGAAAGCGCGCAAGAAGAGCGGCGTCAAGGAATTCCTGGCCATGCCGATGTACGAGCTGGTGGATCGCCACCGCGAGCTTCTAGAGAGAATCAAGACGTTCAACGACGCCGAGTACTGGGGTCACATCCTGATTGGGGAGCACTACCCGGACATCCCGAAATCACGCGTCGCTTCCGGGAGACTCGCAGCCCTCGTGGGACTCACGGACTATCTGGACATCTACGGTGCTCCGCCGGAGTACTACGAGCCGCTGAAGGAGGGGAAGTCGCTCCGGCAGGCCCGCAGGATCGTCGCGGCTCGGATGACGCGGAGGGCCGCGCTTGCCACGCGCGCGCTCGTGTCCGGGCACAAGAACATCTCGCGCATCGAAGAGGTCCGGGTGAGAGTGGGGGCGAACGGACGAGTCGTTATCCCCGGGCTCTATCGGGATGCGCTCAAGATCCTTCCAGGGACGGAGGTCACGTTCTCGAAAGAAGGCGACAAAGTCGTCATCCGCGCCATCCGGACGGACGCGGTCGATGTCTTCGAGAGAGTTGCCCGTGCGGGCAAGACCGTTCGCAAAGCCCACCCTCACGACGCGTATGAGGGAGAACTCGAGAGTCGACGCTCCTAGACTGGATCCGGGTCCCACTTCGACGACATCGAGGGCGTCCGGCGTCGTTGGCTCCGATTAGGCTCACACGAGCCGATCAGGATGGGTGAGGCCCGCGAGGTCTTTCGTCCTCTTCTCCAGGTCCCGCTCGTCCTCCCGGATTGCCCTTTCCAGGGTGCCTTCCCACGCCCGCCTCGCGGCGTCGCCGAAGGTCCGATACGCGCGGTCCGCCTCCTGGGCCTTCGCGAGCTGACCGGACTCCATCCCGCGAGTGACCCCCGCCAGGGGCTCCCGGGCCCCTTCAACGTCGTGGAGCTTCTCCGCGAACCCCACGAGGGCCTCCACCCGCCCCCGCAGCTCCTCAATCGGGAGGTCCAGGGACAAGAGCGGGAGGAGGGTCCCGGGCGCGGTGATCGCCTTCAGCCACGTCAGGTTCGGGGTCAGGGCCGCCTTCAGCGGGCGCCCGTCCCCGAGGAGGTGGGCGAGCTTCGCATCGGAGTACGTGAGGGCCTCGAGGAGGCTGTGGACGCCCCGGTTGCCGAAGACGTCCCGAACGGGTCCGACCTCCTCCAGGAGAGCGAGGAGAGGAGTGACCTCATCTTTCACGACCCTGGGGAGCACGAGTCTGCGGTCCTTCGACCCCTCGATGAACGCGTGGAGGGCGAGGCGGCTCGGGATTCCGTGGAGCTCCGCAATAGCGGCGTGGGCGAGGGTGCGGTTCGCGTCCTCGAGGCGGCCCTTCGCCCGCTTCACGTCCGCCTCCGACATCGGGGGCTTCCGGACGGTCCGTAGGCGGTCCCGCTCCCCCTTGAGGCGGGCGACCTCCCGCTCGATGTCCTTGTAGCCCTCCCGGTACTCCGCGAGGAGCCGGTCCCGCTCCTTCGCCTGGGCCCGGGCTTTGGCGAGCCGCTCGAGGAGGCGCCGGCCGAGGAAGAAGTCCCGCTTCCGGATCCGGAGGAGGGAGGCGTCCAGGTACCGGACGAACTTCGGGTGGAGGGCCTTCTCCTTCTCCAGGCGGGCGACGTCCGCGGCGACGAGGTCGAGGTCCCGCACGAGGTTCCGGTAGTGGCGGTACGAGGCTCCGCCGTAGTCCCGGAGGATTCGCTCGATTGCGGTCGCGATCCGCTCGACGTGGCCCTCGGAGAGGCCGGGGGTCTTCCCGAGCTTGCGGGTCAGCTCGGCGACCCTCTCGCCGAGCTCGTGGAGATCGTCCGCGGACGGGAGGTCTCCGGCGCTCATCGATGTGCGAACGGCCGCATGGCCATGAATGTGTGCCCATGCTTCGTGACCCGGTTCAGGCGGACGTCACCAGGGGAGGCCGATCGCGTTCGCGAGGAACGCGTTCAGAGGGTCAATTGGCATGCCTCTCCAAGAACCCTCACGTGATTACCTCGGAGGTGCAGTACCCGTCGTCGCCGTCGGGAGCGCCCACAATTGAGGAGGTCGTCCTCATAGCGGACGGGAAAGTTGGGGATCAGCCCTTCCGATTTCGCGGGCGTCCTTGAGGCGTGTCTCCTCCCGACAAGCTTTCAACCTTCGCCAGTTCCCGTCTAAGGTTGGAAAGCTCTTCGATCAGTCGGTCCAAAGTCACCAAGTCGATTTCGATTCTTTCATCTCTCGAGTCTGTCGATGTCTCGAGGGTGATGCCAAGCACCCCGACGGGTTCTAGCGAGAGTGGGTCACTTCCCCCTGTGGGCTTGTCGACTCTCCAGCGGAACTTGGAAATTGTTGGTCCGAATTGATCGCGGATTGATGACTTGAGTTGAGCTTCAATCCTCTCTCGATTGGCCGTGTAGGAATCCCACAAGAGTTCTGATTTTCTCGAGTCCAATCCCAGCGATGAAAGTTCTTCTCCAAATCGGCCCTTGGAGGGCTCAGTCAAGAAACCCTCCCTCAAGTTCGCATACAACCTTAGCACTGAAAGGAGGTCTGACTCTGAAATGGCCAACTGTTTGGCCCGGCTTTCGATGCCGGAGACTGTGAGCGTGCGCTCTTCGAGCACCATCTCCTCGACTATCCTGAGCGCCTCGCGGAAGGCTTTCTCCGAAATTGCGTTAGCTGCTCGAAGATCAGCAAGCGCACGCGTTGTGGGCGGTCGGAGTCCAAAGATACGAGTGACACCCATGACTTCACGCCCCCGGGTTCTTAATCGGCGGGGGTGAAACCTCAACTTCCTCGAGGACCAGATTTCCCAGCGCCGCGTAAGCCAATCGCTTGCCTACGGGTAACGCGTCCTGCCAGCCTAGTCTTGTAATTTGCCTGACTCTAGAGCCCTCGTAGTACTTTTGGTATGCGGAGAACAAGGTTTCGAACGCAGGTTCTCCAACACCCACCAGTTCACCTCGCCCGCTGGAGAGCGCCACCTGTCGTTCGATGGCGCCGCGGAACACGTCGTATTCGTCCAGCGCGATCACGCCAAGTCGGGTTACTTTATAGAAGGAATAATCCTTGGACTCCGGTCGTCTCTCCAGGAAGTTCTCTACGAGTCCGCCCCTTCCAAGGGCGCTGAGATGAAGGGTCAGGGACGCGGCGGCCATTCCCGTCCTCTCTTTGAGCCCTGAGAACGACATCCCTTGGCTCTTATCGAAGACAAGCGATTCGAGGATCAGTCTGCGCTCAGGCGCAGAGATCAAGCTGTCTATAGCGTTCGCAGCAACGCTCTTGACGACTGCACTCCAGTCGACTGTTACCATGTTCCCGCCACCAAGTCAGATTCCTGAACTCAAGTCGGCCGTATTAACTTAGTCCAGTGGAACTATAAAGGTTCCCTGTTCCAATTACCAATGCGTGGAGAGAGCTGAGCTAGTCGCTTTTGCCGAGTCGGCCGCCCTCTCTCTTGCCAAGTCACTTGATCTGGATCCCGCGGCCAGAATACTCATCATGGGGCCCTACACGCCTCCCGAATCCCTCGGTCTACTGGAGCTAGTTCGCAATGAACTTCGCAAGTTCCGCTACACTGCGTACTTGGAACGAGACTTCGATTTCAAGGTAAGTTTGGAGGAAACGTGCAACTTGCTCTTTGAACCCGCTTCGTCATGGTCAGTATGTTACCACAGACTCCGAGATAACCGTGCGAGGGATCCTCCAGGTCATAAACACCCGTTTTCTCGACCTGGAGTGACCAACGTTCCAGAGCGCGAAAAAAAGTTGTCTTGGTCCTCCTCTGTTAACTCAACCCGCCTCCTGTGCACCTCCGCCCCCAACTCCCGCAGCCACCCGGCGACTCGATCCGCGTCCTCCGACCGTAGGATTAGCACGCCCCGGATCAACCTCCGGTGGGGGACGTCGTCGAGGAGCCCCCGCCGCCGGTACCGGTACCGCCCGCCGTGGCTCGAGGTCGCCTGGCCGTACAGCCGCTTCACGAGCTCGCTCGCCCGGTTCTTGTCGTATTTGGCCAGGCGGAAAGCGATCATGATGCCGTCCATCCCGATTATGACCGTATTACGGGCATACATTTAAAGCTTCGGAAGCGATACGGGAGGCATGGGATGCACCGGCAGGGTGAGGTCCACCGTCGTTCGAGATTCAGCAGGCCAGATTCGGACCACCGCGTGCGGAGGTTGTGGCTCAGCCCGGATTGAGTCCCGAGATCGGAGCGGTCGGCAGTGGACATCCGTCTACCTCCTCCCGCCCGCGGTCCGGTATCCGATTCGTCGAAGGTACCGGCATACGTCCATTCGGCCGATGCAAGGGGACGCCCATCCCCCGCGGGCGATGTTGAGACGAATCCTCGACTACCTTGGCCGCTAGGACTCCGCAATCGTTGCTATTGGAGCTTAACCAGGCCGTCAGCGAAGAAACGACGGGTCTCCTCGTCCTCGAAGTAGACGTAGGTCCCGAGAATGCCTCGTGTGAGGAATATTCGGTACCGGTTTCGCAAGAGTTCCAAGGCGTCTGCCGGCTGCCGGCGCATGACTTCAGCCAACGGCTTGCTCCCGGGAGCAGCGTCGTAGCAAATCTCCGGGTCTCCGAGCTGCCATCGGTCATTCCTGATGACGAGGTCCTCGCCCCAAAAAACGCCGGCTCTGTCCAGTTCGAATCCCTGGCATCCGTAGATTGAGGCGCACTTCTCCAGCTTGCTCGACTCCCCGTTGACCCAGAATGGCACGTAATCCCTCTGCGGATCCATCAGCCACTCGATCGGTGGGTTCGCCTCGGGGACTCGTATCTTTCCGAGGTCTCGGTCGTTCTTTCGCCGCTCTCTGCCGCTCCCTCGCGTGAATGAAGCGAGGAGGCCGAGCGAGTCTCCTGCCTTACGGTAGCGGGCGAGGGATGCTCGGAGGTCATCCGGCGTGGATGCCGTCGCGAACTCGTAAACGCGTTTCCATTCCCTGCTGCTGGCCAAGGCGGTTCCGGGGTCTGAAAGGAGACTATCCACCCATCGGAGATAGGCCTCTCCACCTCGGCACCGATGCAGCGTCGGAAGTTCCAGGTGCATCGGTTCGATGCCCGCTGCTCGACATGTCTTCTCCAACTCGACCTTGGTCCCATGTTCCTCGAGATTGAGCACCTGCCGGTCGTCGTACATGCACACGGTGACCGCAGTGCGAAGGAAGACGTTAGGAGTCTTGAGCGCCAGCCTCTGAGCTTCGTCGCAGACGAGGACGTCAGCGATCTTGGAGTCAGCGTCCTCGACTCCGTTGTTTCCGTGGGGACGGGTGGAGTTGAACTTCAACACCCCGCGGTGGCCCAGGTAGTTGGGGTCGAGGATTTCCCGGAGGGATGCCATGAGCCGGTTGTTCCGTACGCAGAAAATCGACTTGTAATTGAGATGCAGGGACCCGAAAAACACCCGGTGCGCCAGGAGTGACTTGCCGGATCCCGGTCCCCCGCGGACGAGGAACACGCAAGGCTCATCTGGAGAAAGGCTCTGGATTCGCCCAAGGATTTCGTCTTCGACCAATTGCTGGTCGGCGGACAGTCCCCATCCGTTGTAGGCGAGCACGTTCTCGGCTCGAGCGAAGAATGCGCTCTGGAAGCGCTTGAGGCCCTCGAGGAGCTCGACGGATTGCGAATAGATCCCCCGGTTGAACCTTGCGACCGCGTCAGCTCTGGGTTCGTCGGTGATGCTGCCTTGGATTCGTTCTCGCAAAGCACTCACGGTGTCGGTGAAGAATACGGGTGCGTCTGTGATCAGCGTCCCGTAATTCGAGCCCACAAGGGCGGAGTGGGCGCGTGAGTCTCCACCGGAGACGAAAGCGCATTGGGCTACGCTCCAGCGCTGTGCCTCCGAGTGGAAGAAGCGAAGCTTCCCGCCATAGTTGAGCGCTTGAGCGGATGGGTGCAGGAACTCCCGTCCGCCGCACTCCACGAAGTGCTCGTGCGCGGAACTCGCCTCCGACCGCCCCCAGTCTTTGAGTTCGACCGCGACGGCGGCATCCTTTCCGTCTGCGTCCGATCCAACGAGGACGGCGTCGATCCGCTGTCCATTGAAAGGAAGCATGTATTCCACGATGACCCCGCATCGGTCCGGAAGTCGTCCGTCGAGGGTCCGCAGGAGTGCTGGAAGACTCGCCCGCCATGTCGGATTCTCTTCTTCTGCCGGGCTTCTGTTGAACGATCGGAGATAGCCCGCCTCAACCTCACGATCCAACTGCCCGGCCTCCATCAGGGCCAAGGCTTGGCCGAGGTCCCCCTTCCATGCCTCGATCTTTCATCCCTCCTTTCGCGAGGGGCCGAGATTGCGGCCCCGCTCATAAATCTCCCCTCGTCCCTAAGGCGCCTCTTAACGGGGCGATTCCCGAAGAAGACCCCGGGGAAGGCCCCAAGCGGAGTTGGAGCTGTTCCGGGACTTCCTGGAGAGTGGGGAGCTCGAGAGCTTGGAGGTCACGGTACGGCCTCCGTCGGAGTCGAAGTTCGCTCTGTCGCTGGAGCGAGACCTTGAGGATTACACGGAGGCGAAGCTCCAGGTCATCAAGCCGGGGCTCCGCCTGTACCGGGAGGGCGACCTGAGCGGACGGCAGTTCGGGACGGACGTGAGCCGGATCGATATGCTTGGGATTGACGCGGGCGGGAATTTCGTCGTGATTGAACTGAAGGCGGGGAGGCGGACCGGACCGTGCTCGGGCAGATCCTGCCATACATGGGGTGGGTGCGGGAGCACCTGGAGAAGGGGAAGGCGATGCGGGGGATTGTGATCGCCTCCGACTTCTCCTCGGAGCTGCTCGCAGCGATCAACGCCCTGAGCAACTTCTCGCTATACCAGTACTCGGTCCAGTTCAGCTTCAGGAAGGTCGCGCCAGTGGCACCGGTTGCGAGGTAAAGGACCCCCACAAGAGCCAAAGCAGGGCTTCGGCACTCGATCAGAACATACCGTTGACAGACGCCGAACAATCCCGGCCTCAGCTTACACGGAGCCGAACAGACCTGTTGGAGAGAGGGTGAAAAAGACGAGGGGACGCTCTACCCACTCATCTTCGACCACGGTCCCTTTGGCGTAGGCGCGCACGACTTTGAACTCCTCCGGATGACTTACCTTGTCGGCCCAACAGTTGATGCAGATTGCACCCCAGTCCGTCAATACGAATGACTTGACGACTTTGCGACCCTCGTCAGTCACCGAGTCATTGCAGAGGTCGCAGACCCGCGCGGAGAGTAGGACTTCGTCAACGCTCTGCACTTTTTGAATCATCGGAGCCCCGCCTTTGTCGTTTCCACATTTTCCCGGAGGCGGATTGCGGTTGGGAAGGGCCATCAAGCTCCCATCGAGCTTTTCCGGTACTATAAGCCGGAGGCTGGATGTAACGTGCACGTAGGGTCCAAACGATGACTGGGCTAGTTCGGCCCTTCCGCTGTCATCCAGGCCCAGGCTGGGCGATGACCTCTGAGTAGAGGCTCTTGCCGGGGCCAAAATAGGAATCATAGACATGCAGGTAGACTTGCTGGCACTTGTGCTCATAGGTTGGCTTTGTAAACTTCCCCGGCAAGTGATCCAGCGCTTCTTCGATCGCGAGATAGACTTGGGCCCGGGTCTGCTGCCGTTTCCGCCAGTCGATTACCAGTTTCTCCTCCTTCAGAGTCGAGAGGAGATCCTTCGCGACCTTCTTGACCTCAGTTTCCTCCTTCTTTGTGAGCTTCAAATTCGGCTTGGTCAACAAGTCGACGATTGCAAGTTCCTCCTCCTGCAGGCCTTCGGCTAAGCAGCGTTTCTCTTCCTCCTCAAGACCCCTGGCGAACTTCACGAGTTCCTCGAAGAAGGCCTCGAGGTTTATCGCGCCTGAGTTGTATTCATCGATAAGCCGCTGGAACTTCTCCACGAAGCCGGACCGGGTCTTGTTGTACCGTAAGAGCTGTCCTAGTTTGGCCGCAATCTGATTCTTCAGCACCTCCACCTCAATGTGCTTCCGTCCCTTCGAGAACCGCCTCCTTAGAGCCTCGAAGTCGACCCTGCTCAGATCCACCAGTTTCGGGGGTGTGCCTTCTACGTATTCTCTCGCGACGACGGCGGAGTCTAGGAGTTGCTCAACCTCGCGAATAACACCAGAAATATCGGTCACTGGCGAGTAAGACCGAATCTTCTCAGCGAGAACCCCGAGGACGTTCCGGATTTCTAGAAACTCATTAGCGTGCTCGTCCGGCAGAATCGCCCGAAAGAGCTTATCGACGCGTCCTGCCAAGAAAAGAAATCGCTGCTTCGTCTCCTCATTGAACAAGATTCTGTCGGCAGCATCGTCAAGAGCCTTTACTCGTTCGAAGCCTTGGGCTGTCCCCATTTGCTCAAGATTAGCGTTTCGCTCGTCACAGAAATCTAGGGCCTCGTTGACTGCTTCACGCAGAAGTTCCACGAGTTCCTCCTTTGGCCTCAAGGGCCACTCGCCTTCTTTGATTCCTCCGCCAGAAGCGGAGCCGTATATTGCGAGAGCCTTCTGGAGGTTTCGCAGGTTGCCGGCGTAGTCCACGATCAGACCGTTCGTCTTGTCTTCGAACACCCGGTTCGCACGCGCAATGGTCTGCATTAGGGTGTGGTTGCGCATCGGCTTGTCCAAGTAGATCGTGGAGACTTTCTGGGCATCAAAGCCCGTCATCCACATAGCGCAAACAAAGACGACGCGGAACGGGTCTTTCGGATCCCTGAACTTCTCGTCCAGGTCCTCGCTGACCATCCTCCTGCGGTGCGTTATGATGTCCAGGCCGCGCTTTCGGAATTCCTCGATCTCATTCTGCGACTGAGAAACGACCACAGCTATGTCCGTTTCCTCCATGAACTTGATTTTCGCGCGGATGGAATCCAGGTCTTCCTTGGACGCGCTCCGCAGGGATTGCTTCAGCTCCTTCAGGTAGTCCTTCCAGTTCCGTTTCACCTTGTCGTACATCCGGACTGCCGTAAGACGGTCGATGGAAACGACCATCGCCTTTCCGAGGTAGCCGCGGCCCATCAAGTGGGCGACTACATCCTTCGCGATTTTTTCCAGCCGATCTTCCCTCGCGATAAGGTGGTACTGGCGGGCGAACTCACGGATTACCTTCTCTTCCTGCTCTTCGTCGAGCTCGGCGTCTTCCAGTAACTGCTGAAACTTCACGTCCAAGTCCTGATCTTTCATCTGGAGCTCTGGAATCCTATTCTCGTAAAACAACGGGACGGTCGCGCCGTCCTCCACAGATTGCCGGAAGTTGTAGACGCTCACGTAGTCGCCGAAAACTTCGCGTGTCTTCTCTTCTCCAACGACGAGCGGCGTTGCGGTGAACCCGATGAAGGACGCATTTGGTAGCGCGTTCCTCATGTTCAGGGCGAAGACGTCGTACTGGCTCCTGTGCGCCTCGTCCGTCATAACGATGATGTCGGACCTGTTGGAGAGTTCGGGATAACGCTCGCCTTTCTCCGTCCTAAACTTGTGTATGAGAGTGAAGACGTATCGGTGATTCTCGCGGAGGAGACGCTTCAAAGCCACCCCACTCGTCGCTCGCAGGTGCTTCTCGGTGATCACGCCGGTTGACGCGAAGTTGCGGTAGATCTGGTCGTCCAAATCCTCTCGGTCTGTCACGATAACAAAGGTGTAGTTCCCAGGCTGTTTCCGCAGACTCTTCTGGGCCAAGAATATCATCGAGAAGCTCTTTCCAGACCCCTGGGTGTGCCAGAAAACGCCCAAGCGTCCCTTGTTCTTCTTCCGGTTGAGCACCGACTTGATGGCGTTGTTGACGCCGAGGTACTGGTGGTTCTTCGCTAGGATCTTGATGGTGCCTCCCCGAACCTCCTGGTATAGAACGAAATTCTCCACTAGGTCGAGGAGCTTTTCAGGCTCGCAAGCACCCCGAATGATCGTATCAAGGGAGACAATGCCCATCTCGCCTTCGCTGTTGATCTTCTTCCACTCGCCGAAGTGCTCGAATCCAGCTGTCAAGGTGCCGATTCGGCTCTTGCTTCCGTTTGAAAGGACGATGAAGGCATTGTACCAGAAGACATGCGGGATTGTATCCTTGTAGTCGGTCAGGTTCAGGTTGTAAGCGTCCTCAAGCCTCTTATGCGCGGCCTTCAGTTCAGTGAAAACCAGCGGAAGGCCGTTCACGAAGCCCACAAGGTCCGCCCGGCGCTTGTGCATCTCGCCGGAAATCCAGAACTGGGAAGCTAGGAAGAAATCGTTCTTTTTTGGGTTGTTCCAATCGATGATTTGGACCTTCTCGGTTCTCTCTTTCTTGCCATCCCTCACGGTTACTCTGATGCCGTTCTTCAGTAGCTGGTAGATCTCCTTGTTCGCCTGGACCATGCTCATTGCGCTACGGTCCCTGGCGAGCTCCTGGATTGCGGTTTCGATTGCGTCCCCTGGCAGGTCGGGGTTCAGTCGTTCCAGCGCAGGCCTCAAGCGAGAGACGAGGACAACTTCTGATGGGGCATCACGACCCAGCGTTCCTTTGGGCCCGAAGGTTTCGTGAAAGCAGTTCTGGGTTTCGTATCCGAGTTCTTCGAAAAGGGCGATGGCCGGTTTCTCAACGAGTGCCTCCTCTGAGAACTCAGCCATTGCCATCCTCCCTCTGCTGCTCGAATGCCTGGCGGACAAGGTGCATGGCATCATCCAGCTGGTCTTCTGACGCCAAGGCGAACCAAACATCGCCGGTCCCCCAATGACCTACATCGCCGGACGACTGGCACATCCCCTTCGGGTCATCGAGTTCTTCAAAGTTGACGCTCAGCCAAAGCTTGAGCCGTTGCTTTTGGGGCTGGACTTCGACGAAATTCGCCGGAATCTTGTAGGCTATGTAATGCTTCAGAACTTCCTCCTTGACCGCCGAATCGAGGTTGAGAATTCTTTTCCGAAGATGCTCGAATACATCGAGGAGATCTCCCTGCAGGTACTCGCTGTGATCCTCTAAGGTATACTTCCTTCCAGCTTCTGCTGCCTCGACTGGTCTATATTTCTGGAGGATTCTTGGTTGCAGAGCGGGCGCGGTCCAAAGCCCTATCACGATATCAGCCAACATCCGTGCTCGCCGGAAAATCTCTGACTCGTTCCAGTGTTCGAGGGTTGCCAGAGTGCGGTTAAGCCGGATTGGGCTGTCCTTGAAGCCTCCTTTCATGTCTCGTTTCTCAACAAAGGGCCGATCGCCTAGCTCTGGGTTGTACCCGGTCAGAGTTAGGTTGCCGATTGTATGGAGATATTGAGATTGCACGGCTCGCCAGTTCTCGCCCAGCTCCTCCTGCCATTCTTTGGTAAGCTCGGAGTTCTGCGGCATTACGTGTTCTATCGTGAATTCCTCTACCTTCACTGGCTCTTTTCTTTCGAAATTCTCCAGCTTGCTTAGCAGATAGTTCCTGTTGCGGAAATTGTAGACGTCCTTCGCAAGTAGCTCCCGCTTGAATTCCTCGTCGCTCGGAAACCGCCGATAACCATCCTTCAGTAGTAGCGCGGCTCTCAGGCTCTCAAGGTAGGCATCTGTCTTGACTTCCCGGTAGAGGGTTGCAAAGGTCTTGTTTAAGGAGTTGGTAGGGATGCCACAAATGGAGCGCCGGAAGACGTAGCTCTCCACGAGCTTGAGGACCTCAACCAATACGTCCCTGGAAAGTCTGCCCTCATGATAATCGTCGAACACCTTCATGAGGAACGGGTAGGCCACGTCGACACGGAGCGTATTAATGTCCTCAAGGATCCGATCAATTTCCTTGTCCTCTGTCCTCTGGAAGTCAAGCGCAACGAAATACTTGGAGTAGCGGTGGACATCCGCTACGACCGCCCCGATGATTTCTAGGGGCGACGTGTTGGTCTCGGTGTTAGCCTTCGCGGAGAAGTCGCGGACAAATTGCTTGAAGTTCTCGTAGACCTCGCCGACATTCGGGATTCTTCCAGTGTTTATGGTCAGGTAGTCCCTCATGAACTGGTCGAATATTTCCGAGTATTCGGCGTGGCCGAAGCTCTGTTCCATGGGATACCAGAAGGTCCTGTAGAGGCGCGTTTGATCGTGCGGCTCTAGGCCCATGAGAACGTAGTTGCGGATCAGATCCGCCTGAGAGAGGTCCAGTCCGGTCGAGTTCAGGCTTTCGAAGATGAGCTGGGGGTTGTCATAATTGCGATCGAGTGAAACGTCCACGATGATGAGCTTGTTGATAGCCTCGAAGAGCTTCGTAAGGTCGACGCCGCTTTCCTTGATCTGCTTCTCGAAGAATGCATAGTTCTCCATAAGGCGGTGAGAAGCTCCGTCTACGGGCGGCTGGTCACCGACGAGGCGAATCAGCGTATCCTTGTCGCTTTGCGTCAGTAGAAGCTTATACCGCTGCTCGTCCGCTTCCTCGCTATTGAAGAGATAATAGTTCTCTATTTTCTTGCGGCTGACGTCGGAGCTGACGTTCTCTCGCTCAATAGACTTTCCCAGTGCGGCAAGCAAGAGGGAGATTGTAGCAAGGCGCTGCTGACCATCAATGACCAAGAGCTGAGGGACGGTGGTAACCTGGTAAATCCCCTTCTCGATGTAGACGATGGACCCTACGAAGTGCCCTGGGAGCTTCCGGTCCTGAATCAAGCGGAGGATGTCGGACCACAGCTGGCGGCACTGCTTAAGAGTCCAGCTATAGGGCCTCTGGTAGATTGGAATGATGAACTGTTTTGTCCCTTGGAGGAACTTTAGGAGGTTGGCTTCGGTCGCCTTCATCCCTTATCGTCCTCCGCCTTGATGTCAAGGTCGCTCACGTCGAGCTCCCCCGAGATTAGTCGTGGTAAGAGGAGGTCACGGGTCCTTCCAAGGTTCTTGTTCTTGAATAGGAGATTAGCTATTTCATCAAAAATAGGTTTGACCGTCCTTTCAAATTCGTTCATTACGCCTGGAGAAGGAACGAGGATTAGTGAATACGTAACAATTTCCTTGTTTACATGCTGTTGAGCTGAACCGGACATTTTGGAAACAAACTGATTGATATTCGATTTTTCGAACTCGTAAATGTATTCCTGACAAAGTTTCCCGGAGCTATGAATGCCGACGACAGACTGATTTGCACATAGGTCGATCTCTGACATGCTAATCAGTATTTCGCCAGTGATAGCAATCATAACGGTTCTCTTTGGCATCATCTTAGTTGCGGAGTTTTCGAGACCGTCTTTGGTTATGTATTCAGTTCCTTCAGTGACTCTTGTATCGTTTAGCTGTCCGGACTTTATCCAAGGAACATCTCCGCCCCAATACTCAGGTTTGTTTCGTGATGGAGTTCCTCCTAGGACAATGTTATTCACAACATCACCTAACTTTGAAACTTCCCATCCTGCCGGAATCCTTCCCCTCTCCGAATCTACGAATTCGGAATCCTCATGACCTGGAAACCGGAACTTCACGAACCACTCCGCGAAGATGGTACTGGAAATCTCTCCCAGGATTTTCATGCGGCGAAGGTTGTTTTCAATGAGTTCGTCGTACACCGACAGAATCGCAACCGCCTTTCGCTGGAGTTCTACCGGGGGAAGTCGGAAGCGAAAACTCTTGATCTGCTCTCCGCTGATGTGGGGAACATTAACGCCGGTAACGATTGGACGTATATACGCCGTAAATGCCGGGCTCGCAATGAGATACCTTAGGTAGTCTGTGAGAAGAACAGAATCGCCCCTAAGCCGTGCGACCCGCTGCACAAGCAAACACTCAGGGTCATGCTTCTTGATCCAGGCGTATTTCAAGCCTGCCTCGATCCACGGACGGTCCATCGCTAGAACGACATCTCCTGCCTTCAATCGAAATCTTCCGTATTCCTTTGCGTCGTTGCGCGGCCATCTCTTTGCCCCCTCCCAGTCGATGTATTCCTGCTGAACGTTCTCGCCTTTGACGAGAGGAATGTCCTGCGGGTCGTCCGTGAAGAATTTGCTTTTGAAGGGAAATCCTGTTAAGAGATCAACGTGCTCGCCTAGTGATTCCCTCGGCCAAGAGGATTTCTCCATCTCATCCATCCTCCTCCAACAGCCGCTGCATGTTCTCGGAAATTCTGTCTTCCAATCTCACCGCTTCGGCGTCTAGTAACTGCAACTGCTCGTTGAATCCCTGTAGTCTTTCTTTGAAATCAAAATCCTTACCCTCGCCCTCGGCAACTCCAACATACCTACCTGGATTGAGGCTCCACCCCTGTTCTTCAATTTCCTTCAGCGAAGCGACCTTGCAGAGCCCGAGGAAATCCACGTACTTCATCTGGGGAAACTTCTCTTTGAGCAGTGATCCACTACCGTTCGCGAGTTCCGGTTTTTCACCGCGATAGAGTCGTACGATGTTCGCCAGGAACTCGATTTGTTCAGGAGTGAACTCCCGGTGGGCTCGGTCGATCTGACGATAGATGTGCCGGGCGTCGATGAAGAGGACCCTGTTCCTCCGTTCGGTTTTTGTCTTTCCTTTGTCGAGGAACCAAAGGGTTACCGGGAGTGTCACTGTGTAGAAGAAGTTGGTGCCGACCGCGACGATGACATCTACCACTCCTTCCCGGAGCAGTTTCTTGCGAATCTCAAGTTCGCTACCGTGTGCATCGGCGGCCGAATTGGCCATGACAAAACCGGCACGTCCATTCTTGTTCAAGGCGCTATGAAAGACTTGGATCCACAGGAAGTTTGCATTGTCAGCGGTTGGAAACCCGAGCGGGTACCTCGGGTCGCCCTTCAGCTTGTCCTTGTCCACGCCATCGACGTTGAAGGGTGGGTTCGCCATAACGAAGTCGAACCTGCCCACGCTTTCGTGGACATCCTCATAATATGTGTTAGATTGCTTGATATCGCCTGAGAGCCTATGGACTGCCAGGTTCATCTTGCACAGGCGCACGGTTTCTTTTGTCTTCTCTTGGCCGTAGATTGAGATTTCCGCACTAGGGTTCTTCCTATGTCTCTCAACGAACTTGGCACTCTGCACGAACATACCGCCCGAACCAGATGCAGGGTCCAGTATCCGGCCATGAAAAGGTTCGATGACCTCAACAATCAACTTTACAATCGGCGTTGGCGTGTAGAACTCTCCTCCCTTGGCGCCCTCGCTCACCGCAAACTTTCCGAGGAAGTACTCGTAGATCTTGCCGAATGCATCCCCCTCGGTGGTCATGGGGATTTCTGAGAAGTTCTTCAGAAGAGCCACCAGAAGGTCGTTCTCGAATTCTCCGTAGTTCTTTGGCAGGACGTCCTTGAGGTCCTCGTTCTCCTCCTCAATCAGCCGCATGGCTTCGTTGATTGTCTTTCCAATGTTGGCGCCCTCCGGTAGCCTTAGAAGGTAGGAGAAGCGCGACTTCTCAGGGAGATATACAACGCCCTTGGCTTGGTAGTCGAGTTTGCCAGTCGTCCGTCGCCCGGTGCTCTTGCCCTCCACCTCCTTTTGGGCCTGCGAGAACTTGTGGTCAGCGTAACGGAGGAAAATCAGGCCAAGGACTGGGACTGAGTACTCTGAGGACTTGAGATGGGAGTTCGCCCTGAGCTGGTCAGCGGCGTCCCAGAGCCGCTTCTCAATCTCGCTATAGTTACCCACCATCCTCTTCGCTCCATCCAGACAGTTTGCACGCGAATCCTTAATGGTTCCGCATCGCACTCGTCATAACCGCTCTCTAGATTACCAAGACCAGAGTCCTTAAGAACCTAGCCGTCGGGAAACTTCCCTCGCGCGCTCAAGATCTCGCTTTACAAGCTCGCTGAGCTCTTCAGGGTTCCTGAAAGTTGTGTACTTGTGGATCATTCGAATCTCGGCAATCAAGTCAGAGATTTCCTTGTCGCGCTGACCTTCCTCTCTGACATAGGGTAGCACGTATTCTCGAAACTTTCTGTGGAAAATTTCGATTGTTTCTGCATAGACTCGGGGACTGAAGGTTCTGCCTAACAAGATGATTGCGGCATCCGCCTGTGCGATTGCATCGAACGCAGCAGGCATCCTACCACTGCGGGAAAAGTCGGGCCCCAGGTCGGGGAAAACGTAAACCTTCAGACCAAATTCCCTTTCAGCCAGCCGCTTCAGCTCATTCATTTCTGATTCGAGTTCTGACGCATAGCTGATGAAGAGACTGGCAAGGCGGACACACTTGCACGGAGAGTGGATGCAGGCCGGACACCGGCTTTCGTACTTCTTCCACACCAGTTCGCTTAACTTGAACTCCCCTTTGCCCGTGGCGGAGTAGCGGTTGCATATCGCAAGCAGCCAGGCAAACACTGAAGCAACCTTTGACTTGATCTGGTCTCCCGGCGCCCTTTTTCGGAGCAACCGAGCTACGTTTCCAATGTCCTGAGTGAACTTAGTGAGCAAAGCGAGTGGTCGGTACTGTTCGTTCGCCCTTCCATAAAGCTCGCGAAAATAGGTCTGCCACTCGTCCAAAGATGTTGGCTCGCGACGGAACGATTCCACAGTCGGGTCTCGTTTCGTGGGTTTCAGGCTACCGTTCTCGGCCAGCCCACACATGCAATCATAGGGCATTCCGCAACTGGGGCAACCCCGCCTGAATTTCTCCCATGCCGCAGCCTGGAGGTCTGTCTGGGTCCTTCTTGTGAATGCCATCATCCACGCGAAGAGGTCAGGAATTCCGTTCTCGATTTCCCTAATCTTCTCCTTCTCCATCGGCTCTACGAGTTCTGCCACCTCCTCGATAAGACGGGACCAGACATGCTCCGAATCCATCGAGCGGTTCCTGTCGCCGTAGATTTCGAAGAACATTGCCTCCCATCGGGCAAGATTCCAGCTCTCAGGGCCTGGCGCTGGCGTAGCAATCCCCCTCCAAAGCGCCATAGTCTGCAGGGCTTATTTCACTCTTGTGGAGATTCTGGGTGGTCGCCTCCCTCCTCGCGCTCGCCTCCTCCGCCGAGGTCGCGCCCGCCACGAACGAGCTTGTGTTCAAGCCTGAGGCCAGCTCCCCCTTGCCTCGGTCGGCTCGAGCCACTGTAATGATGTCAACCGAGTAGTACTCGCCGTGGGAATACCCCAGGGGACCCTCACCGCAAATCCGGCGATCGGATCCCTCCGCTGACTTAATCCTCGTTGGATCCATGCCGCGACCATGGAATTCCTGGGCCTTTCAGTTCCAGATTTCTTGGGTCTAGTCGGTCTGATTCTCGCCCTGCTCTTCGGGCTTGTGGGGATCTGAGATTGCCCGTGCGTTGCCGAGCGATATCTTTTCGAGGTCGGACCCTGGGGACGTGGAGAAAGACGATTTGCTCCGACGCTGGATTCGCGCGTACTTCGACCTCTGCTCCGAGGAGGTAAAGCTAGCATGTCGCGGCCACATTCCGGACGAAGTTTGGCAGGACTGGGAGGAGGGGATGAGAAGTGCCATGAACTCTTCAGTCTGCAACTGGGCTTGGGAAGGCCTCGGT
>Ga0184623_10000181_pt1 | contig 25949 bp, 18 predicted proteins | sample PLM1_100_b1_FD_133138 | JGI IMG/M metagenome (GOLD analysis project Ga0184623, IMG submission 133138) | Groundwater sediment microbial communities from an aquifer in East River, Colorado, USA - PLM1_100_b1 | ecosystem: Environmental > Terrestrial > Soil > Riparian zone | place: USA: East River... | reverse complement strand
CCGCGAACCCGGCGCGACTACCCGGGCACCCAACCTGCCCAAAACCCGAATCAACCCGCGCCGAAGACATCAGCGCCATGAAGATCAGCTTCCACTCGCCTTACTCGCGGATTCGGGTCTGATGGCGAAGACTGGGACGGCGTGGTCAGCGACTGTATGCGGCGTTTCGCGGCCGATCCATCGCCGGAGCTCGGCTCGTATCTACTGCTTCAACTGCTCGTCCTTCGCCAGCGAATTGACGAGGGTAGAAGAGATTTGGATCTGTTCCGAGCGGGCGCCAGCTTGGGGCAAATGTATGGTCTATTGCTAGGAAACGACGGCAAGTTCTCGACAGCACACAACTGGTACCGAACGGCGACGGTGCTTGCAGACCGAAGCAAGGACACGGCACTTCGCTCGTTTGTCAGAGGTCGAAGTCTGAACCGAGGTCTCTATGAAGGCTATACAGCTAAGCAAACTCTGGATGGCGCGGACGAGATACTGAGTCTTGCGCATAGTCCTAACGCGGGTGTCTTGGAAGCACACGCCGTTCGGGTATGCGTACATGCATTGACGAATAATGTTCGGGAAGGCAGGCTTGCAATAGCAGACATGCGGGATACCGTAGAGCACCTGCCGGACAGCGATTCAACGGCCAGCCTTGGAACTCCTCTTGAGCGAACGGCGTTTCACAATGCCTATCTGGAGTCCAGGGTTGGTTCATTGGATGGGGCTCAACGGGCGTGCGAAGATGCACTGAAAATGCTTGGTAATTGGCCGCTGTGGATAGCGGAGACGAAAATGTACCTAGCCCGCGCGTTGGTAATGGCGGGTGACGTTAAGGAAGGTATCACTTACGGCTTGGCTACAGCCCAGTCCATGAGACACGATGTGCATGTGATCGGCATAGCCGTCCGAGATGTGACGACGACAGTGCCTGAGGGTTATAGCTCAGACGAATTGAAAGCTCTTCAAGCGTACGCTAGTAAAGTGGCGGGGCCGTGGGAGGCATTGCGCTAGCTAGGAGTGCACCAACGGGTGAGCGGTGACCTTGGCGTCGGTCTCGGTTCGGCGTGCTCGATGTGACCGCAATGTGGATAAGAGCGATCGTCAGGCGGTCGAGCGCGGCGCGTGTTGAGTCAGCTGCACGTCGGTATACGACGAGGTGACCATGCGCGTTCTCGTAACTGTCCAGGACTCGCCTGAGTTCGTCGATTTCTTGGGGTATGGCTTCGCGGACTCGTTGTCGAGCCCGCAGACTTTCAGGCAGACGCGCAGCGATCGTGGTTGATGGCCTGGTGCCAGATGGGTTGGAGAGTCTGGGGTGCGGCGGATGGGCGGCGCCGCGTAGGGCCTCGTCAGGCATTGGACTGACCTCCCAGCACAGGGAACGGCTCAAGGTCAGCCTACGCCGTTCTGGAGGCGGCCGGGGCCGCATGGGCGGGTGGGTGGGCGGCTTGGCCGCCCACCCACGCTATGGCTGCTTGGTGTCGGCGGGGTATCGATAACTGGGCAGCCGGGTTCGGTGGTCCACAGGTCGGCGCGGCGGCGTGTCAGCGTTGGTCGGGGGGTCTTTGGCGCCTATACGAGGCGATTTTAGCTCGGCTCCGTGCTATTGAAGCGCGTTGAGCGGCCATTACCGCGCGGGCATTTCGATAGCGATCTCTCATCTCGGGAGAATTGATTTCGGCGTTTCGCCATTCGGGAAGTTTCCAATTAGTCGTCCGTATGGCGAGAGAATCGCGCGGAGCGGACCCTTTTCTTGCGATAATTGACGTGCGCGGAAAGGAAAGGAGTTGATTGGCCGTTTCCGGCAGTGTCGGCGCGGATGAGTTCCTGACCGTCGCTGAGGTCGCAAAGCTGCTGAGGATCCCTAAATCTACGGTCTATTACTGGCGGCAGGGTGGCCGTGGTCCGCGTGTACTGCGGATGCCGAACGGCGCGTTGAGGGTACGGCTTAGTGATCTAGAAACGTGGTTGGCGTCGCTCGAATCGAGGGGCGTACACGAGTAATCGGCGCGGCGGGAGTCCCTACATGGGCGGCTCCCGCCGTGCCCCAACCGAAAGGAAGCCCTCTGATGGGTTCGTTTGAAGTTCGGGTCTGGTCCATTCGTAAGCGCAAGGGGCGGTCACCGTTTCAGTTGCGGTGGATCGTCGGAGACACGCCACACGCGGAATCGTTCCTCACGCGTGCGCTGGCGGACTCGTTCCGAAACAAGCTCCTCACCGCTGCGCGGGCGGGTGAGGAGTTCGACGCGGTGACGGGACAGCCGGTGGCGTGGGGTCGTGAGGTGTCCTGGCATGACCACGCCCGGGACTTCGCGGCGTCGCGGTGGGCACGATCCGCGCCGGGATCACGGCGGACGCGGGCGGTGGCGCTGGCGGCGGTCACGGTGGCCCTGACCGCCGGGAAGCGGGGTCGTCCCGATGTACGGGTGTTGCGGCGGGCGTTGATCTCCTGGGCATACGGGCCGCATGGGGTGCCGCTGGTCGGCCCGGATGGCGCTGTGCGGCCCCCGCAACCGCTGACGCCCCCGGCTGATATCGCCGCCGCGTTGGCGTGGGTCGCGCGCTCGTCTCCCCCGGTGGCGGCGCTGCGGGACCTGTCCACCGTCCGGGGCGTCCTGGACGCGCTCACGCTTAACCCGGACGGGAATGCATCGGCAGCAACGACGATCGCCACCCGACGTTCCCTGTTCTACAACGCCGTTGGGCGGGCCGTAGAGCTGGGGCTGCTCGGCTCGAATCCGCTCGATGCCGTGCAGTGGACCCGTCCGAAGATGACACAGGCGGTGGATCGGCGGGTGGTCGCCAATCCCACGCAGGTCGCGGCGATCCTCGCCGCCGTCCCGCACGTCGCGCCGAAGGTCGGCGGCGGCCTGGTCGCCTTCTACGGCTGTCTCTACTACGCCGGGGTGCGTCCCTCGGAGGCCATCGGGCTCGCCGCGACCGACTGTGAACTCCCCAAACAGGGCTGGGGACAGATCACGCTCGGCGGCTCCACGCCCTACACCAGCGTGACGTGGGGCGACACCGGGCAGTCCCGGGAACGCCGGTCCCTCAAGCACCGCGCTAACGGCGCCGTGCGGGTGATCCCGATTCCGCCCCAGCTCGTGGCGCTGCTGCGCCATCACCAAGACACCTACGGCACGGCGGAAGATGGGCGCCTGTTCCGGACCCTGCACGGTGGGCCATTGCAGAGCCCCGTCTACGGGCGGGTCTGGCGTAAGGCACGCGCCCGCGCCCTGAGCCGGGCACAGGTGGCCTCACCGCTCGCCAAACGGCCGTACGACCTGCGGCACGCCTGCGCGAGTCTGTGGCTCGCTGGCGGCGTATCGGTGACCGACGTCGCCGAACGGCTCGGGCACTCCGTAGAAACGCTCCTCAAGGTCTACGCCGCGTGCATAGACGGCAACAGCGACCGCAACAACGCGCTCATCGCCGCCGCGCTCGGAGGAGCAGCGGACACGGCCAACGAAAGCGCCACCGACAGCCCCGTGACCAGCGGGAATACCCCGACCGAACCGAACGACCAACCAAAAGCCGCCTAACAGCGGGGCTGTGGACCACCCATGGACCACGACACTCACCCGAACCCCGACAGGGCCACGTTGATGCAGGTCAGAGGCACAATGACAGCCGAACGCATCGGACCCCCCGCAAGTCCGTTTTGTCCTGGCGGGTGGGCGGCCCCAGCAGCGGCCGGGCGCCAAGGGCAGGCCAGGGTCAGTGCGGGCCGCAGCTGCTCCGGATCACCAGTTCCGTCGGCAGGACATCGTGGATCGGCGTGGACCGGGCACCAGTGATCCGCTCGTCCAACGCGGCGGCCGCCCGGGCGCCGAGTTCGCGCATCGGCTGGCAGACGGTGGTCAGCGCGGGTCGGACGTACTTGGCGGCCATGACATCGTCCCAACCGGTGATCGCGATGTCCGCCGGGATCCGCACGCCCAACTCCTCCGCGGCGAGCAGCGCGCCAAGGGCGAGCGAGTCGCACGCGCAGACCAGCACGTCGGGACGCTCGGGGCGGGCGAGTATCTCCAGCGCCGCCAGCCGGGCCGCCTCGTCGTTGACGGCGCACGGCACCAGCTCGGCGGGCGGCGCCCCGCGCTCGGCCAACGCGTCGCTGACCCCCTGCCAGCGCTGGGTGATGTCGGAGGACGCGTCGAGCTCGCCGAGGACGACGATCCGCTGGTGCCCGTGCTCAAGCAGGTGCTCGACCAGCGCGTGGGCACTGGCGGTGTTGTCGGCGCTGACGGCGTCGGCCCCCTTGGCGGGACCACGGCCGAGCAGCACGACGGGCAGGCCACGATCGACCAGCTCGCCGATCATCTCCTCGCTGACGGTCTGGTCGAAGAGCACGAGCCCGTCGACGCGGGACGCGAGGTCGAGGACGGTCTCGCGGTCGGCCGAGCCCATGTGCGTGGAGAGGATCAGCACCGATCGGCCCAGCTCACTCGCGGCGTCCTCATACCCGAGCAGGACCTCGGAGTAGTACGGGCCGAACAGCTCGGGAAAGACGATCCCGTTGGCGGCGTGGCGCCGCTCGGCGAGCGCCCGGCCGAGCCGGCTCGGTGTATACCGCAGCTCGGCGATCGCGTCGAGTACCCGCTGGTGGGTGTCCGGCGAGACACGCGCGGTGCCACGCAGCACGCGGGACACCGTGGCGATCGAGACGCCGGCCCGGTTGGCGACCTGGTAGATCGTCACCCCGGAGCGACGGCCGGTGGGATCGGTCATGGCGTCACCTGGTCGAAGATGTCGACCTCCACTCCGAGTTCGAGCGCGGCTGCGGACAGCCACAACTCCATCATGCGATCTGAGTTCATCGCCGGGTCGCCGAGCGCCAGCTGTACGGCCAGCCCGTCCACCAGCGACGCGAGCCGGGCGGCGCTGGCCGGCGGATCGGCGCAGGTGAACGTGCTGTCGAGGCAACCCTCGACGATGATCGCGGCGAGCGTGTCACGGAGCCGCCGATCGAGCTGCTCGCGGGTGGTGCGAGCGGTGTTGTCGCGCAAAGCCTGCACCCAGATCTCGAGCCAGAGTGCCCAGTCGCCGAGCGCACGCCCGTCCTCGGCGGAGAACTCCGCGCAGTACCGGAGCTTCGCGACCGGGCTGGCGCCGTTGCCGAGGCGGCGTTCCAGGACGTCGTAGAAGTCCTCCTCGGCCCGGGTGACTGCCTCGGCGAGCAGCGCCGACAGCGAGCCGAAGTGGTACACGACGAGGCCAGCGCTGGTGCCCGCCCGGCGCGCGATGTCGGTGACCCGCGCACCGGCGAACCCGCGTTCGCGCAGAACTTCGCGCGCCGCGTCGAGGATCAGCTGCCGCCGCGCCTCCGGAGCCCTCGCTCCCAGGCTCATCCACCCTCCGCTCTCCACCCGAAACCCTAGAGGGAAACAACTGCGGCTTTGGAGCAGACGCGCTTCCCGCATCCAAACGGGCGATATTTTCGCATTATTACCACCGCAATCCCGATTACCGTCGCAATTCCGCCGGCTTTCGATGTCGCCCGCGTTGCGGCAGACTCCCGGGCAGGAGGAGTGCTCGTGGCGGAAGAGAGCGGCACGACGGCCCGGCCGAGGCTGCGCGAGAACCCGTGGGTCGTGCTCGTCTCGCTCTGCCTGGGCTTCTTCATGATCCTGCTGGACACGACGATCGTGAACGTCGCGATTCCATCGATGATCGACGGCCTCGGTGCCACGCTCGATCAGATCCTGTGGGTGGTCAACGCCTATGTGCTGGTCTACGCCGTCCTGCTGATCACGGCCGGGCGGCTCGGCGACATGTGGGGGCCGAAGCCGCTGTTCCTGGTCGGTATGGCACTGTTCACTGTCGCGTCCGTCGCCTGTGGACTGGCGGACTCCCCGGCCCAGCTCATCACGGCGCGGGTCGCCCAGGGCGTCGGGGGCGCACTGCTGACACCGCAGTCACTCTCGATCATCACCCAGATCTTCCCGCCGGACCGCCGTGGCGCCGCCTTCGGGCTATGGGGCTCGGTGGCCGGTCTGGCGGCGGTGACCGGGCCGACGCTCGGCGGCTTCATCGTCACCCGGTGGGGCTGGGAGTGGATCTTCTTCGTCAACCTGCCGATCGGCATCCTCTCCCTGGCGCTGGCCGTGGCGGTGGTGCCCGATCTACGGCCGCAGCGGCGGCACCGGCTCGACCTCGTCGGCACCGCGCTGGCCACCGCCGCACTGTTCTTCATCACGTTCGGCCTGATCGAGGGCGAGCAGCACGACTGGGGGCGGATCTGGGGCGGCATCACGATCCCCGAACTGATCGGCGCCGGCGTCGTCCTGCTCGTCGTGTTTCTGGTCGTCCAGTACCGCGCGAAGGGCGAGCCGCTGGTGCCCTTCGCCCTCCTCCGCGACCGCAACTTCTCGCTGATGATGTTCGTCGGCGGCGCGATGGCCTTCGGCTTGCTCGGGCTGTTCGTGCCGTTCCTCATCTACCTGCAGTCCGTGCTGGGGCTGTCCGCGATGCAGGCCGGGTTCACGGTCGCTCCGATGGCGCTGACCTCGATCTTCGTGTCCCCGTTCGCGGGCAGGCTGGCGGACCGGGTGGGCGGCAAGTACGTCCTCATGACCGGCCTGTCGTTCTTCGCCACCGGCACCGGTTACCTGATCTGGACGGCGCAGGTCGACTCCGGACGCTGGACGTTCCTCCCCGGCCTGATCACCGCCGGCGTCGGCATGGGCTTCACCTTCCCGCCGATGACGACGCTGGCGATGCGCGATGTCGTGCCGCACCTCGCCGGCGCCGCGTCGGGCGTACTGAACACCACCCGGCAACTCGGCGGCGTGATCGGCAGCGCGGCCGTGGGCGCCCTGCTCCAGGCCCAGCTCAGCGCGCATCTCCGTACGGCGGCTGAACGGCACGCCGCCGGCCTCCCCGCGCCGTACCGCGACGACTTCGTTGCCGCGTTCAGCCGCGCCGCCACCGGCGGGTTGAAGGTGGGGCGCGGCCAGACCGGCGCCGCACTGCCGGACGATCTGCCCGCCGAGGTCGGACGCGTCGCCGCGACCACGTTCCACGAGGGCTTCGTGGGAGCGATGCGGCCGTCGCTGGCGCTAGCCATCGGGGTGCTCGCCACGGCGGCCCTGAGCTGCGTGTTCATTCGCGGTCGCCGGCCGGCGCCCGTCACACCCGCTAGCGTCCGCGCGGGGCAGTCCGGTGTTAGCGGTTAGGGCCACGCCACGCGAGCGTGTCGTGAGCCCAACCGCTAACAACCGAGGGCAGCAGCGGTGATCGCTCTGGCCAGCGCGAGGTGCCCGAGCGCGTCGGTGCTGTCGACGAACTGATCTACCGCACCGATCCGGGGCAGGGCTGCCACGGCGGGATCGGTGATCCCGGCGAGCAGCGCGTCGGCGAACCTGTCCGCGCGTATCACCCGGAACGGCCGGTCATGGAAGCCGCGCGGCGCCGGATCGAGCGGATCGGTGAGCCCGAGCGCGTTGTGCTCCTCCGCCAGCGCGGTGTACGCCGCGCACAGGCCGGCCTCCCGGGCAGCGAAGTCGGGAGCGTTCAGCGCGGCATCCAATCCGGTCACGGTGCCGGCGTCTGTACCGAGCCACTTGCTGTACGGCGGGTAGCGCCGCCGGATCAGCAGGTGCAGGCGCATCGAGTCGCGGGCGAGCCGGGCGGCGACCACGCGCGAACCGGCCTCGTCACCGCCCTCGGCCGTACGCCCGACGAACGGCTCCTCCTGAGCGATCCGGCGCCACTGGCACGCCAGGACGTAGCGCCAGACGTCCGGCGGGTACCAGGCCAGCGCCGCCCGGCGCCGCTCCAGCGCGTCCAGCCCGTCGTGGAAGACCTCGCCGGCGACGACCTCCCGGAGCAGCTGCGTAGGAGTCGCCAGCCAGTCGAGCAGCGTGACGCCATCGGCCGGATCGAAGCCCACCCGTCCGGTGAACCACGACGGCGCATCCGTGACCTCGACACCGTGCGGCCGGGCAGGGGAGAACTGGGTCGGGTAGCCAAGGAACGCTTCTGGGATCCGATCGGCGAATGCGGCGACGATCTCCGGGCCGTGCCGAGCGGCGTCGCCGGGATGGAGAAACAGTTGGAGGCGCGGTCCCCAATCGTGATCAGTGGAGCGTTCGGTGTCGAAGCCGAGCACCTCCGAGCCGGGGCCGAGCAGCGCCGCCGCGTGGGGCAGGTCCGGCGCGACGTCGGCGAGGATCGGCCGCACGGCCTCGACGTAGAACCGGCGCGCGAGCGCGATCCCGGGAAGGAAGGCCATCGGGTGAGTCTCGCCGATCGGGCCCGGCCGAGCCTCCGCATTTCCGGCGGTCAGCGTCATTTCCGGCGGTCAGCGTCATTTCCGGCGGTCAGCGGCCGCCGCGAGACAGCCGGTCTGCCCGATTGGCCCAGTCCCGGGGCTGGCACACCCATTCCGCATGGCAGAAGGCGCAGCGGTGCTCGTGTGGGAACACATCCTGCCGGTGCCGGCTGATGATGGCCTGCGCATCGCGCCAGAGCCGGACGTCAATGACGTCGGCCGGCGGGCGTTTCTCCCGGTCAGGACTCATGATCCGGCGATCCCGCCGTCGCCTAGGCGCAGCGGCTGCGACGAGCGCCGACCACCGGCCCCGACGTCCGCTATGTATGACCGACCCTGCATCGGCCCCAGCGTAGGCCGGGTGGACAGGTCCGTCGAGGTGAGTGGGTCAGGCGGGATCGAAGCCTGGGGTACCAAGGCACCGCCGGACGCGGACGGGCGGTGCCCACGAACAGGACCGGTCAGACGACGGTGACCAGTGTGTGCATCCCCTGGACGGCGCGTCCGGCACCGTTGCCCAGATCGGTGACCCAGGTGACCAGCGCGTACTCGCCCGGCATGAGTCCAGGCCGGATCACCGCCGCATGGCCGGGCGAGATCACCGGCATGCCCTGCGGCAGCCCGGTGAACGGGGATTCCGGCGGCCACTCGCCACGCTCGATCGCGTCGAAGAACCGCTGGACGTCTTTGCTTGTCGTGCCTGGACGGACCGGCACGAAGATCGCCTCGTCGACCTGGTTACTCAGGTTGGTGACCAGCACCGATGCTCCGGACCGCAGGGTGCGCGGCGCCTGGAAGCGCGGGCCTGACGGCGTCGCGACCATCCGGATCATGGCGTCCGGACGATCCGGCACGTCGTGCTCGATCCGGTCGGTCACCGTGAGCGCCCTGACGGTGACCGGCCGGCCGGCGCCGTCATCGATGTCCTCGTAGTCGATGAGGTGGTACGTGCCGGGCCGGAGAGCCTGCGTGAGGGTGGCGGGCTGACCAGGTAGCGCGTTGACCCCACCGAGCAGGGTCGCCTCCCGGACCACCTTCCGCCCGGCCGCTACCGCCTCCTCGCGCTCGCCGCTGAGGGCCGTGCGCAGGTGGACGAGGTACCGGTCGAGCGGGACGCCGGGCTTGAGCCGGAACAGCCCCAGCCGGATCCCGGCCGGATCGGTGGTGCTGACCCGGAACGACGCGATCCCGGCCCGGCGGGCGGCCGGCGCCGTGAAACCGGTCGGCGAACCCACGACGTCGACCGTGCGCGTGGTGGTCTGGATGGCCGGCCGTTCGGCCGCGGTCGAAGGTGCGGATCCGGCGGGTGCCCCGACGAAAAGAGCGGGTGCGACGAGTAACGCGCCAACGGTCGAGGCTCGGCGCGAAGCGCGCTCGGACAACGGACTTCCTCCCGTGGATACACCCGCCACGCTGTCTACAGAGGACATACGTCGCCCGGGCCGTACCTCTATTACGCCGCCACCAACCTGCTGCCGGCAATCAGGGAACGCACCGAACCCGCCTCGGGGTTCCCCCTGAGACGGGCCTGCGCCGACTGTGTGATGCACCACGCCGCGTCCTCCGCCGCGCCGCATCACACGCCACGCCGCAACACCCGCGCCGCATCACACGGAGCCCGGACATGCGTCGAGGGGCCGCCCCCGATGGCGGCCCCTCGACGGGAGTGCGGGTAGATCAGCCGATGAAGAGGTAGTCGGCCTTGTACGGGCTCTTCGCGATGGGCTTGGCGTTCGGGTCACACGGGCCGGTCGGGGCGAGCCCGCCGACGGTGTTCAGCCGCAGGATCTCCACCGTGCTGGCGAAGCGGCCCTTCGGCCTGCCGCTGGAGGTCGCGGCGAGGTCCAGCTCGGCGATGTTGGCCGCGCTGTTCGGGGTACGGCTGATGAGCTTGCCGGTCACGGCGCTGCCGTCGTGGGCGATCCACTGGGGCGGGCCGGCGGCGTCGGCGACGAACGAGTGACGGATGTCACCGGCAAGCACCGCGCGGACGTTGTGCTGGGTGTAGCTGAAGGTACCGTCGGCGCCCTTGGTGCAGTTGTAGATCTGCTCACCGCTGACGACCGAGGCGCTGACCGCGCCCGGCTGGACGCCCGCGTTGCCGAATCCGGTGCGGAACAGCTGGCCGCGGACGGCGCCGCCGGGGAACTCCGCCGTGTGGATGTTCGCGTAGAACTTGTTCGGGGTGTTCTCGATCTTGTCGGTCAGCTCCGGGCTGATGCCGCTGACGCTGCCGGCAATGCCGGTGAAGGTCTCCGGAAGCGCTGTGACCGCGGGGAAGAGCGGCACAGCGACCGGTCCGTTGGTACCGACCAGACCCTCGTGCAGGTGCAGGTTGTTCGGCGCCTGGATGCCGGACCAGCGGAACGAGAAGTCGACCTTCTTGTTCTGGACCCGGACGAACGCAGTGGCCTGGCCCTCGGGGTCGGCGGTGGGCTTGCCGTCGGCGGCCGGGATCTCCTGGTCGCTGTCGAGCAGGGCCGAGAGCGGGCCGGTGCGCAGGACGCTCGTCAGGTCAACCGGGTTGGTGACGGTGTGCAGCTGGCCACGGACGGCACCACCCGGGAACTCCGCCGTGTGCAGGTTGGCGTAGAAGCCGGTCGGGTTGGTCTTGATCTGGTCGAGCAGCGCCGTGTCGGTGATCGTCACCTTGCCGACTGCGGCGTTGAGCGTGCCCGGCAGCGCGGTACCGAAGAACGGGATCTTGACGGCGCCGTTGGTGCCGGTCGCGCCGAGATGGATGTGGCCGGCGGTCGGCGCGGCGACGTTCTTCCAGGACAGCGCGAACGCGACCTGGTTGCCCTTGATCCGCAGGACCTGAACGGCCTGGCCATCCTTGTCGCCGACGGCCGGGCCGCCCGCCGTCGGGACCTCGTTGCGTCCGTTGAGGACGGCGGCGAGGAAGATGGGCTTCTCGTTCGGGTCAGCCGGTGCGCCGGTCGCGGTCGGCGTCGGCGTGGGGTGGTCACCGTCGTGGGCGGATGCCGCCACACCGACCGCGAGCGAACCGGCTGTCGCCACGGCGGCAGTCGCGGCGACCGAAAGCGCCAGGCGTGTACGCGCCAAGCGAATCATGAGAATTCCCCCTGTTTGGGATTTCGCCGGAGCCCGGTGCACCGGCAACGCCCCTAGACACGGCTCCACATGGCTCGATAGTTCGATCCGATCGAAACTTTCCGTGGAGCGGACTGTCGCACCTGGACTCCTGGCCCGTCGTAAGGCCCGTTGAACTGCGACTACGTCCAGTCCACAGGGCAGGATCGCCAGGGCCGGCCGGGCCAGAGTGACCGACCGGCGGGGGTGACAGGGGGTAATACCGTGCGAGTCTTCGGCGGATTCGTCCGCGACGCGACTCGCACGGGGGTTCAGGCATGTTGGTGTCCATACGGCTGCGATTGGCAGCCTCGTTGGTGGTCGGGGCGACCGCTGCGGCCACGTTTGCGCCCACCGGCGCAACCGCCGCGCCCGCGCCCGGTGACCCGTCGATCAAGCAACTCGGCAACGGGACCACTCGGGTCGTCGTCCCGCTTCCGAAGCCGGTCGGACTGCGTGACGCGGCTCCGCTGGTGATGAGCGGCGACACACCGCTCGGCCTCGGCACGATCTCCGCCGATCGCCGCTCGGTGCTGCTCGACACCCGGTCCAAGGTCGGCTCGCCGGCGTCGGTCCGGGTGTACTGGTCGGGCGGCAGTGTCCCGGCGCCACGGAACGCCCAGCGCGCGGTGGCCCGACCGGCCGCACCCGGCGCCGGGATAACCGCAGCCCCCGGTCTGCCGCCCCAGGCGTTACCCGCCGCGGTGGGTGACCCGGGCAAGCCCGGTCCGCTGGCCACGACGCGCGGCCAGTACAGCCTCGGCGACACCGCCCTGAAGGTGCCTAGCGGTGCGAAGGTCGAGGTCACCGGTGAGGTGACGTACCCGAAGACGCTCAGCGCCACGACCCCGCGTCCCGTCGTCGTCCTGCTGCACGGGCGGCACGACTTCTGCGGCCGTAAGGACGGCAAGACCGCGTACCAGTGGCCCTGCCCGAAGAGCTACCGGCGCATCCCCAGCGAGCAGGGGTACCGCGCCCTCGCCGACCTGCTCGCCAGCCACGGCAACGTGGTCGTCTCGATCGCCGCGAACGGCATCAACGCCAGCGACGGCAACCTGACCGACGGCGGTGCCCGCGATCGCGGTTACCTCGTCCTGCACCACCTGAACACGTGGCGCGCCTGGTCCACCACCAACCTCAAGGGTCCGTTCGGCGCCCGTTTCAAGGGCACGCTGAACTTCGGCAAGGTCGGGCTGATGGGCCACAGCCGGGGCGGCGAAGGCGTCGTCGCGGCGCTCGCCGAGAACCGCAAGCAGGGCTCGAAGTACGTCATCAAGGCCGTCGTGCCGCTGGCACCCGTCGACTTCACCCGGCAGACGGTCCGCGGCACGCCGAGTATGACGCTCGTGCCGTACTGCGACGGTGACGTCTCCGACCTGCAGGGCGTGCACTTCTTCGACGACGCTACCAACGGCAAGGTCGACAAGGTGCCGCACGCGCTGCTCGGCGTGATGGGCGCGAACCACAACTTCTTCAACACGGTCTGGACGCCCGGCGGCTGGGAGGCCGGCACGGTCGACGACTGGTACGAGGCGAAGGACCAGTTCTGCGGCGCCAAGAGCGGCCGGCTGACGCCGAAGCAGCAGATCGCGGCGGGCAACGCCTACATGGCGGCGTTCCTCCGGGCGCGGCTCCAGGGCCAGGTCGGCTACGACCCGCTCTTCCTCGGCAGCACCGCTACCCCTGCGTCCGCCGCACCGGCGAAGACCGTGGCGGCGTGGAGCGCCCCGGCGGGCCGCCGACTGCTCGTGAACGACATCCGCTCGTCCGCGGCCAACGCACTTGGCGGCACAGTCCAGATCACCGGCTTCGACGCGGCACTGCGGTGCGGTGGCGACAGCCGGTACGCGCTGACCTGCATCGCCCCGCGCGGCGGCGGCGGCGACGAACCGCACCTCAGCCTGTCCTGGGCGGCGCCGAAGGCGGTCGGGCTGGCGCAGATGCACCTCGTGTGGTCCAAGGCCGGGCCGGCGTGGTCGAACACGGTGCCGTCGCGGTACCGCGACGTCGCCGGGTACCAGTACCTGACCGTCCGGCTGACCAAGGACGCCTGGGCTTTCTCGGCGACGCCGCCGGCCGTGGGGCTGCAACTCCGTGACGCCAACGGCGCGACGCAGACCGTCCGGCTCAGCGGCGCGGCGCTCAACACGCCCGTCTACACCGGTCCGACCGTGTCCGACCGGTACGGCTCGGTGCCGCACGCGCTGGTCATGGCCGTCCCGGTCCCGCTGAGCGCGTTCAACGGCGTCGACCTGCACAACGTCGAGGACATCTCGCTGGTCGCGCTCGGCGGCAGCGGTGACCTCACCGTCGGCGATATCTCGTTCCAGCGCTGAGCACCTGCGTCGCGCCCCTCCCGCTCCGGGAGGGGCGCGATGCGCTTAGACGCCCTGGCCGGTGGCCTTCTCGAAGCGCACGCGGTCGGCGGTGCCGACGGCCAGCGTCTCGTCGATGAACTGCCGTGACGACCGCAGCGTGAACCGGAGATCCTCGTTGTCGATGGCCCGGTACTCCGCCGGGGTGCCGCCTGCGCGCTCGAGCGCGCCGCCATCCCGGATCCACGCGGCGACCGCGGCGCCCTGGCCCCGGACGGAGTCCCATCGCTTGCTGGTCAGCGGGCCGAGGCTGGCCTCAACGGACGCGGCCACCTCGGGCGGTGTCTCCGGCCACGAGCACCAGTCGCTGATGACCTCGATCAGGCCGATCGTGAGGACGTAGTCGAGATGAGCGCCCGGCTCATTGTCGAGATCGGCGCCAGCCAGGGCCTCTTCCGCGATGACGAAGGCGGTCAGCGTCGGCGCTGGGTCGCCCCGGTCGATCGCCGTGCAGAGGCGATGCTGGGCGAGGTGTCCCAGCTGCGCCGTCGGGGTCGGCGCGTCGGCGAGGGGCGGCCGTGCCCAGCGCAACGTCTTCGACAGGCGACGCAGCGCGTCCTCGGTGGGGTCGGGCGGGCGTCGCCGGAAGATGTTCACCAGCGCAGGTATACCGCAATGACGCACGTGGCCGGGTCCTAGCTTGCGCGACGCGGCCGGAGCATGCACGGTTTTGGTGTGACGGCTGTCGGAGACGCTGTGAACCGCAACCCCTCGTTGGCGTTCCCGCCGATTGACGGCTACGGGTTCCTGTCTGACTGTGAAGTGACCGCGCTGGTCGCTCCGAGCGGCGCGGTCGAGTGGCTCTGCCTGCCCCGGCTGGACTCGCCGAGCGTCTTCGGCGCGATCCTGGACCGCGACGCCGGGAGCTTCCGAGTCGGCCCCACCGGCATCCACGTCCCGGCCGACCGTCGCTACCTCCCCGGCACGATGGTCCTGGAGACGAGTTGGGGCACGCCGACAGGCTGGCTGGTCGTCCGCGACGTGCTGCTCATGGGGCCGTGGCACCACCCCCGGGAGCTGTCCCGGTCACACCGGCGCGCGCCCACCGACTACGACGCCGACCACGTGCTACTGCGGATGATCCGGTGCGTGAACGGCGAGGTGCAGGTCACCCTCGACTGCGATCCCGTCCTGGACTACGGCCGCCAGCAGGTGCGCTGGTCCTATGGCGAAAGTGGGTACCACGAGGGCATCGCCCGGGCCGAGGGCTCGGACATCGAACTGCGCCTCACCACCGACCTGCGGCTGGGCTTCGAGGGCGACCGCGCGATGGCGCGCACGCTGCTCAAGGCTGGCGACACCCGGTACTGCGCCCTCTCCTGGACCGAACACAAGGCGCCGCAGACCCACGCCGAAGCGCACGACCGTCTCGTCTGGACCGCCCACCACTGGCAACACTGGCTCGCCCGCGGCGGCCTCCCCGACCACCCGTGGAGTACCCACCTGCAGCGCAGCGCGCTGACGCTCAAAGGGCTGACGTTCGCGCCCACCGGTGCGGTCGTCGCGGCGGCCACCACGTCGCTGCCCGAGACCCCGGGCGGCGAGCGGAACTGGGACTACCGGTACAGCTGGTTCCGCGACTCGATGCTCGTCCTCAACGCGCTCTACTCCCTCGGCTTCGACTGGGAGGCGAACGACTTCTACTGGTTCATCGCCGACATCGCCGAGCGGGACGGCGACAAGCTCCAGATCATGTACGGGGTCGACGGCGAGCGTGACCTCACAGAACAGATCCTCGACCACCTGTACGGGTACGGCGGCGCGCGGCCCGTGCGGATCGGCAACGATGCGTACAACCAGCGGCAGCACGACATGTGGGGCTCGGTCGTAGCCAGCATCTTCCTGCACGTCCGATCACGGTCGCAGGGGCGGCTCGACGACCGGGCCTGGATGATCGTGCGGCGCCAGGTGGACGCGGCGCTGGAACACTGGCGCGAGCCTGACCAGGGCGTTTGGGAGGTCCGTGGCGAGCCGAAGCACTTCACGTCGTCGAAGGTGATGTGCTGGCTGGCCGTGCACACTGGCGCCAGACTGGCCCGGTACCGGGACGACGACACCGGCCTGGCCGACAAATGGCAGGCCGCCGCCGAGGAGATCAAGACCGACATCTGCGACCACGCCGTCAGCGAGCGCGGCGTGTTCCGGCAGCACTACGAGACCGATGCGTTGGACGCGTCGCTTCTGGTCATCCCGCTGCTCGGGTTCCTCCCGCCGGACGATCCGCGGGTGCGGGCCACCGTGCTGGCCATCGCCGACGAGTTGAGCGTCGACGACCTGGTCCTCCGGTATCGCGTCGAGGAGACCGACGATGGGCTGGCCGGCGAGGAAGGCACGTTCACGATCTGCTCGTTCACGCTCGTGTCGGCGCTGTCCGCGATCGGCGAGCACGGACGGGCCCGTTACCTCTGCGACAAGCTGCTGAAGCTGGCCAGCCCGCTCGGTCTCTATGCCGAAGAACTTGAGCCGGGTAGTGGCCAGCATCTTGGCAACTTCCCGCAGGCCTTCACCCATCTGGCGCTGATCAACGCTGTGATGTCGGTGATCCGCGCCGAGAGGCCGGGGCCACACAGCTGGCGTTCCTGAGCTCTGTTCCTGGCGAGCCGCCCGGGTGGCCCGCCGCCCGTTGTGGCGGCGGCCGGGGGAGAATGGAGGTCCGGGCAGCAGGAGGTTCAGGTTGGGAATCATGCGCACCGTACTCGTGGGGGTTGTCCTGGCGGTCACGGTGAGCAGTTGCTCGGTCGTCGACGCTGGGCTCGAGCAGGTGGCCGGTGCCGCCGAGATCTCGCTCCAGACGCTCGGTTCGCTCGACAACGTCCCCCTGCTGCCGTCCTGGACCCGCCGCCTGAACCGGACTGTTCCGGCATGCGGGCAATAAGCGGGCACGGGATACCCCGCTAACCCCGACAGTTCCGCACGTGAGCGATATACCGCCGTCAGCGCCGGACCGACTCGTCCTACGCCTCGACAGACGTCGCCGGCCTGGTCACTGGCGCTATCGTCGCGTGCTCGTTGCTGACCGCACGAACCCACTGACCCGGAGCGAATGCGCCGATCGTCTCATTTGACGCACCTCGGCGGGTGATGGTGAGGGCGCCGTTGTCGTGGACGTGCATACGTCCCACTTCGGTGAAGCTCACGTCGGGAGTCCGGCCGACACCAGTGACCGTGACGTCTGTCTGTGCTGGTTGGTCTGCCATGCGAGGCAGGTTAGCAACGCCGTTGGCGCGACGATCCAGTTCAACGACTTGCGCGGAGGGCGTGGGATTCGAACCCACGATCAGAGTTCCCCCTGATAGCAGTTTTCAAGACTGCCGCCATCGGCCACTAGGCGAGCCCTCCTGAGCTGCGGAAACATCCCTCGCACCACCCGCTTGGAGTGGCTTGTCGGTGATACGCCCGCTAGCTCTGCCTCCGGTGTCCCAGAGGCACCGTTAGTCTTTCACGACCGTCCCCGTTGCTCGACAAAATACCCACGCCTGCCCGAACGTCAGCGACGCTGGTGCAGCGTCGGGGGCGGATCAACCCGCTCCGCTGGGGCGTCAGGCCCCACCCCGGCGAGATTCTCGGCGTAGACGTACGCCGACCACGGGAACGTAGCGTCCACTCCTCCGAGCGTCGCCGAACGGACGCTGTCGCTGATCGGCCCGGCCTTCCTACAGTCGCTCGGCCCGCCGAGTGGACTACACGCGTAGATCCAGTAAAAGACCTTGTCGGACGGGTACGTGACACCCGTCCAATTGATTCGCATCGTGCTGGGGCCCTCAAAGCTGTAGGTCACATTGGTGGGGGCCGCGGGCAGTTCTAGTCGGGCAGTTCTGTCGACTGTGTTGGACCTGGGCGCCTCGTTGTCCAGCTTGCCGTCGCCGTTGCGGTCGACGGCCACGTCGGCGCTCGCGAACGGGACCACATACCAGCCGAACTGGTGACCGTTGTCGTCCCGACTCAACACAGGAAAGTCCTGCGCCGAAGAGACGGTCGTCCACAAGTCATGCTTCCGGAATGGTCCGTCGGCGGTCACATCTCGTCGGTAGAGCCAGTACCAGATATCTCGCCCGTAACTATTCCAGTCCAGACTCGCGCTGCCGTCCGGCCGCGCGGTGGCGTCGAGGGACGTCACGCTGTCCAGCCTCGGGCAATCGTGGTTGGCCACGACGGGGGCGCTCCACTGGTCGTACCAGGTCAGGTCACCGTCGTCGGCAAGCGCACTTCGCCTCGTCGAATGCGCCGGAACACCTGCCGGCGGCTTGAGCGGTACCTGCCTGACACCCCGGCCGTCCTGCGGCTTTCTCTTGCCGCTTGCCGACCGCGCGGAGGCCGCTGAAATCGATGACGCCGACTTTGCATTGAAGGCCGACTTGGGAACATCGAGGAAGCGCGGCCGGTAAATGGCTCCGTCATAGTCGTTGCGACTGCGGCAACCGATGCTTACCGCCGACGTATTGACGTTGTACGAGACAACGACCTTCGTAGAGTCCGTCGACAACTGCGGATGCAGCCGCGCCTCGTAGTAGAACTGGTGCTTGTGGTCGGCGTCGCGAGGCCCCTCTGGCGGCGTGTAGAGCGCCACCCGGCTGCTCGTGAAGTTCCACGGTCGAGTTGCGGGATGAGCCACGATGCGGCCACCGTCGAGATCTGGCTCGTGCTGGATCAACCAGTGCTTTCCACCGATCGATGCCACGCTGAATCCGGCCTCGACGTGCAGCCCGGCCGAGACCGGCCGTGCGGCGGCCTGGTTGCCCTTGGCTGACCACTTGTTCTGGCCGTCGCCGGTGTTGTACTGCCACTCACTCGGCTTGCTGAGGTTGGCCGGCGCCACTCGGGCCAGGTAGAGCTTCTTGTTGTTGTTCGAGTCCGTTACGCCCCAGCCATAGATATAGGTGTAGCCACCGGAGTCGAGCAGGCTGGCCCCCCAAATTATCGGGTGGTCACCGAAAGAGGGCTGCGGATCCATAAAGGTCGGCGCCACGTTGAGGACAGACTTGGTTTCCAGGTCACTGATCGGAATAGTGGCGATTCCGGTGTGCGTCTCGATCCACCACCGACTCTGCGCGACGTTCCGGTAATAGAACTTGACGACGTTGGACCCGATCACCTTGCTGTCACCCGACCAGTACCACGCCTGGTCGGACAGTGGGTCAACGACGGGCGTCTTCGCGTACCGTTCCCAGAACGGGAGCGAATGGTCGCGCTCCCGGCAGGTGTTCCCACCGGTGATCGTGCGCAGGTCGTCTCCGCTCTGCATCACTATCGCGTTGCGGATGAAACTCTTGTAGAAGCCCGGCCTTTCCTGGACGGCGCCGAGGTAGCTATCGGAGAAGAACCACGCTCGCTTGCCGCTGGGGAGCTTGATCGACTGAGTTCCGTCCGCGCCACTCCAGTCAGCGCACCCGGCGCTATTGCCGTACTCGTTGAAGAGGTCATTGAGGTAAGTGTTGGGGCTTACCCCGTTCTGAGACTGCGCGCTGCGGGCCGCCGGGCGCGCGCCCTCCGCACCGGCTGGCAGAGCGATCAAGCTGCTGGTGATCAGCAGCGATAGGACCACGCCGGCTCGCCATCCGGTCCGGTTCATTCGGTTCTCCTTGCAGGGCCTGGCCGGGGCAAGCCGACAGAGGTGGGGCAACCGGCGGACCCAGCGCGCGACGAACCGGGCGAACAGCATTGGCCCGATCACCATGACGAGAGGGTGGTGCCCGACTCCCGTTCGCTGACCACGTTGGACTATTCGGTCACGGTCTTGTCGCTGGAGGCGAGGGTAGCGGCGAGCGCAAACCCCTCCGACCCGGGTCGAAGAGACTGTCAGACCCTGCTCATACCGTTCACGATCTCAGCACGGACGGGGGCAACGTGGGACGACTCGGTGCGCTCAGGGAGAAGAACTTCCGGCGGTACTTCACCGGCCAGGCGCTGTCGCAGTTCGGCGACGCGCTGGTTCCGGTCGCGCTGGCGTTCGCCGTTCTCGACATCTCCCCGTCCGCCAGCGCGCTCGGCCTGGTGCTCCTCGCCAACCGGCTGCCGGTTGTCGCGCTCGTCCTGCTGGGCGGTGTCATTGGCGATCGGTGGCCCCGCCAACGCGTGATGCTCGCCGCCGACATCCTCCGCTGCGTCGCCCAGGCTGTGACTGCGTTGCTGCTGCTCAGCGGCCACGCGGAACTCTGGCACCTCGTCGTCCTCCAGGCGACGGTCGGCGCCGCGGGCGCGTTCTTCACACCGGCAGCGGCTGGGCTTCTGCCGGCCACGGTGTCGAGGGAACGTCTTCAACAGGCCAACGCCCTCGTCGGGCTCTCCCGCAACACTGCCGGCCTGCTCGCGACGGGCATCTCGGCCACCCTCGTCGCCACGGTCGGAGCCGGGTGGGCGCTCGCCATCGACTCGGTCACGTTCGCGATCAGCGCCGCCGCGCTGGCCCTGCTCAAGGTCCCGCTGCCCCCAACCACACGGCGCCCAAATCCGGTGCGGCAGCTCGTCGAAGGATGGCGTCACGTCACGAGCCGCAGCTGGCTCTGGGCCCCAATCCTGCATGTCTCGTTCGTCAACACGCTGGCCATCGCGCCGTTCATCGTCCTCGGCCCACTCGTCGCGCACGAGTCACTTGGCGGCGCGCCCGCATGGGCGGCGATCGGCACCGGCTATGCAGCCGGCGCGATCATCGGCGGGGTCGTCAGCCTCCGGGCCGAGCCACGCCACCCGCTGCGTTGGGGAATCGCCGTCGTCTTCGCGCTCTGCCCAATGATGGCGCTGCTCGCGATTCCCGGACCAGTGTGGACGATCGCCCTGTCCGCCACGCTGGCCGGCGCCCAGGCCAGCTTCTCCGCGGCGATGATCGCGATCACCACCCAGACGCACGTCCCCGCCGACGCGCTCGCCCGGGTCAGCTCATACAGCCAACTCGGCGCGCTCGTGCTCGTGCCGGCGAGCTTCGCCGTCACCGGCACCGTCGCCGACCAGATCGGGGTCAGCACGACGCTCTGGCTCTGCTGCGGCTTCATCACGGCGAGCACGCTCCTGACGATGGCGCTGCGGTCCGTCCGGGATCTGCCCCGCCTCCCCGAGCCGACACGTCAGCCGGAGCCAGTTCACAGTCAGTAAGCGAGGATCGCCAACCCGTACCGGGTCGCTCGCGCTGGGCACCGGCTCCGACGCGCACAGTGAAAATCATCAGAATCACCCCAAAGACAGCTAGCCTCACGTAACCGCGCTGGCCTTCGGCGCGTCCGAGAGGAGTGGCGAACGCTTGACATGCTGTCTGAACCGGCCGGCAAGGGGCGCTGGCAGTCGCGCAACGATACCTGTGCGTGACGATAACTGAAGAGCCAGGGGTACCACCTTCGACCGGGGCGAGGTGTTGTTCACCGGATGACGCAGCACACGAACACGGGCGCGCGGGCGCTCGACGAGGTCGGCCAGTTGGCGCTGCGGCACGGCGTACCCATCGAGGACGTCCTGCTCATCGCGCTCAATCTCCACGGCGTCGACTCGTTCCAGGGCCACAATCGCGCCCGGCTCACGCTCAGCCTCACCCGGGCGCCGGATGAGCGGTTTCTCGTCGTCGTCCCGCTCAACCGCGCGGACTCGCCGTTCCGCCTCTACGGCGACGCGCTGACTCTCGACGGCACCACGATCGCGCAGGTGCACAGCGTTGACGCCGACGCGGCCATCGGCGGCTACTTCCGCGCCGGCGGCGACGTCGTCACGCTCAACCCGAACGCCCGTAGCCGCTGCAGCGGCTGTGCCTTCTGCCCGACCACGCTCGAAGTCGCGGCCGACCCGCGGATGAGCGCCGAACAGGAACTCGCCGAACTCCTCCACGCGCTGGCCACCCAGTCGCCGCGCGGTGATCTCGCCAGCGTCCGCGAGGTCACCGTCTCGACCGGCTGCTTCGAACGCGAAGACACGGCGCTCGACCACCTCCGCAGCCTGCGCCGGGTGCTCACCGCTAGCGGCCTGCATCCGCGGGTAGGTTTTCTCTCTTCGGTACTGCGCAGCGACTTTGCGTTCCGGACGCTCGCCGACGAGGTCGCGCCGTTCCTGCTCTATGTCACCGTCGAGTGCTTCACCCGTCGCGAGCTGATGCTCAAGTCGACCAAAGCCGACCTCACCGCCGCCGAGATGCCCAGCCTGCTGCGACGCGCGCGCCGAGCCGGCCTGGACACGTCCTTCAACTACGTCGTCGGGCTCGACGCCCTGGAACCGGTCCGCGAGCACGTCCGCCGGCTCGCTCCGCACGTCAGCGTCTTCCCGAACTTCCAGATCTTCCAGGCGCACAACCGGTTCATGGAGACGCTCCGGACGCCGGCCGGCGGCGACCTGGAGTTCTACCTACTCGCCCGCCGCGACCTGGAGCGGATCTTCGCCCCGCTCGGCCTGCGGCCGGAGTCGTGGCGGAACTACCGACCACTGTGGTACTTCGAGTACGGCGGTACGCCGCTCACCGGGTTGCGGATATGACATCTCTCCCCGTGCGTGGTGAGGTCCGCCGGCGCCGAGGCAAGACGCCGCTGCTGGTACTGAGCCAGCGGCTCGACGGGTACGACACGTTCCTCCAGGCCGATCTCGCGCTGGATCCGGACGGTGCAACCGTGCGGGTCCGGGTCCACACATTCGACGACCTGACCGTTCTGCACCCCACCGACGGCACCGAGATCACCGGCAAGGCGTGGACCGGCCTGCTGCGGCTCCGGCGTGAGCGGCGTCGGGGTGTCGTCCCGCCCGATCTGGTCCACGCACTGACCGCCGCCGGTACCAGCCTCGACGCTCTCGACGAACGCGAACAGCGCCACCTGCTCGGATACCTCGCCGACGCGGCCGATCCAGCCACCCGCCGCGCCCGGATCGTCACGATCGTCGCCGGCCTCCACGGCCTCACCGCGTAAACGGCGTCGCGCCGAAATCTCGAGTTGTGGACTTTCGAGGGTTCAGCGCAGGCGCGCACCCTCGAAAGTCCACGGCTCAACGGGTGGTGGCGTCGGCGGCGACCAGCTCGGGAAGCGGCTCCGGTTCGTCGTTCTCGCGGATCCCGTACCGGGCGTAGAGGCGTCCGAGCGGTCCAGGCGCCCACCAGTTCGCCCGTCCGAGCAGCCGCATCGTCGCCGGTACGAGCAGTGCCCGCACCACGGTGGCGTCCACGATGATCGCGATGATCATGGCGACACCGATCAGCTTGATGAACGTGATTCCGGACAGCGAGAACGCCGCCGTGACCACGATCAGCAGCAGCGCGGCGCTGGTGATGATCTGGCCGGTGCGCTGGAGGCCGGTCGCCACTGCCTGGGTGTTGTCGCCGGTCAGGTCGTACTGCTCGCGGATCCGGGACATGAGGAACACCTCGTAGTCCATCGACAGGCCGAAGACGATCGCGAGCACGAGGATCGGCTGCGTGGCATCGAGCGTCCCGGTCGACGTGAAGTTGAGCGGCCCGGCGAGGTTGCCGTCCTGGAAGATCCAGACGAGCGCGCCGAACGACGCTCCGAGCGAGAGCACGTTCATCACGATCGCCTTGATCGGCAACACCACCGACCCGAACGCGAGGAAGAGCAGCACGAACGTCGTAGCCGCGACCATGAGCGCCATCCACGGCAGCAGGCCACCGACGCTGGCCAGCAGATCGACCAGCTCGGCCGTACGGCCACCGACCTGCACCTCGCCACCGGGCGGCGGTGGCAGATCGCGGACGCGTTGCACCAGGTCGCGGGCCTCGTCCGAGATCGACTCGCCCGAGTACCGGATGCTGACCCGCGCGGTGTCGCCCGCCTGGCCGGTGACATCGGCCGCCACCACGCCGTCCAGCTTCCGGACGGACGCCACGTACGCGTCGAGACCGGTCCCACCCGTGACGACGGCCTCGATTGGGCTCGTCGACGTCGGTGGGAAGTCGCGGGCGATCGTCTCGGCGACGACGCGGCTCTCGGTACCGGCCGGCAGCACCCGCTCGTCCACGCCGCCGAACTGCACCCGCAGGAACGGCAGGCCGAGCGCGATCAGGACCGCCACGATCCCGACCGTGTAGAGGACCGGCCGGCGCATGACGCTCTGCGCGATCCGATACCAGGCGCCGTGACGATCAGGCGCGACCGGCCGCCGGCGGAGCAGCCGCCGTACGGACAGCGCGTCGACCCTGTGGCCGAGCATCCCGAATACCGCCGGCAGCAGCGTGAGCGCGGCGGCCATCGCTATGAGCACGGCCGCGACACCGCCCATGCCCATAGACCGCAGGAAGACCTGCGGGAAGATCAGCAGACCGCCGAGCGAGAGGGCGACGGTGACGCCGGAGACGGCGACGGTCCGGCCGGCGGTGGCCATCGTGCGGGCGACCGCGTCCTCAACCGTGGCGCTCCGGCGGATCTCCTCGCGGAACCGGCTGACCATGAACAGCCCGTAGTCGATCGCGAGACCAAGGCCGAGGATCGTCACCACGTTGATCGAGAAGACGGACACGTCACTGAAGTACGTGACGGCGCGCAGCGCGGTGAAGGCACCGAGGATCGCGATGGCGCCAATGGCCAGCGGCAGGCTGGCGGCGGCGAGGCTCCCGAAGATCACGACGAGCAGCAGGAGCAGGATGGGCATCGAGATCGTCTCGGCCTTGGCGATGTCGGCCTGGATCCGCTCGGTGATGTCGCGGTTGATGACGGTGCCACCGCCGAGCTGCGTCTCCAGGCCCGGTGCGGCGAGCTTTGACTCGATCCGCTCCAACGCGTCGCCGCGCTGCTCCTCGTCCCCGCGCAGGCCCAGGACGACGTAGGTGGAGTGGCGGTCCTTGCTCACCAGATCGGGCGACTTGGTACTCCAGAACGTGACAGTCCGGTCGACGGTGTCGCGGGGTAACGCCTCCAGTGTCGTGGTGACCGCGCGCTGGAACATCGGGTCGTCGACGGTCGAATCAGGGCTGCGGTAGAGGACGATCACGTCCGCGTCGTCGCGCCCCAGCTTGTCGGCGGCGACCTGAGCGGCACGGTAGCTGTCGCTCCCCGGATCGTCGAAGCCGCCGCCCGAGAGGCTGCCGAAGACCTGCGTACCCCAGACGCCGGCGAAGGCCACGAACAAGAACGTCGCAGCAACCACCCAGCGCCGGCGGCGGTACATGATCCGCCCGAACCGTTCGAACATAACAGCCCCCTCGACCGGTATACTGCGACTGTCCGTCGCAGTAGTGATGCATGTTAACTTTGCAACTCGCGTTCGCACTAGTCAAGGGGTTTTGCGTGGCCGAACCAGTGAGCCGTCGGGACCGCATCCGTGCGGCCACGATCACGGAGATCAAGGACACGGCCCGCGCGATCCTGGTCAGCGAGGGGCCAGCCGGGCTGACGCTCCGGGCGATCGCGCGCGAGATGGGCATGTCCGCCCCCGCGCTCTACCGGTACTTCGAGAGCCGCGAAGAGCTGCTGCAGGACCTGGTCACCGACCTGTATGCCGAGGTCAGCACCGCGATGGAGACTGCTCGCGACGCCGAGCCCGCCGACGCTGCGCCGGCTAGGCTCAGGGCCGTCAGCCGCGCGTTCCGGGCCTGGGCGACCAGCCACCCAGCCGAGTTCGCCCTCGTCTTCGGCAGCCGGAGGCTCCCCTCCCCCACGGAAGAGCCCGGTGGACACTCCCGGTTCGGCGGCGTCTTCGGTGGCCTGATCGCGCAGATCTACCGAGCGAAGCCGTTCCCGATCCCCGCCGACGACGAGATCTCCCCGGAACTACGCGCGCAGCTTGCCGAGTTCGGCGCGAAACTCCCGGTGCCCCTACCCGACGGCGTGACGCAGGTCTTCCTCTCCTGCTGGATCCGCCTCTACGGCATCGTCTCGATGGAGGTGTTCGGGCAGCTCGGCTTCGCGCTCGACGACGTCGAGCCGATGTTCGAGGCGGAACTCCGTGGCCTCGGCGTCCTACTCGGGGTCGCCGAGGACTACCGCCCGCCCGCCGTCAGCGGTAAGAGTTCAGCTCAGGACGCTTAGCGGTGATGTTGTCGCCGGACGAGCGGCCGCGCAGCCGGCGGCCGATCCACGGCGCGAGGTGCCCCACCGCCCACTGCAGATCCTCGCGGCGCCCATCCACCCAGCCGGCGGGCAACGCGGCCGGCAGCGCCGCCCGCCACGCGGGATCAGGCGCCACGCCGAGCGCCTCGATGACGTGGGCCGCCACCCGGTGATGCCCCGCCGCGCTCAGGTGCAGCCGATCGACGCTCCACATACGACGATCACGCAGCGCCTCGTCGCCGTAGAGATCGACCAGGATGG
>Ga0184623_10000180_pt1 | contig 25998 bp, 23 predicted proteins | sample PLM1_100_b1_FD_133138 | JGI IMG/M metagenome (GOLD analysis project Ga0184623, IMG submission 133138) | Groundwater sediment microbial communities from an aquifer in East River, Colorado, USA - PLM1_100_b1 | ecosystem: Environmental > Terrestrial > Soil > Riparian zone | place: USA: East River... | reverse complement strand
TGGCCGACTGCCTGGGCGAGGACCGCGCGATCGGCCAGATGCACTGGGGCGGGGGAACGCCGACTTTTCTCGCCGACGCCGAGCTCGCCGAACTGATGCGGATGCTGCGCTCGGCGTTCGATTTCGCGGAGAAGGGCGAATACGCGATCGAAGTCGATCCGCGCACGGTCACGCCCGAGAGAGTCGCGCTGCTCGCGCAGCTCGGCTTCAACCGGATCAGCCTGGGCGTCCAGGATTTCGATCCCGAGGTGCAGCGCGCCATTCACCGCGTCCAGGGCTTCGAAGAAACTCATGCGGTGATCCGCGCGGCCAGGGATCACGGATTCCGTTCGATCAACGTCGATCTCATCTACGGCCTGCCGAAGCAGACGCTCGAGGGGTTTTCGCGGACCCTGGACCAGGTCGTCCGTTGCGACCCGGACCGCATCGCGCTGTATTCCTACGCCCACCTGCCGACCCTGTTCAAGCCGCAGCGGCGGATCGCCGAAGCCGATATGCCGCCGCCGGAAACCAAGCTCAAGCTGCTCACCACCGCGATCGGCCGGCTGGATTCGGCCGGATACGCGTACATCGGCATGGATCATTTCGCCAGACCCGGGGACGATCTCGCCCTCGCGCAGCGGCAGGGACGCCTCACCCGCAATTTCCAGGGATATTCCACGGCGGGAGACGCCGACATCCTCGGATTGGGCGTATCGGCGATCAGCACGATCGGACCGGTGCACGCCCAGAACGTCAGGACGCTGGACGAATACTACGCTCGCCTGGACAGCGGCACGCTGCCCGTCATGCGCGGGATCGAGCTCGGCGCCGACGATCTGGTGCGCCACGCGGTGATCCAGGCCCTGGCGTGCCGCTTCGAGGTGTCGAAGGAGGCGATTTCGATCGCCCACCTCGTCGATTTCGACGGCTATTTCGCCGCAGAGCTGGCGCAGCTGGAGGAAATGGAGAAGGAGTCGCTCGTCACGACCGACGAAGAGTGGATCACGGTGACGCCCCGGGGGCGGCTGCTGGTGCGCGCCGTGTGCGCGGTGTTCGATCGCTACCTGCGCGCCGACCGGGCGCGCGCCCTGTACTCGAAAGTAATATGAGCGCGAGCCGGCATTCGGCGGCAATTTGGGCGCGATTTGATCTGCGTCAAAACGCTCCGTGCCTGGCGCGGCAGAATCCCTTGCTATCACCCATGCGCGCACGATGCCGAAGGCACTGAACATCATTCGGGACGAGCACCGCTCCATCGCGGCGGTGCTGCACGGCATGCAGTATCTCGTGCGGCAGATCCGCGAGCGGAAGGCGAAGATCGATTCGCGCGTATTCCGCGCGATGCTGTATTACCTCGACATCTTCTCGGAGCGCATGCACCACCCCAAGGAGGACCTGTACCTGTTCGCTCCGCTGCGCCGGATGGGCGGCCCGGCCGAAGCGCTCGTGTTGGAGCTCGAGCACGAGCACGCCGAAGGCGGGCAGGCGCTTAGGCGGCTCGAACAATATCTGCTCCGGTACGAGGAAGGCGGCGACAAGGAATTTCCTGCCTTTGCCCAAGCCGTCGAGGAATTCGTGCGGGACTACTGGGAGCACATGCGCAAGGAGGAAGAACAGGTATTTCCCTTGGCGGAGCAGCTCTTCGACGAAAATAATTGGTACGCGATCGACCGCGCGTTCGGGGAAAATGCCGATCCGCTCGCGGGTGAATGGGACGAGGAAGATTTCCGGAAGCTGTTTTCGCGCATCGTCAGCCTCGCGCCGCCCCCGATCGGCGTCGGCCCGACCGCATGAAGCCAGGCATTCGGAGTTGCCATGAATGAACGTTCGGTTTTTGCAGCGCTTATCCCCGCCTTGATTCTGGCGGCCGTCAATCCGAGGACGAGCCAAACGATTCCGGTAACAAGACTAGCGCTGTAGGACTGCCGCCGGTGTCCTCGACTAACCGCGTCGGGAAACTGTGATCGGGATCACAGTTTCCCGGTCGCGGCAGCGTTAAATTGTGCGCTTTGCTTGACCGTCTGCAGGGGCGCCCGATTCTGGCGGGCGGTGCGGACGGTCGCGGGGACGAGACCGACCCAATGCGGCTGCTGCTGATCAATCCGCGCTATCTGGAGAGCTTCTGGAGCTTCAAGTGGGCCATTGACTCCGTCCTTCCGGGAAAGCGCGCCGTGAATCCTCCGCTCGGCCTCGCCACGCTCGCGGCGCTGTGTCCGCCGCACTGGCGGGTGGAGATCGTCGATGAGAACGTCGAGTCGGTTCCGCTCGATCCGGATGCGGACGTGATCGGCGTCTGCGGCATGGGCGCGCAGTTCGCGCGGCAAAAGGCGCTGCTTGATTTCTACCGCGGCCGCGGTCACCGCGTGGTGGCGGGCGGCAGCTACGCGTCGCTGTGCCCCGAGCTCTACACAGCGCACGCCGACAGCGTGATCGCCGGGGAGGCCGAGTACATCTGGCCGGAGTTCTGCCGCGACTTGGAAAACGGCAAGGCGAGGCCCCTCTACCGCGAGACGGGCGTGGTCGCGCTCGCCGACTCGCCGACGCCGCGTTTCGACCTGCTGAAGCTCGGGCGGTACTCCACGGCGACGCTGCAGTTCTCGCGCGGGTGCCCGTTCCTGTGCGAGTTCTGCGACATCATCGTGATGTTCGGCCGCAAGCCGCGCCACAAGAGCACCGAGCAGGTGGGACGGGAGCGCGACGCGCTGCGCCGCCATGGCGTGCGCAGCATCTTCTTCGTCGACGACAACCTGATCGGCAACCCCGCGGTGGCGAAGCAGCTGTTGCGCTACCTGAGCGGCTATCAGGCGGCGCACCGTTACCGCTTCAACTTTGGCACAGAGGTCTCGTTGAACCTCGCGCAGGACGCGGAGCTGCTCGCGCTGTTTCGCGCCGCGGGCTTCACCTGGGTCTTCACCGGAATCGAGTCGCCGGATCGCGAAACGCTGAGGGCGATGCGCAAGATCCAGAACACCCATGAAGACCCGCTCGTCTCGGTGCGCAAGATCTACGCCCACGGCATCGACGTCCTGGCCGGATTCATCATCGGCTTCGACCGAGATACCGAGGCGAGCTTCGAGACGCAGCACGATTTCATCCTCGCCTCCGGCATCCAGGCGGCGATGATCGGCCTGCTGACGGCGCTCCCGCATACGCCGCTCTACCGGCGCCTCGCGCAGGAAGGACGGTTGCGGCGGGACGTCGCGCCGGGGGATAACACCAAGCTTGGCACCAATATCGTCCCCAAAGGCATGTCGTACGAGACCATGGTCGAGGGATACCGGCGCCTGTACGAGCGCCTGTTCAGCGACGCCGGCATCGCCGGCCGGATCCGCAACAAAATGCGGCTCATGCCCGGCGCCGTTTATCACGGCGAATACTCCTTTCCAGTCCAGCTCGGGATCTTCGCAAAACTCCTCGTGAGAGGCGTGATTCGGGGAGGGATCGTGCGCATCGTCCATTTCCTCCGCACCGTCCCCTGGCTCGCGCCGCGCAAGCTCCCGCTCGTGGTGGTGGACTGGATCGCGGGCCTGGCGATGCGCGACTACATCGAGCGGCATTTCACCCTGGACGGCATGCGCGACTCCACCGCCGTCCGGTTCGTCCGCGCCGTCCGGAAAGCGGCGCGACTGTACGTGCGGAGCGGCGACGTCGCATTCGTGCTCACCCGCTCCGGCGCGGCGCCGTCCCTCACGGTGAGGATCAAGGGATTCGTCGATCGCGACTTCTTTCGCAGTATCGGCCGCCCGCTCGAGCGGCTTCTCAAAAGCCGCGCGTCGACTTTGATACTTCACATCGAAGAACTGCGCGAAGTCACTCTGCCTGAACTGCACCGCCTGCTGGAGCGTCTGAGGCGGCACGGGGACAGGGTGTTCATCTTCGTCGCCGAGGGGTTGCGCGGCGCGATCCAGATCGATTCCTCGGTGTTCAATCTCGTGTTCGAGCCCGCCGGCGAAGCCTCCCGTTAGCAAAGGTCCAGCCCGAATGTCGACAGTTGTCGCTTCGCGTGGCCTCGCGCCAGCCGCCCAAGCCGCGTACCGGCCGGAGGAAGTTCCCGAGCTGCTCTGTCCGGCCGGCTCGTTCCCGGCGCTGAAAGCCGCCGTCGATCACGGCGCCGACTGCGTCTACACCGGGCTGCGCGATGACACCAACGCGCGCAATTTCGCCGGACTGAATTTCGACGAAGCTTCGGCCCGCCAGGGGCTGCGCTACGCGCACGCGGCGGGCTGCAAGGTGCTGCTCGCCATCAACACCTACCCTCAGCCGGGCGGCGCCGGGCGCTGGCGGCGCGCGGTGGACTTCGCGGCCGACGCCGGATTCGACGCCGTGCTCCTCGCCGACGCGGGGTTGATGTGCTATTGCGCGGATCGCCATCCTTCGCTCGCGATTCACTTGTCGGTCCAGGCTTCGGCGACCTCCTACGAGGCGATCAACTTCTATCGCCGCCGGTTCGGCGTATCGCGCGCGGTTCTGCCGCGGGTCCTGTCGCTGAGCCAGGTCGAGAACGTGGTGCGCAACACCGAGGTGGAAATCGAGGTGTTCGGCTTCGGCAGCCTGTGCGTCATGGTGGAGGGCCGCTGCGCGCTGTCTTCCTACGTGACCGGCGATTCGCCCAACACCCGCGGGGTGTGCTCGCCGGCGAAGGCGGTGCGCTGGAAACAGGGTCCCGATGCGCTCGAGGTGCGCTTGAACGGCGTACTGCTCGACTGCTACGCGCAAGGCGAAACCGCGGGCTACCCCACGTTGTGCAAAGGCCGCTTCAGCGTGAACGAGGAGACCTATTACGCGATCGAGGAACCCTCGAGCCTCAACGCTCTGGCGCTGCTGCCGGAGCTGATGCGGATCGGCGTCGCCGCGATCAAGATCGAGGGCCGTCAGCGCAGCCCCGCCTATGTCGCAGAAGTGACGCGCGTTTGGCGCGAGGCGCTCGACGAGTGCGCGCGCAATCCGTCGCGTTTTTCGGTGCGTCCCGGCTGGACCGGCGTCCTCGCGCGCGTCTCCGAGGGCCAGCAGCATACGCTGGGCGCCTACCATCGCCGCTGGAAATAGCGCGGAGGCGATCGAACCATGAAGCTCGCCGTCGGACCGGTGCTCTATTACTGGAGCCGGGACGCGCTGCTCGATTTCTACGCCGCCATCGCCGGTTCGGCCGCGGAGGTGGTCTATCTCGGCGAAGTGGTGTGCTCGCGCCGCCGCAGCCTGCGCTTCGAGGATTGGGTGGGTCTCGCGCGCGACCTGCGCAACGCGGGGAAAGAGGTCGTGCTGTCCTCCCAGGCGCTGGTCGAATCCGAACCCGAGCTGCGTGCCCTGCGGCGGCTCGCCGCGAACGGGGAGTTCGCCGTCGAAGCCAACGACGCGAGCGCGCTTGCCCTGCTCGCCGGCGCTCCGGGGTTTGTAGCCGGCCCGCACCTCAACGTCTACAACGAGGAGACGCTTGCCTGGGTCGCGGAGCTCGGCGCAAAGCGCTGGGTGCCGCCGGTCGAGCTCGGCCGCGAGGCGCTGCGCGTACTCCAAGAGAAGCGTCCGCCCGGATTGGAGACCGAGGTGTTCGCCTACGGTCGCCTGCCGCTCGCTTTTTCCGCGCGCTGCTTCACGGCCCGCCATTACAATCTGCCGCGGGACGACTGTCAGTTTCGCTGCCTCGAACATCCGGACGGACTGCCGCTCGCGACGCGCGAAGGCGAGCCGCTCCTCAACTTGAACGGCACTCAGACGCAGTCGGCCCGGGTCCACGATCTTTCCGCGGCGGTCGGCGAGTTGCGCGGGCTCGGAGTCGACGTCCTGCGGGTGAGCCCGCAGGCGAGCCATATCGACGAGATCATCTCGGTCTTCCGGGCCCTTATCGACGGGACGGTCGGCGCCGACGACGCACGCGGCCGGCTCGACGCAGCGCGTCCGGCGGCCGCGTGCAACGGCTACTGGTACGACCGCCCGGGGATGGACTACCGCATCGATGGCTGAAATGAACCGCCGCTTCGAGCCGCCACGAGGTCTGCTTCCGGCGCCGCTCGCGAAACTGATCGGACGACTGCCGCAGTGGCCGCATTCGGCCGCGCTCTCGGCGGCGCTGAATCTGGCGTTGCTGCCCGGGATGGATGCCGAGACGCGGCGCCGCCTGGCGAACCGGCCGCTTGCGTTCGAGGTGCAGGACGCGGGCATCGACTGCCGCGTATGCCTCACCTCCATCGGCTTCCTGCCGATAGCGCGGCGCTGCCCGCCGGTCGTGGCCATCCGCGCCAGCGCGCGGGACTTCTGGCGCCTGGCGCGCCGCATCGAGGATCCGGATACGCTGTTCTTTGCGCGCCGCCTGGTGATCGAGGGCGACACCGAGCTCGGACTGTCCTTGAAAAACGCGCTCGACGCGATCGATTGGGCGGAATTGCCGAAGCGCTTGCTCGGGGCGTTTGCTCCGGCGGCAACGCCATCTGTCGCGGGCCGGCTTCGCCGGCCGGGCGGCCAGCCGAGGCGGGACGAGTGACGTTCCCGATCAAGACCCCTCTCGGTTGAGATCAACCGATTCCGGATTCGCCCGATTCAACCTTTCCAGAGCCGCAGGCGCGCCGGATCGAGGATCCGGATGGTGCGTCCGCTCACCTCGATCAAGCCGGCCTGGACGAACTCGTGCATCACGCGGGAGAAATGCTCGCGGGTGATGGACAGGCGCGATGCCACCACGCCTTTCGCCGCCGAAAGCTTGACTTCGAGCGAGGAGCGCGTGCCGGACGGGACGTCGCGCAGCAGATACCCGACCAGGCGCTGGGCGCCGCTTTTCAGGGTGTAGGCCTCGATGTCGGCGATCATGCGACGCAGACGCTCCGCCAAGAGGGCAAGCATGTGTCGCGCAAAGCGCGGGTTGCGATCGATCTCCGCGAACAGCGTCGCCTTGCCGATCAAGAGCAGCAGCGAGTCGGCGAGCGTCTCGGCGAAGCCGACGTGCGGTTGATCGAGGAACATGAACGGCTCGCCGAAGCTCTGGCCGGGACCGAGGATTTCCACGACCTTCTCCGCGCCGTCGCTGCTGCCGAATGCGAGCTTCACTTGACCGTACACGATGACGTAGAGCCCCGAGCACGGCTCGCCGCGCCGGAACAGGACCCTGCCCGCCGGAGCGCGCACTCGCGTCGTGCCGGCCGAGACGCGATCAAGCTCCTTCGCGGAGAGCGCGCCGAATAGCGGCAAATTTCGCAGGAAGTCCTGCACCTTCACGGGGGACGCGGTCACAGCGAAATGGTCGTCCCCTGGGCGTGGGGCGGTTTTGATCTACATCAAATCCGCTTTTGCCGTTCCGGCTATGCTGTATCCGGTTTGTTGCCCGGGGGATTCAGGTATGAGAGTTCAGCGGATCGGTAAGCTCGCGGCAGGCGTCTGGATTGCCAGCCTGGTTCTGTCCGGGTGCAGCCCCCGGTCGCCCACCGATCACTATGATCCTGCCAAGATGGATCTCAAGCCCGTGGCCGCGAAGCTCTCGAACGAGCGGCACAAGGGGCCGTTCGCGTCGGGCAATTCGATCAGCCTCGGCGCGGAGCTGAAAGCCCTCGATCCGTCGCCGGTGAAGGAAGTGCGCCTCGATACCACGCACAAGATCATCGAGATCGCCCCTGGGGTGAGGTTCAGCGCCTGGACTTTCGGCGACCAGGTGCCGGGGCCGACGGTCCGCGCCCGGGTCGGCGACCGGATCAAGTTCAGCATGACCAACCGCAGCGATGAGCCCGTGCCCGGCGTGCAGCTCACCGCGGCGCCGATGATGCACTCCATGGACTTCCACGCCGCGATGGTCTCGCCGCAGGACAAGTACCGCTCGATCGCGCCGGGCCAGACCATCGAGTTCGAGTTCACGCTCAACTATCCCGGCATCTTCATGTATCACTGCGGAACGCCGATGATCCTCGAGCACATCGCCGCGGGGATGTACGGGGCGGTGGTGGTCGAGCCGCGCGGCGGCTATCCCACGAAGGTCGACCGCGAATACGTGATCGTGCAAAGCGAGTTCTACGCGAAGCTCGACCCGCAAAAGCGCAAGATCGGCGGCGCGCCCCTCTACGTGCTCGACGGCGACCGGCTGCGCGCCTCCCAGCCCACCCACACCGTGTTCAACGGCGTGCACAACGGCCTGGTGAAGAAGCCGCTTGCGGCCAAGCCCGGCGAGCGCGTGCGCCTGCACGTGCTGAATGTCGGCCCGAGCAAGACCTCGAGCTTCCACGTGGTCGGCACGATCTTCGACCGCGTCTGGTTCGAGGGCAATCCGGACAACCAGTTCCGCGGCATGCAGACGGTGCTGCTCGGCTCCTCCAACAGCGCCACCGTCGAGTTTCTGATCCCGGAGGAAGGCTCCTACATCATGGTCGATCACCACTTCGCCAACGCCTCGCAGGGAGCGATCGGGCTGATCTCAACGACCGTGAAGACGGAAGAAAGGGAACTCGAGCACCACAACATTCCGGCCACCGCCACGCCGACTGATCCCGATACCGTTTTGGGCAAGCTCGCCTTCGAGAGCAAGTGCCTCGCCTGCCATTCGGTCGGACAGGGCAGGAAGCTCGGGCCCGACGTCGCGGGGGTCACCAAGCGGCGCAGCGACGACTGGCTCGCGAGATGGCTGAAATCGCCGGAGAAAATGCTCCAGACCGACGCCGACGCCAAGGCGATGCTGAAGGAGTACAACAACCTCCCGATGCCCAACCAGAGCCTGTCCGACGCGGAGATCCGGCAGTACATCAAGTACTTCCACTGGATCGACTCGCAGCCCGGCGCAACAGCACAGGGGGGGCGCTGAGATGCGCGCTGCGCTCGCCGGGTTCCTGCTTCTTGCGCCGGCCGCAGCCGCCGTCGCATGCGGCTACTGCGTCGAGGACCGGGTGGCCGCCGCGTACGACCATTCGGTCATCGTGCGCGCTCTCGACCGAAAGCACGAGGTGGCGTTTTTCGCGATCGAAGGCGCGCTCGCGGCGAACTCCCAACTTTCGCGCGAGATTCAGAATGCGCTCGAATCCACGCGAGGAGTCGATCGCGGCACCGCGAGGGTGTCGCTCCCCGCCGGATCGCTTTCCTTTGCGTACGATCCGGCGCGGCAGAAGCTCGGGCCGATCATGCGCGGGCTCGAGAAGACGCTGGAGCCGAAAGGCTTGAGGACTTCGCTCCTGCGCGTGATCAACTAGAAACTGAGAACGGACCTCGGGGCCGTGTCCCTGGCCGCGCCGACGCCGCGCGCTGCCCGGTGCGCCTGCTCGGCGAGGAAGATTCCCTGCCGCGTCGGATCCGCTCCCCCTTTTAATGGGGAGCGTTTTGTTTCATCGTGGTCGGAGCCTTATGAAAAATTTGTCGCATTCCGCCGCAATCCTGTTCGCCGTGGCCCTGGGAGTGTGCGGAGTAAGCGTGCAGGCGCAGGGCGACAAGCCCACCGTCGTCCGACTCGACCCGGCGCTGGATGCGCTGGTGTCCCCCGACGCTAAATTACAGCTCGTCAAGGGCGGCTTCGGGTTCACCGAGGGCATCATCTGGGTCGAGAAAGGCCGTTACCTGCTGCTGAGCGACATCCCCGCGAACGTGATCTACAAGCTCACGCCCAAGGGCGAGGCGTCCATCTACATGCACCGCAGCGGCTATACCCAACCGGACATCTGGCGGGTGGGCTTCGAGCAGACCAATGGGAAGAACCCGAACGATCCCCTGTTCAAGAAGTTCTACATGATCGGCTCGAACGGGCTCGCCCTCGACCGGCAGGGCCGGCTCATCATCGCGACCTGGGCCGGAAGGTCGATCGACCGGATCGAAAAGAACGGCAAGCGCACCGTGCTGGCCGACCGCTTCGAAGGCAAGCAATTCAACGGTACGAACGACGTCATCGTCAAGCGGAACGGCACGATCTACTTCACCGACACCTACGGCGGCCTGCGCCTGCGCGAGCGCGACCCGCGCAAGGGCCTGGACTTCCAGGGCATCTACATGATCAAGGGCGGCAAGGTGAGCCTGATCATCAACGATATCCCGAACCCGAACGGCCTCGCCCTGTCGCTGGACGAAAGAACTCTCTACGCGAACGGCAGCCGCGACAAGTATGTGCGGCGCTATCGGGTCCTGCCCGACGACACCGTCACCGACAGCCAGATGTTCATCGACATCAGCGGGGATCCGACCCCCGGAATCACCGACGGCCTGAAGGTCGACATCAAGGGCAACGTCTATGAATCGGCGGCGGGCGGAGTGTGGATCGTCTCGCCGGAAGGCAAGGCCGGGACCACGCTCACCTGCGGCCCGAGCGAGGAGCCGGCGAGTGAGTTTGCGGCTCGCGCAAAAGCCGCCTGGGCGCGGCTCATTCGCAAGGTGTACGAGGCCGATCCGCTGGAGTGCCCCAAATGCAAGGGGCCGATGCGCGTCATTGCGCTTGAATCGAGGATGCGGGCGTCATCCGGCGGATCCTCGAACACCTAGGACTGTGGGCGCCACAGGTGACGCAACGAAATTCACCACTGGGTCCCGAGGCCTGGCCGGTGCACGCGAGCCTGCCGCTCACCTACCACCCGGTTCCCGACATTGCCTGAGCGTGGCGAGCGCCTCCGGGCTTGACCTGCTGCGCCCGGCGACTGCATAGCGCGGATCGGGCAGCCGTACGCGCGCCGGCCACCTGGATTGAGCGCAACCGGGCGCGCGGGGCGCCGATCAGGCATTGCATCGGCACAGGACGCCGGCAACGGGTGGATTGAATTTCCTATCCCTTCAACTCGATTCCCAAGCGAACATCGCCGCTCAATTATCTCGGAGTAAGTTGCGCTAGATCAAAAACGGCCGTTAGAAACGGCGTTTAATTCTCTAATGCGAAAAATGGCGCGGACGCGATGTTCGGGAAGGAGGCTGAGCACCGAAAAAGCGGAGTATTTCAGTCGGGTAATTAAATTGCGGCATATGAATTCGATTTTGAGCAATACACGCTGCCCTTCGTTAACGAGATAAATAAACAAACATAAGGAGAACGACCCGAATGTCTAGAACGATTAGAAACATAACGATTGTATTGGCTGCGGCACTGGCCCCGAGTCTGGGCCTTGCCCAGGACAGTGTCGATAAAGGCAAAGCGCTTTATGCCCAACAGTGTGTCATGTGTCACGGATCGGGCGGCAGGGGTGACGGTCCCGCGGCCATGTCATTGAAGCCGAAACCCAGAGATTTAACCGGTAAGGCATACATGGCGGGTTTGACGGACCAATATCTCGCCGATATCGTCAAGAAAGGCGGGGCCGGGTTGGGCAAATCCCCCCTGATGCCCTCTTTCGGCGCGGCCCTGAAAGAAGCGGATATTCGGAATGTGGTCGTATTTCTCCGGAGTTTGGAAAAGTAGAAGGAAAGGATAATTGGAAAATAAAGAAGGGTCGCAATGTCGTGGAAACAAGCGCATTCATTAAGATTCGGGGCCTAATTCGCGCAACCACCGGCGGGATGACCATCGGTGGCTTGCTTGTGTTTTTGGCCAGCTGCGTTACCGCTCCCGAGCAGTCTGAGCCGGAACATCTCGTCTGGCCGTCGCCGCCGCTCACGACCCGTATTGAATTCGTGCGCAGTATCGTAAGCGACGAGGACCTGGGCCGCGATACCACCTACACTCAGCGACTGCTCAATTTCCTCGCCGGCGAGAAGCCGCATCCGAACCGTATCGTCGAACCGATGGGGTTGGCGGTTTCCGATGACGGACAGCGCTTGTATGTTTCAGACTTCGCTCATCTTGCGGTCTTTGTCTTCGACCTTGCCCAGAAGAAATTTACCAAGATCGGGGCGCAAGAAAACCTCGCGCGGCCCGTGGGTATTGCGCTGGATGCACAGGAGCAGCTTTACGTAGTCGAGCAGGAGAAAAAGGGCATCAGCGTTTTCGATCGCCAGGGAAAGAAAATCCAGTTCATCACCCATCCCGGCATCGAGCGCCCCACCGGGATCGCGCTCGACCGGGCGCGAGGAAAGATTTATCTCGCCGACACCGGCCACACCAGGTCCCCGACGCACGACGTCAAGATCTTCAATCTGCGCGGGGAACTCGTCGGCGCCATAGGCCAAGGCAAGGGCAGCGGACCGGGCCAATTTCTGTTTCCGACGTACCTTGCCGTTGACCCGCAAGGCAATCTCTACGTCACCGACACCCTCAACTCGCGGGTTCAGGTTTTCGATGCCGATGGGAAGTACCTGAAGACGGTGGGTAGCCGCGGCAGCGCCTGGGGCATGTTCGACAAGCCCAAGGGCGTGGCCCTCGACAGCTTCGGTAATCTTTACGTCGCGGACTCGGGCTGGAGCAATGTCCAGATTTTCAACCAGAAGGGCCAGGTGCTGCTGTTCTTCGGCGGCCGCGGTCCGATTCCGGGGATGCTCAAAAACCCGACCGCCATCACCATCGACAAACAAAACCGCATTTACGTGGCCGACTATCTCAACCACCGGGTCGAGGTGTATCAGTTAGTAAATACAACCGCGACGGACAGTTTTCTCAGCCCTCCTGTAGCAGAAAGAGGAGGAGATGCTGAGTTAAAAGATAACTCTGATGTAAAGCAGCAAGCAGTGGTGGGCAACACCGACAAGTCACGCCTTGAATTTGAGAGGAGATAAATCATGAATCGCCTAAAAGCAGTATTGATCATAGGGGCGGCGATGATCGCGCTCGCACCGGCCGGCGCGTGGGCCGCGGGCGGGACCGGAATCGCGGGCACGGCCCACGATTTCTCCGCCAAAGGCGGCGGCGTCGGATTGTGCACCTTCTGCCACACCCCGCACAAAGCCATTACCACCCCGCTCTTGTGGAACCATACCCTATCCGCGAACAGCTTCTCGTGGGACGCGCCGACAACCACGGCGGGTACCCCGTTCGCGACTTTCAAGGGTGACACCTACAAGGGACCGACGGCGAAGTGCCTGAGTTGCCATGACGGCAGCGTGGCGGTGGGCGACATCGCCTGGTGGAATGAAGGCAAACCGGCGGCGCCGCTGGATAACACCAAACATGGCGCGGGCGACACCTCCAACGTCGGCTTTGGCGGCAACATGGCAGGCAACCATCCGGTGGCCATGCCCTATCCGTATAACAACGCGGCCAACACCTACAATGGCGTGACGACCGGCGCGGGAGCCGCGCTCTCGGAATGGCAGCCCAATCCGGCGACCAATAACATTCGGCTGTTCAACGATGACGGCGCCGGGAACATCAAGGCCGGAGTAGCGGCAGGCAGGACCGGTATCGAGTGTTCATCGTGCCATGACCCGCACAACAAGGCGTCCGTGGACGATCTCTTTCTGCGCGGGAGCCTGAAGGGAAGTGACACGAGCTATATCTGCCTGAGATGCCACGTTAAGTAATCCGTCTGATATAGGCCCTGAGACAATACGCCATGAGAGCTTCCCTTCTGCTGAGGATCCTGCTGCTCGGGACTGCCTGTGCTTATGCCGGTTCTCCCGGCGCCCAGACTACGCAACCCCCGATGACGCGCGGGAAGACCCTCTACGACAGGAATTGCGCCGTTTGCCACGCTGTGGACGGTCATGCCAACACGCCGGTAGCAAAGCTGCTCGAAACGCGTCCGCGTAACTTTGCCGATCCGGTGGAAATGGCGCGCGTGAGCGACGACCAGATCTACCGGGCCATCAAAGACGGTAAACCAGGAACGGCGATGGCCGCATGGGGGCAGGTATTGAGCGAGCTGGAGGTCGGCGATTTGATGGACCACATACGAGGCCTCGCCACCACCCGGCCTCTGCTGCTCACGGCCGAACAGCTTAGTGCGGAGATTGGCAAGCGTATATATAGAAAAGATTGCGCGGAATGCCACGGATTGGACGGGCGCGCCGACACCGAAGTGGCAAGGGTGCTGCGCCCGCTTCCGAGTAAATTCGCCGATCCGGTCCAGGCGGCGCGCATGGATGATGGCCGGATGTACAGCGCCATTAAATTGGGAATCCCCGGCACTACCATGGGCGGCTGGGGCGGCCTTCTGAATCCGGCGGAGATCATCGATGTAATGCGTTACATCCGGACTCTCGAACAACCGCTGCCGCCCGGAATGAGTAAATCGGATCTTGACGTAAAAGTTGGCGAGCACATCTATCGTCAATACTGCACGTACTGCCACGGCGACAAGGGCGACGGCAACACCGCGCTCGGCCGCGCCCTGATCCCTCGTCCGCGGGATTTCACCAATGTCGGGGAGAGGGCGCGCCTGAGTCCAAATGAAATGGCTCAAGCCATCGCACGCGGAAAGCCGGGCACGGCCATGGCTCCGTGGAATGGTGTCCTCAATCCAGAAGACCTCCGGCGGGTCACCCTTTTCATCCGGCAGAAGTTCCAGCGCCAGCCTTAACCGCCATGCGTGGCCGTCGCGCCTGGTTGATCATGATGGCACTGGCAATGGTGACCATCAACGGTTGTAGCCCTGAGACCCGCTACCGCGCCCTCTCAAAAATCTTCGAAGAGATACCGAGGCCCGGAGAAGAAGTACAACCCAAGCCGGTAGTGCGCAAGGCGCGCCGTCCGGAGACGGAGACGCCTTCCGCCCCGCTGCCATCGGATACGGATGCCCTGCCCGAGACCCAAGCGGTGGCACTAAAGCGTGATTTGCGCGAGTTGTTGCGCCGGTTGCCGAAGGAAGCGGCCGGCGGCGTGGACTGGAGCGAGGCGCTGAAGGAAAAGCTCATCGAACCGAAGGCGGGTCTCGGTGCCGAAAATCCGGACCAGCCGGTGTTCGATATGAACGTGGAGCTGATCCCGGAAGGCCAACCTGTTTTCAAAGTGACGTTTCCGCATAAAGAGCATACCCAGTGGCTCGCCTGTGCCAATTGCCATCCCGGGATTTTCCAGATGCGGCGGGGTGCCGATCCGATCACGATGGCTAAGATCTTCGCCGGAGAGTATTGCGGGCGCTGCCACGGCAAGGTCTCGTTCGCCGTCGCCACAGGCTGCCCCCGCTGCCATCTAGCGCTGGCAGGACCCAAGTGATGCGCGGCGTTATTCTTCTCCTGACTGTAACGCTGCTAATCCTGCTTATGCGATACGGCGCGGCAGCGGAAGGCGAATTGGGCGACATTGTTTCTAAGCGAAAAACAATCGCCGCGGATGACATACCGCCCGCCATCTTTCCCCACTGGGTGCACCGTATGCGGTTCAAATGCCACGTTTGCCACGAGGCGATCTTTCCGATGACGGCCGGCGCTGCCCCGGTCACGATGGATGCGATCCGGGAGGGAAAGTTTTGTGGCACCTGCCATGACGGAACTATCGCCTTTCCCGTGGGTTTCGATACTTGTGACCGATGTCACCGTCAATGAAACGATGGTGCAGGGCGATATTGCTGGGTGGAATCATTGGAGCGACAGAAATGCTTTTCCCGCGTGAAACCGATGCCCAGCCCATGATTGGCCTCGGGACCTGGACTGGCGAAGTCGAGGTGAAGTACGCTCGGGAGCGCCAGGAAACGCGCACACCGGGCAGTCCCGATCTCGCGTCCGACCGGTTGCGATACAACGAGCGGCTGGGAATCCGGAACCAGGGGTTTTTCATTTTGGATCCGCGATTGCTCACGGGCAATCTGGGGTTGACCTTGGATCTGTTCCAGGAGCGTGAGCGTTTGGACGGCGACAGAAGCCCCAGTCACGGCAAGCTTACCGGCTACGCCTTCGACACCAGCCTGCTGAGCGAGAACCCGTATTCCGCGACAATCTTTGCCAACCGCACCGAGAATGTCTTCAATCGCGAATTCGGGGGGCGGTCGGAGTTCGCTTTTGAGAACCACGGCGCCAGTCTGCGCCTGCGGGAAGACAGCTTCCTTCGGGACTGGGGGATTCCTTATTTGAACGCCACCCTGGGCGTGCGCGAGGAGCATACCCGGGAGTCGACCACCTTGCTCGCGCAGCGATTCACGCGCGATGAGACGCGCAATATCGCGACCCTGGACGCAAGCAAAGGTTTCGTAAACTCCGACCTGGGATTTCGCTACGAGCAGACCGATGTCGTGGATCAGGCCCGGCCTCAATCCGCTTTTCAGACCCAGGCGGCCAACCTGACATACAGCCTCGACTTCGGGCCCACGCTGAACCGCCGGTGGAATTCCCGCGTGTATTATCTCGACCGGACTGGCGGCAGCCCGGTCACATTTCTGACGGTCGATGAACAGTTGCGCATCGACCATCACCAGGACCTGTATACGGATTACCGATACCTGTTCTTGCGCAACGATACGCAGACGGGGGCCACCGTCACGCAGACCGGTACTTTTCTGGTGCACCAGAGGCTTTACAAGAATCTGACCGCGGACTACATGGTGCAGGGGCAAACGCAGGATCTCCCCAATGGCGAGCGCTCGTACCATGCCGGTCAACTCGATCTCAACTACCGGCGGTCCCTGGCGCCGGACCAACATATATTCTCGCGTTTCGGCGGAAAATATCAAATCGATGGTAACAATCTGGCGGCTACCCGGATCGACGTGGCCGACGAGCCGCATGCGGCGCCCTCGCCGCTGGGTGTCGGTTCGGGCTTCACGCTCAACAATCCATTTGTGATCGCGTCAACTATCGTTGTGGTGGACACGCGCGGCGGCGGTCGCCTGGCGACGACGCTCGGAATAGATTACGACATTGTCCAGGAAGGGGACTTCACCCGGATCATCCCGCTGCCGACGAGTCCGGTGATCCTGGCCGGCGATCCCTTGGCGGTGAGTTATACCTACGAGGTCGCATCGGATCTTCAGTTTTCGACGGCCACATGGTGGTTGGGCGGCGGAATTGATTTCCGCTGGATCGCCGTCTCATTCGCTCACGAGCAGCAAGACCAGACGCTGCGTTCGGGTCTCGACGGCCAGTTTCTGGAGGACCGGCGCACCGATACCGCCCAATCGGAGTTGCGTGGCGATTGGGGGCCGGTTCAAGCGCGCGCAGGCGCCACTTACATAACGCTGGATTCCACGCGCCTTGCGTATTCAATTTGGCGGTTCAATCAGCTTCTCACCTATCGGCCCCGGTTCGATCTTCTGCTGAGTCTGAGTTCGGAGCAATCGTTCACCGATTTCAGATTTCCGCAGCGTGAAAGCGTCTCTCGTCTTGTGCGCCTGTCGCTCGACCGGTTCACGCCGGGCGGCTGGTACGCCAGCGTCTTTTTCAGTCAGCGTACCTTGGACGACAGCCTCCTTCCGGACGAGTCGTTGCGCGAGGCCGGACTGAGAGCGCGCCGCTCCTATGGCAAACTCGATATCGTGCCATCGCTTTCCTGGATCGATCGTGAGCGTGGCGGGGTCGCGACCTCCGATAAACGAATCGAGATTACAGCGATACGGCGCTTTTGAGAGACACGCTATTGAGATAAATGATGCGCGGCATACTGAAACTGGCAATCGTTCTCGTACTCTCGCAATGGGTATGGGCCTGTGGGACCGGGTCGCCGGCGCCCGAGCCGCCCGTGGGGGCGCGCGTGTGGCCGGAGCCGCCGGAGCCGCCGCGCATCCGCTACGTGCGCAGTCTCTCCGGGCCGCATGATTTTGGAATCGTTAAGCCGTGGTATCGGCGAATGGCCGAAACCCTTTTCGGTAAAACCGAGGAATATCTCATCCGTCCCACCGGTGTTACCGAACGCGACGGCGTGTTGTATATCGCCGACCCGGGCGCGCAGGCGCTTTGGATATTCGATATTCCGCAACAGCGCTTCACCAAGGTTACTCAAATTGACAAGACAGCGCTGGCCTCACCGGTGGCCGTCGCCGCTCGAAACGATGGCGCGGTATTTGTTGCTGATTCATGGCTCAAGAAAATTTTTCTAATTGATCGCGAAGGCAAGCTATTACGGGTATTCATTGACGGCGGCCTGGAACGTCCGGCGGCTCTCGCTTATGACGCGGCCACGGGTCGGCTTTACGTCGCGGACTCCGCCGCCCACCGGATCGACGTATACGGCCCGGATGGCGCGCGCGTGTCAGCCTGGGGCAAGAGAGGCGGTGGAAACGGTGAGTTCAACTACCCGACGCATCTCGCGCTTGCCGGATCGGGAACGCTGCTGGTGACCGACGCGCTGAATTTTCGGATCCAGGCGTTTGACCGCGATGGAAAATTTCTCTGGAAGATGGGCCGTCAGGGCGATGGCTCGGGCAACCTAGCCGCGCCCAAGGGGGTGGCAGCCGACAGTCAGGGCCATTTCTATATCGTGGATGCGCTGTTCGATGCGGTGCAGATCTTCGAACGCAATGGATCCTTGTTGCTCGCTTTCGGTGAGCGGGGCACGGGGCGTGGACAGTTCTGGATTCCCGGCGGAATCTTCATCGGCCCAACCGACCGGATTTATATCGCCGACGCGTACAACCAACGTATACAGATCTTTGATTTTCTCGGCGGGCGCTAACGGGCAAGCGACATGCAACTCATGAATCACACAAAGGTGCGCGGACGAGCGGTCTTCCACCGCATCGAGGGTCCGCAATGCACCGCGTTCTTCCTGGCATTCGTGGGCGCTTTGCTGCTCTCCACACAGACGCAAGCCCAGACCCAGATCGCACGCACGGTGCATAACCTCACGCCCACCGGCCCCGGACCGGTGCGCGTGGGCGAGGCAGCGGGCCTGTGCGTTTTCTGCCACACGCCGCACAACGCCAATCCGACACGCGCACTCTGGAACCGGGAACTTCCCGGCACGACCTACACGCTTTACCAAAGCAGCACCTTGGAGGCGGCGATCAACCAGCCCAACGGCACTTCGCGCCTCTGCCTTTCCTGCCATGATGGAATCCTGGCGCTCGGTAATCTTCGGGTTCCGCCCAAGGGCAGCCACTTTACGCTGGGGCCGCTCACGGGAAAGGCGGCTCTCGGGACCGATCTCTCCGACGATCACCCGATCTCCTTCGTCTACGACAGCGCGCTCGCGTTGCGTCGCGGTCAGCTCGCCGATCCGCTTACGCTGCCGCAGGCGATCCGCCTGGACGACACCAAACAGCTTCAGTGCACCACGTGTCACAACCCGCACGAGGACCGGCACCCGAAATTTCTCCGCATGGACAACCGCTTTGGTGCGCTATGTACCACCTGCCACCGCAAGCGCAATTGGAGCGACTCGACCCACGCGACATCAAGCGCCACATGGAACGGAACCGGGTCGAGCCCCTGGCCGGCGGGGTCGTTCCCGACCGTGGCGGAGAATGCCTGCCTCAGCTGCCACCGTCCGCACAACGCCGGCCATCCACAGCGCCTGTTGGCGAGAAGCGAGGAGCCGGCTACGTGCACTGTCTGTCACAACGGTTCTGTCGCGAGCAAAAAGATCGAGGCGGAATTCTCGAAGCCCTTCCATCACCCGATCGAAAATAGTCAGTGGACCCATGACCCGAAAGAAGATCCGGCGCTCATGCCGCGGCACGTCGCCTGCGCCGATTGCCACAATCCCCACGCCGTAACGTCCGCCACGGCACAAGCGCCGAACGCGTCGGGCCGGCAGCGGGACGTACGAGGCGTAACGATCGGCGGCGTCGTGATTGAAGCGGTTAATTTTGAATACGAAGTCTGCCTCAAATGTCACGGGATGAAGGAACCGACCACGCCGGGGCGGATACGGGTGGACAATACGCGCAATATTCGTCTGAAGATCGACCCGAGCAATCCTTCGTACCATCCGGTGGCGGCGCCGGGAAAGAACACGACCATCGTCGGACTCGCGCCGGGTTACACCAGCTCCAGCATGATCTTGTGTACCGATTGCCATAACAACAACGACTGGACGCCGGCAGGACCGAGCCCGCGCGGTCCACATGGTTCGCTATATGAGCCGATTCTGGAGCGCGAATTCCAGACGGGCGATCCTGCGGCCGAATCGATCTCGAGCTACGCGCTCTGCTACAAGTGCCACAATCGGTCAACCTTGTTAGGAGGCTCCGGGCGTTTTCCGCACGATAAACATGTGGTTGACAAGAACGCCTCGTGTGCCGTGTGTCACGACGTCCACGGATCGCGCCAGAATATCCGGCTAACCAATTTCACGCTGCGCACCAAAGTCGGCAATACCGTCGTCAGTCCCAATAGCAGCGGGCGGCTTGAGTTCGCACCCGATCTCGCCAGGCCGGGCCGTGGCAGTTGTTACCTCAGGTGCCACGGTGAGGAACACAATCCTCATTCGTATTAGGGTTGCCATATAATTGCGCGGTTTGCATATGAAAATTCGACGACCCAAAGCTATCTCAAGAACGACTCCCTCGCCCTGCTCCTCCGTCGACGGGAGCGGGAAGCAGCAGCGAATGCGGTGCCCGGGCGCGGAGTGAGCGTATGTTCAAAGCCAAACCGCTCGTTCGTGCTTCGGATCCCGCCCTGTGATGGACTCCAGGCTGCCGAAGTTCAAGCTGAAGGAGCGCGATCTGCTGCCGATCGTGCAGGGCGGCATGGGGGTGGGAATCTCGGCACATCGCCTGGCAGGCGCGGTTGCCCGGGAAGGCGCCGTGCTCACCTGCGGCCCGAGCGGGGAGCCGGCGACGGATCTTGCCGCCCGCGCGACGGCGACCTGCCGCGCGGCGCTGTGGCAAAATAGCCGTGCACTTCCGCCACGCCATGGAGGCGACCATGTCCAGCCATAACCCATTGCGCCGTCTGACCACGCCGGAGATTGCGGCGCGCAAAGGCCGCGAGAAGATCGTTTGTCTGACCGCCTATACCGCGCCGATGGCGGAGCTGCTCGACCCGCATGTGGATCTGCTGCTGGTGGGCGATTCGGTCGGCATGGTTCTGCACGGCCTGCCGAGCACGGTGGGCGTGACGCTCGACATGATGGTAATGCACGGGCAGGCGGTGATGCGCGGCTCCTCGCGCGCGCTGGTGGTCGTCGATCTGCCCTTCGGGTCGTACGAGCGCAGTCCGCAGCAGGCGCACGAATCGGCGGTAAGGCTGATGCGCGAGACCGGGTGCCAGGCGGTCAAGGTCGAATCGGGCGAGGGTATCGCGCAGACGATCTCGTTCCTGGTCGAGCGCGGCATCCCCGTCGTCGGGCATGTCGGCCTTCGTCCGCAGGCGACCAATGTGGATGGCGGCTTCAAGGCCAAGGGCCGCTCGACCGCGGAGCGCGAGCGCGTGATCGCCGAAGCGCGCGCGACCGATCGGGCCGGCGCCTTCGCGATCGTGGTGGAAGGCGTTGCGGCCGATCTGGCGGATGAGATCACCCGCGCGGTCGATGCGCCGACGATCGGCATCGGTGCGTCGCCGCAATGCGACGGGCAGATCCTGGTCACCGACGACATGCTGGGCCTGTTCGACTGGACGCCGAAATTCGTCCGCCGCTACGGCAATCTGCGCGAGACGATCTCGCAGGCGGTGCAGAGCTACGCACGCGATGTGCGCAGCGGGGACTTTCCAGGCAAGGCCGAGCTCTACACTCTCAAGATCGGGTGACGGCGGCGTACCCGTCGCTACTTCGCCTCTTCAACCCGCGTCGATGTCGCGGGTCCTTCGCCCACGACCGAACCGTGCCTTTCTACTCCGGCCGGAACTTGGTCTCGGGCTTGACGCCCTTCTTCCTCTGTTTCTCGCTGATCCTGCCGTTCTCGATGTAGCGGCCTTCCACCGCGCGCTTCGCCGCCTCGTCCCATTGCGGCAGCCAGTCGCCGAGCGAATAGCCGTGCCAGGGTGACTGCGGGCGCAGTTTCGGCAGCCCGAGCTCCTCCCAGAGCTTTTTGGCGCGCTCCATGTATTCCTTTTTCGGGAGCGCGAGCGGCGGCATGTCGCTTTTCATGGTGGCGTCCATGAGCAGCGTCGAATCTTCCTCCTGGCCGTGCTCGCGCTTGGGACCGTGGCCCTGGCCGCGGTGCGGCAGCGTCTGCACGTCCTCGACCGGGTTCATGCGGTACGCCATCGACCACAGCAGCGCATCGGAATTGTCCGGATCGATGTCCTCGCTCACCGCGACCGTGATCTTGCCCATGTCGCCCTTGAAGAAGGCCGCGCCGCGCAGCGCGCGCCACACCTCGGTGCGCGGCATGCCCTTCTCGCAGCTGATCACGCTGACGCGCAAAAGGCCGGTGAGCGGCTCGTGCAGGGCGACTCTTTTTACGCCCCGGATGCCGAGCGCCTCGCGCAGGTGGGCGAGGAACAGCGGCTCGTAGGCGACGCGCTTGATGACGCTCGATTCCGAGGGCGCGACCTGGCTGATGTAGGAGGGGATGACCGGGTTCCTGCGGTGCGTGATCGCGGTTACGCGCATCGGCATGTTGTATTCCTCGAGCGCGACGTGTCCGTGCGATTCGCCGAAAGGCGCCTCGGGCTCGCAGTACTCGGTGTCGATCAGGCCTTCGATGACGACTTCGGATTCGGCCGGAATAAGCAGATCGACGGTCTTCGCCTTGACGACGTTGATCGGCGAGCCGGCGAGCCCTCCGGCAACGGTGAATTCGTCCACGCCGACCGGCAGCTTCTGCGGCCCCATGAAGGCGACATAAGGCGGGCAGCCGAGCACGATCGCGCAAGGCATCGTCTTCTTCCCGAGCTTCTGGTATTTCACGTAGTGCAGGTAGCCGCCTGCGCCGCCAACGCGCGTCGCCATGCGCACTACGAGGCGATCCGGCGCCTTCAACGCGGCACGGTAGGTGCCCATGTTCTGCACGCCGGTTTCGGGATCGCGGGTGATGACGTTGGTCGCGGTGAGCGTCGGCGCGGAATCGAATCCGGGGGTCGAGATCGGGATCGGCAGCCGGTCGAGGCCTTTGCCTTCGCCCTGCAGCGCCTCGCCCTCGTGCACGACTTCGTGGCATACCGCATGCTCGACCAGGCGCGGCGGAATGGGATGGGCGATGGCGCGGTCCCACTTGGCCTGGATTTCGCTCAAGGGCGCGCCCATGCCCACCGAGTAGATCGCGCGGTTCGCCGCGATCGCGCCGACCACGACCGGAATGTCGTATTTGCGGCCGCGGCCGTCGGTGATGTTCGTGAAGAGGAACGCCTTCCTCTCGGCCTCCTCCATCCCTCCGACGAATTGCCAGCGCACCAGCGGGTGCAGCTCCGCGTCCTTGTCGACCGGCCGGTCGATGGTGAGGAGCAGCCCGCGCCGCTTCAGCTCCTCGAGGTGCTCGTGAAGGTCGCGATAACCGCGCTTCGCGTCCGCGGCGACATCCGGTGCCGAGGGCGGATTCATTGCTTCCCGATCTTCACCATCGGTCTCCCGGCTACTCGATCTTGAAGCCGGATGCCTTGACGATCGGCCTCCAGCGCGCGATTTCGTCGCGGATGAAAAGCGCCGCTTTTTCCGGGCTCGAATCCGCGACCAGGTCCGCGCCCGCCTTCTCCAGGCCGTCGCGCAGGAGCGCTTCGCTCTTCGCCTTCACCGTCGCCTGGTGCAGCGCTTCCAGGACCTCGCTCGGGATTCCGCTGGGCGCGAAGATCGCGTTGAAGACCAGGACCCGCATGCCGGCCAGGCCCGACTCGATTGACGTTGGAATGTCGGGCGCCGCCCGGACGCGGGCGTCGCTGTTGACTGCGAGGATACGCAGCTTGCCGGCGCGATGGTGCCCGAGCATCGTCGAGCTCAGGATCAGGGCGGCCATCGGAATGTGGCCGGCGATGACGTCCTGGATAGCCGGGGCGCCGCCCTTGTAGGGCACGTGCTGGATGTCCAGGCCGCCGGCCTGGATCTTGAAGAGCTCTCCGGTCAGATTGGTGATCGTGCCCGCGCCGGCCGAGCCGAAGGAATACTTGCCGGGACTCGCCTTGGCGAGCGCCGCGAGCTCGCGCAGATTGCGCGCCGGGACGGAAGGATTCACCAGGATCGCCGTCGGCGTGGTGCCCACCACTCCGATGGGCACGAAATCCCTGAGCGGATCGTAGGGCGGCTTGATCATCGCGATCGGATTGATCACGTGGGTGGTCGTCTGGCCGCTCAGCAGGGTGTAGCCGTCGGCCCGGGCGCGCGCGACTTCGGCGCTGCCGACGACTCCGCCGGCGCCCGCCTTGTTCTCGACGACGATGGTCCCGCCGAGGTGCGGGGTCACCGCCTGCGCCCACAGGCGTCCGATGAGATCGGTCTCGCCTCCCGGCGCGAACGGGACCACCAGCCGGATGGGCCGGTCGGGATACTTTCCCTGCGCCGGCGCGTCCTGCGGCCCGAACCCGATCGTCGCCGCCAAACCCAGAATCAATACATCTCTTCGCTTCATCATCGACTCCTGTGCCGGCGATTGCGCGCCCGACGCGCGTCTTTACTTCAGCAGCCCGGCGGCCTTTGCGTCCTCGATATAGGTGCGGCTCTTTTGCGCGAGGAAGGCCGGCATCTTTTCCAGCGTGATGTCGATCACGTCGTAGCCGCCGTCGGTGAGCTGCTTGCGCATCGCGGGGTCCTGGTTGAGGTCGTACATGATGTCGGAGAGCCTCTTCTGGATGTCGCGCGGCGTGGACTTGGGGACCGCGACGCCGCGGTAGGCGCCGTCGACCCAGTTGAAGCCCAGCTCCCTGAAGGTCGGGGTGTCGGGGAACACCGCGTGGCGCCGCTCGGTGGCAACCGCGAGCATCCTCATCTTGCCCTTCTGCTGGATGGCGAAAGGCAGGTAGCTCATCGCGCCGCTGACGTGCCCGCCCGCCACCGACGCCACCAGGTCGCCGGTTCCCTTGAACGGCACGTAGAGAATCTGGACGCCGGCGAGCTTGCTCAGCCTTTCGGTCGCCATGTGGTTGGCGGAGAACGTGCCCGAGCCGGCGAGCGACACCTTGCCGGGATTCTCCTTCGCCGCCTTCATGAAATCCTGGTAGGTCTTGAAGGGGCTTCCCGCCGGCACGACGATGGCGTCGGCCGTGTACTGGAAGAAGTAGACCGGCGTCAGGTCCTCGGTCTTGTACTGGACGTTGCCCTCGAGCGGCTGCAGCACGATGTGGGGGAGGTTGATCCCGGAGATGGTGTAGCCGTCCGCCGGCATGTTGTTGAGCTGGCCCCAGATCAGCGCGCCCCCCGCGCCGGGCCGGTTGACCACGATCATCTGCTGCTTGTACTTGGCGGCGAACACCTGCGCCTGCAGGCGCGCGGTGATGTCGGACTCCCCGCCCGGGGCGAAGGGAATGATGTACTGGATCGGCTTGTCGGGAAACGCAAGCGCAGCGCTCGTGACTGCTACGGTGAGCATTGCGGCGAGCCACGCGGCGAAGCGCGCGGGACGATGAGCATTCATAGTTTACCCTCCTGTGTGAGTGATTCTACCCGGCGGCAGTAGCGTGCGCCACGCGCACGATTATGGTCGGTGCCCCAGTTGGGCCTCAAGCGTTTCCGATTGTCGCATCAAGCTGGCCGCTCACGTCTCGTCCCTGCCCATCCTTTAAAAATGCCGTCAGGAACAAGCATTTTCCGCCGCTTTTCTCGGCCCATAAACGTCCAACCTGGTCCTTCTCGATCTCGGCCGGTATGTTGCGCAGGTGTTCACCTTTGTATTCCACCACAAAGACGCGTCCGTCTTTGAGTTCGCAGACGAAGTCCGGAAAAAATCTCCCGCGAGAGGTCGGCAGCCAGAACGCGCCTTCAACGTCGCGCTCCAGATTTCGAACCCAGTGCTTGACCTTCGGGTGCCTGTCAATCGTTTGTGCACATTGGAATTCTTCGCCGCCGTCGCGAAGCTTCGCGACCACCGGATAGAAATGCTTTTCGAAGCGCCATTTACCCTTGTACCGTTCCGTCGCAGGGACCGCGTAGGTTCTCGGCCGGAAATCGAAGCTGCGCGAGGGCGCCGTGGAAATCTCCCACCCTCCGTCGAACACGAGTTGTCTGAATTGCCTGCCTGCGGCTGCGACGCGCAACTCCTCGATCCGCGAAGCGACGCGCTGCGCGAGCACGTGGCGCACACGCGCGAGCGATGCGACGGGAATGTGTTGTTCATTGACGAGCTGTACGACAACCGCCTTCAGGAAGGCGCGCAGATGCGCTTGTCCAACGTCGGGCTGGCGTACCTCACGGTCGAGCCAACGCACAAGATCGTCCTCGTTGACACTTGTCCGGAACGCCCCCAAGTCCAGTTGCCCGGCGTCTGCTTGTCCAACTTTGATCTTCTCACCATCGAGGTAAACCTCGAAAGCGCGCGC
>Ga0184623_10000179_pt1 | contig 26052 bp, 25 predicted proteins | sample PLM1_100_b1_FD_133138 | JGI IMG/M metagenome (GOLD analysis project Ga0184623, IMG submission 133138) | Groundwater sediment microbial communities from an aquifer in East River, Colorado, USA - PLM1_100_b1 | ecosystem: Environmental > Terrestrial > Soil > Riparian zone | place: USA: East River... | reverse complement strand
GATCCACGTCGTGCTCAGCTTCGTGTGCATGCCGACGAGGACGTTCTCCATCGCGCTCATGTTCGCGAACAGGCGGATGTTCTGGAAGGTCCGGCCGAGGCCCTCGACGACCATGTCGTTCGGCCGAGCGCTCTTGAAAATGCCGAGCCTCGTGAGGAATCGCTGGTAGATCGGCGGCCGTGCGACCCCGATCAACATCGCCACCATCAACGCGATGATCGTCAGAAGGAGGCCGACGATGATCGATGCCTCGCTTCGCGACTCGGAACCGAGGACTAGGGTGAGGATGGCGATGGTAGTTGCCGGCAGGACCCAGAGGACGGGTTCGAGCCACGCCCGCCTGGATCGAGCGATGACCTTTCGCTCGTGGAACTCGATTTCGCCGGCGGTGGGATCGTAGATGCCGGCGATGATGTTGAAGAACGTCGTCTTGCCGGCGCCGTTCGGCCCGATGAGACTCACGATCGCCTTCTCCGGAATCGAGAAGTCGATGTTGTTGACCGCGACGAGTCCGCCGAAGCGCTTGGTGACCCCGCTGGCTCGAAGGATGTCGCTCACGCCTTGGCCCCGAGCTCTTCCCCGGCTCCCGGGGTGGCGCCTAGCGAGCCCGTGATCTCGCCGTCCTCGCCGTCGAGATCCTCGTCGACGTGCAGCTCCAGCCGCCGCCGCTGGTTCGGGAAGAGGCCCTCGGGTCTCAGCAGCATCATCAGGACGAGCGCGACGCCGTAAAGGAGGAACTGGTACTCGACGAATGGCACCTCCGCCAGGTTCACGTGTATCGGACCGAGATCGAAGGCCGGAATTCCGACCGTCTCGATGACGCCGTTGATCCGTTTCAGGACAACCGCCTGGATGTTGTACACGACGAAGGCGCCGACCGCCACGCCCCAGATGTTGCCCATCCCGCCGAGGATCACCATCGCGAGGACCGTGAACGAAACGGTGAACAGGAACTGGTCCGGTGACACGATCGTGAGCTTCGAGGCGTTGAAGACACCCGCCAGGCCGGAGGTCGTCGCCCCGAGGGAGAACGCGAGGAGCTTTGTGGTGACGGTGTTGATGCCGTTGGCGGAGGCCGCCAGCTCGTCCTCCCGGATCGCATTCCAGGCACGCCCGATCCGCGAATCCTGCAACCGATACATGAGGATCATCGTGATCGTGACGATGACCGCCATGACGATGAAGTAGTTGAACGGGGAGATCGCGCTGAAGGGCCCGAAGAACGGCAGGGCCTCCGGACGATAGATGCCGCCGATTCCGTTGGTCCCGCGGGTGAATCTGTCGAGATTCAGGAAGACGATCGGCACGATCTCGCCGAAGCCCAGCGTCATGATCGCGAGATAGTCGCCGCGAAGCCGAAGCGTGGGGGCGCCGAGGAGGATCCCGAAGATCGCCGCGACGGCCGCCCCGACAAACAGCATCGGGAAGAACGGGAAGTCCGTTCCAGCGAATGGCGAGTTGCTGTAGGCGTAGGTGTACGCCCCGATCGCGAAGAACGCGGCGTAGCCGAGGTCCAGGAGGCCCGCCATCCCGATCACGACGTTGAGCCCCATCGCCAGCAGGACGAATACGCCGGCATTGGCGAACGAGTCGTACCAGGGGCCGGGCGGCTGTACCACCGAGAGCGGCGGGACGAGCGGCAGGAAGTACATGAGGACCGCGGTCAGGGCCATCGCCGCGATGATCGTGAGCGAGCGATGGGAATCGGACTGGTTCCGCAGCCTGGTCAGGCCGGGGCGGAATCCCGTCGGCCGGCCGGGGCCGGAATTCGTCGTCGCTGCCGTCATGCTCGGTCCGCCGTCCTCTGGCCGAACAGGCCGGAGGGCTTGAAGATGAGGACGAAGGTCAGGACCATGAACACGAGGAACTGGGACCAGCGCGAGTAGCCCAGCGCCGAGGCGAAGTTCTCGATGAACCCGATGATGAAACCGCCGATGGCCGCGCCGGTGATGTTCCCGATCCCGCCCAGGACCGCCGAGGTGAAGGCCTTGAGGCCGGCGTTGAAGCCGAGGTCCTGGCGGACATAGCCGAAGTTCAGGCCCCAGACCACGCCCGCGGCGCCCGCCAGCATTCCGCCGAGGAGGAACGTCAGAGCGATCGTCTGGTTGAGGTCGACGCCCATGAGGGACGCCGCCTCCTGATCCTGGGCCGTCGCCCGCATCGCTCGCCCGAGACGTGTCCTCGTGATGAACCCCTGCAGCGCGGTCATCAGGAAGAGGGCCAGGCCGAAGATGAAGATCGACAGCAGCGCGATCGAGGCGCCCCCGAACTGGACCTGCCAGAAGAGCGGAAACACCTGGGGGGCCGCCCGGTCACCCGATCCGGCGATGACGAGCGCCGCGTTCTGGAGGATGAACGAGACACCGATAGCCGTGATCAGGGGCGCCAGCCGGGGCGCGTGCCGGAGCGGCCGGTAGAAGAGCCGCTCGATGGAGACATTCAACAGGCCGATCAGCGGCATCGTGAAGACGAGCGCGCCGAGGATCAAGAGCACCAAGAACGGGATGTTGTCGACGGCCCCGGTCTGGCCCATGATCCCGCCGATGAAGATGACCGAGACGAACGCCCCGACCATGAAGATGTCGCCGTGGGCGAAGTTGATCAACTCGATGATCCCGTAGACCATCGTGTAGCCGAGGGCGATGAGGGCGTAGATCGACCCGATTGACAGCGCGTTGAACGTCTGCTGGATGGCGACGGACAGGGCGGCGCCGGATGGCAACCCCGTCGACAGCTGAAGGAAGATCCACAGGACCAGGGTGTAGCCGACGATCGCTGCGGCAGCGATGCCGACAAACAGCATGCCGCGACGGACCGGTCGCGAGGCAGACGCGGGGCTTGCGAGCGAGGTCACTGGGCGAGCCCTCGAAAGCGGTGGTTGTGGCCCCGTCGGGCCGGATACTCAGGAGCCGGGGATCAGCGCGATCCCCGGCTCCTGGTCAGCGTACTGCTAAGCGTGCTGCTACTTGTATTCGACCTGGGTCTCGAACTTCCAGTCGCCCTTGCCGTTTGCACCGGCGGTGTCGACCGAGTAGATCGAGACGATTCTCTGGCTCGTATCGCCGTCCGCGTTGAACGTGATGTCGCCAAGGACCGTTTTGTACGTGACGTCGGTCACGGTGCCGGCGACTCGCATGGCCTCGCGAAGCGCGGTCATGTCGGCGGGGCTTGTCTCGCCCGCCCGCTTGAGGGCATCGATGGCGACCTGAGCGCAGGCATAACCCATGCCGGCGTAGCCGGTTGCGTCAATGCCGTACTCGGCCTTGTAGTCCGTATCGAACTGGGCCTTGCCCGGGAAGTCGCCGATGCCGGCGAGCGTGCTATAGGAGTTCTTTGCAGCTGCGGCGGCGAGGTTGAGGAACGAGTCCTTGGTCTCGCCGGAGCCGTCGTTGATCCCGTCAGGGCCGACGTAAGGAACGTCACCGAGGCCGGCCTGCTGGGCCGCGAGAAGGATGCGGGCTCCGCCCGTCGCCGTCACGCCACCGAAGTAGATCGACTCCGGATTGATGGCCTTGGCGGCCGTCATGATCGAGACGTAGTCCTGCGTGGTCTTCGGGGCCGCATCGTGCTTGACGACCGTGCCACCGCGCTTGACGAACTCGGCGTCGAAGGCGTCCGCGACGCCCTTGCCGAACGTCTCGGTGTCGTCGATGACGTAGACCGTCTTCTTCTTGAGCACATCGATGATGTACTGCGCGGCCGCGGGGCCCTGGACATCGTCAGTCGTGACGACGCGGATGTAGTTGTTTGGCTTCTTCCGGAGCTGTGCCGCGGGCGCGCCCTTGGTCAGGTCCGGGTTCGTGTTGGCGGGCGAGCACTGGAGCAGGCCGCCCTCGTTGGAGATCGGGATCTGGGCCAGGGCAACGCTCGAGTTGAGCGGGCCGATGACCGCAACAGTGTCAGCGTCGGCGACGATCTGGCTCATGTTGTTGGCGCCGGTCTGGGGATCGTGGGCGCCGTTGAGGGCGTCGTCGTAGATCGAACCCTGGGGGATGTCGATCTTGTAGCCGCCGGCGCCGCCGCCGGCCTGCTTCACGGCGAGCTTGATTCCGTTGATGATCGGGTCCGATGCCGCCTTCTCACTGCCCTGCTGTGGCAGCTCGATGGCGAACTTGACGGTGCCCTTGGATGTGTCCGCGCTCGGCGCGGCGCTGCTTGGTGCACCGGCGCTGCCGCCCGGCGCAACCGAACCGGCTGGTGGGGTGCTGCACGCGGCAAACACCAGCATCGTCGCGCCCGCGAGCGCGCTCAGCTTCCGAAACTTCATTCAATCTCCTCCTCATACTGATCGACCGGGCGATTCCCGATCAATCTCGGTCGGTGCATCCTCCCGCCCCGTCCCGTTCCCTGGCCCAGGCCTGTCGTCCGGTGCCCGATGCCGTTCCGAGGGGTCAGCCACCTCGGGTTTCAAGGTGGTTGATGGAGTCCCTGGCTCGGGGCGGTGCATGACTGACGACGGCGCAGGATCCTGGCTCGGGCGGCGCGCAGGATGCCGCCGAAGCGATGCCGTATCATATGCATCGGCGGACCGATTGCAACACCGACCAGCGCGACCCGGGCGTGGCTGCCGAGCTTACCGCTCGCCACCCCGCGAGGCCCCATTGGAACCGGTGTGAAATCCGATCGGACCGCGATGTGACAGATCGCGACCCGCCGGCCCTACGAGGTGGCATCAAGCCCGCGTGGAATATCTGGTTCGAACCGCTCGCATCACCGACATCGATCGACTGGTCGCGCTGAGCGACGCTGTCATCCGATCGTCGGACTCTGCGGGCGCGCTCGCTCCGGCGGACCTGCTCCGACAGCTGGTCTACCTCCCGCAGGCGAGCATCTTCGTCGCCGAGATTCGCCGCGAGGTTGTCGGTGGGGCGGTCCTCGCCCTCCGGCCTTCGGTTCGCGCCGGCGGATTCGTGGGGACGGTGGACCTTCTCGTGGTGGATCCCGACCACGATGCCGAGCGCGTGACCGATGCCCTCATCGAGGAAGTCATTCGTTCAGCACAGAACAAGGGCTGCAGCGTCGTGGAAGCGGCGCTGTCGCAGGACCCGGTGGAGCGGACCCGCTGGGAGCGTCACGGTTTCGTCGAAGCTGGTCCGCACACGGAACGGCAGGTGGCCGCGGTCGGGGCCTCCACACGCCGGGCCAGATGATCCCGCCCGCCGAGCTGCGTCAACGCGCCGGCGCCGCGGGTAAGGAATAACCAAGGAGTCATTTGTGGGAAAGAACGTCGCCGTCTTCGTGGACGTGGCGAACATCTTCTACGCGGCCAAGGCGGCCGGCGTGGATATCGATTACGTCACGCTGCTGAAGTCGGCCACGGCAGGCCGGGACTTCGTCCGCGCCTATGCCTATACCGGGCTCGACCCGGATAACGAGAACCAGCGCAATTTTCATTCCTTCCTTGCCCGGAACCAGTACAAGGTGGTCAGCAAGGACATTCGCAAGTACGGCGACGGCAAGGTCAAGGCCAACCTCGACATCGAGCTCGTCGTCGACCTGATGAAGACGGCTCGCAACCTCGACGTGGCGATTGTCGTGTCGGGCGACGGGGACTTCGCCCCGGCGATCCGGGCGGTCCAGGAGATGGGCGTCCGGGTCGAGGTCATCAGCTTCCGCGGCAACACGTCGTCGGACCTGATCGAAGTAGCCGACATCTTCACCGACATCACCCAGCTCGCGCGCGTCGAAAAAGGCTCGTCCCGCTCCGGCCGACGGGTGGCCGGTGACGACGAGGACCTCTCGATGACCGAGGTGCCGGACAAGCAGACCGAGGGCACCGGCGCCGGGCGCGGTCGTGGCGGGCGCGGCCGAGGACGCGGACGGCTCGGCGAGGCCGAGCCGGTCGCCGTGCGCGGCCGTGCTGCGACGAACGGGACGCACGACGTCGCGGCCGGGCCGGGCCTGACCGCGCTGCCCGGGGAGAAGCTGTCGAAGGTCGCCCCGGTCGCCGGCCCCGTCGGCGTGCCGCTCGAGGACGGCTCCGCATCACCCATCGATGCCGAGGACGACTCGGGCCTGGATGCAGACGGTCGCCGTCGGCGTCGGCGGCGAGGTGGCCGGGGTCGTGGCCGCGGCCGCGGCCGAGAGCTGGAGCCGGGCTCCGAGCCTGCTGCCGGCGCCGTAGGACCGGAGGCACTGCCCGATGCGGTCGAGGCGGACGCGGACGAGGACGAAGACGAGGTCGAGATCGCGGCAGCGCCGCGCGCTCCACGGACGACGCCCTTCGGATCCGTCTGGGACTCCCAGCTCGGCGTCCCAAGCGCCAAGCCGACGCCGCTCCGGCCCGCAGCGGACGACGAAGACTTCGACGAGCCGGAGATTCCCGAGTACCTGATCGCCGAGCAGCGCCGCGGCCAGCAGGGTCGTGGCGGCGGTGGCGGCCAGCAGGGTCGCGGCGGGCCGCGCGGGGGCCGAGCCGGATACAACGCCGCGGTCGACCGTGAGCGGTACGGCCGAGGCGGCGGTGGCGGCATCAACCGCTATCCCGACGTCAGCGCCAGGGAGCCCGCCGGCGCGGCGCCGCGCGGCCGACCGAGCGGACCCGGACCCGGTCGACAGGATCGACCGCCCCGGCAGGACCGATTCGACCGGCCGGACCGAGGGGACCGACCGGCCGGCCCGCGTTCGAGCGAGCCGTGGAGCGAGGTTCCTGAGGAGCTGGAGGCCATGCTCCGGGCTCAGCTGGCCCAGTCGCCCAAGGCCTCGCCGCCAGCGGTGAGCCGGCGCGAGGCCACGCCCAGCGACGCCGCACCGTCCAGCGCGCCGCCCGAGGCATCATCGGCGGCGGAGCCGGCGACGAAGCGCCGCACCACGAGGCGAAAGACGGAGTCCACGGCGGTCGCTTCATCCGACGGTGTCGGGTCGCCCGAGGCCACGGATGCCGCCCCGAAGCGCAGGGCACCTCGCCGCAAGGCGGATTCGCCGCCAGCCGCCGGCGATGCCGACGGGGCCAGCGCCGCGCCGAAGCGGAGGACGACTCGGGCCAAGGCGCCGGCCGTCGGTGCTGGGGAGACGGCCGGCGATGCGGCGGCCAGCGACGCGGCCGCCGGTACCGATGCCGCCGAGGCCGGCGCCGCGCCCAAGCGCCGCACGACCCGCAAGAAGGCCGAGACCGCCTGACCGTTCGATGTCGCGTCTCCTGACCCGCGGTCACGACGCGGCCGCGACGGCGATCCGGGCGATGATCGTCGGTTCGCCGCCGCACGCGATCGTCATCACCGGCCCCGCCGGGGTCGGCAAGACGACGCTTGCACTTGACCTCGCGGCCGGGCTCCTGTGCGATGCGCCGAACCCCGCCGATCGGCCGTGTCGGGAGTGCCGAGGGTGCCGCCTCGTCGAGCGAGGCAGTCACGCCGATCTCCACCGCCTCGCTCCAGCGGGCGCAGGCAACCAGATCCGGATCGGGGCGCGGGACGAACCCGAGCCCGGGACCGTCCGGCGGCTGATCTCGGACCTCGCCCTCCTGCCCGTCGAGGGCGGTGCGCGGGTTGCGCTCGTCGAGAAGGCCGACCGCCTGAACGAGGAAGCCCAATCGGCGCTGCTCAAGACCCTCGAGGAGCCGCCGGCCGGGGTGACGATCATCCTGTGCGCCGACCAGGAGGATCAGCTCCTGCCGACGGTCCGATCCCGCTGCGTCCGGCTGCGGCTCGGTCCCGTGGCGATCCGGGAGATCGAGAAGATCCTCGCCGAGGCAGGCGTCGCCGATCCGCCGACGGCCGCCCGACTCGCGCGCCTCTCCGGCGGGAGGCCAGGGATAGCGCGCATCTGGGCGCTCGCCCCCGAGGCAGTTACGGCTCGAGCCGAGATCGCACGCTCCCTGCTCGACCTCGCGAGCGCGGGGGCGGCACGGCGCCTGGCGGTCGGTCGCGAGCTGCTCGCTCGAGCCGGCGAGCTGGTACGGATCCTCGACCGGGCAGCGGAACCGCCAGCGGAGGCGGCTCCCGGAAGGCGGTCCCGTAAGGCCTTCCGCCCGGCCGTCGTGCCAGCCTCTGACCCGTCGGATGCGAAGCCAGCGCCCGCGCCCGCCGACGGCAATGACGACGCCGACGCCGACGCCGACGAGGCCGCGGTTCGCGAGACCCGGGCCCCGGCCGCCGAACGTCGCCGCGCGGCGGCCCTCACCGTCGAGATCTGGCGCGATCTCACCCGCGACCTCGTGCTCGTCGGGCTCGGCGAGGAGCGACGCCTCCGCGATCCCGCGCTTCTCGATGACTTGCGGAGTTCGACCGACCTGACCGCCGCCCGGCTGGGGCCATTCCTCGCGCGGCTCGACCGGAGCGCGGAGCTCATCAACGCCAACGTCAGCCCGGAGCTCGCGCTCGACGTTCTGCTGCTCGCGTGGCCGCGCCGCGACGCCGCCGCCTGAATGGACGACCTGCTCCGCCTCGAGGCCGTCGTGCGCGGCCGCGTCCAGGGCGTCGGCTTCCGCTATTACGTCGTGCGGGAGGCGCGCCGGCTCGGCCTTGCCGGGTGGGTCGCGAACGACCGCGACGGCTCGGTTCGAGCCGTCGCGGAGGGCTCGGGACCCGAACTCGACCGGATCGAGCATCTCCTGCGGACCGGGCCGCCCGGCGCCATCGTGGAGGGGGTGTCCACCGTTCGGATGCCGGGGACCGGCGCCTTCGACGGCTTCATCGTGCGCTCGGGTGACCACGGGGGCGACTAGCGGGCCATCCGCGCAGGTGGACCATCGGACGCGGCGCCCGAACGAGTGCGCTATTCCAAACGGTCAATTCCGCGTGCACCGTGCATCGTGATGGAACCTAGGGTCTCCCCAGCCCACGGAGCGATCGCGGTCGAGGCTGCCTCGACGCCCGCCGACGATCTCCCCGGTCTCTATCGCGACATCCTCGATCGCGTCGCGGCCCTCGAGCAGATCGGCGAGCGCTCGCAGGCGGGCAGGATTCGAATGGAAGCAACGCAGGCGTATTCGGAAGCCTGGGACGAGGCTGGCCGGGGCCGGCTCCTCGGGCTGATCGGCCGCGCCGACCGAACCATCGCCGGTCATGATCGACCTCGCGGCTGGACGCTCCGGCGGAAGTCGGCGCCCGCGCGCTAGTCTTCGGGCGTGCCGCCCGTCGAGTCCAGCCCTGTCATCCCGGAAACCATCGGTGCCGCGATCGACGGCGCCCTCGAGACGCTCGAGTCCCTCGCGACGCTCGGTGAGGAGGTCGAGGACGAGTGGCAGTACGTCCAAGACCTCGCGGGCACGTGGCGAGACCGCCTCGAGGCGGCCGCCGCCGGGCGGAGCGAAGAGTCCCTGACCACGGCACGCGGGGCAGCCGTCGTCCGCGTGTCCGCCGAGGCCGGGCTGATCGAGGATCCGCACCGGGCGATCGACTGGCTGTCGACCTTCCCGCAGGTCGTCCTCACCGCCATCGGCGAGCGACCTTGAGCACCGGCGGCGGGCGGCCGTGAGATTCCAGGACGCCGCGCCGGACGCACGGGCGGTGGTCTACGCCGGCATCCAGGCTGATCCACTCGTCGCCCGGGCCGCGGAGCTACTCACCGACGCGACGTACGACGAGCGGCTCCTCGCTCGTGCCGTCATGAACGGCGAGACGACAGAGGCGGATGCGTGGCGGGTCATGTTTCCTTCGTTGTTCGCGACCGGCCAGGCGAATGAGCGAGCGGACGCGATCCTGGCCGCATCCGTCGCCGTCGCCGAGCGTGGCGAGCAGGTCCGCAGCCAGTACCGCGGCGCGATCGTCGAGGCGCTCACCGAGCTGCTGCTGCGGCGCGGCCACCCGAGCGCACCGCCGACGGCAATCCGGCGCGAGCGGCGAATCCTGTTCGACGGGGTCCGAGCGGAGATCCACCCGTACGACGTCACGGTCGAGATCGAGGGTCGAGCGGCCGCCGTCGACTGCAAGTGGGGCGCGCGCGGCATCTCGGCTGACGTCCTTCATCAGCTCGACGACGCGCGGACGCACGCGGCGGACGACGATGAACGACTCCGCGCGGTCCTCGTCATCTTCGACTCGTTGCGGTCGTGCACGGCGCGCCTCGAGCGCCAGACCGCGCCAATGGCCGGGACCGAGATCGTCGGGCTCGAGACGCTCGACGAGCTGGCTGGAACCGCGTCGTGACCGGGCAGCCGCTGACCGAGACCGCCTCCGAGATCCTCCTCCACGAGGCGACCTACCGCGTCCGGTTCGACGAAGCCGGCCCCGACGGTCTTCTCCGCACGTCCGGCCTGCTCCGCTACGCGCAGGACGTCGCCTGGCTCCACTCGACGGCGCGCGGCTTCGATCGCGACTGGTACAGCCAGCGCGAGTTGACGTGGCTCGTCCGCGCTGCGGAGCTGGAGGTCCTTGCCCCGGTCCCGCTGGGCACGACCCTGCTCTCGCGAACGGCCGTGGTCGGCCAGCGCCGCGTCTGGGCTCGGCGTCGGGGCGAGTTCATCCTGCCCGACGGCAGCCTCGCCGGCTGGGTCCACACGGACTGGGTCATGATCGACGGCCGGGGCGGGCTCACCCGGATCCCGGCGATCTTCGCGGAGGAATTCAAGATCCCGGAGTCGACTGCGGCGATGGCGCGCGTCGCTTTGCCGCCGACTCCCGCGGGCACGCCGACGCGGCGGTTCGCGGTTCGGCCACACGAGCTCGACCCGATGGATCACGCCAATAACGCCGTCTATCTCGACTGGCTCGAGGAGGCGATCCTGGCGACCGGAGGCAAGCCGGCGGAGCTCGCGGCGGTGCCCCGCCGCTATCGCCTCGAATACGCCGCGGCGGCCGACGCGGACGCGGTCCTCGACGACGCCGCCTGGCGGGACGACGACGGCGCGACGTGGTCGTATCGACTGTCCGGCAGCGGGGGGACGGACCTGTTCCGGGCGACGTTAACAACCGGAGGAGACCGATGACCCGAACCGTGTTCAGGGGCGGCCGGCTGTTCGACGGTACGGGCGCCGCACCGGCCGATGGCGACGTCGCCGTCGAGGACGGCCGGATCGTGGCAGTCGGGTCCGGCCTGGACGGGGACGAGGCGGTGGACGTCGAGGGCCGGACGATCCTGCCGGGACTCTTCGATTGCCACGTCCACGTCACGGTCAGCAATGTCGACCTGTGGGCGGCCGTCCAGCAGCCGTTCTCGCGGCAGTTCTACGAGGCCGGCCGGAACCTCGGGGCGACGCTCCGGGCCGGGATCACGAGTGTCCGGGACGCCGGCGGCGCCGACCTCGGGATCAAGGAGGCGGTGGACGACGGGCTGCTCCTGGGCCCGCGCCTGCAGATCTCGCTGATCATGCTTACCCAGACCGGCGGCCATGGCGACGATTGGTACCCGTCCGGGGCGGATGTCCCGTTCATGATCAGCCACCCCGGCCGACCGTCCGGGCTCATCGATGGGCCGGACGAGGCGCGCCGCAAGGTCCGTGAGCTCGTCCGGATGGGGGCCGACGTCATCAAGGTCGCGACGAGCGGCGGAGTCCTCTCGCCGCGCGACGATCCGCGCCACGCCCACTTCCGTCCGATCGAGCTCGAGACGATTGTCGAGGAGGCGACCGCGGCGGGGATCTTCGTCATGGCCCATGCCCAGGGCGCGGACGGCATCAAGAACGCCGTCCGGGCAGGCATCCGCTCGATCGACCACGGCATCTACCTCGACGATGAGGCCATCGAGCTGATGAAGCGGCGCGGGACGTGGTTCGTGCCCACGCTCGTCGCGCCCCAGGGAGTCATCGACGCCGCCGATGCCGGCGTGCCCCTGCCCGCCTTCGTCGTCGAGAAGGCGCGAGCGGTCATCGAGATCCACCGGGCCGCTTTCCGTCACGCAGTAGAGGCCGGGGTCCGGATCGCAATGGGCACCGACTCGGGCGTGACGCCGCACGGCCGCAATCTCCGCGAGTTGAGCCTCATGGTCGAGGGTGGAATGACGCCCGGCGCCGCGCTCGAGGCAACGACGCGGAGCGCCGCCCAGCTGCTCGGCGTCGACGCCGAACTCGGGACGATCGAGGAGGGCAAGCTCGCCGACCTCGTTGTCGTGAGCGGCGACCCGTACGACGTCGGGACGCTCCCCGACCGCATCGAGAGCGTCTGGAAGGCCGGCGTCAGACAGGCCTAGAAGGGCGCCTCAGTTTCCGCAGGGCGCGACGTTTCTGAAGTTCGGGATCGTGTCGTTGACCACCTGCGTCCCCGTCGCGCCGTAGCTCAACGTCAGCTGCCGGTTGGGGATTTCGCCGCAGGCCGCGTCCTTCTCGACGTGGTCCCAATCGCCGAGCGTGTACTTGTACTCGAGGTGGGTCGTCTCCTTGCCGGTGAAGGTGATCGTCCAGTGAGTCGCATCGACCCTGGTGAGCGACACGCCGCCCGGATTCCATTGCGGCAGGCCACCATCGAGGCGGTCGAGGAAACCCGCGATGTAGACCGATCGACCGGTGGCGTCGGTCGAAGCCGGGACCGTCACGTTGGACGTCAGGGTCACCGTCCGAAGCTCGGCGGTCGCATCGACTTCGTTGGACGGCCCGGATCGATTGAACGATGTGTCGACCGAACGGACGACGTAGAAGAACGTCTCACCCTCGCCGACGGTGGTGTCGGTGAACGACGCGCTCGATGTAGAGGCGAGCGTCGTGTACGGGCCTCCGCCCGACTCACTCCGCCGCACCTCGTACCCGTACAGCGTCGGGTCGGAGGGCACCGCATCCCACGCGAGCTCGATCCCGGCCGGTGATGCCGATACCACATGGAGGTTGGTCGGCGCCGCGGGCGCCACGGTGTCGCCGCTCACGTCCACGGTCAACGAGCCGGCCTGGGCCGCCGAATAGCCGTTGCCGATCCCGTCGAGGTCGGCGTAGATCCAGTCGCGTCCGTCCGTGACGCTATAGCGGTAGGCATAGTCGTATGTGCCTGGCGTCTCGGGCTGGAGCGACGCGACGAACTCGTCGTTGCTGCCGGCGTCGGTGTTGAAGGCGGCTTCGACCCACGACCACGCGGCGTTGCCGGCCGGGTCGGAGCCGTCCGGCCCAGAGCCGAGCTGGGCGATCAACCCGGGCGTGGGACCGGGGTCGCTTGTGACGCCGTCAATCCACACCTGGCCGTAGGCGTTGTCCGTGCGGTCGGTCGCCGACACCGTGTGCGTCATCGACGGCGGCCACTGGAGGTTCGCCCAGCCGATGATGAGATGCGGCAGCCCGACGACCTCGTTCGAGGGGCCACTCGCGTTGCCGGCCGCATCGAGCGCCCGGACCACCATGTAGTAGCGGCGGGCGTTCTGGAGCCCACCGATCGTGAACGACGTGCCTGTGATCGGGCCGACGTTGGCCTTGACATAGCCACCGCCCGAGAGCGGGCTCACCCAGACGTTGTAACCGGCTGAGCCTGCCACGGCATTCCAGGCGACCGATACCTCGTTGGCGGCCTCGTTCGTGACATGGAGGCCCGTTGGTGCGGCCGGCGGCGCGAGATCGACGGCCTCGGTGGCGAGAACGAGCGCGGACATCGCGGGCAGGGTCAGCTCGACTGTCCCATCTGCGACCGATACCGAGCCGGAGGCTGCCGTCCCGACGCCGAAACGCCGGGCGAGTGACGTCCCGTCCGGCAGATAGCCGGCGACGGGAATCGTGAGGCTCTGCCCTGCCCCCGAGCGGTTGAGCGCGACGATCGCGGCCGCGCCGCCGGTCTTGCGACCATAGGCGACGGTCTCGTGGGTGTCGTTCGCGAGGAGGATCCGGAACTCGCCGTCCGTGAGCGCGGCGAGCTCGTCCCGGAGGACGGCCAGGGCCGTGTAGTGGGCGAGTATCGCCGTGTCGGGCAAGCCGCCGAGGTCCGCCCACGGATACGTCCGGCGGTCGTCGGGGTCGTCGTCACCGGTCACCCCGACCTCGTCGCCGTAGTAGATCGTCGGCGCGCCGGGCACGGTGAACTGGATGAGGGAGGCGAGGCGGACGCGTAGCTTGCCATCGGCCACATTGGCCGGTGTCCCCTCACGTCCCGCGGTCGTCTCCGGGCCCGGCGTCAGCGTCCAGAGCAGCCGCTCCGTGTCGTGACTGTCGAGGAGGTTCATCAGCGAGTAGTAGGCCGCGTCCGGGTAGTCCTCGCGCATGGACGCGAGCCGGTCAGCGAAGTCCGAGACGCTGATCTCGTGGCCGCTGTCGGCGAAGCCCTTGGAGTCGAAGGCCTGCGGTGCGAGCAGGGCGATGACCGCGTCGCGAAGCCGGTAGTTCATGGTCGTGTCGAGGCGGTCGCCGCGGATCATCCGGAGCAGGGTCGAATCCTTCTGCCATGTCTCCGAGATCGTCAGGCCCTGCGGGTTCGCCGTCTTGACGACCGACCGGAATGATTCCCAGTAGCCGTTCGGGAACGACGGGTCGCCGGACACGTCGAGCCGCCAGCCGGACGCGCCGAGCTGGAGCCAGCGCTTGGCGACGCTGTCGGGCGCGGTGAGGAAGAAGGCCTTGACGTCGGCCCGGGTCTTGCGGAGGACCGGGATTGAGTCGAACCCGAACCAGCCCTCGTACGTCGCCGAGGTTGGGCCGGCCGCACCGGCGCAATTGCCGTTGCCGGCCCCGACCTCGGTGAAGACGAACCACGACCGATACGGCGAGCTCGTCGATTCGCACGCGCCGACCGTGGCGTAGTGGTGGTAGCGATCGAACAGCGGACTATCTGACGACATGTGATTGAACACGCCGTCGAGGATGATCCGGATGCCGAGCGCCTTCGCGTGCTTGATGAGATTGTCGAAGTCCTTCTGCGTCCCGAAGTACGGATCGACCTTCTTGTAGTCCTGCGTGTCGTACGAGTGGTTCGACCCCGCGTCGAAGATCGGGTTGAAGTAGATCGCGTTGACGCCGAGCGTCGCGAGGTAGTCGAGCTGCTGGTCGACGCCCTTCAGGTCTCCACCGTAGTAGTCCCGTCCGCGCGGGTTCTCCTTCGTCGGGCTGTCGGCGGGCGGCGTAGTGTCGAACCGCCACGGGCAATTCGTCGCGCCATCCTCATAGTTCCGGCAATAGCCCTCGGGCTTCACGCCCCATGGGAGCTCGCGGACGGGATCGTCATAGCGGATGTCGCCGGTCGATGGATCGTTGCTGGCGCGACCATTGCGGAAACGGTCCGGAAAGATCTGGTAGATGACCGCGTCTTTCGCCCATGATGGTGCCGCGAAGCCGGGGGTGTGGACCATGAGCGCCCAGCTCTGGTCGATCGGGTCGTCGCTCGCCGAGCCCGTGCCGCCGTCCAGCGCCGGTGTGTCGTCAGCGTAGTAGTCCGTATCGCCGCCGTCGGCGACGACAAAGCGGTACCAGTAGTTGTTCGGGGCCGTGTTCGGGAGCGTCACGCTCCAGAAGTCGCAGCGCTCGCCCGCCGCGGCCCCGTCGTAGCACGACACGTCGCTTGCGGCTATCGACATCGTCCTCAGCGACTGGCCGCCGGCATCGAGGTCGTAGAGGCGCAGCGTCACGCTGGCAGCGTCATCGTGGAATGTCCGGAACCGAATGGTGACGGGCGTACCCGCCGGGACCGCGCCGCCCGGCGTCCGATAGACGTCGCTGCGCGAATCGTGGCGAAGGCCGTCCCACTCGACGTTACCGTCGTGGCCGTGGCCGGCTGCGACCGTGAGGACGTGGCTAGAAGCGACGTAGGTGAACGTGACCTTGGCGTTGTTCGCCGGGACCGTGAAAGGGATGTTCGGGCCGTTCTGGACGCCACCCTGGCCGTAGTTTTCGTCCCACGACTCGTTGATCGCGACTTTCGTCTCGTAAGCCCCGACGGGCAGCGCCGTCGTCTCGAAGACGTACGTTCCATCGCCGTCGACGTCCTGGAGCCACGACCGCAGGCAGCCCGGGTCCCAGTCGCCGGAGCACCCGAGCTCGCTCTGGAAGCTGCCGGGTGCCACTGCGATCACCGAGCCCACGTTGTCCGTTACCCAGTGCGAGGCGTGGTCGTAGTAGAACTTCACCGACCGCGGCGCCCCAGGCGAGAACGGGACGTTCGCGCCGCCCGGAGTTGCATGCAGCCCGTAGTTCTCGTCCCAGGTGTTGTTCAGCGGTGCCTTGTATTCCCAGTCGCCGGCCGGAACCGCAAGGGTGCGCTGCCAGACGGCGTCATTCGCATCGAACGTCAGTTGGGTCGCCATGCAATCGGGCTGCCAATCGTCGGGGCAGCCAAGCTCGGACTGGAGGCTGCCCGCGATCGTCACGGCCGACGGGGCAGTGGTGTGGTTGGCGAGAGCCGGCATGGAGCCGGCCGCCGGCAACAACGCGCCGAGCATGAGGACGGATCCGGCAACGACCTTGAGGCGAGCGGGGAGATTTCGAGCGTGGGCCTGGCGGGGCGAAGCGGGCATCGACCAAACCTCCGGGAGCGATCGCGCCAGATCGTCCATCCTTCGACCGGGGCGACGGAAGCGGCTGAGCAGCGGCCGGGTCGCGAGGCGGGTGCGCCAACGATTGTGCCAGCGGACCTAAACCGGTTCACATCCCCGGATGACAGAGGATGCGACTGCGCCATGTCGGTGTCAACGGGTCTTGAGCGTTTAGTCGGAGTTTAGTAGCTGGGTCCTCCAAAATAGGCTATTGACAATAGCCATGAAGGCTATGTAGTGTAGCCATATCAGGACCCACATCACCAAAGGAGTTACCCGACGTGACCGCCTCCATCCCGACAATGCCCACCATCGATCTCCAGGCCCGCCGCTGGCTCCGCCTCGAAGGCGTGGCCGTACTCGTCGCCGCAGGTGTCGCCTTCGGCCAGCTCGGCGGCGAGTTCCTCTGGTTCGTCCCCGCTCTCATCGTCCCCGATCTCGCGATCGCCGGTTACCTCGGTGGCCCGCGCTCCGGAGCGTTCGTCTACAACCTCGTCCACAACTGGGCCCTCGGCCTGACGGTCGCGGGAGCCGGTCTCGCGTTCGGCATCGCGCCGCTTGCCTTCGCCGGGACCGTCCTCATCGCCCACACCGGGGTGGACCGAGCCGCGGGCTACGGCGTGAAGCTGGCGTCGGGTTTCGGCGACACGCACCTGGGCCGGATCGGGAAGGCGGCACGCTCGGCGCGTGCCGGCAACCCGGCCAACGACGCGGTCCGCGAGCCGGCCGCACAGACGGTGGCCGGATGAGTCCCGCCCGCGCCCGAACCTCTGCCGACGCGATCGTCGGCGCCGGACGAGCCCTCCTCGAACGAGGAGGGCTCGAGGCCGTCACCATGCAGGCAGTCGCCGATGCGGTCGGCGTGCGCGCTCCGTCGCTCTACAAGCGCTTCGCCGGACGACCGGCCTTGATCCGGGCGATCGCGGACGACGTCGCAGCCGAGCTCGGTGCGGTTATCGCCCCGGCCCTCGAAGTCGAGGATCCGGCCGAGGCGGTGCGGGTCCTGGCAGACCGCTACCGGGCCTTCGCCCATCGGTCGCCCGGCGCTTATCAGCTCCTGTTCACGAACCTCCTGCCGGAGGCGAACCCAACGCCCGAAGCGAATGCAGCTGCCGCTGCCGGGCTCCTGCTGTTGACCGAGCGCGTCGTCGGCCGCGACCGTGTGCTGGAGGCGGCGCGACTCCTGACGGCCTTCGCCCACGGCTTCGTCAGCATGGAGCTGGCCGGAGCGTTCCGGATCGGCGGCGATGTAGACGAGGCGTACCGGTTCGCGATCGACTCGATCATCGAGGGCCTCGGCGTCACTGCGGCGCGGCACTGACGGCGCTCGTCGCCGCTCGCCGCTCGTTGAGCTCATCGCGCCACCCAAGCCATGCCTGTCCGGCGTCAACGTTCCAGGTCGGTCCTCCGAAGCCGAGCGTGAACTGGCTGAACCCCATCTCGACATAGGTCGGCCCGTCTTCGACCATGAAGCGATCGAGATCCTCCGGTTCGACACCGACACCCCATTCGATCTCCCCTGGGTCGCGCCCGAGCTCGGCGCACCAGCGGCGGAGGGCCGCGACCTTCGGCTCGAGCTCAGCCGGCGTGTCCGGAAAGCCGGCGTGCCAGCCGTCGGCGTGCTGGGCGACAACCCTGAGCGTCCGCTGCTCGCCCTGGCCGGCGATGAGGATTGGCGCGCGGCGAACGGGCGGCGGATTCAGCAACTCGAGCCGGCGTGCGATCACCGGCACGGCCGCGGCGAGCGCGGCGATCCGGCTCCCGGCGGTCCCGAACACATAGCCGTACTCGTCGTAGTCGCGCTGGAACCAGCCGGCGCCGAGACCGAGGATGAACCGACCGTCGCTGATTCGATCGACCGTTCGGGCCATGTCGGCGATGAGGTTCGGGTTGCGATACGAGATGCAGCTGACGAGCGGCCCCAGCTCGATCCGCTCGGTGGCCTCCGCCCAGGCCGCGAGCACCGACCAGCACTCGAGGTGCGGGCCGTCGCGGTTGCGGTACAGCGGGAAGAAGTGGTCCCAGTTGTAGACGATGTCGTAGCCGAGCTCCTCCGCCCGAACGGCGGCGTCCCGGAGGGCGAGGTAATCGCCCTGCTGGGGATGGAGCTGGGCGGCGATCCGGATGGGGCGCATTGGTTCCTCCAGGCGGGTGGAGCCCATCCTCAACCTTGACCACGGGGGAAGGTCAAGGGGTACCCTGCGGCATGTTCACGATCGGTCCGTTCGCTCGCCTGGCCGGTGTCTCTCCGAAGGTCCTCCGCTCGTACGACGGACTGGGCCTGTTCCGACCGGTCTGGGTGGACCCGGCGACCGATTACCGCTACTACTCGCCCGCCCAGCTGCCGGAGCTCCGCCGGATCGTGTCGCTCCGCGACATGGGCATCGGCCTGGCCGAGATCGGCCGGCTGGTGTCGGGTGGGGCGGACCTCCGTTCGGCCCTCGACCGACGACGACTGGAACTCGAGCGCGAGCGGCGCGAGATCGACCGCCGCCTGGCCACGCTCGACATCCGGGTCGAGATGAGCGCGGCCGGTTCGGAGCAGCCAGACATCGTCGTCCGTCCGCTCGCGGCTGACACGGTCGCGACGTTGGCGATGGCCGACCGAGGCGACGGCGACGTCGGGTCGGCGTTCTTCGAGCTGGAGGCGTACATCCGCGACCTCCGCCGGCGCGCCCACCGGCCGCCCGGTTCGTTGATCGCGTCGGACGGCGGCGTCGAGATCTTCGTGCCGGTTAGCGGACCGCTGGACCCAGCCGGTCGCATCGGCTTCAGGCGCCTGCCGGCGTGTCGAGCGGCGACGGTCATCGTTCGTGGGTCGTACGATCTGGTCCGCGAGGGACGAGGCGCGCTCGAGCGGTGGGTCGAAGCGGCGGGCCTGCACCCGACCGGGCCGCTGCGGATCATCTACCTCCAGTTCGGGGCCGAGCCGGAGCTGCGCCTGCCACGCGGCTACCTCGTCGAACACGTCGCGGATCTCGTCACGGAGGTCCAGCTCCCAGTGGCCTGACAACCCAACCTATACACAAGTCGTGGATGCAACGGAGGTCGCAGCATGGCGAATGCCGACGGCTCATTCCAGATCACTTCCTTCAACGAGGACACCTACGAGGATCGCGGGGAGAGGGCAAAGCTGACCCACGCCTGGGGCGACCAGGCGTTCAGTGGCGACATCGAAGGCGATGGCCAGGTCCACTGGCTGATGTCTTACCGTCCGGACGGGACCGCGACGTACGTCGGCCTGCAGAGGGTCAAGGGCGCCGTCGGTGGGCGGCGCGGCTCGTTCGTCATCGACGCATCGGGTGAGTTCGACGGAGCCGCATCGCACGGCAAATGGTCGATCATCCGTGGGTCCGGAGCCGACGACCTGAAGGGCATCACCGGTAGCGGAACGTTCGAGGCTCCGGGTGGCCCGAAGGCGACCTACGAGCTCGACTACGAGCTGGGGTGACGAGCGATGGTGACCTGGGCCGAATTCAGTTCCGCCGCGCCGGACCTTGCCGCAGAGGGCAGGCGGCTTATCTACCGCGGTGATGGCGGCGAGGTGCTCCTCGCGACGGTCCGGGAGGGAGATCCACCGCGGATTCATCCGATCTCGGTCGGGATCGTCGACGATCGGCTCTACGCATTCATAACCCGTTCGCCGAAGAGGAAGGACCTGGCGACGGACGGGCGATACGCGTTGCACACCCACCAGGATCCGGCGGCCCCCAGGGAGTTCTCCGTCCGCGGGCGGGCCGTCCTCATCGACGCCGCTGACGTCCGTTCCACCGTCGGGGCAAAGTGGTCGTTCGAGCCGGATGAGACGTACGACCTGTTCGAATTCTCGATCGAGTCGGCGTTGCTCGGGATCAGGGATGGGCCAGACGAGTGGCCACCTCGCTACACGTCCTGGTCGGCGGCTACCGACCTCTTGCGCGAGGAACCGCGAACCGACTCGTAACCCTCGATGTATTTGTCGACCGGCGTCCGGGCGATCGTCTCGGCGATGACATCGAGCGGCAGGTCATCCAGCGTCCGGAAGCGAACGCAGGACTTGCCCATGTCGAGCTTCTTGCCCGACGCTGCAAACCGCTCGCGAAACCAGGATCAGTCTCGGGGTCGCCATACACATTGTTGAGATAGAGCGCCATGTAGTTCTTCTGGTTGGCGAGCCCAGCCAGCCCGAGCGGTTGCTTGTTGTAGGTATCGGGGAAGCGCTCCAGCGGCACGTACCAGCCGATCATCCCGAACAGCATCCCCTCCTCGTAGCCGGCCGGCAGATTCGCCCGGACCACCTCGCGGACCTTGGCGATGGCGTCGCGCCTGTCCGGCGGGAGGGCCGCGATCATCTCCTCGGGGCTGGTCGCATTGCTCGATACCATGATGTTCCTCCGCTCGCCCTGGTCGACGAGCCCCATGATCCCACCGATGAGTTTCAGTCCCGTCCTCCGTCTAAGTAGGTGGCGCCAGGTGAGTTCGCTCGCCGGCGCCTCCGCGCTTGGTCTTCATCGCGGACCAGGAAAGGAGCTCCGCCGTTGGCCGCGCCCGACGAGTCGCCGCCGACATCGTTGCCCGCGGGTCCGCCTCTCCCTGAGATCGAACTCGGCACGAGCGGTCGGATCGACCGGGCCGACATTCCCGGGCTCTGTGAACACGCCCAGCGCCTGCTGGCGGGCGGAGCCGCTAACCAGCTCCTATGCGACGTCGGCGCGATCGTTGCACCGGACGCCGTCACGGTCGATGCCCTGGCGCGGCTTCAGCTCACCGCGAAGCGGATGGGGCGCGAGGTGCGGATCAGACATGCCTCACCGGAGCTGCATGACCTGCTGGCGTTCTTGGGGCTGAGCGGCGTCGTGCCGCTCAGCGAGCCATCAGGCCTCGAGGCGCGGCGGCAGACCAAAGAGCGGGAACAGCGTGTCCGTGTCGAGGAAGAACGTGATCCCGCTGATCCGGCCATCTGACAGTTCGAGCACCTGGAGAGACCAGGGCTCCAGGCCACCATCGGGACTTGGCTTGTACTGGCCGAAGGCGGGCGAACCGTTCGCAACGGTTGGGATGAGACGGGAGCCGCGACACCCGATGCCGGGCCCGAGGCACCATTTTCTGATGTCCAGATGCGTCTGCAACCAGAGTTCATACGGCGGCATGTTCCATGTCGCGTCCTCCTGGAGCAACGACGTCAGCGAGTCCATGTCGTAGCGCTCGAAGGCGTCGACGTAGCGGCTGAGGAGGGCTCGCTGCTCGTCGTCCATCGGCTCGGCGGTGGCAGTGGCCTCAGCCTCGCGGGACCCCAGGGTCGAGCGGGCTCGCTGGAGCGCGCTGTTCACGGACGCGACCGTTGTGTCGAGGAGCTCGGCGACCTCGGCGGCCTGCCACTGCAGGACCTCGCGCAGGATCAGGACGGCCCGCTGGCGCGGGGGGAGATGCTGAAGCGTCGCCACGAACGCGAGACGGACCGATTCGCGCATCTCGGCCACGGCCGCCGGGTCGCCGCCAACCGGCAGGACGCGGCCGTCGGGGATCGGCTGGATCCAGGTGACCTCCGGCAGGGCCGCGCCGAGCGGAGCATCCGCCGTCAGGGCCGGCCCGAGATCCATCGGCCGCGCCCGACGCTCCCTCCCGCTAAGCATGTCGAAGCAGACATTCGTCGCGATGCGATAGAGCCACGACCGCAGTGCGGCCCGGCCCTCGAACCGATCGTAGGCCCGCCAGGCGCGCACGAACGTGTCCTGTACAGCGTCTTCGGCCTCGAACGCCGACCCGAGCATCCGGTAGCAATAGGCAGTCAGCTCGACCCGATGCTCTTCCAGCTTTGCGCCCAGCGCCTCGGCACCATCGGTTGTCGTGCCCTGGGCAGCACGGTCCGCGGCCGCAACGTCAGTCATCCCCGGTCGCTCCTCTCCGCCGCTGCCCGTGGCGCGACGATTCTTGCGCGAGGAGCGATCTTACCCCGTCGGCGAGACACCCTCCTGGCCGGCAACTAGAAGCGCCAGCGGGTCTGGCTGTAGGGGCCCTTCGCGAAGCCGAAGCCCTTCGTTGTTCGCAGTTCGTAGGCAAGGCCCGGATCTTCGCTGCCCTCGATCCACAGCGCGTTATCGCGGACCTGGAAGACGAAGAGATCGTCGTATTTCGCGATGTAGGCATCGGCCAGGCGCTGGAGCCTGGCCTCGTCAGTCACGAGGACCGCCTCGCCTTCCAGCACCACATCGAGGCCCTGGAGATTGTTGGACCCCGTCGTGACAACGACCTGGGCGTTGTCCCTGAGGTTCTTCGCCTTGAGTTCGGACTGGCCGGTCGTGAAGTACACGGCGCCTTCCAGCCAGAGAGCCGCGATCGGGGTGACGTGCGGCCGTCCGTCCGGCCGGACGGTCGAGAGCCAGTAGACCTTCGCCTGTTCCAGGCGCGCCTGCGCCTCCGGCCAGGGCGTCGGGGTCGCATCCGGGTCGCTGAAGCGCGAGTCGAGCTCGGCCACCGGCTCCTTCTCCGCCATCACTAGGCCTTCGGGGCGATGTTCTGGTTGAGCCGGAACAGGTTGGTTGGGTCGTAGCGGGCCTTCACGGCGGCGAGCCGGTCCCAGGTCGAACCCGGGTAGGCCGCCCGGATGCGACCCTCACCCTCGTCGGCGAGGAAGTTGACGTAGGCGCCGCGGTCGTCCTGCTGGAGGGCCGCGCTTAGGCCGTCGACCCAGGCGGCCCGCACGTCCTTGTCCTCGGGACCCTCGTAGAACGAGGCGACGTTGACCATGATCCGGGAGCTGCGATGGGCGAACGCCGTCGCGTCGGCCGGCACCCGCGCCATCGCCCCGCCGAGGACCCGGAGCTGTGCCACGCGCATCGCTGCGTCCGAGGCCTCGAGGTGCTCGACGATCGTCTGGGCCGCCGGCAGATCGATCCTGTCGACGAACATCGTCTTCGAGATCGCGAGCGGGTGGTAGCTGTCGTCATCCGGCGGATAGATCTCCGGGTAGGGCATCGGCTTGAGCACGTCCGCGAGCGAGGTCGCCAGGTCCCGGAAAGGCACGAGGGCGCTTTCGCCGGCCCCGGCTTCGCCGGCGTAGGCCATCAGAGCCAGGATCACCAGCTTGCCGTGCTGCTCCTCAGGAACGAACGGCATCGGCGGGCAGGGCATGACGTTGCCGATTGTCGACAGCTCCTCGGGCGCCGCCTCCGCGGCGGCGATGAACCCGGCGACGACCTCGGGTGTCGCCGGCAGGATCAACATTCCACCGACGAACGAGGGAACCTCGTGCAGCCGGTACTGGAAGCGAGTCGCGACACCGAAGTTGCCGCCCCCGCCGCGGATCGCCCAGAAGAGGTCCGGGTGGTTCTCGGCGTCGACGCGGAGCAGCTCGCCGTCGGCCGTGACGACGTCGGCTGCGAGGAGATCGTCGATCGTCAGGCCGTATTTGCGGACGAGATAACCGACGCCACCGCCGAGGGTGATACCGCCGATCCCGACGGAGCCCGTATCGCCGAACCCGGTGGCCAGGCCGTGAGCAGCGGCAGCCTTGGAGTACTCGGCCGCCGTCAGGCCGGTTTCGGCCCAGGCCGTCCGTCCGGCAACGTCGATATCCAGCGCCTTCATGTCGGCCAGGTCGAGGACGATCCCGCCCTCGGTGACGCAGTGTCCCGCGCCGCTGTGGCCGCCGCTGCGGACCGCCAACTCGAGGCCGGCTTTGCGGGCGAGCGCGATGACCGCCGCAACGTCGTTGGCGTCGGCGACCTTGACGATCACGGCCGGGTGGCGGTCAATCCCGCCTGCGACCACGGTCCGCGCCTTGTCGTATTCGGGCTCGTCCGGTCCGATCACCCGGCCGCGGATCGAGGCGCGGATGTCGGGGATCGAGATCGTCGAAGGTCCAATGGACGAGGTTTGCACGAGGGCCTCCTGCATCTGCGTGGAAGGTTTGTTGGTCAGCAGGCTTCAGTCGCCGGGGCTGCCGTCGGTCGCCCCTCGCGAGGTGCATGCTCGTGGTCGCGCGTGCGGCCATTCTCTCGCGCCTCCTCGGCTTCCGCTTCCGAGGCGGCCTCGCGATCGGCCCCCGAGCCGACGTTTCGCAGCATCACGACGGCGAGGATGGCGACACCCACCGCGATGACGGCACTGATCGTGGTGACGATCTGCATCCCCTGGACGAACGCATCGCGAGCCGCGACCAGGACCTCCGAGCCGAGCTGGCCGGGCAGCTGGCCGGCCACCGCAACCGCACCGCCCAGCGTGTCGCGGGCTACAACGGCTGCATCCGCCGGGACGCTCGCGGGCAGGGCTTCGCTGAGGCGAGCGCGGTACAGGGCGACACCAATGCTTCCGAGCACGGAGATCCCGAGCGCGCCGCCAAGCTCCGAGGCCGTCTCCGAGATTCCTGACGCAGCGCCGGCCCGCTCGGGCGGAGCGGAGCCGACGATCAGGTCGGTCGTCAGCGAGAAGACAGGCGCGAGGCCGAGCGAAATGATGATCGAACCGACGACCACGGCCGCCAGGCCGCTCGACCCGCCCACCTGGGTCAGCACGCCGAGCCCGAGAGCGGACAGGGCCAGCCCCGCGCCGATGACGTAGGCCGCCGGGAAGCGGCGGACGATCCGCGGAGCAACGTTGGACGCGACGACGAACCCGATGGCCGACGGCAGCGACCAGAGCCCGGCCTCGAGCGGCGACAGGCCGACGACGAGCTGCAGGAACTGGGCGACGAAGAGGAAGTAGCCGACCATTACGAAGATGCTCAGGAAGTTGATCGCCAGCGACGAGCTGAACGCCGGGATCCGGAAGAGCCGCAGGTCGATCATCGGGTCGGCGAGGCTGAGCTGGCGACTGACGAAGAGGCCCCCTACGACGAGGCCGCCGACGATCGTCGCCAGGGCCACCACACCGATGCCGTCCTGGGCGATCTGCTTGAGGCCGAAGATCACCGCGAGCACGGCCACGAGGGACATCGCAGCGCTGGCGAGGTCGAGCCGGCCGGCGTCAGGATCGCGGTATTCAGGGAGAACGATCGGGCCCAGGACCAGGATCAGGCCCATCACCGGCAGGGCGAGCAGGAACACCGAGCCCCACCAGAAGTTCTCGAGCAGGATCCCGCCGAGAACGGGTCCGATCGCGCTACCGGCCGAGAACGCGGAGATCCAGACGCCGATGGCCACGGCCCGCTGCCGCGGATCCTGGAACATGCTGAAGATCAGCGACAGGGTCGACGGGGCGAGGGTCGCGCCGGCGATCCCCAGCAGCGCCCGGCTGAGGATCAGCATCTCGGGGCTGGTCGAGAACGCGGCCAGGATCGAGACGATGCCGAACGCGGCTGCTCCGATGAGCAGCAGCTTGCGGCGGCCGATCCGGTCCCCGAGCGTGCCCATCGTGATGAGGAAGCCCGCGACCATGAACCCGTAGATGTCGATGATCCAGAGCAACTCGGCGCTGGTCGGCTTCAGGTCCTCACTGATCGCCGGAACCGCCAGGTGAAGGACCGTCAGGTCCATCACATAGAGCAGGCACGCGAGCGAGAGGACGGTAAGCCCGATCCACTCGCGCCGGCTGGCCCGGGGGGTGTCACTGGTGGTCATTGCAATCGCTCCTGGTGTCGGGGTGGGGTCGTCTGGTTAGACCCGACCCCGTCGCAAAACTCATCGGTCCGAAGCCAGATTCTTCAAGGTCGAATCAGATCGCGCGGACCTCGAGGGATCGGGCGATCGCGTCGAGGAGCGCCTCCGAGTCGGGCGCGGGTTCGCCGGAGACCTCGAAGGCGCGACCCGCTCGCAGCGTCGCGAAGCCGTG
>Ga0184623_10000178_pt1 | contig 26058 bp, 20 predicted proteins | sample PLM1_100_b1_FD_133138 | JGI IMG/M metagenome (GOLD analysis project Ga0184623, IMG submission 133138) | Groundwater sediment microbial communities from an aquifer in East River, Colorado, USA - PLM1_100_b1 | ecosystem: Environmental > Terrestrial > Soil > Riparian zone | place: USA: East River... | reverse complement strand
GTTTGTGGCGCCCGTCACAGCGGCCCAGTACCGCTCACCAACCGAGTAGTGCCACCACTCGGTGGGGTAGTTGACGAAGCCGGCGCCGACCATCGCGGTGACCAGCGCGTCCCGCAGCTCGCGGGCGCGTCCCGCGACGGCCGGCGCGGCGGTGTAGCAGCCGCCCTCGCTCTCCTCGGGGCTCGCGTTCACCTCGGTGCCCAGATCCAGCTCGTACCCGGCCTCCGTGCACAGGGTCAGATCGACGGCGCCGCCGGTGCAGTGCGGGGCGACGGCCACCGGCGAGATGTACCGGCTGGCGAGAGTGTCGAGGGTGGCGTCGTCGGCGCCGGGCGTGGCCGCCGCGAGACCGGTGCGGTACTCGGAGAAGTACCGCACCTGCAGGGCCGGCGGCCGGTAGCACTCGACGACGAGTAGCCGCAGCCCGTCCGGCAGCGCGGCCTGCGCGGCGAGGAGCCGGGCAGCCACACCCGACCGGGCCAGCGCGTACGCGCCGTCGGCGTCGTGCTTCCGCGTGTCCAGCCGGAGCTCGCCGACGTCCCGGAGGTCGACCAGCGGCTCCTGGTTGTCCGCGACGGGCACTGCTGCCACGGCGGGATCGGAGAGCAACAGGATGTCGACGGTCATGCACGCTGATGCTGCCAGACAGGCTGGCGCCGCCAGCACCCGACGTGATGAAGGTGCCCTTCATGGGTGTGTCGCCGCATGAAGGGCACCTTCATCAAGGGAAATTCATCAAGGGAAAGCAGCCGTACTACAGCGGCATGTCCTCCAGCATCTCGGTGACCAGCGCAGCGATCGGCGACCGCTCCGACCGGGTGAGCGTGACATGGGCGAAGAGCGGGTGGCCCTTCAACGCCTCGATCACCGCGGCCACACCGTCATGCCGACCGACGCGCAGGTTGTCCCGCTGCGCGACATCGTGGGTGAGCACGACGCGCGACCCCTGCCCGATCCGCGAGAGCACGGTGAGCAGGACGCCGCGTTCCAGCGACTGCGCCTCGTCGACGATGACGAACGCGTCGTGCAAGGACCGGCCCCGGATGTGGGTGAGCGGCAGTACCTCGATCAGGCCACGGTCGAGCACTTCCTCGATGACCTGCTCGTTCACGACGGCGCCGAGCGTGTCGAAGACCGCCTGGCCCCACGGCGACATCTTCTCCGCCTCGGTGCCCGGGAGGTATCCCAACTCCTGGCCGCCGACGGCGTACAGGGGCCGGAAGACGACCACCTTCTTGTGCTTGCGGCGCTCCATCACCGCTTCCAGGCCGGCGCAGAGCGCGAGCGCCGACTTGCCGGTGCCGGCGCGACCACCGAGCGAGACGATGCCCAGTTCGTCGTCGAGGAGCAGGTCGAGCGCGACCCGTTGCTCCGCCGAACGGCCGTGCAGCCCGAAGGCGTCCCGGTCGCCGCGGACCAGCCGGACGGTCTTGTCCGGGCGGACCCGGCCCAGCGCCGATCCGCGCCCGGACAGCAGGACCAGCCCGGTGTGGCACGGCAGTTCGGCGGCGCCTTCGAGTTCGATGCTCTCCTCGCCGTAGAGCTGGGCCATCTGCTCGTCCGTAACGTCCAACTCGACCATGCCCGTCCATGGGCGGTCGGCCACCGTGACGATGTCGGGGCGGTACTCGTCGGCGGTCAACCCGACCGCGGACGCCTTGACCCGCATCGGCATGTCCTTGGTGACCAGCACGACCTCCCGCCCGTCGGCGGCGAGGTTGAGCGCCACCGCCAGGATGCGGCTGTCGTTGTGGTCGGCCCGGAACCCGTGCGGCAGCGCGCTGGGGTCGGAGTGGTTCAACTCCACCCGCAGCAGGCCACCGGACTCGTTGACCGGCACCGGTACGTCGAGCCTGCCGTGGGTGACGCGCAGGTCGTCGAGGACCCGCAGGCACTGCCGGGCGAACCAGCCGAGCTCAGGGTGATGCCGTTTGCCCTCCAGTTCCCCGACTACCACCAGCGGCAGCACCACTTCATGTTCGCCGAAGCGGGCCAGTGCGCCGGGGTCGGAGAGGAGCACCGAGGTGTCCAGGACGTACGTGCGACCGCTCGGTGTCTCCTCGGAGCGGGTTCGCGCCCGGCTCCGCCGGGCTGGTCGGGCTGGGCCGGAGGTGTCAGACCCACCGGACCGGGACGAAGAACGTCGTTCGGACATGGCCTGCTCCCGCGAGTGGGCACCCTGACACCCGCTGGCTCGAGGGCTTCCGGTACCCGCCCCGCAGGGCCGGGTGCCGGCCCTCATCACGACGTGAAACGCGAGAAATACACCGCACGTCAGGGCCTCCCGAGTGAGGAGCGGTTGCCCTCACCACAAACAACGGTAACCGCATACCCCCAGCTAGGCCGGCTGAACACACGAATCGGACTCGGAAACCGTGTGAACATCAAGTTACACCGCAGTCACGCGCCGTCTACGCACCCGCGACACTTAGAGCCTCACCTCGCGAAACGGACTTGCGGGACTTCCGTGGCTACGGGCGCCCGTTGAAGGCACGGAAGTCCCGCAAGTCCGTTTGGCGGGGGTGGGCAACCCGATGAACGCCAAACGGAAGCGCTGGTTAGTTTCCGTAGCGACGGTGCCGGGCGGCGTAGTCGCGCAATGCCCGCAGGAAGTCGGTGCGGCGGAAGTCGGGCCAGTACGCGTCGCAGAAGTAGAACTCGGAGTGCGCGCTCTGCCAGAGGAGGAAGCCGGACAGGCGCTGCTCGCCGGAGGTGCGGATGACGAGATCCGGGTCGGGCTGGCCCTTGGTGTAGAGGTGCTCGGCGATGTGGTCGACGTCGAGGATCTCGGCGAGTTCTTCGATGGTGGTGCCGCGGCTGGCATGGTCGTGGAGGAGCGAACGGACGGCCTCGGCGATCTCGCGGCGGCCGCCGTACCCGACGGCGATGTTGACGAACGGTCCGGGCCGGTCGTCGGTGCGTTCGGCGGCTTCTTTGAGGACGTGCGCGGTCTGTGCGGGGAGCAGGTCGAGGGAGCCGACGATGCGGAGATTCCAGGGTTGCTCGGGACCGGCGAGTTCGGTGACGAGGTTCTCGATGATCCGCAGCAGGGGCGCGAGTTCGGCGGCCGGGCGGGAGAGGTTGTCGGTCGAGAGGAGCCAGAGCGTGACGACCTCGACGTCGGCCTCGCGGCACCACTGCAGCAGGGTCTCGATCTTCTGCGCGCCCACCTGGTGACCGGTGTTCGGGTCCTCGAAACCGGCTTCCTTGGCCCAGCGCCGGTTGCCGTCGACGATCACGCCGACATGCCGTGGCCGGGGTTTGTCGGCGAGGGCAGCGGCAAGCCGACGTTCGTAGATGGAGTACACGAGATCCCGCAGCGCCACGCCAGGCAGCGTACGCCGTATGTGACGCGAGCGACACGCGGTGCCAGAACGGCGTGAGCCCGGGCGTGAGGTGCGCGCCCGGGCCTTCGCTTACTGGCGGAGTGTCATGCGACGGTGACGGAGGCGATGGTCAGATCCTGGCCCGCGTCCGGGACGCAACTGACCGGAATGTTCTGGGTTCCGCCGGTCCAGGTGGTGCCCAGGAGGTCGGCGGTGAACGGGCCGGCGACGAAGCGGACAGTGCCCGGGGTGGTGGTGACGAACGACGGTCCGGTGCCGCTGGCGACGACGGTGAGGCTGCCGCTGGACGGCACGTCCGTAGCCGGGATCGTCATAGGTGTGGCGGGCTGCGGCACGGGCGTGCCGGCGTTGTCGACCACGGCGTCGACCTGCGCGGTGCCGGTGACGCTGCGGACGCCGAGGAAGTGGTACAGGGCTCCGGTGGCGCCGGAGTTGACGGTGACGTCGGCGGAGAGGCCTGCGAGCGTCACGGTGTCGCCGACCGCCGCGGCTTCCGGCACGGTGCCGTGGACGACGACGGTGAACTGCTGGTTGGTCAGGATCGACGCGGAGCACGTGTAGTTCAGCGTGCCGGTGTCGGCGGCGGCGGGCGCTGCACCGAGCCCCAACGCCACCATCCCCAGTACGACTCCGAGCACCCCGAGCCGCGCGCCGGCCCTGACGTGACGATGCGGTGATCCTCCCGGTGACCGACGCTGCATGGCTGTTCTCCTTCGTGACAGGGGCCGGCTGGCCCTTGGGCACACGGGGGGCTGCGAGGGCAGGTTCCGGAAATAAGGGGTAACTCGCCGGTAACCTACTGTCGAGTAAGTTATCGCGTTTGTGACCTGCGCCACAAGAGGGTGGAGCCCGGGCGCCATCGACGCGCACCCGGGCTCCGGTTGAACTGGACGGCTCAGCAGCTCATGAGATAGTCACCGGCCGCGATCGTCGGGTCCTGGCCCGGATCCAGCGTGCAAGTGACCGGGATGTTGGCCGTGCCGCCGGTCGCCGTGGTGCCGACCAGGGCAGCCGTGAACGGGCCGGCGACGAAGGCGACCTTGCCAGGCGTCGTGGTCTTGAACGACGGTCCGGTGCCCGAGCCCGTGACGGTCAGGCTGCCGGTCGACGGCACCTCGGTGGCCGGGATCGTCATGGGCGTCGCCGGCAACGGCGCCAGCGTGCCAGCATTGTCGACCGCGACGGCGGTGTCTGGCCCGGCGTTACGGAGTCGGGCGGGCGAAGTAGGCCCGTGCAGGGCGGTCACCGGCCAGGCCGTAGAGCACGAGGACGGCGGCGACTACGAGCGGCACGCCGTCCCGGACAAGCCCGTCGACCCCGAGCAGCAGCAGGCACAGCACCGGCTGCACGACGAGCACGAGTACGGTCAGCGCCAGCACCACAGCGCGGGCCCAGCGATGCCGCCGGCCCAGGAAGAACGTCGCGAGCGGCACGAGCCAGTTCACGATCAGGACGAGCACGAGCCAGCCGACGACGAGCGGTGCGCCGTAGACCAGGCCGACGCGGCGGTCGCCGAACAGGGTGCCGAACGCGACGAGGCACGGCACGAGCAACAACGCGGTGTAGGAGAGCGCCAGCACGCGCGCCGTCACCACCCAGGGCGGCGGGTTCCACTTCGACGGGCGCAGGGTGAGGTGAGCGCGGACCGGCGCCGTCCGGAACAGCACGAGGATCGCCGCGCACAGCACGGTGACGACGACGAACCCGGCGACGAGCGTCGCCTGCGTGGCGTCCCAGCGGCCACCGAACGGCGCGAGCCGGCCGGCGCTGAACACGGTGCTCACCGTGAGGACTATCGCCAGCGGCCAGGCGCCCGCGCGGCCGGTGCGCAGGTGCCAGATCAGGATCAGGAAACCGAGCGACCGGAGCAGCGCCCACACCGTCCGGACCGTCACCCCGAAGCCGCCGCCCGGCAGGTCACCGGCCAGGTGCAGCGCCAGGGCGGACAGGTCGACGGCAGCGTTCGCTGCCGCCGTGACCGCGAGCAGCCAGCTGAGCCCACGGACCACCCCGGGCAATGCCGCAGCCCCGGCGCGCGCGGTGGCGGGCCGGGGCTGCGGCATTGTGGCTCTGGTCAGGTCACTCCACGCCGAGGCGGGTCTTGAGGGTGTCCAACTCGGCCCACAGTACGCCCGGGAGCTTGTCACCGAACTTCTCGAACCACTCGGTGACCTGCGGGATTTCGGCCTTCCACTCCTCGACGTCAACCGCGAGCGCGGCGGCGACGTCCTCGGCCGGGGTGTTGAGGCCGGTCAGGTCGAGCGAGCCCTCGGCCGGCACGCGCCCGATCGGCGTGTCGACGGCCTCGGCCTTGCCCTGGATCCGCTCGACGGCCCACTTCAGCACACGGCTGTTCTCGCCGTACCCGGGCCACAGGAACCGGCCGTCGTCGCCACGGCGGAACCAGTTGACGTAGAAGATGCGCGGCAGCTTGGTGGCGTCACCGGAGCCGCCCTTGCCCATCTCGATCCAGTGCTGGAAGTAGTCGCCGCCGTGGTAGCCGATGAACGGCAGCATGGCGAACGGGTCGCGGCGCACGACGCCGACGGCGCCCGTGGCGGCAGCCGTCGTCTCGGATGAGAGCGTGGCGCCCATGTAGACGCCGTGGTTCCAGTCGCGGGCCTCAGCGACCAGCGGAATCGTGGTCTTGCGGCGACCGCCGAAGAACATCGCCGAGATCGGAACGCCCTTCGGGTCGTCCCACTCCGGCGCCACGATCGGGCACTGCTCGATTGGCGTGCAGAACCGCGAGTTCGGGTGGCTGGACAGCTCGCCGGACTCCGGCGTCCAGTCGCGGCCCTTCCAGTCGATGAGGTGGGCCGGCGGCGCTTCGGTCATCCCCTCCCACCACACGTCGCCGTCGTCGGTCAGCGCGACGTTGGTGAACAGCGAGTTGCCCTTGGCGATCGTCCGCATGGCGTTGGGGTTGGTGTCCCAGCCGGTGCCGGGCGCGACGCCGAACAGGCCGAACTCCGGGTTCACCGCGTACAGGCGACCGTCCTCGCCGAAGCGCAGCCACGCGATGTCGTCGCCGAGCGTCTCGACCTTCCAGCCCGGGATCGTCGGCTCCAGCATCGCGAGGTTGGTCTTGCCGCACGCCGACGGGAAGGCCGCCGTGACGTAGTGGACCTCGTTCTCGGGGCTGGTCAGCTTCAGGATCAGCATGTGCTCGGCGAGCCAGCCCTCGTCACGCGCCATGACGGAGGCGATCCGCAGCGAGTAGCACTTCTTGCCGAGCAGCGCGTTGCCGCCGTAGCCGGAGCCGAAGCTCCAGATCATCCGCTCGTCCGGGAACTGGGTGATGTACTTCGTGTCGTTGCAGGGCCACGGCACGTCGGCCTGGCCCGGCTCGAGCGGCGCGCCGACCGAGTGCAGCGCGGGGACGAAGCCGGCGTCGGCGCCCATCTTCTCCAGCACCGGGGTGCCCATGCGGGCCATGATCCGCATCGACGCGACAACGTAGGCCGAGTCGGTGATCTCGACGCCGAACATCGGCTGTTCTGCGGTGAGCGGGCCCATGCAGAACGGGATCACGTACATGACCCGACCGCGCATACAGCCCCGGTACAGCCCGGTCATGATCCCCTTCATCTCGGTGGGGTTCATCCAGTTGTTGGTCGGACCGGCGCCGTCGGGGTCGATCGAGCAGATGTACGTGCGGTCCTCGACCCGAGCGACGTCGGTCGGGTCGGAGGCGCACCAGAACGAGTTCGGCTTCTTCTCCGGGTTCAGGCGCGTCAGCGTGCCGGACTCGACCAGCTGGTCGGTCAGGCGCGTCCACTCCTCGTCCGACCCGTCGCACCACTCGACGCGGTCTGGGGTGGTCAGCTCGGCCACCTCGCGGACCCAGGCGAGCAGCTTCTCGTTGTTCGTCGGGGGATTCTCAAGACCTGGAACAGCTGCCGGTGCGGCGGTCATCGGCGAAATCTCCTCGGTGGTCGGCGCTGACCAAATACCGTCTACCCGCTCGTCGCGGGGACAGACATGGGTTTCGGGCCAGCGTAAACCCGGTCAGGCACCCCCGCAGATGTCCGCATTGTGAGAACTCACACAAGCATCGATTCAGATCACCCTGTCAAGCCAGAATTTTTCCGGCGGGCGGAGTCGCGACTGTTCATACGTGACGCTGGCCGCAGTTACGGCCTTGAAACCTACGGTGTCGTAACCTTGGACAGGTGACCCAGTTGAAAGCACGCACCGAGCCACGCCCAACACCGGGCCACGCCGCCCTACACCGTCCACGGATGCGCGGGTGGCTCCACCTCTACGCCTTCGCCGTCGCGATCGTCGGCGGCATCGTGCTGTGCAGCCTTGCCGCCGCGCGCCCTGGCTGGACCCCGCTCGTCGCCTGCCTGATCTATGCCGTCACGGTCTGCGGACTGTTCGGGATCAGCGCGCTCTACCACCGCAAGCTGTGGGGCCCGCGCGGCTACGGCGTGATGAAGCGCCTCGACCACTCGATGATCTTCATCTTCATCGCCGGCAGCTACACCCCGTTCAGCCTGCTGCTCCTGCCGGAGCGGCGCGCCGTCGTGTTGCTCTCCGCCGTATGGGCCGGGGCGCTGGCCGGCGCCGCGCTCAAGCTGGTGTGGCCGCACGCGCCCCGCTGGCTCGGCGTGCCGCTCTACATCGGCCTCGGCTGGGCCGCCGTCTTCGTCCTGCCGGACATCCTGCACCGCGGCGGCGTGGCCGCGCTCGTGCTGCTCATCGCCGGCGGTGTGACGTACAGCGTGGGCGCCATCTTCTACGCGTTGAAGTGGCCGAACCCGTGGCCGACCACGTTCGGGCACCACGAGTTCTTCCACGCCTGCACGCTGGTGGCGGCCGCCTGCCACTACATCGCGGTGTACTTCGCCCTGTTCACCTGACCGCGGCTTTCTATCTTGATGAAGGTGCCCTTCATGGGGCTATAGCCCGATGAAGGTGCCCTTCATCAACAAACCGCGCGGGGTCATGCGTCCGGGCCAGCGGAGCGCAACCGCTCGACCTCCGACATCGCCTCGCGCAGCTCAGCCAGCCAGGCGTCGGCGTTCCGGCCGACAAGGCGGACACACCACGCCAGCGCATCCGACCGGGACCGCGCCACACCGGAGTCGACGAGGGTGTCGAGCACCTGCCGCTCGGGCTGCCGCAGCCGGGTCATGACCGGCGCGGAGAACGTCGTGAACAGTTCCTCGGTACCGCCGCAGCGGGCGCCCCAGGAAACCTTGCGGCCGTAGCGGTGCTCGGTCTCGACGGCGATCCGGATCCGGTCGTCGCGTGTCTCCTCGCGGAACCGGGTGATCCGGCCGGACTCCTGCGCGGCCCGCTCGGCGTCTGACGCGCCCTCGGCCAGTTCCGGTGCGAGGATCTCGCCGACGATCAGGATCTCGTCCCGATCGACCTCGATGTCCGGCGTTCCGGTGAACCAGCGGTCGGGCAGTCGGCCGGCGATCCAGGCCGGTGCGTCCGTTGCCTCGGGAAGGTCGGCCTGCTGCCAACCGCCGCCGCGACCACGCCCGTGGCCCCGTCCCCCGTGACCACGCCCGCCGAACCCGGCGCCGCGCGCGAACCACTCTTGATGACTTCGTCGTCCTCTCATGAGGATCACTCCTAATCTTCTGCTTACTTGACGTGTTGATTACAGCATTACAGCCATGCAAGCGCAACAGCTTTGAGCGCGAAGGCCCCGCCGGCCGGCCGTGATGAAGGGCACCTTCATGGGGCCATCGCCGCATGAAGGTGCCCTTCATCAAGAGAGAGGATCCGCGACCCCGCCCCAAAACAGGAGCCCGTACCCGATGGTCACGGGTACGGGCTCCTGGGGAGCGGAGGGACTACGGCGCCTGGACCGCCACCGCCAGCGGCGTCTGCTCGCTGCCCTGACCGAGCGGGTTGTCGCCGAACAGCTCCTCGAAGAAGCGCTCGGGACGGTCGGCGTTCTTGCCGAGGACGTTGCGCCCGATGTCGTTGGCGTCGATGACGACGACACCGGCCAGCGACTGGGCCACCTCCGGAAGCCCAGCGGCGGACAGCACCGCGCGCACGGCCGTCGTCAGTTCGGCCGCCACCTTGGCGGGCTCGGCTGGCGCGAGCTTGGCCGATACGTTCGCCGGGAAGACCGAGTACTCCGTCGGGCCGTCGATCGCGCGCACGGAGTGGCCGGCGACCTGGTAGAACAGCCCGCGCTTGCCGACGGCCTTACCGGCGGCGCTGACCCCGCTGGCGAACAGGATCCGGGAGAGCCCGGCCTCCTTGATCGCCAACTCCATAGTCCAGGGGCTGCCGAGGCCGATGCCGTACGGCGTCCGCACGACGAACTTGCTCAGCGTGCGCGCCCACCAGGAAGGCTCGATGTCCCAGATGAAGTACGAGCGGCCCTGCGCGATGGCGACGATCTTCTCGCTGACGAGCAGGTACCACGCCTTGCCGAACGACGCCGCGTAGCGCTCGTCGGCGCGGGCCTCGCGTACGAGGTCGCGGACGTAGGCGGTGATGCGCTCCTGGTACGGGTCACCCTTGGTGAACAGGTCGGTGCGGATCGGGAAGCGGATCCAGCGCTCGCCGTCCACGGTGATCTCGAGCTGCTTGTTGGCGTTCGGCTCCAGCGGGCCCTTGATCTTGACCGGCTCTTCGTCCTCGGCGGGCTTGGGGTCGAAGAACTCCCGCGCCCACATCTCGACGGACCAGATCCGCCAGAACAGGTCGGCGTCGGCGTTGCGGTTCTTGATGAAGTCCTCGAACGCGACCATCACGGCCTGCTGGTCGAACCAGCCACGGTTGACGAACGCCTCCTCCATGAAGACGCCGTAGATGCGGTTCTTCAGGCGCAGCAGCCAGTCGCGGGCCGGCGCGGCGGGGCGGGGCACGTCGGCGGTGGTAAGCACCCCGCCGGGCATCAGCCCGCGCAGGGCGTCCGCCGAGTGGCCGGTGCCGACCTCGACGTACGGGAGCGCGATCCGCAGCCCGAAGCGCGCCGAGGTGCGGTCGGCGGCGCGACGGACGGCCGCGACGCCGCCTGACGCCGATCCAGGCACCTCGGTGAAGGCAATCCCGCCGACTCCGGGGTCGGCAGATTGCGGTGCGGGGATCTGGACCAGGGTGGCCGGGTCAACATGCTTGCGCGCCCGCTTGCCCGTGTCGGCGGGCGGTAGCGCGAAGGCTTCGGACGCGCCGGCCGGGTCGACCAGCACGTCGGCGCCGGCCTGGCCGGCGGCGCGGGCCAGCGCGTATTGCACGTACGCCTCCAGCTCGGCGATCGGCTCGCCCTGGCCGCTGACGAAGTCGGTGAGGTCGGCGACGAGCGTGTCGGAGTTGACCTCGACGCGCTGGTGGCGGGCGGTGGCGCCGATCGCGCCGACGACGGCGTCCACATAGGAGTCTTCGCTGACGTCCATCGGGCGGTAGCTCGCGGTGAAGATCGGCAGCGCTGCCGCGGCAGTGAGCACCGCGCCGGGCAGGCCGTGGCCGAACCGGACGGCGGTCTGCTCGGTGGCCTCGGCGGCGGCACGCACGGCGGCGTCGATCGGGCGCGGCGCGGGCGCCGTCACCGGCAGAGCCTGGCTGGCGAGGCCGTTCGCCGAGATCGTCACGACGTGACCGGGCAGCACTTGGCGGATACCGGCGAAGAACGTGTCCTCGGTGTCGTCGGAGCGGCCGGTGAGCACGAACCGCCGCACGGTCTGCTCGTCCGGTGCCGCCTCGACAGCGCCCACGGCCAGCAGCGCGACCGGCTCGGAGGCGAACACGACGCCGTCCTCGCGCTGGGTGTAATAGAGCGGGGCCGCGCCACTGGCGTCCCGGGTGAGGACGAGCACGTCCTGATGCGGATCGTAGAGCGCGAGCGCGAAACGGCCGGTCAGGGACGCCAGCGCGGCCACGCCGCCCTCGGCGTACCGGAGCACCGCCGCCTCCCCTACAGCCGCCGGACCGTCGACGACCGCGACGGCACCGTTGGGGTCGCTGGCGATCGCCGCGTCGGCGGAACGGATCGCCAGGCCCACCGAGCCTTCGGTACCGAGCGATTCCTTGGGACCGCGGTGCGCCAGCGCAGCCGCGAGCGCGTGAAGCAGCGTCTCGTCGCCCGAACCGTGGAATCCGGCAATGCCGCAGGTGGAGAAGCTCATGCAGTTCTGTCTTCCGTCGGAGCGATAACGGGGGTTGACCGATCCTATCCACTCAGCTCCAGCGGCCGGCCAGGCGTCACCGGGCCAGGGCCGCTGCGAGGTCGTCGACCGACGTCACGGGTCGGTCGCAGACGAAGCCGCGGCAAACGTACGCGGCCGGTTCGCCGCCGACCAGCGGACGGTCGGCGAGCAACGGGACGCCGGGCTGATCGGGCTCTCCGGCGACGATCACCGCTCCGGGCGACGTCGCCGCCCAGGCCGTCCGGACAAGTTCTGATCCGCCGCCCACGACCGCGACCTGCAGCGGACCGGCCAACGCGGCCTCGCCGACCGCGCACGACCAGCCGGTGAACCGGGCGTGCTGGGCCGCGATCGAACCGACCTTCGCCAGCGCCGCGTCGGCCGCCTCGCGGTGCCGGCTGGATCCGGTGAGTGCGGCGTAGCTCAGCAGCGCGCCCGCCGCCGACGAGGCACCGGACGGGGTCGCGTTGTCGGTTGGATCCTGGGGCCGGTGTACCAGGGCCTCGGCGTCGTCCGCCGTGTCGAAGAAGCCGCCGGCGCCGTCGCCGAAGTGCACGAGCACCACGTCGAGCAGGTCGCCCGCCGCCGAGAGCCAGCGCGCTTCGCCGGTGACCTGGTGCAAGACGCACAGCGCCTCGGCGACGCAGCCGTAGTCCTCCAGCACACCGGCATTGGCGCCGACACGGCCATCGCGCGACGTGCGCCGGAGCCGGCCGTCCACGAGATGCCTCTCCTGCAGCAGCTCGGCCGCCCGCACGGCCGCGTCAAGGCTCGGTGTAGCGCCGGTCAGGACGCCGTGCTCGGCGAGCGCCGCGATGGCAAGGCCGTTCCAGGCGGCGACCACCTTGTCGTCCCGGGACGGCTGGGGGCGTTGCGCGCGGGCGGCCAGGAGTCTGGTTTTGGCCGCCTCCCATCGCGCCGGATCGTCCGGGTCGCGGCGCAACTGCAGGACGCTCATGCCGTGCTCGAACGTGCCGGCCTCGGTGACGCCGAGCAGGTCCGCGAGCCAGCCGTCGCCGATCTGCTCCCGCGTCCATACGTACGTCAGCCCTTCCTCGCCGTCGGTATCGGCGTCGAGCGCGGACGCGAACCCGCCCTCAGCCGTGCCCAGGTCGCGGATCAGGAAGGCCGCGGTCTCGTCGGCGATGCGGCGGGCCAGCGGCAAGCCGCTCGCCCTCCACAGGTGGGTGTAGAGCCGCAGCAGCAGCGCGTTGTCGTAGAGCATCTTCTCGAAGTGCGGGACAACCCACCCCGCGTCGACGGAGTACCGGGCGAACCCGCCCGCGAGTTGGTCGTACATGCCGCCTCGGGCCATCGCCTCGCAGGTCGCGCCGACCATCGCCAGCGCCGACGGATCTCCGGTGCGCGCGTGGTAGCGCAGCAGGAACTCCCCCACCATCGACGGCGGGAACTTGGGAGCGCCGCCGAAACCGCCGTGGCGCGCGTCGAAGCCCTGTCGCAGGCTCGCGGCGGCGGCGTCGAGGGTGGCGGCGTCCAGCGGCTGGCCGGCAGGGAGGCTCCGGCCCCCACCAAGCGCCTCGACGACGGCCCGGCCCTGCTTCACGACATCGTCACGCTGGTCGCGCCAGGCCTGCGACACCGCCTGCACTAGCCGCTGGAAGTGCGGCTTCGGGAAGTAGGTGCCGCAGTAGAACGGCTCGCCGTCGGGCGTGCAGAACACCGTCATCGGCCAGCCACCTTGGCCGGTCATCGCCTGGGTCGCCTCCATGTAGACGGCATCGACGTCCGGCCGCTCCTCCCTGTCGACCTTGATCGCGACGGTGAGGTTGTTCACGATCTCGGCCGTCGCCGGATCCTCGAACGACTCGTGCGCCATCACGTGACACCAGTGGCACGCCGCGTACCCGACCGAGAGCAGCACGGGCACGTCCCGGCGCTTCGCCTCGGCGAACGCCTCAGAAGTCCACGGCCACCAGTCCACCGGGTTGCTGGCGTGCTGGAGGAGGTACGGCGAGGTGGCGTCCGCAAGACGGTTCGGCATACGTCCATCCTCACATCCAGCGGCGGAGTGATTTCTTCGCGGCGGCAGCGTACGCGTCCCGGTGCGCAGCGGCAGCGGCCTCGGCCCGATCACGTTCGGCATGGTGCAGAACGCCGAAGGTGAAGCCGTTCTCGCCGGCGAGATGAGCCTGCGAACCCATAGTCCGGAGTACGTCCTGGGCCACGACGGCGTCCTGATGCTCGCCAAGGACCGTCTGCAGCTTCTTCATCCTCTTCGCGTACCGCTTCGCCGGCTTGCCGAAGACGGTCGCGGCGGTCTCGCCGGCGTACCGTGCCCGCTTGGCCGCCTTGCGCAGTTCGTGCAGGTTTCCGTCGCCCTCGTGCACGGCGACGGCGAGCCGGCGGACCCGCTTCCAGGTACGGCGCACGTGGCGTGGCACGACCGCGCGGGCCGGTGCGGACGCCTCGTCGGTCAGCGGTGGTTCGGTGATGAGGGTTTCCAGCGCGTGCAGCAGGGCGAAGTAGCGGTCGCTGTCCAGAGCGGCGGCGACCTCCGCGTCGGCATCTCTGGCTTGCGCCGCAAGTGTGCTACCGATTCGGGCCACGACCGGGCCCAGCACCAGTTCAGGTGGCTGCGCGTCGACCAGCTTCTCCAGCCGCTCCCGCAGCACCTCCGTGTCCCGGGCGCCGGCGAGGACTCTGCCGAGCCACTGCAGCTCGTCGCGGATCGGGTCGGTGACGCCGCGGTCGAAGACGGGTCGGAACGCGCCGAGGACGGTGCGGAGCCGGCGGGCGGCCACCCGCATCTGGTGCACCGAATCGGGCGTGCCCAGCCGGACGCCGCGATCCGCGCTGATCAGCCGGCCGTGGTGTTCGCGGACGGCGTCCAGGACCACGTCGCCCGCACGCGGCTTCTTCCGCGCCGGCGGCGGCGCTGGCAGACGGCGGTCGAGCACGCGGGCCAGCTTCGACGGGCCCGCCGCCGGCTGCGCCCCGGTCGCTTCGAGGAGTTGCCCGGCGGCGGCCAGCAGTTCCTCCGCGCCGTCCACAAGCTCGACCTCGATCTCACGCCAGCTGCTCACCTCGACGGTGGAGCCGAGTGCCTGGCCGGTGACCTGGTCGTCGGCCACCTCGGCGAGCGCGGTGCCGTCCACGCTGAGGAGCCGGTGAACGGTGCGCTTGGTCTGGATCCGCGCCACGGGTTCGAGTTGGTCGTCGCGGACGAGGGCGCGAACCGGACGTATCAGTTCCTCGGGGACGGCGCGGGCCGCCCGACCGAGCGGATGGCGGAACTCGGTGCGGGCGCCGTCCTCAGCCGGGATCTTGAGATGCCAGCCAGCGTCACGACCCCCTGTCCGGCGCCGCAACGTGACTCCCGCAGCCGCGAGCCGTAGCCCCGGCAGGTCGAAGTAGGTGCCGTCGAGCTCCTCCCGGACCGGATCGTCCACCCGCGCCACCTCGGGCAGCGCGGCGAAATCCGGCAACGGGGTGGACGGCGTGACGTCGTACTTGCGCTCGGACTCCCGATGCGCGGTGACCATCCGAGATCCCTCCTCGCGGTAGGCGTGTACCTCCGACCTACCCGCTCTGACGAGGCTCAATATGCCTGGTCGCGTCCTCATCCCGTTCTTAGCCGGATGAGGTACACCTACCTCACGGAACGTAGGAGAAGGGTGGATCGGCGTGGCGACGGTGCTGGTGGTGGACGACGAGCCGGCGGTGCGCGACTCGTTGGCCCGGACACTCCGGTTCGAGGGCTACGACGTACTGGTCGCCAACGACGGCATCGGCGCGCTCGACGCCGTCCGCGACGCGAGCCCGGACGTGGTGATCCTCGACGTGATGATGCCGCGGATGGACGGCCTCGAAGCGTGCCGGCTCCTCCGCGCCGACCAGCACACGCTGCCCGTACTCATGCTCACCGCGCGCGACAGCGTGGGCGACCGGGTCGCCGGGCTCGACGCCGGCGCCGACGACTACCTCGTGAAGCCGTTCGCCCTCCAGGAACTGCTGGCGCGGGTGCGGGCACTGCTGCGGCGGTCGCTGCTGTCTGGCGGTACCGACGACGAGCAGGCCACGCTGCGCTTCGCCGACCTGTCGCTCGATCCCGCGACGCGCGAGGTCCGCCGGGGCGACCGGCTCGTGCAGCTCACCCGGACCGAGTTCTCCATGCTGGAGGTGTTCCTCCAGCATCCACGGCACGTGCTGACCCGGACGATGCTCTTCGAGCTGGTCTGGGGGTACGACTTCGGGCCTGGCTCGAACAGCCTCGACGTGTACGTCGGCTACCTGCGGCGCAAGCTGGAGGCCGAAGGTGAGGCGCGGCTCATCCAGACGGTGCGCGGCGTGGGATACGTGCTCCGGGAAACGCCGTGACGGACCGCTCCTCTGCCGCCGCGACGGCAGTCCGACGGCGGTGGCAGCGAACCCCGCTGCGAACCAGGCTGACGACGATCGCGGCGGCCGCTGTTGCCGTGGCGGTGATCGCTGTCTCCGTGGCGGCGATCGTCCTGATACGCGGCCAGTTGCTCGACCAGTTCGACCGTGAACTGCGCGATCAGGCCAGCGGCACAATAAGCGCGATGCGACCGTCCGAGGGCGGCGGCATCGTCGTCCCGGATGGCTCCTCGCCGTGGGACCGCGAGCGGGACGCGCCGCTGCTGCAGATCATCACCGACGACCTCGAAGCGGTGCCGCCGCTCCGGCAGACGGTCGAACTCCCGGTGCACAGGGGCGATGTCGATGTTGCCCAGGGCAAGGACCAGATCCGGTACTCGGACGTGAAGATCCGCGGCGAGCGGTACCGGATGGTGACCCTGCACTACCGGGACGGCGCGCTGCAGTTCGCCCGGAAACCGACCAGCGTGGAGGAGAGCCTCGCCAAGCTCACCCTGCTGCTGATCGTCATCGGCGCCGCAGGGGTTGTCGGGGCCGCACTGCTGGGCCGGACCGTGGCCCGCGCCGGGTTGGCGCCCGTCGACCGCCTCACCGCCGCCACCGAGCACGTCGCCGCGACCCAGGATCTCAACGCCGCGATCGCGGTGACCGGCGACGACGAGGTCGCGCGGCTCGGGCGGGCGTTCAACTCGATGCTCGCCGCGCTGGACGCGTCCCGGGCGGACCAGCGGCGACTCGTCGAGGACGCCAGCCATGAGCTGCGCACGCCGCTGACCAGCCTGCGGACCAACATCGAGCTGCTGCTCCGCGCCGAGGAGAGCGGCCGGAGCCTGCCAGCAGCCGACCGCGCCCGGCTGCTGCGGGACCTCGATGGCCAGATGGTCGAGCTGACGCACCTCACCAGCGAACTCGTCGAGCTGGCCCGCAACGACGCCAGCACCGAGCCCATCGAGCAGTTGGACCTGGCGGACGTCGTGGTAGCCGCCGTCGAGCGTGCGCGCGTCCGTGTTCCGGGGGTCATTATCCAGACGGCGCTGACGCCGGCGCCAGTCGTCGGGCGGGCGTCAGCGCTGGAACGTGCCGTGCTGAATGTGCTGGACAACGCCGCGAAGTGGTCGCCACCAGAGGCACCGATCGACGTACGGCTGGGCTCACGCCACGTCGACAGCCACCGCTACGCCGAGCTGCAGATCGAGGACTGCGGCCCCGGCATCGCCACCGAGGACGTGCCGCGCGTCTTCGAACGCTTCTACCGCTCGACGGCCGCACGGTCGATGCCCGGTTCGGGGCTGGGGCTGGCCATCGTCCACCAGGCGGTGACCGCACACGGCGGGACGGTCATGGTGGAATGTGGCGGCGCCGGAGGAGCGCTCGTACGGATCCTGCTGCCGTACGCGGTCTAGTCGCGCTCGGAGACGCTCTCTTCGGGATCGTTGAAGCCGGTGTCGCCGTTCTCGCCGTCGACGGGCTTGCGGCGGCCGAGCCAGGGCGCGCGCTTGGGGCCTAGCGGGATCACGGTGGCGGACGACTGGCTCGCCGCCGACTGCGCGGCCACCCGCATCGCGTCGCGGGCCTTCTCCGGCGTCATCGGCGGGTACAGGTGGTAGCCCTGAGCGCCGGTGCAGCCGAGCTGGGCCAGTGCCGCGCGCTGCTCGGCGTTCTCGACGCCCTCGGCGATGACCCGGAGCCCGAGGCTGCGCGCCAGTTCGACGGTGGCGCGAACGATCGCGGCGGCCTCCAGGGACTCGTGCATCTTCGCGACGAAGCCCTGGTCGATCTTGACCTCGTCGACCTTCACCCGGGCCAGGAACGACAGCGACGAGTGGCCGGTGCCGAAGTCGTCGAGGGAGAGCTGGACGCCGATCTCGCGCAGCTCGTCGACGATCTCCTCGACGACCTCCAGCTCGCTCATCATCGCCGTCTCGGTGATCTCCAGAACGAGCCGGTCCGGGGCGATGTCGTGCTTGCGCAGCATCTCGGAGACGCGCCGCGGTAGCTCACGATCGAGCAGGCTGCGCGCGGACAGGTTGACCGCGACGGGGAGCGTCAGGCCGCTGGCCTCCCACGACAGGCATGCCGCCAGCGCGAGGTCGAGGATCTCGCTGGTCAGTGGGCCGATCAGGTCGGTCTGCTCGACCTGGGTGATGAAGTCGTTCGGCTTGAGCAGGCCGCGACGGGGGTGCTGCCAGCGGATCAGCGCCTCGGCGCCGATCGGAGCGCCTGTGGCGAGATCGATGCTGGGCTGAAGGTTCAGGACGAGCTGGCCGCCCTCGTCGAGCGCCGTCTGCATCTCGGTGACCAGCGCGAGCCGGTCGAGGCTGTTGGCGTCCTTGGCCGGGTCGTAACTCATGACCGGGTGCGGCGACCGCTTGGCCTGGTACATAGCGACCTCGGCCCGGCGCAGCAGTTCGGCGACCGTGCAGCCGGCGACCTTGGTAACCGCGACGCCGACGCTGGCCTCGACGGTGAGCCAGATCTGGCCCAGGTGGATCGGCTCACCTGCGGCGGCCAGTAGCGCAGTAGCGCGCTTCACGGCGAAGTCGACCGCATGACCGCCGTCCACACCGATCGGCGCAGGAACCAGGAGCGCGAACTCGTCACCGCCGAGCCGGGCAAGGATCTCGCCAGGGCGCTTGGTCACAACGAGCCGGTCAGCGATGCTGCGCAGCAGGTCGTCACCGGCGTCGTGGCCCAGCGTGTCGTTGACCTCGCGGAAGTGGTTCAGGTCGAGGAGGAGCAGGGCGTAGAACTCCACCGCGGGCTGCTGGCCGAGCGCCGCTCCGACGGCGCGCTCACCCTCTTCCAGCAGGTACGAACGGCTCGCCAGCGCGGTAAGAGGGTCGTGCTCAGCCTCGTACGCCTTCCGCTCAGCCAGGGACTGGAGCTGCTCGTGGATCTCGGCGTTGCGGAGGGCCGCAGCGAGAGAGTCCGCGAACGTCGCCAGCGCGAGCCGCTCCCGCTCCCCGAGTCGCACCTCGCTACGGAAGCAGAGCCGGAGCTCACCAACCACATCCTCATCGCCGGAGGAGAGCGGCGCGCGGAAGACCGTGGGCTCAGGGCGCACGACATTCGTGTCGCCCCGCCAGATATTGCCTGATGCGTCGCCGCGGGTCAGCGTGGCGCCGTTCGGCCGGTTGAGCTCGACCTCCACCACATCCGCGCAGAACAGCTTGGCGCCCCCGGCGACAGCTCTTTCGATAACACCAGACGAACTGAGCTGACTGAGACTGTGAGTCGCTGCCGCGAGCTCTTGCCAGGTGCGTCGCTCGGTCCGCGCGCGAATTCGTCCGGCGTATCCCTGATGCAACAACCACAGCACAGGCGGCAGAACCAAGAGTAGTTGCGGATTAAGCCGTGCCACCGCAAGCACACCGAATCCAACGCTCACGTTGCTGATGAAACCGAGGGCTTTCGCCCCCAGGCCGTCCATCACAACCGACAAGAGCGGCACCGAACGAGAGATGCCGACCGCACCCGCGCATGCCAAGTCTGTAGCGATCGAGGAGACGGCCGCCGCCAGGATTAGCGCCGCAGCCCCGCGACCACTGAAGGGATCTGGCCGGAGCGAGCCAAGGAGAACGAGCACCCCGCAAGAGAGAGCCGACGCGACCACGCTGGCCGCTACGTTGAAAACGAGCTTGACAGCGGTCAAACGCGTCCAGGCGTAGCCAAGCGCCACTCCGAGAGCAACCGACAGAAGCAACCAGGACGGGTCGAGAAGCGCGAGCCCCACGATGAGGGCAGCTTCGCCCCAGTCCTGCGAGGTTGCACTGCTGTTCAGCTGGAGACGCATGTAGAGGACACGACTGAGACCAACGACTGCGACTACGGCAGGCACCTGCCACCACGCTGGGGCTGCTGCAGTGCGACCAGCCAGGGCGGCGATGACCAAGCAAACGGCTGCTACCGCGCCAACCACGCGGATCAAGGTCCGCAGTCGGCGGGGCATGGTGAGCGCCGCGACGCTGGGTGTTGCCTGCACGCCGCCTCCTCACGCCGCCTCGGACCGAGACTACCGCTCCGCGGTCCTAGCTCATTCCACTACATGATCCTCTCCGACGTACACCAGTAACGTCACGGAGTTCGCCGCGGGGTTGATCTTAATTCGACGCGGGAGCCTTATTACTCACAGATCAGTACGCCACGTGGTCAAGTCGTCACTCTTGGCGCTACCCGGCTCAAATGACGCTAGCACTACACCCAGCCCGTTCCACGCACCCGACTCACCTCCCGACACCCTCGAACCAGCACCACACCGCCGCTCACACCCAGCCCGTTCCACGCACCCGACTCACCTCCCCACACCTCGAACCCGATACCGGACATGACCGCTCAAATCCACCGCCGCACAGCTAGGCTGATCGCCTGGGAGTCTGTGGCGTAATGGGACGACCACTTAGGGTCATTCAGCGCTAAAGCGCACGAGTGATGCGAAAGTAGGAGAGGCGCGCCTAAGTCCGAGACATACGGCGCCCGGGTCCGGTTTCGGCATCGGTGAGAACGCCATCCATCACCCCGCTCCGGTATTCCACGTAAGCGAATACAGGCCCGGCTCATCGAGGGTAGGACTCCAGCCAGCAGGCCGTAACCACCTCGCGAGCGGAAGCTCCCGCGCGATGAAGGCACGGCCGCTGGAGTACTACCTGTAGGAGTACTACCTGCAGGTCTAACCCGACAAATAGGACCTAAGGCGGCATCACTGCTGCGACGCATGGCGTCACGACTAGATCCCTGCATTGCAGCAGCCGAACCAGTTCCTCCGTAAGGGCAATACAGTGCCAATCCCGCCCACCAGAATTGCACTGACATGGCTTCACAATTCGTAGTTGTGAAGTCGCTCAATGTAATGTTACGCGTGAAGGCGGGTCTCGACTTCGCAATAGCGCACGACTGGCCAGTCATCCGAGAGCACGAGAGGTCGACATGGCGCGACGCATACCGTCGGCCACCGCGGTCTGAACCGAGAAGGAGCAGTTCGCGACTGCCCCGAATGTCCGGTCGGCCATCAACTCAGGGTCCCAGAATGTGCGGCTGGTGACAGCGGGAGCGAAGAAGCGGTCATCGCTACGGGGAGCTTCCACGCAGTAACATAACGCATTGTGACGAAACCTGGCTTGCGGGCCTGAACCGAACAAGCGGTCGGGCGTGACCCCTGCCATCCTCGGGCCCAACATGCAGAACCTTTCGATACCGGCTACACCAGCGGAAACGTCTACGACACACGTTCCATGGGTCAGACTACGGCGCATCAGCCACGTTAGTTGTATCGCGTCCACATCTCGGACGGGCATTACTATAAGTAATCGAAAGCCTACGGAGTAATGAGCCCGTTCCGCGTCGGTCAAACGCGCAGTCCGCTCGCCACGATGTGTCCCGACAAGCCACCAAACGACGAACGGCGTAGGGCCAGAAGCCCTACGCCGTTCGGTGAATAGTCAATGACTATGCGTTGTCATTCTCTTCCGCGTTACGGTCTTTTCCCTGCTCAGCGCCCTCTCTCGGGAAGGAGGACGGGAGGCGGCGGAGCCGTTTGTTCATGTTCCGGATGAGCAAAACCGTGGCGATCGCCAGCACGATGATCACGAACAGACCCATCGGACCAGCTAGCGCACCGCCTCGGGTGTCGCCAAAGTTGTTCACGTCCTCGACGGCGCCGGCCAAGACCGAACCCGCCGACAGTGTTGCGAGCATCACAGACCTCCCTGCCGCCCGCTGACCGGTCCGGTCACACCGAGGCGGCGCGTCACCTCACGGTACGCCGCTGGACTGACCCGCCTCAGCCCACCCGGATCCCGGAGAAGAGATCGTCCTCCGGCGTCGTGGTGTCCACCAACGAGCGCACCAGCTCATAGTCCTCGGTCGGCCAGGACTTCTGCTGGACCTCCATCGGCACGTGGAACCAGCGGCCGTCAGGGTCGACCTGGGTGGCGTGTGCGCGGAGAGCGTCGTCGCGCAGCGGGAAGTACTCCTCGCACGGGACGCGCGTGGTGACGCGCGGGCTCATGTCGTTCTCGCCGCCCCAGTTCGCCAGCCACTCCTCGTACGGCGACTCCAGACCCATCGACACCATCGTCTCGTGCAGCTCGGTGATCCGCTGCTTGGTGAAGGTCATGTGGTAGTAGAGCTTGAGCGGCTGCCAGGCCTCGCCGAACTCGCGATACCGGTCGGGGTGGCCGGCGGCGCCGAACGCCTCGACGGACACCTCGTGGCACTTGATGTGGTCGGGGTGCGGGTAGCCACCCTTCTCGTCGTACGTCGTGACGACATGCGGGCGGAACTCGCGCATCAGCCGGACCAGCGGCGCGGTGGCGACCTCCAGCGGCTCCAGCGCGAAGCAGTCCTCCGGCAGCGGCGGCAGCGGATCGCCCTCGGGCAGCCCCGAGTCGACGAAACCGAGCCACGCCTGGCGGACTCCGAGGATCTCGCGGGCACGCTCCATCTCCAGCCGGCGGATCTCGGTGATGTTCTCCCACACGTCCGGCCGGTCCATCTTGGGGTTCAGCACGGAGCCGCGCTCGCCCCCGGTACAGGTGACGACGAGGACGTCCACGCCTTCCCGGACGTACTTCGCCATCGTCGCCGCGCCCTTGCTGGACTCGTCGTCGGGGTGGGCGTGCACGGCCATCAGGCGAAGCTGTTCGGACACGCGCTGGCTCTCCTCGTTCCGGCCCCGGGGGGACCTCTGGCTGACCATCCGGCGCCGGGTGAGCACCGGTGCACAGCGCCTGCAGCGGCGCTGGGAAGATTGTTCCTGATGACGCCGACAGAAACGACGCTGACAGGAACCAACACGGTGACGGCTCCAGCATTCCCACCCGGGCGGTACGGGCATCGGCGTTCGCCGCGGCGCGCGCCACGCTGGGTGCTGCCGGTCCTGGTCACCGGTGTCGTGGTAGTCGGCCTACTGCTCAGCTGGACGATGTACCGCAACTACGCCGCCGACCGGATCACCAGCCAGGTCACGGCGTACCGCATCGTCTCGGACTCGCAGGTCACGATCAGTTTTAAGGTCGTCAAGGATGGCGGAAAGCCGGCGACGTGCATCGTCCGGGCACGGTCCCGGGATGGCCGTGAGGTCGGCAGAGCCGAGGTGCCGATACCGGCCGGCGCTCGCGACCAGAAATCGGTCGCCGTCACGTATACGCTGGCCACAAGCCGGCGGGCGATCGCTCCCGAGGTGTACGGCTGCGCACCCGCCCAGTAGCAGCGCAGGTTGTGATCGATGTCACCTAATCGTCCACGTGAACGGGGCGGAGTTGTGAACGATGCCGGGTCCGGGGCCAGATCCGGCTATCCTTGAAAGCTCGCTTTGCGGCACTTACTCGCTATAACCCCTAGGAGCACCCGTGTCTACGACCGATGAGGCGCGCGCGACCTGGCTCACCCAGGAGGCGTACGACCGGCTGAAGGCCGAGCTCGAGGAGCTCAAAGCGCACCGCCCGGTGATCGCGGCGGAGATCAACGCGCGTCGTGAGGAAGGCGATCTCAAGGAGAACGGCGGCTACCACGCCGCCAAGGACGAGCAGGGCAAGCAAGAGGGCCGGATCCGCCAACTGGAGGATCTGCTGCGCAGCGCCAACGTCGGCGAGGCCCCGAAGAGCGCCCATGAGGTGGCACCGGGCGTCGTCATCACGGTCCAGTTCGACGACGACCCCAACGACACCGAGACGTTCCTGCTCGGCTCCCGGGAGATCAGCGCGACGACCGATCTCACCGTCTACTCCCCCGAGTCGGCGTTGGGCGCTGCGATCCTCGGCCACAAGTCCGGTGACACCGTGAGCTACGGGACGCCTAACGGCGCCACGATCAGCGTCACGGTCGTCCGGCTGGAGCCGTTCACCGGCTGACCGGCCGCCACACACGCGAGAGGCGCCGGGCGGACACTCCGCCCGGCGCCTTCGCGCTAATGGCTCGACGCCCGCCGGAACTTCAGCACGGCCAGTGGCAGGAACACGGCGATCACGCCGAACGCCCACGCCAACGACTGCCAGCCGTTGGTGCCGATGTCGGTGCCGTTGAAGAACCCGCGCAGCGTGTTCACCGTGACGCTGACCGGATTGTGCTCGGCAAACGCGCGTAACCAGCCGGGCATCGTCTCGACCGGCGCGAACGCCGAACTCGCGAACGTCAGCGGGAACAGCCAGATAAACCCACCGGACTGAGCTGCCTCCACGCTGGCGACGCTCAGCCCGATCAGCGCCGCGATCCAGGAGAACGCGAAGCCGAAGAACAGCAACATGCCGATCCCGCCGACAGCCCCCAGGAACCCGCCCTCGAACCGGAACCCGACCATCAGGCCGACGATCACCATCACGGCGACCGTCATCGTGTTCCGCACGACGTCGGCGAGTGAGTGGCCGAGCAGCACGGACGTACGGGTCATGGGCAAGGACCGGAACCGGTCCATGATGCCCTTCTCCATATCGGCGGCGATGCCGATGCCGGTGGCCGCGACCGAGCCGAAGACCACCGTCTGTACGAAGATGCCCGGCATCAGGAACTGGGCGTAGTCGCCGCCTGGCACCGACTTGCCGATCGCGCCGCCGAACACGTACCGGAACAGCACGATGAAAATGATCGGCTGGATCGTCGCGAAGACCAGCATGTCCGGCTGGCGCGGGATCCGGCGCAGGTGCCGCACGGTCACCACCCAGGCGTCCGAGAGCCACCACCTGAGCGCGGTCATCGCCGGCTTCCCTTCTTCGCCCCGACCTCTTCGGGTTTGACTTCCTCGGCTACATGTCCGGTGAGGCTGAGGAACACGTCGTCGAGCGTCGGCCGGCGGACGGCCAGGTCACTGACCTTCACCCCGACCGCGTCCAGCTCACGGACCACATCCGGCAGCACCTCGGTGCCCTTGCGCACCGGCACCGTGAGGCGGTTGGTATCGGCGTCGATGGAGGCTTCGCCGTCGGCCAGCCCCGCCAGCGCGATGAGCGCCGTCTGCAGCGCGGCCGTGTCGCCGACGGTGATCTCCAGCCGCTCGCCGCCCACCGAGTCCTTCAACTCGTCCGCGGTGCCGCGGGCGATCGCCCGGCCGTGGTCGATGACGACGATCGTGTCGGCGAGCTTGTCGGCCTCCTCCAGGTACTGCGTAGTGAGCAGCATCGTCGTGCCCTCGCTCACCAGTTCGGAGATGACGGACCACATACCGGCCCGGCTGCGCGGATCGAGCCCGGTGGTCGGCTCGTCGAGGAACATCACCCGCGGCTTGGCCACAAGGCTGGCCGCGATGTCCAGGCGGCGGCGCATACCGCCGGAGTACGTCTTGGCGGGACGGTCCCTGGCCTCGACCAGCTCGAATCGTTCCAGCAGTTCGTCGGCGCGAACCCGGGCGGCCTTGCGGCTCATCCGGAACAGCCGGCCGACCATCTCCAAGTTCTCCCAGCCAGTGAGGAACTCGTCGACCGCCGCGTACTGGCCGGTCAGGCCGATGACCTCGCGCACCCGGACCGGATGCTTCTGTACGTCGATGCCGAACACCTCCGCTCGGCCGGCATCAGGACGCAGCAGCGTGGAGAGAACCCGGACGGCCGTGGTCTTGCCAGCCCCGTTCGGGCCGAGGACCCCGAGAACGCTCCCTTCCGGACAGCTGAAACTCAGCCCGTCGAGCGCCATAGTCTTGCCGAAGTGCTTCACCAACCCTTCAACGACGATCGCGTCGGTCACCTTTTCCTCCCAGATCCCATGCCCGATACCGTAGGACCCTTCCCCGACGAAACCGCAAGGGATTGCCCGGCGGCGAGCGCATAAGCGGGGTGGCGGCCGGATGACACAGTAAATAGTGAACCTGTTCAAGGAGGTCCACCGTGCCTGCTCGCCGCGCCACCACCGCGATCCTCGTCGCGCTGCTCGCCAGCACGCTCGTCGCGTGTTCCGACAACGGGGACGAGCAGTCGAAGGCGGCCGCGCGCACCTTCCTCGATGCCTGGTCGGCCGGGGAGGTGGACGAGGCCGCGGCGGCAACCGATGCCCCGGACGGTCCGCGCGAGTGGTTGCCGGCCGTACAGAAGGAGCTCGGGACGGCGAAGGTGACCTTCGAACTCGGCGAGGGCAGCGCGGACGGCGACAAGGCCACCCGTGACTTCACGACTTCCTGGGCCCTCCCCGGCCAGGAAAAGCCCTGGTCGTACCGCGGGAAACTGGCTCTGGTCAAGCAGGGCGACGCGTGGAAGGTGCACTGGGACACCACGGTCATCCACCCGGAGCTGGGCCCCACCCAGAAG
>Ga0184623_10000177_pt1 | contig 26060 bp, 33 predicted proteins | sample PLM1_100_b1_FD_133138 | JGI IMG/M metagenome (GOLD analysis project Ga0184623, IMG submission 133138) | Groundwater sediment microbial communities from an aquifer in East River, Colorado, USA - PLM1_100_b1 | ecosystem: Environmental > Terrestrial > Soil > Riparian zone | place: USA: East River... | reverse complement strand
TGGCGGATCGCGGCGGCCGCGTCGCCGGTGCGGTAGTTGACCACGACGTCGGCGCCGGCAGCCCGCGCCAGGTCTGCCTTCTCGGCGCTGCTGACCGTGGTGACGACGGTTGCGCCCGCCCACCGAGCGAGCTGGATGGCCGCGTTGCCGACCGCCCCCGCGCCGCCGGCGACGAGCACCACCCCCCCGTCAAGGGTGCCCGGGGCGAGCCGCTCGGGGCCGGCGCCGGAGACAGTCAGGCAACGGTGCGCGGTGAGCGCCGGGATGCCGAGGCTGGCGCCGAGATCGAACGACGCGTCGTCGGGCAGCGGCACGGCCTGCCGCTCGGGCAGGACGACGTACTCCTGAGCGGTACCGTCGGCGCGCTGCCAGGCGGCCTCCCACAGCCAGACCCGCTCGCCCATGCGGGTGCTGGCGACGCCCGGGCCAACCGCGTCGACGGTACCGGCGCCATCTTGGTTCGGCACCACCTCGGGGAAGGCCGGCGGCTGGCCCGGACCAGCGCCGCGCCTCGCCTTCCAGTCCGTCGGATTGACGCCGGACACTTGCACGCGGATCCGAACCTCACCCGGCCCGGGCTGCGGCACGGAGCGCTCCATCAGGCGCAGGACGCTGGGGTCACCAGTCTGGGAGTACAAGATCGCTCTCATGCCGGCTACAAGAACCGGCGCCCGCCCGATGTTCCCGCCGCGCCTGCCTGCTAGCCGCGAATCGACATCTGCTGTACGGCCCAGCCATTGCCGTCCGGGTCACTGAAGAAGACGAACCCCACGTTGTCGAGAGGCTCCGGTGTGGGACTCGGGCTTTCGCCCAGAACCTGGACCTCGCTGACCTCCACGCCTCGATCGACGAGTTGGGCACGCGCCTTGTGGATGTCCGCGACCACCAGCTGCAGGCCCTTGAGCGTGCCCGGCTCCATGTTCGCCATCCCCTTCCCGATGACGATCGAACAGCCAGACCCGGGCGGAGTCAGCTGGACGACGCGCATCTCCTCGCTGACCGTGGTGTCGTGGTCCACATTGAAGCCGAGCTGCTCGGCATAGAAGGCCTTGGCGCGGTCCACGTCCGAGACCGGAACCACCACTACTTCCAGCGTCCAATTCATGACGGGTCTCCCTTTTCGTTGTCGACGTCGCGTGGTCAGGATTGAGACAGGAGCAACTCGGCGAGCCGGTCGTAGCTCTCGGTGACTCCGCGTGCCATGGGGTACTTGATCACGATGTCGCGGGCTTCCCGCGACGCATAGAGCACGGTGCTGGTCACCGTCGTCGTGCGGTTCTGTTCGAGGAAGACGTGGGTGATCAGCGACTCGCCCGCGTACGACTGGTTGTCGAACATCTCGGTGAGGACGAGGCGTTCGGGCCGCACGACCTCGCGATACACGCCGCTTTGGCCCATGTCCGTGCCGTCGGGGCCGCGCGAAACGAAACGCCAACTTCCGCCCACCCGCAGGTCGACTTCGCAGACGACCAGGTTCCAGCCGCGTGCACCGTGCCAGCGCTTGAGCAACTCGGGCCTGGTCCACGCGTCGAACACCAGGTGGCGGGGTGCGTCAAACACCCGCGTCAGGACGATCTCCTTGTCCGTCGGCGTTGTCACCTGCAGGGTTCCGGTGTTGGTCATGACTTGCGACTCTCTTCGTTGGTCTTGAGCTCAGCGAGCAAGGTGTCCAGGCGCTGGTAGCTCTCCTCCCAGTAGCCGCGGTAGTTCTCGAGCCAGTCCGTGGCAGCCTTGAGCGGGCGCGCTTCGAGCCGGCATGGTCGCCGCTGCGCGTCGCGACCGCGCGAGACGAGGCCGGCACGCTCCAGCACCTTGAGGTGCTTGGAGATCGCCGGTTGGCTCATGTCGAACGGCGCGGCCAGCTCCGTCACCGTGGCCTCGCCCGACGCCAACCGGGCCAGGATCGCCCGCCGTGTCGGGTCCGCCAGCGCCGCGAACGTCGCGTCGAGCAGGTCGGTGCTCATAGCTCCATAACCCCTTAGTTCTATAACCTATCGGTTTTCTACATGCCGCTGCGCAGGCTGTCAAGCGGTGCCAGCCTGGCCAGGGCGCCGGCTACTCGGCGCTGAGTAACCTCTGGGCGTGGCCAGCTCTCAGAGTGACTTCGACATCGTGTTGTTCGGCGCGACCGGGTTCACCGGCACGCTCACCGCCGAGTATCTGGCGGCGCACGCACCCGCCGGGACGACGTGGGCGCTGGCCGGGCGTAACCGCGCCAAGCTCGAAGCGCTGCGCGAGAAGCTCGGCGCTGACGTGACGATCCTCGAAGCAGACATCACCGACGCTGCTTCCCTGCGCAGGGTCGCTGAATCGGCGCGCGTCGTCATCACCACGGTCGGCCCGTACGTCCGGTACGGCGAACCGCTCGTGGCGGCCTGCGCCGAGGCCGGTACCGACTACGTCGACCTCACCGGCGAGCCCGAATTCGTCGACCTCATGTACCTGCGTCACCACGCCACCGCCGAGCGCACCGGCGCCCGCCTCGTCCACGCCTGCGGATTCGACTCGATCCCGCACGATCTCGGGGCGCTGTTCACGGTCCAGCACCTCCCAGAGGACCAGCCCATCGCGCTCCGCGGGTACGTCAGCGCGGGCGGGCGGCCGTCCGGCGGAACCTTCGACTCGGCCGTCACCGCCATGTCGCGGATGCGCCACGCCTCCGCGGTGCACGCGAAACGCCGCAAGGCAGAACCGCGCGACGGCGCTCGCCGAACGCGGGCACTGACCGGACGTCCCGGCTACGACCGGCACGTGCACACCTGGGTGTTGCCGCTGCCCACCATCGATCCCCAGATCGTCGTCCGCTCCGCCCGCGCGCTCGGCCGTTACGGTCCTGACTTCTCGTACAGCCACTACGCAGCGGTCGGCAACCCGCTGGTCGCGGCCGGTCTCACCGTCGGCGTGGCCGGCACCTTCGCGCTCGCCCAACTCCCGCCGACCCGCACGCTGCTGCGCAAACTTCTCCCGTCCGGCGCCGGTCCGAGCGAAGAGCAGCGCGCGAAGAGCTGGTTCAAGGTGCGGTTCGTCGGCGAGAGCGGCGGCCAGCGCGTCGTCACCGAGGTCGCGGGCGGCGACCCTGGCTACGGCGAGACGTCGAAGATGCTCGCCGAGTCGGCGCTCTGCCTGGCCAATGACTCGCTTCGAGAGACTGCCGGCCAGGTCACCACTGCCGTCGCCATGGGTGACGCGCTCCGCGCCCGGCTCGAGAAGGCCGGAATCACGTTCCGGGTCCTCGACGCGGACTAGACGTCCGCGCGGTGCCCAGGCAACACAGCACTGTACTCGGCGTCGGGTGGAGGTCACCCGGGTGCGCTGACCCGCGGTTAGGGTTGGGGCGGGAGGTGCCGAAGTGACCGCACGAGGTGTGGTGGCGGCGGGGCATCCGCTGACCGCGCAGGCGGGCGCGGACGTGCTGCGCGCCGGCGGCAATGCGGTCGACGCGGCGGTGGCCGCAGTGCTGACCTCGTTCGTCGCCGAGCCGCTACTGACCGGACTCGGCGCGGGCGGATACCTGCTGGTCGCCCCGCCGGACGCCGACCCGGTGCTGCTGGACTTCTTCGTCGAGGCGCCGGGGCGCGGTGCGGACCGGGCTGCCCGGGCGGCGCTGGTACCGCTACCCGTGTCGTTCGGCGACGCCGAGCAGGAGTTCCACATAGGGGCGGCGTCCTGCGGGACGTACGGCGTGCCGGCAGGGGTGGCCGCGGCGGTCGAGCGGTTCGGGACGGTGCCGCTCGCCGACCTGACCGCGCCGGCGGCCGTGCTGGCCCGGCGCGGTGTGGTGGTGAACCGGCAGCAGGCGTACGTGTTCGGGCTCCTCGCCGGCCTTGTCGGCAGTACGCCCGAGGCCCGGGCGCGGTATTTCGTCGACGGCCGGCCGCACCGCGAGGGTGACCTGCTCCGCGATCCCGACCTGGCCGACGCGTTGGACCGGCTCGGCACCGACGGCGCGGCCCCGTTCTACACCGGCGACCTCGGCACGGCCGTCGCCGACTGGCTGGGCGCCCGCGGCGGCGCCCTGGGCCGGGCCGACCTCGCCGCGTACGAGGTGATCGAGCGGCCACCGGTGCGGCTGGCGTACCGGGGCCGGGAGGTGTTCACCAACCCGCCGCCGAACGCGGGCGGAATCCTGCTCGCCTACGCGCTGGAGCGGCTCGCCCACGGCCCGCCGGACAGCGCCGCACTGGTCGCCGCGATGGCCGCCGCGCAGGCGGTGCGGACCCCGCGGTTCCTGGCCGGTCTCGCCCAGCCCGGCTTCGCCGACACGGTGCTGGGCAGCCGCCTCGGCTCCACGACACACATCTCGGTGTTGGACGCGGACGGCTGGGCGGCCTCCGTGTCCTGCACCAACGGTGAGGGGTCGGGCGTCGTCGTACCCGGCACCGGGATGCACGTGAACAACATGATGGGCGAGGAGGATCTCTCCCCGCTCGGCTTCTTCACGCACCTACCGGGGCGGCGGCTGCCGTCGATGATGGCGCCCACCGTGCTGCGCCGCGACGGCGCGACCGAACTGGTGCTCGGCTCGGCCGGATCGAACCGGATCCGCAGCGCACTACTGCAGGTCATCGTCAACGTCGTCGACCGTGGCCTGCCGGCGCAGGCGGCCGTGGACGCGCCACGGCTGCATCTCGACGGCGGGACGGTCTATGCCGAGCCGGGCGTCGACCTGACGAGTATCGAGGCCGCCGGGTGGCCGGTCAGCCACTTTCGGGAGCGGAACCTGTTCTTCGGCGGCTGCCAGGCGGTGCGGCGCAGCGACGGCGAGCTCACCGGAGGCGGTGATCCGCGCCGCGGCGGCGCCGTCGCGCTGGCGTGAGGTTCACCAACCGGTGGGCTTCTTGGGCGGTCACCGGCGGGTCACCTCGTTGGCGAGGTCTGCCACGGCGTCGATGAGCTGGTCGCCATCGAGCAGGACCCGGTCGTTGTGGTCGGCGCCCTCGACCACCACGACGCGAGTGGGGCCTGCGGCGGCATCCGCTACGGCGCGGCTCTGGGCGGGCGGGACGATCGAGTCGGCGGTGCCGTAGACGACAGCGGTCGGCACGTCGACGCGGCGGAGCCGCTCGGCCACCTGGTGCCGGTCCCGCAGCAGCGTTCGGACCGGCAGGAACGGGTAGTGCTCATGGCCGACCGCGGCGAGATCGGTGAACGGAGAACGGAGCACCAGCCCGGCGGGCGGGTGCGCGGCAGCCAGCTCGGCGACGACCGCTCCCCCGAGGCTCTCGCCGAGGTAGAGCAGCCGTGCGCGGGGCACGCCCGCCTGGCTGAGCAGGTAGTCGCGGGCGGCGCGCGCGTCCCGGCCGAGCCCTTCCTCGCTGGGGCTGCCCGGGTTGCCGCCGTAGCCGCGGTACTCCAGCAGCAACACGCCGAGGCCCCGGGCGCCGAGCGCCACGGCCAGCGGTGCCCGGCCGGCGATGTCTCCCCCGTTGCCGTGCGCGACGAGGACGGTCGCGGCGCCGTCGCGCGCCGGCAGGTGCCAGGCGGTGAGCGTCAGGCCGTCGGCGGTGTGCAGCCGCACGTCGCGCGCGCCGTCGATGACCTGCGCCGCGGGCGGCAGCGGACCGTTTGACGGCAGGTAGATCAGCCGGCGCTGCAGCGACCACATCAGCGCCACGACGAGTACCGCCACCGCGAGCAGGACCAGAACCGCACGCGCAACCCCTCCGATCGGCCGAGCCACACCGCCAGCCTGGTCGATCGGCGCGCCGCGGTCGAGTGGTCGCGTCCCGTGACGCCAGCCGGCCGGGAGCCGGTCCAGCCGATCCCTGCTATACCGATCCCTGCTATAGTTGTGGCGTAGTTGCAGTTGCAGTTCTCGTTACGTCTTGACGCTCGCGAGTTGTGATCGCGGGCGTTTTCTGTTTTTCGGCTCCGGTTCGGGAAGCGCGCTTGTGGTCAGCGGCGCAGCTAGGTGATCCGCACAGTGCGGGTCGCCACCCGTCCCGAAGGAGACGATTTACATGACTCAAGGCACCGTGAAGTGGTTCAACGCCGAGAAGGGCTTCGGCTTTATCGCCCCGGACGACGGCACCGCCGACGTGTTCGTCCACTACTCGGCCATCGCTACCGAGGGCTACCGGTCGCTGGATGAGAACCAGCGCGTCGAGTTCGACGTGACGCAGGGCCAGAAGGGCCCGCAGGCCGAGCAGGTCCGCGCCGTCTGAGCTTGCGCCAGCACGCTTGCGTGAACCGGTGGCCGCGTTCCTCCCCGTGAGGTCGCGGTCACCGGCTTGCTGAGGCCATGCGGCCCAAAACACCATGAATAGGCAAAGGAAACAACCATGAGCACCACAGTCCGTTACGCACGACCGCCGAACACCGGCCACGACGCACCTGCCCGGTCCGCTGCCCCTGGCCACGGGAACCGGTGCCGCTGTGTCCGCACCAACGGCACGACCAGGACGAGCCTCCGCCACCTCGCGCCGCTGCTCGACGGCGTCGAGGGCATCATCGACTGACGCCTTCCCCAGCCGGTCAACGCCACCGGGTACCCGCGCCGATCACTGGTGGGCGTGCGGATAGTCCGGAGCTCGGTGCTGGAAGGACAGGATGCTGGGGTTCTGGATGATCCCGTCGCGGATCTCGATGGCGCGCCGGATGGTCTCGTTGGCCTCCCAGGTGTGGGGCCTGGTGAGCACGGCCCGTAGGTAGGGCAGCAGGGCCTCGCTGATCTCCCACGTGGCGGAGTTCCACAGGTACGACGGGCTGTGGTCGACGCCGTAGTAATTGACGTTGTTACCGACCACGAACATCGGTTGCGAGAACGATGTCGGTCCCGCCCAGCTGAAGCCCATTCCTTCGTCGCAGGAGACGTCGACGATGAGGGTGCCCGGCGCGAGCGCGGCGAGGTCGTCGTCAATGAGGAAGATCAGCGGCTTGGCGGTGTCCTGCAGCACGCAGTTGACGATGATGTCATGTTCGGCGAGGAACCCGGCCAGCGGCACGCGGCCGGTGTCGGAGAGCACCTGGCTGCGGCGCGGGTCGGCGTCGTCATGGTCAAAGTGCAACATCCGCGCGGAGTGGATCGGCGAGGCCACCGCGGTCACGCCGCGATGGGTGAGGATGTCGACGTCGTGCACCCCGTGCGCGTTCAGGGCTGTCACCGCACCCCGGGCAGTTGCCCCGAAGCCGATCACGACCGCTCGCAGCCGCCGGCCGTAGTCGCCCGTCGATCCGATGAGCTCCAGGGCATGCAGCACCGAGCAGTAGCCGGCCAACTCGTTGTTCTTGTGGAACACGTGCAGATTGAACGAGCCGTCGGCGGTCCAGTGGTTCATCGCCTCGAATGCGATCAGCGTCAGCCGCCGGTCGATGGCCAGCTGGGTGATCTTTTCGTCCTGGACGCAGTGCGGCCAGCCCCACAGGACTTGCCCGTCACGCAGCTCGGCGAGATCCTCCGGCAGCGGCTTGGGGAGCAGGATGACATCGCAGTCCGCGATGAGTTGCTCGCGGGATCGCAGCCCGGCGACGGAGGGCGCCAACTGCTCGTCGGACATGCCGAAGCGCTCTCCGTAGCCGCGTTCGAGGTAGATGCGTCCCCGGAGGTCGGCCTCGATCCGCTCAAGGTGCAGCGGGTGGAGCGGCAGCCGGCGCTCGTCCTCTTTGCGTGACCGCGACATAACGCCGAGATTGAGCATCACGTACTCCGTATGTCGGGTCGGCCGGCGTGGCTGGCACCTCGAAACAGGAACGTCGTCGTGTCCGGATACCCGAGAGACTACGCGCCGAGACACTCTCAGCGCCGCACGCAGGCACCGAGCCTCGGCGTCGAGCGGAGTAGGGTTCGTGGCAGCGTTAGCTCCGGACCCCGGCGACGCGCTTGGAGCGCCGATCGCCCGGGAGGATCCGTGAGCACCATCGACTTGACCATCACGCACGTGCCGTCAGAGTCGCTGCCGCGCCGTCGCGGCAGCGATTATGCCGAACTGTTGACCCAGGTGCGGCAGGCGGGCCTACTCAAACGGCGCCGGACCTATTACGCGGTCCGGATCACCGTCAACGCTCTGCTGGTGGGGGCCGGCTGGACGGCTTTCGTCCTGCTGGGAGACTCGTGGTGGCAGCTGGCCACTGCGGCGTACCTGGCGGCTCTCTTCACCCAGACCGGGTTCATCGGCCACGACGCCGGCCACCGCCAGATCTTCCGCTCCCGCCGCGCCAACAAGCTGGTCGGGCTGGTGCACGGCAACCTGGCGGTGGGGCTGGCCTTCGGCTGGTGGGTCGACAAGCACCACCGCCACCACGCCCACCCCAATCAGGAGGGCCTCGATCCGGATATCTCGGGCGAGAGCATCACCTTCACCGAGGCGCAGGCCCGTAAGCGGCGCGGCGTCGGACGGCTGTTCGCCCGCCACCAGGGCCTGATGTTCTTCCCGACGCTGCTGCTGGAGGCTGTCGCGCTCCACGTGGCCAGCGTCCGAGCGGTGGCACAGTCCGGCTACCGTGATCGTGGCCGGGAGGCGCTGCTGCTCGGGCTGCACGCCGCCGCGTACCTGACCGCGGTCGTCGTCGTGTTGTCGCCGGTGCGGGCGCTGGTCTTCGTCGTCGTCCAGCAGGGCCTTTTCGGGCTGTACCTGGGTTGTGCCTTCGCCCCCAATCACAAGGGCATGCCGATTCTCGCCGCAGACGACGACACGGACTTCCTCCGCCGCCAGGTCCTCACCTCCCGCAACGTGCGCGGGGGCTGGCTGATCGACTTCCTGCTCGGCGGCCTGAACTACCAGATCGAACACCACCTGTTCCCCAGCATGCCCCGCCCGTCGCTGCGCCACGCCCGGCCCATCGTCCGTGCCCACTGCCTTGCGCACGACGTGCCGTACACCGAGACCAACCTGTTCGACTCCTACCGGCAAGCTCTGCGCCATCTGCACATCGTGGGCCGCAGCGGCCAGCCGGCGCCCCTGTGAACGAGAACCCGGCCGTGGGAGTCTGGGCGCAGATCGGCCGGCAGTCGCAGGGCGCTCCCCTCTCTGTGGCGCACGTGTGTGCCGCGGTCGTGGCCGGCGTTCGGGTCGACGGAGCCGGAGTGACCATGATGGCCAGCCCCACGGCGCGGGACACCGTGCACGCCACGGATCGGGTGGCCGGCGAACTCGAGGAGTGGCAGCTGGCGTACGGGGAGGGCCCCTGCATGGACGCGTTTGCCGCGGGCGGCCCGGTGCTCATCGTGGACCTGGGCTCACCCGACTGCTCGGCACGCTGGCCGGCGTTCACCCCGGCGGCCCTGGACAGCGGGGCTCAGGCCGTCTTCGCGCTGCCCCTGCAGATCGGCGCGATCCGGCTGGGCGTGCTCGACCTGTACCGCAGCCGACCCGGCCCGCTGACCCCGCCCGAACTGGCTGACGCGTTGGCCTACGCCGACACGGCGGGCATGCTGCTGCTCGATGGGGCCGCCAGCACGCCGCCGGACACCGCCGACCTAGCCTGGCAACGTGACGACCCGACCGCTCACCACGCCCAGGTACACCAGGCCACGGGAATGATCCTCGCGCAGCTCGGCATCAGTGCCGACGCCGCCTTCGCCCGGCTCCGCGCCTACGCCTTCGCCTTCGATCGGCGCATGGGCGACGTGGCCAGTGACGTGGTTGCGCGGCGGCTGCGCTTCGAGTTTGATCCGTCACCAGCCGGCCATGATGAGATGTGACACTTGTCGTGTGATCAGGGAGAGCGAGCATGAGTGAACGGGTGGTCGCCGAAGCGTTCGTTGAGCTGGCCGACACCCTCGTCGACGACTTCGACGTCGTCGATTTTCTGTACCAGGTGACGGTCCGTTGTGCCCAGGTGCTCGACGTGTCGGCGGCCGGGGTGCTGCTCACCGACCAGCGCGGTGCGCTGCGGGTGGTGGCTGCCTCCACCGAACAGATCCGGCTGCTGGAGCTGCTCCAGCTCCAGACCGACCTGGGGCCCTGTCCTGAGTGCTTCCACACCGGACGGCCCATCGCGGTCGGCGACCTGTCCGCTGCCACCAGCCGCTGGCCCCGCTTCGCCGCCGAGGCTCGCCAGAGCGGATTCGCCTCCGTCTACGCTCTGCCGATGCGCCTGCGCACCGACATCATCGGCGCCCTCAACCTGTTCGGCACCCAGCCCGACGCCCTCGACGAGGACACCATCCGGCTGGGGCAGGCCCTGGCTGACGTGGCCACGATCGGACTCCTCCAGGCGCGCACGATCCGCCACCGCGAGACCCTCGCCGAACAACTGCAGACCGCCCTCAACAGCCGCATCGTCATCGAGCAGGCCAAGGGCGTCATCGCCGAACGCCGCCAGCTCGACATGGATCAGGCGTTCACGCTGCTCCGCGGCGCCGCCCGGGCCAGCAACCGCCGGCTGTCCGAACTCGCCCGCACGGTCGTCGACGGATCAGAAACCCTCTGACTCCCTCGCGGCGGTGCGGAGCCCGAGCCGGATCCGCCTGTCACGGGGCGATTTGAGGGTACGGTGGGGTGTACCAAGGACATCTCGAACGTTGGCAGTCGCGTCGGCGTCGCCCTAGGCGAACAACAAGTCCGGTTGCACACCGGGGACGGGCCGCCACGATGGAGAACAACGGCGCCATGAGGACTCCGCCATTGCCGGCGCCTCTCGCCCTCACGCCACCAGTGGCACGGCTGAGCCTGGAGCCCACCCGGGCCCGGCAACGCATGCTCGACGGAGCGTGGTGGCCGCGCTCCTACGACTCGGAGATCGAGATTTCCGCCCTGATCGTCGGTCTGATGGCTGGGGCTGTCGCGGTCACGCGGATCGGGCTCAACCTCGGCGCGTGGAAGGGCGCACCGCCCACGCTCACCGTCGACGGCTGTGCCGTCCGGCTGTACTGGCACGGACCGCAGGATATTCACGCGATCAGCGTCACCGCCGATGGCCGGCGACGCCTCGACATTCTCGTCGTGCCCCCGGACGCCACCTTTGCGGAGGCGCGGGCCGCGATGCCGACCGCCCGCGACGAAACCAGCCACCAGCCGGCCGCGAGCCCCTATCTCGCCAGCGTCCGGGGTATCGCCACCATCGACACGCTCTGGCCCAGGACCGGCGACTACCGGTAGCACGGCCGGTCACCGCCGGGTAAGGCGGTGTACGGTGAAGGTACCGAGGACATCTCGAACGTTGGCAGTCGCGTCGGCGTCGCCCTAGGCGAACCATCAGTCCGGTGTCGCGCCGGGGACGGACCGCCACATGAACAACAACCGACCCGTCAGAACTCCTGCCGTCGCCCCTGAGCCCCACGTGCGGCTGAGCTTGGAGCCGAACGGATCGCGGCAAGGGATGCTCGACGGGGCCTGGTGGCCGCGCTCGCGTGACCCCGTCCCCGAGCTGAGAGCCCTGGTCGGTGCGCTGACCGCGAAGGGCGGCGCGGTGTACCGGATCGGGCTCAACCACGCGACCTGGGACAGCCACCCACGGCGCGTCACGGCGGGCGGCCACATCGTCAAACTGGGCTGGTACGGGCCCATCGACGCGCACGCGGTCAGGATCTTCGGCGATCGCGCACACCACCTTGACCTGCTCCTGGTACCGCCGGGGGCCGCGTCGGCGCCCGCTGCTGCAGCGATGGCCACCGCGACCGACGCCACCAGCCGTGCGCGCGCGACCGAGGTGCTCACTGCTCACGGCATCTCGACCGATGTCGCGGACCAGCCCGTGACCGGCACTCCCGCTGCGGTCCGGCAGCCACGCACGGGGCCCCTCCTCGCAACGGCGCCGAATGGCGCCTCCGGCACGAATGGCAAGCGGCGGTACCCGGAGAAGGGAACCGCAGAAGGGCGGCAGTCATGAGTTTGGACATCCACGGCGTCGCATCGGCTGCCGAGCCGGATGCGCCGGTGACCATCGAGGCAAGTCCGCAGGATCGTCCCGACTGCATGGCCTGCGGCCACTCCCCTGAACAGCACGACAAGATCGCCCTGCGCTTCTGCGACGCCACGGTTGAGAGAGCATTCACCCGCGGGTGCATCTGCCGCGTGCCCGCACCCGCATGATGGACTGTTGACATAGGCCTATCGCGGGGATGCTCCGCGGCCTAGTCTTGGAACAAGGGAGCGGCCAGCTGGCCGACATTCACCCCGGACCCCGGTGACCCGCATCTCCACTGATGCTAAGAAGGCGCCGGCCATGTCCGAATCAGTATCTGTCATGACCTGGCAGGCGCCGCCGATCGTGGCTGGTGCCTTTCCCGCACATCGGACTTACGAACTGACCCTGACGGGCGCCCTCGACCTCGCCGGTACGCCGCTTCTCGATGCCCTCCTTGGCGACGCTATTGCTGGCGGGTGCCGGGACATCCACCTCGACATGGCCGGGGTGAGTTTCCTCGACTGCGTTGGGTTGAGCGTCCTGCTGACGGCGCACGCTCGGCTGTCCAAACTGGGCGGGCGGCTCGTACTGGAGGAACCGAGTTGGTCCGTGCGGCGGCTCGTGTGCCTCGCCGACGTCTGCCCGGTCCTCGGACTCGACGCCAGCCAGGCAGCTCCCTGCCGGCACAGCGGCGCCAGCGCTCCGCGGGGCACTGACGGCGCCCGGTATCCGGCGGCTGAGCCGATCGATGTGGACCGGCCGCTGCACGTCACCGGTGCCCACGCCGCCTAACTCATGGCCGATCTGGCGGCGTGAGTTGTGCGGCGCGGGACTCGAGGTAGCGCTGCTCGGGGACGCTGAGGGTGCGGCGTGCGGCCAGTTGGTAGTAGGCACGGGCCGCGCTCTGGTCACCGGCGATGTCGAGCAGGTGTGCGCGGACGGCGTCGACCCGGTGGTGCCCGGCGAGCCCGGGGTCGGCCTCCGCCGCGGCAAGTTCCCGCAGACCGGCCCGTGGGCCGTGGACCATGGCGACGGCGACGATGCGGTTGAGGGTGACCATCGGTCCGGGCGCGCTGCTGTGCAGTAACTCGTACAGTCCGAGGATCTGCCGCCAGTCGGTGTCCTCAGCGCGGGCCGCCTCGTCGTGGACGGCGGCGATCGCGGCCTGTAGCTGGTAGGGGCCGATCGGTGCGCTCGCCAGTGTCTCGGTGATCAGGGTGATCCCCTCGGCGATGGCCTGGGCGTCCCAACGGCGGCGGTCCTGCTCGGCGAGTGGGACGAGGCCACCGTCTGGGCGGGTCCGCGCCGGGCGTCGGGCGTCGGTCAGCAGCATGAGGGCGAGGAGCCCGGCGACCTCGCCGTCCTCGGGCAGGCGATCACGAAGCTGCCGGGTCAGGCGGATCGCCTCGGTGGTGAGCTCGACGCGATGCAGCGCCGACCCCGAGCTGGCGGTGTATCCCTCGTTGAAGATCAGGTACAGCACGTGCAGCACCGCGGCGATCCGCTCGGAACGTTCCGCCTGCGGGGGCATCCGGAACTCGGCGCCGCTGACCTTGATCCGCTGCTTGGCCCGGCTGATGCGCTGGGCCACGGTGGCCTCTGGGACCAGGAACGCGCGGGCGATCTCCGCGGTGCTCAGCCCGCCGACGGCGCGCAGGGTCAGCGCCACCTGGGATACCAGCGTGAGCGCCGGGTGGCAGCACAGCAGCAGCAGGGTAAGCGTGTCGTCGACGGCGGGGACGGGCTCGGGGTGCGGCGGCGCCAACGAGGCGGCGGTCTCCTCCCGGTGCCGGCGCGCCGAGTCGTTGCGCCACAGCTCGATCCGCCGACGGGACGCAACCGTGATCAACCAGCCCTTCGGGTTGCCCGGCACACCGTCGGTCGGCCACTGGACAGCGGCCGCCAGCAGCGCCTCCTGTACCGCGTCCTCGCAGGTGTCGAAGCCGCCGTAGCGCCGGACGAGGGCGCCGAGGACCTGCGGCGCCAGTTCCCGCAGCAGGCCCTCGACCTCCGGCGCTGTCCTCACAACCCGAACCCGCTGAGGTCCAGGACCGGCCGCACCTCGACGAGGCCCAACTCGGCCTCCGGCACCCGCGCGGCGTGCTCGACCGCGCGTTCGATGTTCTCGCACTCGAGGAGGAAGAAGCCCGCCAGATGCTCCTTCACCTCGGCGAACGGCCCGTCCGTGGTCATCGTCCGACCTTCGCGCACCGAGACGCGCTTGGCCAGCGACGGATCGGCGAGGGCCTCCGACACGATCATCTCGCCCGATGCGCTGAGGTCCTCGTTGAGAGCGGCATAGTAGCGGTAGCCCTCAGCGCGCTGAGCGTCGGAGAACCCATCCCAGATCTTCCGGGACTCCGGGTTGCTGTAGATCAGGATCAGGTACTTCACCGGTGCCTCCACGGGTCGCGAAAACTCTCTCACCCTAGATGTCGAGACCAGCTCCGCGGCTCCTACGTCTCCGGCGAGAGGGGTCGCAGGGGGTCAAGCGACAACCCCAACGGCGTGCGTGCCACGGCCGGCGTCACCTCCATGGCGTGGTCAGCGGTCGATGGTGGCCATCTGCGCCTCTGTGTGGCGCTCGCCGACGGCCGGAGTGAGGCTGTTCAGCCGTTCGACCTGCTCGACGCTCAGCTCGACGCGGTCGGCGGCTGTGTTCTCCTCGACGCGGGCAACCCGCTTGGTGCCGGGAATCGGGGCGATGTCGTCGCCCTGCGCGAAGCCAGAGCGATCTGTGCCGGTGTGGCGCCCGCCTCGGCGGCAACGACCTCGACCTCGTCGACGATGCGCAGGTTGCGCTGGAAGTTCTCGCCGGTGAAGCGCGGGTTGGCCTTGCGCCAGTCGTCGTCGGCGAACTCTTCGGTGGAGCGGATCTTGCCGGTAAGGAAGCCATGACCGAGCGGCGAGTAGGGAACGAAGCCGATGCCCAGCTCGCGCAGCAGCGGTAGCAGCTCGGCCTCCGGGTCACGGGTCCACAGGGAGTACTCCGTCTGCAGCGCGGCGACCGGGTGCACAGCGTGGGCGCGGAGGATCGTGTCAGGGCCGGCCTCGGACAGGCCGATGTGCCGGACCTTGCCCTCGGCCACCAGCTCGGCCAGAGCGCCGACGGTCTCCTCAATGGGGGTTTTCGGGTCGACCCGGTGCTGGTAGTACAGGTCGATGTGATCGATGCCCAGCCGCTTCAGGGAGCCCTCGACCGCGGCGCGGATGTTCGCCGGGCTGCTGTCGAGGACGCCGGGGCCGCCACCGGAGTGCGAGACGATGCCGAACTTCGTCGCCACAACAACCTGGTCGCGGCGGCCCTTGATGGCCCGGCCCACCAGTTCCTCGTTGATGTAGGGGCCGTAAACCTCGGCGGTGTCGAGGTGGGTGACGCCCAGGTCCAGCGCCCGGTGGATGGCGCGAATCGACTCGGCGTCGTCGCTGCCCGCGCCGGTGTAGTAGGCGGACATCGACATGGCGCCCAGCCCGATTTGGGAGACGTCCAGCCCACCCAGAGAGATGTGTTTCATCAGATAGCTCCGTTTCTCACGCGGCGTCGTCGTGGGCGAGGGAGGAGGACAGGTCGCGGTGGGCCTCGACCTGCGCGAGCACGGCCTTCGCCTTCTGCTCAGCGGTCTCCACGGCGTCGGCTCCGGCGACCCACCGCAGCGGCGGGGTGTCCTGGCTGGCGACCTGGACGAGCGCCCGGCCGAGCTTGGCGGGGTCGCCGGCCTGCTTGCCGTTCATGTCGTTCCAGGCGGCGACGGTCGCCTGGGTGCGGTCGGCGTAGTCCTCGATGGACAGCTCGCCGTAGGTTGCCGACTCAGGCTCCAGCAGGTCGGTGCGGAAGAAGCCGGGCTCGACGATCATGGTGCAGATCCCGAACGGGGCGACCTCCGGGGTCATGGACTCGATCCACCCCTCGACGGCGAACTTGGACGCGGCGTAGGCGGAGGTGAACTCCACGCCTGAGATGCCGGCCGTCGACGAGATCGCGACGACCAGACCAGAGCGCTGCTGGCGCATGACCGGCTGCACAGCACGGGTGACGTTCATCGGACCGAACAGGTTCGTCTCGATCTGGGCGCGGACCTGCTCCGGGGACACCTCCTCGAAGAAGCCCATGTAGGCGTTCGCGGCGTTGTTCACCAGCACGTCGATCCGGCCGAACCGGTCGACCGCCGCCTGCGCGGCCGCCTTGGCGTCGGCCGGGTCGGTGATGTCGAGCTTCACGATCAGCAGGTCGTCGTGCTCGCCTGACGCCGCATCGAGCGCGGACTGTACCTTTTCGGCGTTGCGGCCGGTGGCGACGACGGCGTTGCCGGCCGCCAGTGCGGACTTGGCGATGTCGACGCCCATGCCGCGGCCGGCGCCGGTGATGAACCAAACCTTCTTGTCACTCATACGGTGGTGCACTTCCTTCTAGTTGATCTGCGTGTGGGACACCGCGTCATCTGCGACGCACTCGCTACGGAACCAGCCGGCGCACGTAGGTGGGAGACCCTGATGAGAGGGGTACTGGCAGGGACCCCCAGCCCCGCGGAAGCGCTCGTAGAGTGGACGACATGGCAGGCAGGAGCGACAACCGCGACATCCGTGGCGACGTCCGCGGGGAGATCCGGGAGTTCCTGAGCACGCGACGGGCCAGGATCAGTCCCGAGCAGGCCGGGCTGCCCGCGTATGGCGGAGACCGCCGACGGGTCTCAGGCCTGCGCCGCGAGGAGGTCGCCCTCCTCGCAGGCATCTCAAGCGAGTACTACACCAGGCTCGAGCGCGGCAACGCCACCGGCGTCTCTGAGAGCGTCATCGACGGCATCGCGCACGCACTGCAGCTCGATGAGGCTGAGCGGGCGCATCTGCTCGACCTGATCCGCACCGCCAGCACGACCCGTCCGCCGCGCCGCCGCCCGGCCCGGCAGCGAGTCCGGTCCGCGGTGCAGCGCGTCCTCGACTCGATGAGCGGCACGCCCGCGTTCGTGCTCAACGGACGCCTGGACATCCTTACCGCCAACGAACTCGGGTTCGCGCTGTACGCGCCGATCTACGCCGACCCGGTCAGGCCGCCCAACAACGCCAGGTTCATCTTCCTCGACCCGCACGCGACCGAGTTCTTCCGCGACTGGAACAAAATAGCGAACGACACTGTCGCCCTGTTGCGCGCCGAGGCCGGCCGCGATCCCTACGACCGGCAGCTGTCGGACCTGATCGGGGAGCTGTCCACCCGCAGCGAGGAGTTCCGGGGCCGATGGGCCGCCCACCACGTCCGGATCCACACCACGGGCGTGAAGCTCCTCCACCACCCGGTCGTCGGGGACCTCGATCTGCCGTTCGAGTCCTTCCCGCTGGCTGCCGATCCCGGCCAGAGCCTCCTCACCTATACCGCCGAGCCTGGGTCGCCCTCGCAGGACGGCCTGAGCCTGCTGGCCAGCTGGGCTGCCAGCACCGCGCACCAGAGCAATGCGAGCGAGCCCGAGAACGACCAGCAAGACCAGCAGGACGACCGGAGACATGACCTGCGCAGCGGATCCGTCTCTCGACCCGACGACACCTGACGAGAACTCGAACCAGCACCTTCCTCGAGCACCGTCCGGGCGCCTCTCGAAACTGACTCTGCCCCGCACGGCCGCTTCACGCGCGGCACGCCGTGCTCCAGGCCCTGCCGCCCAGCGTCGATGAACCGGTCCCGCCACTTGGCCACCGTCGTCGGCGTCACCCCTGCCAGAAGGCTTGAATCACTAGAGATGTGTCATGAGTCAAGAAGTTGGCAGAGTTTGATCTTGCTCGGGTCGGGATTCTCCATCTTTGGAGGGGCTCCTCATCGTGTTCGCGTGAGCGTGGGTAGGCGACCGGAAGTAGGTCTGGCGCGGTGTGCGGCCTCCGATCAGGGGCGGCGGCCCGCAAGGACGCAGAACTCGTTCCCCTCTGGGTCGGCAAGTACGACCCAGCTCTCATCGCCTTGGCCGACGTCGGCGTGTCGAGCACCTAGGTCGAGCAGGCGACGGACCTCTTCGTCTTGCTCCCTGTCGGTTGGGTTGACGTCGAGGTGGAGCCTGTTCTTGACGGTCTTGCCCTCGGGCACGTGCGCGAATGTCAACGTCGGTGGCACTGGGCCAAGGTGGTTCTTGCCTTCAGGCACCATAGGGGAGCCAATTGTGACAATTCCGTCGTCTTCGTCTTGCACCTCGTAGTCAAGGACCGAGCACCAGAACCGGGCGAGACCGTTGGGATCGGCACAGTCGATCGCAAGCTCGGTGAACTTACTGGTCATGTCAGGACCTCCCAGTCAAGTAGCGGGTCCGCCAAAGGCCACACGCTAATCGCAATGTTCGACGGCGAGGTAAGCCGCGCGTGGTGTGCGTTCGTCGAGGGCCTGGTGGGGTCGCAGAGGGGCCTCGAGGTCGGCGAAGGGACAGCGTCGACGAACTCCGAGCCTTTCTGCCAGATCCGCAGCTGCACCGTCGCCTCCGCGAGAGCGAGCCTCAGCTGCTCGCACTCGTGGCGCAGCCGCCGCTCGGTCTGCGACTGCCCACCATCGGGGCCGGGCAGCGAACGGTCCATCCCGGCCTTGCCCGCGTCGACGAACCGGTCCCGCCAGTTGCCCACCGTCGCCGAGGACACCCCATGCCGACGTGCTGCCTCGGCCAGCGACAACTCGCCCTTCAACACGGCCAACACGACCTGGATCTGCTCGTCCACCGACACCTGCCGTGACGGCTTCTGCTGTCTGCTCACCCAGCCATCCTTCCCGACCCCTCAGCTCAACCCCCCTGCCGGAAAGTTTGACTCACTCCAGATGACCCGCATCGAACATACGTTCGATACGCTGCCCCAGGGTCGAATTGTGGAGGTGGGTGCGATGGGTGGGGAGTGGCACGGTATTTCGCCGCGTATCTGGTCGGGCGATGTCGACGAGGACGAGGTACGGGCGGTGGCCACGCTCGTAGTCGAGGCGTATGACACCGCATTGCCGAAGCCGGCTCAGCGCGACCGGATCGAGCCTGTGCGTTCCGCGCTGCTCGGCGACGATCGTTCGGCGGTGTGCGACGCGTGCGCTGTGCTGCTGGATATGGCAAGCCCGGTACGGGAGCCGCCGATCCGCGACTTCGGGGTGGCGATCGAGCATCTGCGGTCGGTGCTGTTGAAGGAGCCCTACCTGCGGCTCCAGGCGCGCCAACTGGCCCAGAGCACGCTGCTGGTGAACATGCCATCCACTTACGGGCTGGGCGATTACTAGCGCCGTGGTGGTAGACACCGAGGCAATCGACGTCGGCCTCGACTACCTCAGCCTCGTGTTCACCGGCACCCCGCGGGAACTCTTGGCGTCTGAGACTTCGCTCACCGGCGAGTACCTGCGGCGGTACCGATCGGCGTGAGCCGTCAGCCTCCGTACGGGCGGGTGATGATCTCCAGGAAGTGGCCGTCCGGGTCCTCCCAATACACGCCACGGCCGCCGTCGTTGGTGTTGTACTCGTCCGGTCGCCGCTTGGCCGGATCCGCCCAATACGGCAGGCCGCGGCCGCGGATCCGGCCGAAGATCTCGTCCCACTCCTCTTCGCTGACGAGGAAGGCGTAGTGCTGCGGGTGAATCGGGGCGGTGTCGTCCATGAAGTCGAGCGACACGCCGTTGCCGGCCTGCACGATCAGGAACGGCCCGTACCGCTCCGGGGCCGGCAGGCCGAGCAGCTCGGCCAGGAACGTCGCCGACGCTGCCTTGTCGCGAGCCTGGACGATCGTGTGGTTCAGCTGGACGCTCATCGGAACTCCTTTCGAGGTCGATGGATCCAATCTCTCATCAGTTGCCGGCCGCGCGGATGACCCGGGCACCGAGCACGCGCAGGTATTCGGCCAGCTCCGGCGGTTCGTGCACCTCGAACTCGCAGCCGAGCATGGCCAGCCGGAACGCCAGCCATTCGAGCCTGTCGGTGCGGCTGTGCAGCCGGCAGCGGTGCGCGTCGATCGCCTCCAGATCGCCGGGACGGTCGCCGAGGCGCCCGACCACCTCCTCGACGGGCAGGTGCAGCGTCGCCACCGCGCGGTAGGTCGGGGTGAGGCTGTAGAGCTTGCTGGTCACGAACGTGGCGGCGTCCTCGGCGGGCAGCTCGCGCGGCGCGGTGCGGACGCCGGTCGGCTGCGGCTCCCGGATGCGGTCGACGCGGAAGATCCGCCAGCTGTCCCGGTCGTTGTCGTACGCGACGAGGTACCACCTGCGCCCGGCGGCCACGAGCCGGTGCGCTTCCACCAGCCGCCTGCTTTCGGCGCCGTCGTTCGCCCGGTACCTGAACCGCAGCCGTTCACGGTTGGCGATGGCGGCCGCCAGCACGGTCAGCGTGCCGGGGTCGATCCGCGGCCCGTCCGCGTTCAGTAGCGGGACTGTGGCGGCGCTCAGGTTGCCGACGCGGTACCGCAGCCGGGATGGCAGTACCTGCTCGAGCTTCGCGAGCGCCCGTACGGAGGCCTCCTCGATGCCGTCCACCGCATGGCCGGCGGCCGTGCGGAGGCCGACCGCGATGGCCACGGCCTCCTCGTCGTCGAGCAGCAGCGGTGGCATGGCCGCGCCGGCGACCAGCCGGTACCCGCCGACGGCGCCCCTCGTCGCATCGACCGGATAACCGAGGTCGCGTAGCCGTTCGATGTCGCGGCGGATCGTGCGTGGGCTGATCCCCAGGCGCTCGGCGAGCTCGCTGCCCGGCCATTCACGGGGAGTCTGGAGCAGCGAAAGGAGGCTCAACAGCCGGGCCGTGGTGTCGCTCATGGATGCCAGGATGACAGCCATATGGGACAGGAACAGACCTAGATGGGGTTTAGCGTGGGGCGACCCGCTGATCCAGGAGGTTCGTCCATGACCGCGCGCTCGACGGAGGCACCGCGGCTGACGTGGCGGGAGGTCTGCGCCCGGCGACTGGAGCGCCATTCGCTGTCCGAGCCGTCCGCGTCCGCCCGGCCTGCCGACGTCGTCCGGGCGATGTGCGGCGCGCACGCGCAGGTGCTGTCGGCGGCCGAGCTGTCCGTCGGCTTGCGGCTTGCTGGCGGCACGCGTACCGACGTCCGCGAGGCGCTGTGGACCGAACGCAGCCTGGTCAAGACCCGCGGACCACGCGGCACCGTGCACCTGCTGGCCGCCCGGGACCTTCCGATGTGGACCGGTGCGCTGTCGGCGCTCCCGGCGTCCACCAACCTGTTTCCGGAAGACGTGCGGATGACGCCCGAGCAGACCGACGAGGTTGTCGCCGCCATCGCGGACGCGCTGGCGGACGCCGAGCTGACCGTCGACGAACTGACTGGCGCGATCGTCGCCCGGACCGGTCCCTGGGCCGGGGATCTCGTCATGGAGGCGTTCCAGGCCCGCTGGCCACGGTGGCGGCAGGTCGAGAACACGGCGGCGAACCGCGGCGCGCTGTGCTTCGGCCCCAACCGTGGCCGGAAGGTCACGTACACCAGCCCGCGCCGGTGGCTGCCAGGGTTCGAGCCCGCTGACGGACCGGCCGCGCTCGCCGAACTCGTCCGGTGCTACCTCCACGCCTACGGACCGGCCACCCCGGCGCACTTCGCGCAGTGGATGGCCGTCCCGCGACCGTGGGCCACGGAGCTGTTCGACTCGCTCTCGGGCGAGCTGGAACAGGTGGAGGTCGACGGCGCCCTCGCCTGGGTGGTGGCCGGTGATACCAGCGTGCCGTCCACACCGCCGCGGGGCGTGCGGCTGCTGCCGTACTTCGACGCGTACGCGGTGGGTGGACAGCCGCGGGAGTTGCTCTTCCCCGGACCGGCGGCCGCACGCGCCTTGTCCGGCGGCCAGGGTGGCAACTTCCCGGTACTGCTGATCGCCGGGATCGTCGCGGGTGTCTGGCAGCAGCGCCGCTCTGGCCGGCGGATCGAGATCACGGTGGAACCGCTGGCGGAACTTACCGCCGTGCAGCGGCGCGGACTCGATGAGCAGGTGGAACGCGTCGGCGAGATCCTCGAAGGCGTTCCAAACCTGACGATCGGCACCGTGACCGTTGGCGGGCACGCGTAGGGCGACGTGTGGCGCGCACGCCTCGTCAACCCCGTACCAGTTACGTATCCGTGCGGGTCAGGGCGACCAACGCGGCGGGTGCCTATGCGCTGTCGCCCTGACGGCACTGCTACCAGCGGTGTGCGATGTCGACGACGATCCGGCTGTGGCTGCCCGGGCCGGACAGGGTGAAGACCCGGTACGGGAGCTGGGCGCGGACGCCGACGGCGAACGTCGTGTAGCCCTCGTAGCTGCCGCCGTACAGCACGTCGCGCAGCGTCGAGTACCGCAGGACGTTCTGCGGGTGGTCACCGTTGCGGTACGGGTAGGTCACCCGGTAGTCGTCGTCGTAGGTGCGCGCCCACAGCTGCACCTTGAGGTGCGCGCCGCCGGCGGTGTACGGGTTGAGGACCAGCCCCTCGCCGTCGTCGGAGACCTCGCCGTACCCGACCGAATATCCGCTGGCCGGGCCGTTGAACTCGAACACGATCCGGTCCCAGCACTCGTGCCGGCCGGTACGGGTGCTGATCAGGGAGGCGACGCTTCCCTGGCCGGCCGTCTTCGGCAGGCTCCCCCAGGTGATGCCGCAGTACGGCGCCGCTGCCGCTGCCGCCGTCGTCGGGCCTGCGCTGGCCGCGGCGGTGCCGGTGAGGACGCCGCAGACCGCGACGACCAGCGCGACAACACCGATTCTCTTTCTCATGGCGTCCTCCAGACGTGGGGTGGTCGAACGTCCTCAGGCTCGAACCGGCCCCACACGAGCGCTTCACCGGCGCGTAACGGTCGTGTCACAGGCGGTCTGGTGGTGCCCGCGAGTAGCGTCGTGACCCATGAGCGTTGCGGTGGACACACCGTGTCCGGGTCGATGTGTTGCGCGCGGTCGACCGTGACATCGCCACCGGGGTCTGGCCGGGCATGACCGAGCGCGGCTGGGTCAGCGACGCCCTACTCAAGGCCGCCGGCGGAATCCCGGCGCACGGGAACCAGCGTTCGGAGTGGGACGCAGGCTGCCGGTTCGACTTCGAAAACCCCGACTACCGCTGACGGTCTACTTCGGCGGCAGCGTGGCGACGTAGGACCGGGCCTCGGCGATCCAACCGGCGAGCGGTTCATCGTCCAACTCCTCGCCGGCCACGACCACCCAGCCCTTCATCGGGCGGCCGGTGAAGTCGAACAGGCGGGCGCCGGGCCGGGCCAGCGCCGCGTCGGTGTTGTCGGGCCCGATCCGGGCGATCATGTCGTCGCCGATGACCCCGACGGTCATGTTGCCGTGGTCGAGGAAGGCCAGGCCACCGAACATCTTCTTCTCGGTGACCGTGGCGACCTCGCCGAGCTGGTTCCGGATCCGCTCGGCCAGCGCCTCGTCGTATGCCATATCCGCAGCGTAGGACTAGCGGACGTCGTTGACACAGCGCAGCACCGGACGTGTCGCCAACGCGCCCGGGTCCAGCGTGGCGCCCGTCCGGATCGTGAACGTCGCCGACTCCCCCGGCAGCAGCGTGACCAGTGCGTCGTCGGCAACGGCCTCCGGGTCGAGCCGGTCAGGGAAGACGGTCAGGTCGCGCAGGACGGTACGGGCGGTCACGGTCAGCCGCACGCCGCCCGGGGTGTGCTCAACGGCGGTGTCGTACTCCGGCGGCGGGTAGGCGATGTCCCGATCCTCGGCGAAGAACCAGAACGCGCGGTCGCCGGCCCGCAGCAGCTCGGAGCGCGGATCATCCGGGGTGGCCAGGTCGGCTGGCAGCGGCACCGTGACCGTACTGCCGGGTGCCACGTCGAGCTGGACCGTCTCCGCGGCCTGGACGGCGCCGGTCAGGGTGAACCGGGAGACCGCCACGGTGCCTGACCACGGCGTGGCGCCGTCGTTGACCGCGACAACCGCCAGGCCGCCGTTCCGAGGCTGGACGGTGAGCAGCCGGTCAGCGTACGCCCGGCGCAGCGCGTACCAGAGCGGCTTGCGCCGGCCGTCGCCGTCGATCGCCGCCCACGACGTGACCGGCCAGCAGTCGTTCAACTGCCAGACGATCGTGCCCATGCACACCGGCCGGTGCGACCGGAAGTGCTCGATGCCGAGCGTGATGGCCCGCGCCTGGTTGAGCTGGGTGAGGAAGTGCCAGTCGTCGAAGTCGCGCGGGGCCGGCAGGTGGGCGTCGAGTCCGCGTTGCAGCTTGGCGTCGCCGCCGGTGGCCTTCTGGTGATGGCGCATCCCGGGCGAGTCAGGGGCGAGTGGATCGTCGCCGATGGCCCGGCGCAGGGTCGCGTACGCCGGCGGGCCCTGGTAGCCGAACTCGGCGACGAACCGGGGCGCCGAGTCGCGGTACCGGGTGTAGTCCTCGGTGTTCCAGACGTCCCACAGGTGGGTGGTGCCGTGCGCGGGGTCGTTGGGGTGCCTGCCGTCGTCGCCCGACCACGGGCTGCCCGGCCAGTACGGGGTGGTCGGGTCGAGCGCGGCGACAATGCCCGGAAGCAGGTCGAGGTAGAAGCCGTGGCCCCAGGTACGGCCCGCCAGCGACGCCTGCCAGCCCCAATCGCGCCAGCCCCAGAGGTTCTCGTTGTTGCCGGTCCAGAGCACCAGGCTGGGACGGCCGGCGAGCCGCGTGACCTGCTCGCGCGCCTCGGCGGCGACCTCGCTGGCGAACGGCTCCTCCTCCGGGTACGCCGCGCAGGCGAAGAGGAAGTCCTGCTGCACGAGCAGGCCCAGGGAATCGGCGAGGTCGTAGAAGTCGTCGGACTCGTACCGGCCGCCGCCCCACACCCGCACCAGGTTGACGCCGGCCTCGCACGCTTGGGTGAGCCGTTCGGCGTAGCGCTCGCGGGTCACACGGGTGACGAAGGCATCGTCCGGGATCCAGTTCACGCCACGGACGAACACCGGCCTCTCGTTGACGACGAGCGTGAACGCGCTGCCGTGGGCGTCCGGCGCGGTGTCGAGGCGCACGGAGCGGAAGCCGATAGCGCGTTGCCAATGGTCGAGCCGTGCGCCGGCTGCGTCATGCAGGGTCAGCTCAAGCGGGTAGCGCGACTGGGCGCCGTACCCGCGCGGCCACCACAGCTCCGGATCGTGCACGGTGAGTGTGACGACAGCCGTCGACCCAGCGACGGTCACTTCGGTGCTATGACCCGCCACGGCCGCACGCACCGTGAGCGGCCCGTCGGTGTCCCGTTCGAGGTCGACGTGGACCTGGACCGTGCCGTTGCCCGCGCCGACGGTCACCAGTGGACGGACGCCTGCCAGCAGCGCCACCCGCCAGCAGTGGAGCCCGATGGGTTGCCAGATACCGGCGGTGACCAGTGTCGGCCCCAGTCCCAGCCGAAATTGCAGGCCATCTTCCGGACGAAGTTGAACGGCTCCGGGTAGGCGTTGGGCCGCTCCCCCAGCCGTTCGCGCTGGCTCTCGGCGTACCGGTACGCCGAGTCGAACCGCACCCGCAGCACGTTGCGCCCGTCGCGGAGCAGCCTGCGGACGTCGAAGCGGTAGCCGCGGTGCATATTCGCCGTCGTGCCGAGTTCGGTGCCGTTGAGGGTGACGGTGGCGACGGTGTCCAGGCCGGCGCAGACAAGGTCCACCCGGTCGTCGCGGGCGCCATCGAAGGTTGTTTCATACGTCCAGGCCGTACGCCCGATCCAGGCCAGGCCCAGTTCGTTGTCGTCGAGGTAAGGATCGGCGATCAGCCCCGCGGCGAGCAGGTCGGTGTGGGCGCAGCCCGGCACCGTCGCCGGCACGGCGAGCCCCGCGATGCCTGGTGGCACGTCGGGGCCCGGCTCGGCCCGCAGCGTCCATCCGTCGTGCAGGAATCGGGTTCCGATCATGTGCTGTCACCGTGCCTCTCCGCGTCGCTTCCGTCCGGCGAGACGCTAGGGTCGCCGCAAACGAGCCCCCAGGCGCCGGAGGCTGTTGTGTACCTGAACCCGATCTCGAACGTCGACCGGGCGGCGATGGAGACGGACGAGAAGACCGCCGTGGAAGCCACCGACACGTCCTGGCGGCGCCGCTTCCCGCAGCTGTTCGGCAAGGAGTACCGCCCGCCGCGGGTGTCCGGCGCGTACCTCGGCACGGACGGATCACGGCAACGCCCAGCAGCGGATCGGCTCCTTCAACGCCGGCGTCCGCGGCGGAGTACCTGCCTGCATCGTCTAAAAGCGTGCATGGATGAACGTAATTCTGACCAGCCCCGTACCACCTCCTGAGACGCGTACCCATCGCGAGGAGGCGGCATGACCGGCAGAGCACACAAAGCCAATCCGATGACCGGGCGGCGCGTGCCCGGCAAGGTGGTCGCCGCCACGGCGCTCGCCG